>OHAI01000547.1_pt1 | contig 29896 bp, 25 predicted proteins | sample 1577091 | NCBI WGS metagenome assembly OHAI01 (sample SAMEA3541548, study PRJEB24748) | human gut metagenome | biome: human gut; feature: human-associated habitat; material: faeces | place: China | collected 2012
TACTGGTATTCAATTAAATCAAGGATGGACGGAACAGGGCGGAATTGTGCGCTTTACGCACAATTCCACCCTCATTTCATATTGAAATGAGGGAAAGTGACTCTATATGAGAAAATGCTAATCTAGGTCATATTTTGCTGCTGGATTTGCATAGATATTTTGACCCTATTGGCAAAATTGCTAGTCTAAGTCATATTTCGCTGCTTAATTAACATGGATATTTTGACCCTATTGGCAAAATTGCTAATCTGAGTCATATTTCGCTGCTTAATTAGCATGGATATTTTGACCCTGTTGACAAAATTGTCAATCTGGGTCACATTTCACAGCTTGATTAGCAAAAATATTATGACCCCATTTGTGAAATGACAATCTGGGTCATATTCGCTGCAAGGAAATGGAAGAAAAATGTGACCCAGATTAGCTTTTTCGCATATTGTGTCACTTTTCTACTTCAATAAAGAATACATATTAGGATTTAGCGCTTTACGCACAATTCCGCCCCTGTTTCGTCCCACTTTATTTAATTGAATATTCAGTATTACATTATGCCGTAACACAGACAAATATAAGCTACAGGCAGTCCTGCATACTATGCGAAATGCACTTGAAGTTTGATTGTGATAGTTCTTAGTCTTTCCCTTAGCCAACCAGCTAGCTTCGTACACGGATGTACGAAGCTGCGAAGCCATTATTCCACTATCGCATTTGCAATCTGTGCAAACTGCTCCAGTGTAAGTGCCTCACCTCTTATAGTCAGAGGCAGTCCACATTTTTCAAGTGCCGTAGCAAGCTTTTCCTTGGAAACATTAATATCACCGCTGTTGCCAACACTGTTCATCATAGTTTTTCTACGCTGATTGAAGGATGCCCTTATTATTCTGAACATAAGATGTTCATCAGCTACATCTACCGGTGGTTTCTCATATCTTTCAAGCTTGATTACCGCCGAATCCACGTTTGGTCTTGGCATAAAACAGCTTGCCGGAACATTAAGCACGATTCTGGGTCTGGCATAGTACTGTACTGCCAGTGAAAGTGCACCATAATCCTTGGTTCTGTTTACTTTGATAAGTGGTGTTGTTGTCGGCATAACAACAGTTGCCTTAACACCGTACTTCTTTGCAGCGTAAGCAACACCCTGCGCATGGTTGCCGGCTGATGCGGTAATTAAACCTTTTTTACGTTCCTCTTCTGACATGGTGCTGATTTTATAATATGCACCACGTACCTTGTAAGCACCTGTATACTGCATATTTTCCGGCTTTAAATATACTTTGTTGCCGGACTGTGCGCTGAAATACTCGCTGTATACAAGATTCGTCTGCAAGGTAACTTCTTTTACTTTTTCCGCTGCTTCTTCAAATTTCTGTAATGTTAATTTTTCCATAACCTTCTCCATTCTCTTGCTGTTTGTAATCTTTATTCACTTTCTGCCACGTCAAATAATGCATTGACAAATGTATTGGAATCGAACTTCTGTAAATCTTCTACTTTTTCGCCGACACCGATATATTTTACAGGAATACCGTATTCTGCCTGAATAGCAACAGCGATGCCGCCCTTTGCCGTTCCGTCCATTTTAGTAAGAATAATACCTGTAATATCCGTCACTTCTTTAAACTCTTTTAACTGTGACAGTGCATTCTGACCGGTTGTGGCATCCAGTACAATAAGATTTTCTCTATACGCATCAGCATACTCTCTTTCAATTACTCTGTCAATCTTACGAAGTTCTTCCATCAGATTTTTTTTGTTGTGCAGACGTCCTGCCGTATCGCAGAGCAATACATCTGCATGACGTGCTTTGGATGCCTGGATCGCATCGTATACAACGGCTGCCGGATCCGATCCTTCCTGTCCGGAAATGATCTCCACTCCTGCACGGTGTGCCCATTCGGTCAGCTGTTCTCCGGCTGCCGCACGGAACGTATCGGCTGCCGCCAGAATTACTTTCTTTCCCTGGTCTTTTAATTTTCCTGCAAGCTTTCCTACTGAAGTGGTTTTTCCGACACCATTGACACCGATCACCAAGACTACGGATCTGCGGTTCTCAAATTCATACTCTGTGCTGTCCACACGCATCTGATCCTTGATCTCATTGATCAGAAGCTGTTTACATTCCATCGGTTCCTTAATATGACGTTCGGAAACCTCTTTCTTTAAATTCTCAATAATAGAAGTGGTCGCATTGATCCCGATATCACCCATGATCAGAATCTCTTCCAGCTCTTCATAAAAATCTTCATCAATACTGGAAAAACCACTGAAAATACTGTCAAATCCGGCTACGATGTTGTCTCTGGTCTTTGCCAGTCCACTGACTAATCGTTTAAAAAAACCTTTCTTTTCTTCTGCCATGTGAAACTCCTCCTGTTACTGGGTAAGCTGATTCTCCACCAGATCGACGGAAACCAGTGTGGATACCCCTTTTTCCTGCATGGTAATACCATAAAGCCGGTCTGCGGCGTTCATAGTTCCACGTCTATGGGTTATTATAATAAATTGTGTGTTTTTCGTCAACTTCTGTAAATATCCGGCAAATCGCCCAACATTGGAATCGTCCAGCGCTGCCTCGATCTCATCCAGCAGACAAAACGGTGACGGCTTCAGATTCTGGATTGCGAAAAGAAGTGCGATAGCTGTCAGAGCTTTTTCCCCGCCGGAAAGCTGCATCATATTCTGCAGTTTCTTTCCCGGCGGCTGGGAAATGATCTTAATTCCTGCCTCCAGGATATCTGCCTCTTCATCCAGCTCCAGAGTTCCTTTTCCGCCTCCGAACAATTCCTTAAATGCCTTGTCAAATTCCTTCTGGATCTCGCCGAATTTCTCAGAAAACTGTTTCCGCATTCCCTCATCCAGCTCCTGAATGATCTGTTCCAGAGTTTTCTCCGCTGTGACCAGATCCTCATACTGGCCGGACAGAAAGGTGTGTCTTTCCAGAAGTTCCTTATAATCCTCAATAGCATTTACATTTACAGGTCCCAGCTTTCTGATATCATCTTTAATCTGAGCTGCCTGTCGCTTCATCTGCGAAAGATCAGTAAGTTCCTCTTTTCTGTAGGAAACGGCATTATTGGGAGTGATCTCATACTCGGACCACATATAGGCAATCCGCTCTTCCCTGTTCTCCTCCAGCTTGTCCATCTGTCCCTGCAGACGGTAACATTCCTTATCCAGAAGTCCGATCTGACCGGACAGATAATCTCTTTTCTCAAAAAAATCTTTATGCTGAGAAGTTCTGCTCTCTTTCTCCTTCTGCAGATTTTTCAGCTGCATCTGTGCCTGTTCTTCATGAAAGACAGACTCTTCCGACTCTTTTTTCAGCTGGGTGATCATCTCCTGCTTCTTTTCCATCTCTTCACTGCTGTGAGCAAGAGACTGATAAATATCCTCTTTCTCAGTCATAAAAGCTGTGATTTCTGCTTTCAGACGGCTCAGGTTTTCCTGGTCAAATTTCTCTTTCTGTTCAAGAGCGGATGACTGAAGACGGATTTCTTCTAACTCCCGGGTGATTTTCTTCTCTTCTTCTTTCCATTCATCCAGTTCTGACTGCTTTGCCTCAATAAAACTCTCCAGTTCTTTCTCATCCTGCTTTGAATTCTCCAGTTCCCTGGCAATCCGGTCATGATCCTGCCGGATTTCCATGACCTGGCGTTTGATCTCTGCCTGATCTCTGTTGATCTGCGCATATCCGCTTCGGATCTCCTCAGCTTTCTTTTCCTGCTGTTTGATATTCATTCTGGCAGTATTCTGTTCTATATATTTCTGACGGAGTTTTTCCTGAAATCCTGCAATAGCATCACGAAGCCTGTTTCTCTGATTTTTATTTTCCTCAACAGCATTCTGCATTTCGGTCAGATTCTGCTTCAGCTGATTTACTTTTGTTTCCAGTTCCTCTATTTCACGCCGTCTTCCAAGCAGATTGCTGTTGTTTCTGAAGGCACCGCCGGTCATGGAACCTCCCGGGCTTAAGGATTCACCCTCTGTTGTGACCATTCTCAGACTGTGTCTGTATTTTTTTCCTATTGCAATGGCATGATCAATGTTATCAACTACCAGCACTCTTCCAAGAAGGAATTTCGTGATCTGCTGATACTGAGAAGCTACGGACACCAGTTCGCTGGCAATCCCCACAACGCCCGGCTCTTTCAGTGCTTCTTTCGGTGTAAACTCACCTCTGGGACTTATGCTGCTCATGGGAAGAAAGGTCGCACGTCCATAACGATTCTTTTTCAGAAATTCGATCATGGTTTTGGCAGTCTGCTCATTATCTGTAACAATATTCTGAATGCTCCCACCAAGAGCTGTCTCGATAGCGATCTCATAATCTTTGTTTACCTGGATCAGATCTGCGACAACACCCTGGATTCCCGGAACACGTTCTTTTTGTTCCATAACTCTCCGGATACTGTTTCCGTATCCATCATAGCGCTCCGCGATATTTCTGAGAGAATCCAGCCGGGATGCCTCTCTGTGATAGGCTGTCTGTTCTGCTTCCAGCTTTGTGTTCTGTTCCTTCAGCTTTTCCTGAATCTTCATCACACTCAGATTCAGATGTTCACATTCCTCATTGGCATTTTCAATCTGGGATGTAATCTCATCATACTGTTTCCGGGCTGTAGTCAGAATGGTCTGCTGTTCTTCCTCTTCACTCTTCAGTCTGAGAATACGCTGGCTGATCTCTGCCTTACGGATTTCTGCCTGTTCCATCATTGCATCAAATCTCTGGGCTTTACCCTTGACATTGGCGCGGCTGTTCAAAATTTCAATAATCTCATTTTTGCCATTCTCCACTTCGAGAGTACAGGCTTCCATATTCTCCTGCGCTGTCCTTAATTTCTCTTCTTCCTCAGAAAGTTTCTTACGGACAGCCTTTAACTGTGCATAAATATCCGTTTTTTCTTCTTCAAGTTTCTTCTTTGAATCTGTTCTTACTGAAAGTTCAGCCTCAATAGTCTGGATACGTCCCTTATAATGCTCTTCATTCTGTGCCCCTGCCAGTATCTGCTCATTTAATACATTGATCTGGCCTTCCAGCTGTTGTTTACGGATTGCCTGCTCCTGACCGGAAATGCGAAGTGCATCCATTTTGGAATTTAAATCTTCCAGTTCCTGTTCCAGACGTTCATATTCCACCTTGGTCCGGTCATAGGAACTCTGGGTATCCTTCAGCTGATTCTGCGCAATTATGTTCTTCTCTTCCAGTTCCTTGAGTTCTTTGGCTGCAGCAGCATACTCCATCAGGAACATATTCACATCCAGTTCCTTAAGCGTCTCTCTTTTGGAAAGATAAACTCTTGCTGTCTCTGACTGTTTCTCCAGTGGTTCCAGCTGTCTGGTAAGCTCCGAGAGGATATCTGTCACTCTGACCAGGTTCTGGCGTTCTTCCTCCAGTTTTTTGATAGTGGTATTCTTTCTTCTCTTAAATTTAACAATACCTGCTGCCTCATCAAAAAGCTCTCTTCTCTCTTCCGGTTTACCGCTTAGGATCCTGTCGATCTGTCCCTGTCCGATAATGGAATATCCTTCTTTACCGATACCTGTATCATAAAACATCTCATTGATATCTTTCAGTCTGCAGGCACTTCCGTTGATCTTATATTCACTCTCTCCTGAACGGTAAAGCCTTCTGGTAACCGTAACCTCGTTAAAATCAACCGGAAGCTTATGGTCTGAATTATCCAGTGTGATCGCCACCGATGCATAACCCAGGGGTTTTCTTGTCTCTGTACCGGAGAAAATAACATCCTGCATATTTCCTCCTCGCAGAGATCTGGCACTCTGTTCACCCAGCACCCATCTCACCGCATCACCGACATTGCTCTTTCCACTTCCGTTCGGACCTACAATACCGGTGATCCCGTTATGAAATTCAAAATTGATCTTCTGGGCGAAAGACTTAAATCCCTGTACCTCTATATTCTTTAAATACATAATTCTCCTGTTTATTTTCTGAGTACACGAATCGCCTGGTATGCTGCGGCCTGTTCTGCTGCTTTCTTTGTATGACCGCTTCCCTGTCCCATCACTTTTCCGTTTACTCTTGCCTCCACAGTAAAGTTTTTGTTATGATCCGGGCCTTCTTCTTTTGTCAGAATATATTCCACCGGCTGTGTTCCGTTTTCCTGCACGATTTCCTGCAGGATGGTCTTGCTATCATAAAAGAGCTGTTTATGTTCAATATCATTCAGGATAAAATTCAGCACAAACTCCTTTGCATTAGCAAAACCACCATCCAGATAGATAGCTCCCAATAAAGCCTCTGTTGCATCAGAGACGATAGAATCCCTGTTTCTTCCGCCGGTCATATCCTCTCCCTTTCCAAGCAACAGAAACTGCGGCAGTCCGAATTCTCTTGCACAATAGGCAAGGCTTGGCTCACACACCAGGCTGGCTCTCTTTTTTGTCAGCTCTCCCTCCGGTATCTGGGTAAATCTTGCATACAGATAATCACTGCTGATCAGCTCCAGCACAGCATCTCCCAGAAACTCCAGTCTCTCATTGCTGCCCAGCTTCCCCAACTTCTTCTCATTTGCATAGGAACTGTGAGTCAGTGCCTGTGTAAGATAATGTTTATTTTTAAAATGATATCCTATGATTTCTTCTAATTCTTCTGTCTTTCTATTCATTCCTCTAACCCTCTCCATATGCGCAGGGCTGTCATCTGACAACCCTGCGACATCATTTTTTGTAACTGCTCAGTGTGCCTGTATTATGCTCCTGTCAAATTTCAGACTGCCGGACAGTTACATTTTTATTTAATTGTCCGAATTGCTTCAACAGCATCACCGACTGTCTGAATCTGTTCGACAGATTCATTATCCAGCTCAATGTCATACTCCTCTTCAATCCCCATAATAATCTGAAAAATATCAAGAGAGTCTGCACCAAGATCATCTACAAATGTAGTGTCTTCTGTGATCGAATCTGCATCAATATTCAGAACCTCTGCTATGATAGCTTTTATTTTCTCCAGTTCCATCTTCAACCCTCCTTCCTGTTTCTGTTCCTGTCCTGCTCTATTCTGCTCCGGACTTCAGTAATTCCTGATCCTCCAGGATACGCTCTGCGATCTTCTCGTTGATCTTCTCCTGTTTAAACTGTACACACTGGAAAATACCATGTTTGATCTCAATGGCTTTGGCACTCCCATGCGTCTTTACCACAAGTCCTTTAAGCCCCAGAAGCGGTGCTCCGCCATATTCCGTTGCATCAAAGGATTTCAGAGTTTCTTTCAGTGCAGGCTTTACCAGAAGTGCACCGATCTTACTTCTTGTGCTGGTCATCATTCCTTCTTTGATCTTCTGGACCAGGGCAGAACCAACTCCCTCATATAATTTAAGGATCACATTTCCCACAAATGCTTCGCATACGACCACATCCGCATATCCTGCCGGGATATCTCTGGCTTCTATACTTCCGATGAAATTAATGCTTTTGCATTCTTTCAGAAGGGGGAAAGTTTCTTTTACAAGTGCATTTCCCTTCTCCTCTTCCGCCCCGTTATTTACGATGGCAACTCTTGGATTCTTAATGCCGACTACATTCTCCATATAAATAGAACCCATCTTCGCAAACTGTACCAGATGTGATGGACGTGCATCCACATTGGCACCGCAGTCTATCAGAAGGGAAACTCCCTTTGTGGTAGGGATCAACGGTGCAAGAGGCGGTCTCTCCACGCCTTTACTTCTGCCTACCAGCACCTGTCCTCCAACAAGAACCGCACCTGTACTTCCTGATGAAATAAAGGCATCTGCTTCCTGTTTCTTAACCATATTCAAACCTACTACGATTGATGAATCTTTTTTCTTACGGATTGCAAAAACCGGAGGCTCTGCTGTCTCGATCACCTGGGATGCATTGACAACCTGGATCTGGTTCTTCGGATATCCGGAGTATTTCGCCAGTTCCTTATCTATCACTTCCTGTTTTCCTGTAAGAATTACTTTTATGTCCTGTCTCTCTGTTACAGCTTCCACTGCAGCCTTGACAGGTTCTGCCGGGGCATTATCCCCGCCCATTGCGTCCACTACAACTCTGACCTGTTCTGCCATATCTTCATATCTCCTGTTCACTTACTGTTCACTCACAGATGTCAGAATCAAAAGATATTTTCTGTCACTGACCCGGCATCCGCAAATTGCCCCGCTGCAAAGCAGCTCCTGCAATCTTCCATAATCTGTATCATACTAAAGAACCCTCTGCAAAGTCAATAGCATCTGAAAAAAATCACTTTTCACTTTTTTGTGCCTCGATTCGCTCCGCCAGATCATTCAGATAAACCCACCTGTCCATCTTCTCATCCAAATCTGCCTGTGCCTTCTCCTTCTGTTCCATGATCTCACGAAGCTTCACAGAATTGGTGGCATTGGCCTCCATATCCTTATCCAGCTTCTCCAGCAGTTCCTCCAGCGCTGCAATATCATCATCGATGGTTTCAAATTCCCTCTGCTCTTTATAGGTAAATTTCAGCTTCTGGGGACGATTCTGCTTCCAGTCTGCCTGAGCCGACTTCTTCTTTTCCGCGCCAACTGCAGTGCTCTGTCCTTCAGATACTGCCCCGCCTTTTCTCGCCAGCGCCTCTGTATAATCCGTATATCCGCCCTCATACTGGGTCAGATGTCCATTCCCCTCAAAAGCAAAAATCCTGTCCACAATATTATCCAGAAAATACCTGTCATGAGACACTGCGATCACAATCCCTGCAAAAGAAGCCAGATAATCCTCCAGAATGGTCAGTGTAGGAATATCCAGATCATTACTTGGCTCATCCAGAAGAAGCACATTCGGCGCCTCCATCAGAACCCTCAGCAGATACAGACGCCTCTTCTCACCACCTGACAATTTGGCAATGGGTGCATACTGCATGGCAGAATCAAAAAGAAACCTCTCCAGCATCATTGTTGCGGAAATCTTCCCGTCTCTGGTCGGAATATACTCTGCCACGTCACGGATATAATCGATCACACGCTGATTGGTATCCATATCCGGCACTTCCTGTGCAAAATACCCTATGCGAATGGTTTCTCCAATTTCCACTTCTCCTGCATCCGGCTGTATCATCCCATCAATAATCTTGATGAGTGTTGACTTTCCGCACCCATTAGGACCAATAATCCCAAGACGCTGATTGCGCAGCACAATATAATTAAAATCATCCAGGATCTTCTTCTCACCAAAACTCTTGCTGATATGGTGAAGTTCGATTGTCTTCTTTCCCATACGTGTCTCAACAGAATCCAGCTCCACATTCGCATCACGCACCGGAGCTTTTCCGTTCTTCAGTGCCTCCAGGCGTTCCAGACGTGCCCGCTGCTTGGTACTTCTGGCTCTGCATCCACGCTTTGCCCACTCCAGTTCCATGCGGAGTACGCTCTGTCTCTTCCTCTCACTGGCAAGCTCCATCTCCTCACGCTCTGCCTTCAGTTCCAGAAACTTCGAGTAATTAGCCTCATAAGCATAAAGGCCGCCATGGGAAATCTCCAGAATCTTATTAGTAACCCTGTCGAGAAAATATCTGTCATGAGTAACCATAATCACAACGCCCTTAAAACTTCTCAGAAAGTCCTCTAGCCAGGTCACCATCTCATTATCCAGATGGTTGGTAGGCTCGTCCAGAAGCAGCACATCACAGGGATTCACCAGAGTCCTTGCCAGTGCCACCCTTTTCTTCTGTCCCCCGGATAAATGATCGATCTTCTCCTCATGGTCTGTAATTCCCAGCTTATTCAGAACATTCCTTGCCTCGCTCTCAGTACTCCAGTCCTTCTGCCACTTTCCTTCTGCCACATAATCCAGGACAGAAGCTCCCTGCGGAAACTCCGGCATCTGCGGAAGATACGTGATTCTCAGGCCATTTTGAGTGATCACCTGCCCCTCATCCGGCTCCTCCAGACCGCCGATGATCTTCAGAATCGTAGACTTCCCGGTCCCATTAATCCCGATGATCCCAATCTTATCTCCCTGATGCACCCCGTAGGAAACATCATCCAGCACCACCTTCTCACCAAACACCTTGGAAACATGCTCTATATTCAAAATATTCATAAATTCAAACCTCTCTCGTAATTTTCGCTTCCTGTCTGTTTCTGCTCACCTGTAACACTTCCACAAAAACTATAGAATTCGCTCCTTATTATACCATCTTCCCAGCCATTCTAAAACCCCCGGCACAGAAAAAACACTCCCCTCCGAATAAATCTATCCGAAGAGGAGTATCCTCAAAATCACATATTTTTGTTCCTGAAAAAGAATTGCTTAGTTCATCTCAGTTCCATTCTCAACTGCATACTTCAGTCCCTGCACAGCAACCGCCAGCGTAGCTTCCTCTACAGTAGCGCTTCCAAGATCACCCATATCCAGTGTCAGTGTATCATCATCATTCACTGCCACGCCAAAAGTAAGTGCCATCTCAGAAACTTCATCAGTAATCGTCACAGTACCGTTCTCTTCATCAAAAGTACCTTCGCCAACAAAGCTTACATAGTTATCATCCTGATCGATCACAAGTACTGAGCAGAAAGTTCCATCCTCATTAGCTGCATAAATAAAAGTCTCACCCGCTTCTGTTTCGCCGGAATAACACTCTGTCAGGATATCACCCATATCCTGATAAGTCTGATTGTAATCCGACTCATCACCGTCTGCCTCATAAGGCTCCAGGGTTGCAGTCAAGTCCAGACTGTCCGGATCATAAAGTTCCAGAAGATTCTCTTCCTCATTTGCCTGCACCAGATAAGTTACCATATTTTCATCATCATACGTGCCGTCGTCATTTGCGAACTGCATTACCAGAGCTGTATATTCTCCGTCTGAACTCAGAGCATATACACCAAGAACATCCTGCTCTTCATCCTTCCACTGGCCAAAAAACGAATTATCTTTGTAGAATCCGTAGATATCTCCTGCGCTGTCCTTCCAGAGTCCTAACATTGCCTCTGATACATCCGCGACATCTCCGTCATCTGCTGCTTCTTCTGTAGTCTCCTCTGCTGCCCATACCGGAACAACCATAGAGCTTACCATTGCAGCAGCACAAAGACCTGCCATTATTTTTTTCCAGTTTTTCATATTTTTTTACCATCCTTTCTTAAAATGTGTGTACATATTTCTAAACTGAATTTCTATGTTCTTACTATAAAAAATTTCAGTCTTATTTTCAAGATACATGGGATTAAATGACATTTTTCATGAAATATGGAAAAATGAATAAATACTTATGGTATTACTTGCTTTCAGTAAGGAATCCGTACTTGAATAACTCATGAAAATACGCTAAAATACAAATTATGTTTAAGTTAATTTAGGAGGTACTCCTTTTGAATATTGCAATCCTTGACGATTCAAAGGAAGATCTGCGTCAGGTAAAATCTGTCATTTCTTCTTATTATGAATCCCAGAATACATCCGCAGACATCCATTTGTATTCCAGCGCAGAAGCTTTTTTTACTAAATACATACCCGGATTTTACGACCTGATCATTATGGATATTTATATGGGCAGTATGACCGGTATGGATGCAGCCAGAAAGCTCCGCGAAGCCAGGGATACAACTGCTCTGATTTTTATTTCAAGCAGTGATTCCTTTGCTGTGGAAAGCTATGATGTACAGGCATCCTACTATCTGCTGAAGCCCTTTGACCCGGAGAAGCTTTGCCGGATTCTCTCAACAATCCAGTTCAGACAGTCACAGAACTCCAGATATATAGAACTGATCTCTGACCGTACCCCTGTAAAGATCCCTGTCAGGAGCATCCTGTACGTGGATACCTACCGCAATGCAGTTCAGGTACATACCACAGATGCAGGCATTATACGCTCCTACATAACCTTCCAGAAATTCGAAGAGCTTCTGGAGGGAATGAAATGTTTTCTCTCCTGTTACAGAGGCTGTATCGTAAATATGGATCACATCGAGAAATCCACAGATGAAGGCTTTGTTATGGACAATCAGGAGCTTGTTACTGTACGCAAGCGTGGCTCCAACGCAATAAAAAAAGCATATCTGGAATACTTATTCTCTTCAGACTCTGATAAATAAGTATTTCCGATATGCCTCTTCCCCTCCGGGCAGTAACTATTTATTTACTGTACTGTTTTCACCGGCAGAAAGATATTTACTTTAAAAATACCCTCTTCTGTATTAAAAACTACATATCCGCCCATTCGTTGTACCACTTCTGCTACAGACGCTGTTCCGATTCCAAAGCCTTCATGCTTTGTTGAATAAAAAACTTTTTCTCTTCGCTGGATTTCATTGGAATATGGATTTGAAATCTCTATCAGAAGCTTCTTGTTCTTAACCTTTGTAAGCATCTTTACATAAGGCTTATTTTCCGGCAACAGATCTTTTACTGCATCTACGGCATTTTCCAGAAGATTTCCATATATTTTGCACAGATCTGTATCTGAAATGCCAATATTCTGCGGCAGCATCATATCACATTCAAAAGGAATCCCTTTCTCTCTCAGTTCTCCTGCATAAAAATGGATCACTGCATCTACGGCCATGTTTCTGCAATAACAGATTCGCTTTTCCTCTTCTGTTATAACGGATGCATACTCCTGCAGGTATTCCATCATCTCCTGATATTTTCCCTGCTGGGTGTAAGACATGATGGTGCGCAGATGGTGTCTCATATCATGGCGCATCCTGCTGATCTCATCCACCTTTTCTGTAAGTTCCTCATAATTCTGTTTCTGTATCTGCAGTTTCTGTTCCATCTGACGGCTGTATTCTCTATAGGTAAGCTGAAATCTGTAAGCATTGGCAATCTCCATCCACAGAGTCAGTCCCACACTGGCTACAAGCACTACTGCACCAATTTCCGTAAACCACCCGCCAATGATCGGCTCATATAATCTCCATATCCGGTCTGCTGCCAGAGACGCTGCATAAACAACAATTCCCACTAAAAGTACATTACTGTACTTCTGTTTTATCTCCTTTACACTTCTGAAAAGCAGATAACCGGCTGCTGCCCACTTCAAAATCTCTGTAAGCTTAGAGATCAGATACAGCCCTGTTGCAGACTGGGCTCTGCTGCACAGCATTTCTGCCACAAAAACCATCACTCCGGCTGCTACGGCCACACCTGCAAGAATTTCCGGAATCCTTTCCTCACCTCCCAGGATCTTCTGTTGTACCAGCATAACACCGGCAAACATCAGATAATAGAACAATGCCTCCATTCCATAACAAGGCTGTACTTTTACTGCAACAAAGGAATGCAGGATCGGATAAGAACCATATCCCAGTACACAGATACAAAGCAGGGCAAAAAGTCCAAACTCCACTTTTTTAGTTCGCATATACATATACACTGAAAAAATCAGGACAAAAAATGTAAAAGCCATAAATACCACAGCAATCATAAGTGACAACCCGCGGATAATATTCACTTTAAAAGGAGAAGCCAAAACCGGCACATACTGAATTCCCGATGACACCGAATGTTTGTCTGTCACTGCGATCACAATCTCTGCAGTTTCTTTTCCCTCAAAGGTAAATACCCTGTTCTGAATCTGCTCCTGGTAATTGTCCGGATCCGGATTTCCCATCTGCCCCATCAATTCCCCATTAATATACAGCTTGTAAGCAGAAAAAATCTCTGTCAGGCCAATAGCATATTGTTTTTCTTTTTCAGGAAGCACCAGGGTCATCCGATAGGTATCACTTCCAAAAGGAGATTTATTTTTGTCGCCCATATCCATCCCACCGTACTCGCCAATGGAAACATAACGGCTGTAGTAGTCCTCCTTCTGTTCCTTTATTTCCTGCGGTGTCAGCAATACATCCGGATAATATTCCCATTCCCTGGCAAGATAATGCACAGAATCATCATCAGGCACATAGAGGATTCCCTGAATGGCCTGATCTCCCCTGGCCGTATATTTGTTATCAAAGCGATAAAACAGAAAGAATACGCCCATAGCCAATGCAAATACAGCTGCTATAAGTAGTAATGAATATTTCCAGTTCTTCTTCATTGCTGACACCTCCTTCTGTTTTCAGGTGCTTTGTTTGCCTTTCCACTGTCGCTTATCTGCGTTTTTTACGAATTGCAAAAATAATGGCGGCCACCAGGATACATACTGCCGGTAATGTAAGTATTATCATCAGAAACTGTTTGGCGGAATTCTCTGTTTTCTGCTCTGTCTTTTGCTCCGTTTCCTCCTCTGGCATTGGCTCTTCTGTAAAACCTATATCTTCTCCGTCTGAAATAGCTTTCACGCTTTCTTCATCCGTCTGATTTCCTATACTTTCTGACTTTCCATCTGTCAAAAAATAATCCCCTGTCTGGTTGATCTCCATACAGAGAACATTTTGTTTTTCCTGATAATTCACTGCATATTGATTTCCCTGCACATCCTCCGCTTTTACTGTTTCAGGTGACTGGATTCCACCAAACACAGATGTCTGAAATTCCACCACTGTTCCCGGAACTTCTATTACCTCCTCACCTCTGACAAAAATCCGCAGAGAAAATGCAGTTTCTGACGTTTTCTCGATTCCTATCTGGATTTCATCCTCTGCATTGATCTTCCATCCGTTCACTGTATCCGGAGAAAATGTTACAGAGATTCCCTGTTTCTCAAACCTTGCACTTCCATTCTGTTGGATCATAAGAAGCATTCTCTTTCCACTGACTGCAGTAATGGTGTCGGTGCTTAACTCTGTCACAGAATTCTCTGTATCCGATATTTCAGCAGCTTTTGCACCAGAAGCTTTGTTACTACTGCTGTTCTGTCCGTCTGCATTATTGTCTGTTCCGTAAGAGTTGTCATAATGATATCCGGCACTTCCCGTATTCAGATTCTCTTCCTTTTCTCCCTGTACTACTTCTGACGAAGCAGGTGCTTTCTGCACAATGTCAGGAAGATCTTTTTCCTCCCTGTCTGAAAAATTCCGCTCATGCCAGTATTCGTTGACAATAAAGGCATCATTATAGGAAAAAGAATAAATTCCTGTGCTCCCTTTCTCATAGACAGCACAGATCTGGTAGTTCTGTCCTTTCTTTAATATCTCTCTGTAATAAATCTGAATTCCATCAGAAGTCACTTCCACCAGGTCATCATCTATTTTCCGGTAATTCCCCTCATTCTCAGAAAGATAAACCTGTATATTCCGGCGTTCCTCTGTGGAAAATCCATCCAGTAGCATAGGAAATTCCAGCAAATCCACAGTTGGCATACTGTAGGTATTAATCTGTGGTTCTCCTTTTTTCTGTACAGAAAGATATGCATATGCCTCTGGCAGCGCCAGGCTGTCAGCTACTTCATATCCTTCTGGGATTACAAATGATCCGGTTACCTTGTACACACCTTGTTTTTCCCTGTTTACCTGGCTCAGATCCCAGGAGGATTCCAGAATCAGCTCCGGATTCTCCGCTGTATCTTCAAATATTTCTGCAGTGCTGACCCGCAATCTGACATTCTCTTTCAGTTCCTTCTCAATCTGCTTCAGATTTCCCCCTATTTTCACTGCATATGCCCCACATCTGCTGAGATATTTCTCATCTCTGGTATCATAAGAGCAGATGATCTTTCCAGGCTTCTGTGTGTTTCCAAGCAAACTGTGCTGATAACCGTAAATTTTAAGACTGCCGTCTTTTTGGTATTGAAACCGCAGAGTATTGGTCTGCTTCTTTCCATTATCATAGGTTACCAGCAGGGAATAGGTATTACCCACAACCATACTCTGGTTAGATACATACAGCCCCTCCTCTTCACAGAGAGCAAAGCCCTCCTCAGTGAGGTTGATCCACTGTCCGCTTTCTTTCTTCAGATAAGCTTCCATGGAGTCAAAATTTTCCTGCTTCAACCAGGGAAATATATAGATTCCTGCCGCAGTCAGCCTGTAATATATATTAATATCCGGTTTGTCCGGGTACTGCACAGAAACAGTTGTCTGTACCTTCAGACTTTTACTCTCATCAAAAGCATACTCAGGCGGAAGCTTCAGTACACCTTTCATTGTGTAAACGCCTGCCAGTTTCATATTTACAGACGAAACATCCCAGAACACCGGAATATGCAGTGTATCTGTGTCTGTATAAACTGTATAGAAAACCCGAGACAGTTTCTCAGTAATCAGTTCGCTACTTTTATTTATTTCTACAGCTACTGCAGGAATATCATGAGGTACGATCACATCATTTACCCGGATCACCGCGCCCCATACTGTGGTATTTTTTTTCATTCCCCATATGCCAGTCAGGCACAGAGTTATCATTAAAATCAGAACTGTTATTTTCTGTTTTCTCATGCTTTTTTCATACTTTCATTTTACATTACTGCTCAATCCGTTATCTTTATTCTCAATTTCCTTTGTTCTTAGCTTACCTTATCTGGCGGATTTCGGCAACAGACATAGGATAAACTGCATTATTTCATGAAAAATGGTTAATTCTCCTTTTTCTTTCCTGGAAATTTCATAAAATAATATACAATAAACAATACTGCCGTAATGCTCCATGAAACCGGATAACTGAGCATGATCGTATTAATTCCCGGGTATATCTGGCCGGCTGTAAAAAGCCACAGGATTCTCAAAGAACACACACCGCCGCAGGTAAGAAGCATAGGCACAAGAACCTTCCCGGTACCCCTCAGCGCTCCGGACAGGATTCCTATGATCACATAAATGAAATAGGACGGCAGTAAAAAACGACTCATATGAACACCATGGACAACCACTGCGCTGTCTGTGGTAAACAGACGATAAATCCAGGGAGCAAATGAATACATCAAAATGATCAGCACCGCAGAACTGGCCATACTCATGATCATGCAGACACTCACACTTTTCCGCATACGGTGATATTTACCGGCTCCGAAATTCTGTCCCACAAAGGTAGTAATGGAAATCGCAAATGCATTGATCACCATCCAGAAAAGAGCATCTATTTTCCCAAGAGTTCCCCATGCCGCCACTGTGTCAGTTCCCAGATTATTTACAAATACCTGTATCACAATATTGGAAATATTATACATTACAGATTCCAGACCTGCCGGAATACCGATTCTCAGAACTGAAAACAGCATTCTTCTGTCAAAACGGATCTGATTGATCTTCAGCACATATATCTCTCTGGTTTTCAGAAGCATTACTGTTACAATCAGCGCACTGATCACCTGAGAAGTAACTGTAGCAACAGCTACTCCTGTCACACCCATGCCAAACGCAACCACAAACAGCAGATCAAGAATAATGTTCAGCACACAGGTAATGATCAGAACATACAGTGGTCTTTTGGAGTCTCCTACTGCACGCAGGATGGCTGCTCCCATATTATAAACCAGGTTAAAAACCATTCCGCCAAAATAAATATGAAGATACACTGCAGAGTCCTCTACTACATCTGCAGGTGTCTTCATAAGTAGCAATGCAGGTCTGGTCAGAAAAATCCCCACTACAGTAAGAACAATTCCCGCTGCAATGGAGAATGCAAATGCTGTATGCAGTGCCTTACTCAGATTCTTCTTATCTTTTGCCCCATAAAACTGCGAGATCACAACTGCTGCCCCTGAAGAAAGCCCTACAAAAAAGCCAACGATCAGATTGGCGATCTGACTGGCAGAACCTCCAACTGCAGCAAGTGCCTGTTTTCCTACGAAACGACCTACAACAATAGTATCCGCCGTATTATAAATCTGCTGAAAAAATGTTCCAAATACAATAGGAAAGAAAAATAACAGCAGCTGTTTCCAGATCACACCTTCTGTGATCTGATTTACCTTCTCCTTCTCATTCATTACTTTTTCCTCATCCATAAAATAATACACAAAAAAGCAGGCATCCCAAACGGGAGAACCTGCCATACTTTGCAATCATTAAAAATTAGTCTTCAACTTTAATGATTTCCTTTTTGTTGTAGCTTCCGCAAGCTTTGCATACTCTGTGCGGCATCATCAGTTCGCCACATTTGCTGCATTTTACAAGGTTCGGAGCGCTCATTTTCCAGTTTGCTCTTCTCTTATCGCGTCTTGCTTTGGAAGATTTATTCTTCGGACAGATGGACATTATGTTACACCTCCTTAAATTTACTAAATATATCACTGATAGCTGCCATACGGGGATCCTTAGGTTCCTCGACGCATCCACAGGGACCGTCATTGAGGTTTTTCCCGCACTGGCTACAGATTCCTTTGCAGTCTTCTCTACATAAAACCTTCAAAGGCCAGCTCATCAGTACCTCAAGATAGACCAGCTGGTCCACATCCAGGTCCATACCTGTGAGATAAGAACTCTCGTCCAGATCATTCACACGGTCTTCATCCGTAAGCTTCATATCAAGTTTTCGCTCAATCTCCAAAGGAATCTCTGTTGAAACCTCTTCCAGACATCTGTCACAGGGAATACCTACGGTAATCTTACCCGTTCCTCTGATTTCAAGATTTCTGTCACCTGTATTCGTGATCGTAAGCTCTATGGGTTCTTTTGCAAGTACCGGAAAGCTTCCTGACTGAAAGGTGATCGTATCCATTCCAAACTCTGCAGTCTTCTGAATACGCATTCCTTCACTGGATGAAATATCTGATAAATGTATCTGCATACTTTTCTCCTATCCACACTTGTTTTATTATACATACCGCCTCTGCTTTTGTCAACGATAAATTAGAAAAATTTCACATTTTGTCAAGTAATATTCCTTTACGAAGTATTTTATCATCCGGCGGCATTATTATCAGGTAATTTCCATATGCCTTACGGGCACAAAGAAGGGTGCTCCTGACAGATGCACCCTTCCCTTCTATATAAATATAACTTTTATCCAGTTATATTTCTCTCGTTTGGACACAAAACAGACACTTTATTATCTGTGAAAATTAAACCAGAGCTACTGTCTCTCTGCAGATTGCAAGTTCTTCGTTTGTAGGAATTACAGCAACTTTAACTTTGGAATCCGGTGTAGAGATAACGATCTCTTCTCCGCGAACTCCATTAGCTTCTTTGTCAAGTGTAACTCCAAGGTATCCAAGATAGCTTACAACCTTCTCACGTACAGGAATAGCATTCTCGCCGATACCTGCTGTAAATACGATGGCATCTACACCGTTCATAGCTGCAACATATCCGCCAACGAATTTAGCGATACCATAGCAGAGAACATCGATTGCGTTAGCTGCATCTTCGTTTCCGCTCTGAGCTGCATCGTTCAGGTCACGGAAGTCACTGGATAATCCGCCGGATAATCCAAGAAGACCGGATTTCTTATTGAGAACATTCATCATACCTGCGATGTCAAGGTTCTCTTTCTTAGCAATGAATTCCATGATAGCAGGATCAATGTTACCGGAACGTGTTCCCATAACAACACCTTCAAGTGGAGTAAGACCCATTGTTGTATCAACACACTCACCGTTTACAACAGCACTGATGGAAGAACCGTTTCCAAGGTGGCAGACGATAACTTTGGAGTTATCTTTGTCAAGGCCAAGGAATTCAACAGCACGTTTGGAAACAAAGCTGTGGGATGTTCCGTGGAAACCATATCTTCTTACTTTGTAGTTCTTGTAATATTCGATTGGAAGACCATAGAGATATGCTTTTGCAGGCATTGTCTGATGGAAAGCTGTATCGAATACTGCTACCTGAGGTACACCCGGCATAAGCTCGGAGCATACACGGATACCGATCAGGTTTGCAGGGTTATGAAGTGGTGCAAGGTCATTGCATTCTTCTACTGCTGAGATTACTTCATCTGTGATCACTACAGATTTGGCAAATTTCTCACCACCATGTACAACACGATGTCCAACAGCATTTACTTCTTTCAGGCTTCCGATTGCACCTGTTTTATCATTTGTGAGGGCATCCAGTACCATCTGGATTGCTTCTTTATGTGTAGGCATTGCAGCTTCTGTGATCTCTTTGTCACAGCCTGTTTTCTGATATACTAATCTTCCATCGATACCGATTCTCTCGCAGAGACCTTTTGCAAGAACTGCTTCTGAATCAGAGTTGATCAGCTGATATTTAAGGGATGAACTTCCACAGTTGATTACTAATACGTTCATTTTCATATTCTGCCGGCAGCAAATTTCGAATACTGTCCATAATCCTGACACAAGTCTTCGAATATTTCTGTCAGCTTTTCCTTTCATATTATAATATTATTCTCATCATTTCCAGGGAAATATGAGTAATGATATCAAAGGCATCAGAATCAGAAATATCTCCTCCGATGCCTTTAACATTATGTAGTCAATGAAATAATTCTCAGTCCGTTTTACGGTCTGACTGAAATCTTATTTATTGTCGTCAGCCTGGCACTGTACTGCTGTGATAGCTACCACACCAACGATATCGTCTGCAGAGCATCCACGGGACAGGTCATTTACAGGTTTAGCGATACCCTGGGTTACAGGTCCGTAAGCTTCTGCTTTTGCAAGACGCTGTACAAGTTTGTATCCGATGTTACCTGCATCAAGGTCTGGGAATACAAGTACGTTAGCTTTACCTGCAACTTCGCTTCCAGGAGCTTTAGAAGCGCCTACGCTTGGAACGATAGCTGCATCAAGCTGGAATTCTCCGTCAAGTGCAAGTTCCGGATTCTGCTCTTTTGCGATCTTTGTAGCTTCTACTACTTTATCTACGTCAGCATGTTTTGCACTGCCTTTAGTGGAGTGTGAAAGCATTGCAACGATTGGTTTCTCCTGAACAAGAAGTTCGAAGGATTCTGCAGAAGATGCTGCGATTGCTGCAAGCTCTTCTGAAGTCGGGTTCTGGTTCAGACCGGAATCAGCAAATACAAATGCGCCGTTTGCGCCATATTCGCAGTTCGGAACTACCATTAAGAAGAATGCAGATACAAGTTTTGTACCTGGTTTTGTTTTCAGGATCTGAAGACATGGTCTTAATGTATCAGCTGTAGAGTGACATGCACCGGATACCATACCGTCTGCATCGCCCATTTTTACCATCATTACACCATAGTACAGATACTGGTTAAGAAGAATCTCTTTAGCCTGATCCGGTGTCATGCCTTTTTTCTGTCTTAATTCTACTAACTTGTCAATGTATCCCTGTGTTTTCTCTGATGTAGCAGGATCTACGATCTGTGCGCCGGAAATGTCATATCCGTCTTCAGCTGCACTCTTTTTAACAGCTTCTTCGTTACCAACAAGGATAACCTTTGCAATTCCTTCTTTTAAAATTTTCTCTGTAGCTGCCAGAGTTCTCTTATCTTCTGTCTCCGGAAGTACGATTGTTTTTACGTTTGCTTTTGCTCTCTCTTTGAGTGTGTCAATAAATCCCATGATTAAAATGGCTCCTTTCATATAGCAGTTCTGATATCCAATGTCAATTTTCTATCAATTATCTGCGCTGTTTTCATTATAACTCCTGAAGCCTTGTATTTCAAGCATCTGAATGGTAGAATATGACATAAAAAAGTATTTTTTAAGATGCAATATGGTTAAAAAAAGAGAACTCTACAGAATTTCAGGAAGGAGCATCTGTGTAAATTTATGAAAACAGCAGGAATTATTGCAGAATATAATCCTTTTCACAAAGGACATGAATATCAGATCCGGTATACAAAAGAAAAGCTAAAAGCAGACTATGTTATCGTTGCCATGAGCGGAGATTATGTGCAGCGTGGCACCCCTGCTCTCATCTCCAAACATACACGTGCAGAAATGGCTCTGCGGTGCGGCGCTGACCTTGTGCTTGAAATGCCGGTATCTGTCTCTACTGCAAGTGCGGAAGCCTTCGCAATGGGAGGTGTTTCCCTGTTGGACGGTCTTGGCGTTGTTGATATGCTCTGCTTTGGAAGTGAATCCGGGGAGATCAGCGCACTGAAAGAACTGGCTGAGATCCTTGTAGAAGAACCTGAAGAATATAAAAAGCTACTGAAAAGCTTTTTAAGCGAAGGGCTGACTTTTCCGGCTGCCAGAAGCCAGGCATTGACAGAATATTTTAAAAATCCGCGCAACTTCAGTGGTGACGATTTTGACGGGGTACTTACTCCTCTGTTAAATGAAGTTACACAGATCCTGAATACACCGAATAATATTCTGGGGATCGAATACTGCAAGGCACTTCTCCGCCTGAACAGCCAGATCCGCCCTGTTACCATCCGCAGGGAAGGAATGGGTTATCATGAAACCACTGTCCCTGAAGGAGATTCAGCAAGCTCCTCCCCTGATTTACAGTCATCTACTGATTTCTTTGCATCTGCAACTGCTATACGCAGTCTTATTCAGAATCCAGGAGATGGCCATTCAGAGGCAAGCTCAGACATAAATAATCCAGTCAGGAATCCGGATACCAAAACTGCCAATATATTATCATCCCAGATTCCACCAGATGCTTTTTACGTTTTCAAAAAGGCGCTGGACTCCGGTGAATTTCTCACAGAAAATTCTCTGGACTCTATTCTTTCTTACTGCCTTATGAAAGAAAATGTAGAAAGCCTTTCTTCCTATATGGATGTTTCCGAGGATCTCGCCCGGCGAATCATAAATCAGCAGAATCTTCTGTTGTCCTTTTCCCAATCTGTATCTGTTTTAAAAACCAGAGAATTGACTCAGACAAGGATACAGAGGGCATTGCTTCATATTATATTAAATATCCACACTGCACCCACTCAGATTCCCTTTGCCAGGGTTCTTGGTTTCCGCAGGGAAAGCAGTGAACTGCTAAGCCAGATCAAGCAGCACAGCCAAATTCCTCTTATCACCAAGCTTGCGGACGCCCAAAATCTTTTGGACAGTGAAGGTAATCAGATTTTATCTGAAACTGTTTTTTCTTCCAATTTATATGAAAAACTTCTGTGTCTGAAAACCGGCAGAAAATTCTGCCACGAGTCCCAGAAACAGCTTATTATCCTATAATTCTTGTTGTTTTGATGCACTTATGTTAAAATACAAACAGTGAGGATAAGGATATAAAATAAGGAAGGAGGAAAAGAAAAATGAAAGCTAATTCAGGTTTGAAAAAGAACAGAACAAAGATTCAGATGGTACTTACCGCCCTGGTAATCTTATCTGTTGTACGTCAGTTTTTCCTGGGAAATTACCACAATATGTTTCTGGGAATCTTGACATTGATCCTTTTTATGGTTCCCCAGTTTCTGGACAGGAAACTGAACGTCACAATACCACCGGGACTGGAAACAGTGATTCTGATCTTTATCTTTTCAGCAGAAATTCTTGGCGAAATCAATGCCTTTTATGTAAAAATCCCTATCTGGGATACCATTTTACATACTACTAACGGTTTTCTGATGGCTGCCATCGGATTTGCACTGATTGATCTTTTTAACCGCAGCGACAGGTTTTCCATTAAAATGTCACCGTATTTTGTAGCTTTTTTTGCATTCTGTTTTTCAATGACTGTTGGTGTTATGTGGGAATTCTTTGAATTCAGCATGGACTGGTTTTTTGGAATGGATATGCAGAAGGACTGGATCGTACCGGCCATCAACTCTGTGAAGCTGAATCCTACCGGTGCAAATGTTCCGATCCATGTAGATGTTCAGTCCCTGGCCGTTAACGGCGAGACCTGGAATCTGGGAGGCTATCTTGATATTGGTATTGTTGATACCATGAAAGATCTGATCGTAAACTTTATCGGCGCAGTCGTATTTTCTATCATTGGTATTCTGTATCTGCGAAACCGCGGAAAAGGAAAGCTGGCAGCTTCTCTGATCCCGCAGGTACGCAGCAAGCAGGAAGAAGAACTTTCTTCCAAAAATCAGTAAGATCCACAGCTACCGAAACTGGCGCACTTTTCTGGAAATATTCTCCAGCTCTTCTCTGGAAAGCTCAGGAAGTCTTTCCAGCTGATCCATAAACATGGCAAGTGTCTCTTTTCGCTGCAATTCCACCATCTGGGTGTAGAAATTAACCACTACCCCGGTGGCAATGGCAACTACAAAAAGCGAATAGATCGTCAGAAGAACGGAACACATTTTTCCAATAAAAGTAACCGCAACCACATCGCCAAATCCGGCAGTGGAGATCACCGCATAGCAATACCACAGTGCATCTCCGTATCGGTTAATGTCCGGTTCAACCAGCTGGATCACTGCTGCGATAGCAAAAATAAACACAATAAAACCAATGATAATTTTATCTGCACGAGTCCGTTTTAACACACTGCCTAATACTTTAATTCTTTTCATGCACTTGTCCTCCAATAAAATAATATACTGCCTGAAATTAATTGAAGTATAGTATAAAACGGTTTCACTTGCAATATGAAAGGAGCTTAACAGTATGAAAGATAATAAAGCACTAAAATACCCAATGTCATTAACTTTAGCAAAAAGCAGAAATCGTAAGTATTTATAAAACTATGATTCCTGCTTTTTGTTTTTTTATATGGGCATACTTATCCCCTTCTCTTTGTACTCGTATTTTCTAGATTAGTATGCTCTTTTATGAGTATTTGAATATTTCCCTGCTAACCGCCCTTTCGTTCTGGTATAATGCCGATCAGGACGAATAGGAACCAGATTCTTACTGATATCTTCATATATTTGCTGAAATAATATATTTTTCTTTTGATCATCCGTTTCAAGAAGTATATAAATCAGATCGTTTTTTAAGATTCCAATACTAACTGTCTGATTGATCATCATTTTATGTTTTCTGTTTGTTTCCTTCTGATCCAGTTCACGCTCTGCGTCTAATATGATATCTTCGACTAAATTGCTCAGATATATGGTGCTGTATATATCTTGTAATAACAGAATAGGTTTTGTACCTGTAAAATTTTCTAACTGCAATCGATTCTTTAGTGTTTCATACGCAGTCTCTATTCCCCACCTCATATGATATAATTCTTTTATTTCTTCTGTATGAAATTCCGTTTGTGAAAGATTTGTAGCTAAAACTTCCAGATTTCCATTTTCTAATAGGATTTTTACCATACGCAATGAAATTTCACCCAGTTCTTTCATACGTTCTCCATCCGGCGTCCCTTCGTAATGTCTGATTCTTGATTTATCAAGTTTTATTTTAACCAGCTGATCATTTTCTGTTAAACTGCTTTGCTCTTTTTTGTAATCACTGCTTTTTAAACGTACGATAAACTTAAGATCCTTATCCATCATATGTATAAACGCTGGCGTAGAAGGATAGCCTCTATCCATGATAATAATATAGGGAATGTTGCCTATTGTTTCCGGTATTCGTTCCATCTGTTTTTCGGCCAGGCGCATTTCATCAAATTTCACCTTATTACAGTCACTTTCCAGTATCATACGATTCATTACATCATAAATACAGCCTAATCCTATTTGTGCTTGGGGTTTTGTGTTTTTTCGGCTTGCAGAACCATACAGTTTCAGTGTTTCAGTAGTGGTAGGAATATTAATATCTGAGCCGTCAGCAGCTAATATTAAATGATTTTTGTAAGTTGAAAAGGTGGAATCTGCATAAAAGTTACGGTTATGATATTTATACAATTCCAAAAAAGCATCTGGATTAAGTTTCATACGCTGTTTCAGATATCCTGGTTTTGAAATAGACACACCAGGATGAGCAAGTTTCATATAATTTCTCAGTTCCAATGCCAACGTCAGCCCCTTTCTGTTTATCATTGTGAAAAGAAGATCCTGAAGAGGCATTTTTCGGATTCTGGTAAAATGATTTTTATTACCTAATCGGCAAAATGCCTTAAATTCATCAGAACTCATTTTTTCTATATCCATGAATGTACGTTTCTGAGAATGTTTCATGTATAATCACATCCTTTTTTTGAGCAGGTTCATGGCTTCTTTTTACAATATAAGCATATCAAAAAAAGCAGAAGATATCTAATCCTTTTAGGAATAAATATCTTCTGCTTTTAAGTTAATGACATTGCTAAAATACCTCACTTTGATCACCGGAGTTTTAACATTGTTATTAGGAGTCTACACTCTTGTAAGACCAATGAGAACTTTTCTTGCCATCGGATGGATCCTGGGAATCCTTCTGTTTGTAAATGGTATTGAACTTGTAATCCTTTCTTTATCCAAAGAAAAGAAAGAAATCGGAGCATGTATTCTCGGTGTTCTGGAAGGACTTGCAGGTATTATCTTATTATTCAGCGGCATTCAGCGGTTCATCACAGACGTAATGGCAGCTTATATGGTCGGTGCAATCATTCTGATCTACGGTATTTTCCAGATTGCCGCCGGCACAAAGGTATATAAAACATCTAAAGGAAAAGGTATCCTGAGTATTGTGTGCGGTGTTTTATCCGTAATTGTCAGCATCATTTCATTTACCCATCCTATACTTACCATGATCTCTGCAGGATATATGATCGCTTTTTCTGTTTTGATGCAGGGTATCAATATGATCGTACTTGGAATCAATTTCGGAAAGACCGAAAACTAACAAAAAGGTTATGACTGTATGAATAACACAAAAAGCCCCAAAAACGTATCTTTAAAAAATCAGCTTGAATTGTGGCTGTTCTGTGCACTCATTGGTGCTGTTGCCGGTGCACTGGTATGGATCCTGCTGAAAATAATGGCAGTGGGAACTGAATTTCTGTGGAAATGGCTTCCCGGAAAAACTTCTTTTCCATATTATACGATTCTTATCTGTGTAGCCGGTGCGGCAATTATCGGTATTTTCCGAAAAATATTCGGAGACTATCCCGAAGATCTGGAAACTGTTATGGGAAAAGTCAGAACAGAAAAAAGATACGAATACAAAAACATGCTTGTAATGATGGTGGCAGCACTGCTGCCATTACTCATAGGAAGCAGTGTAGGTCCCGAAGCTGGACTTACCGGTATTATCGTAGGTTTATGCTACTGGGCCGGAGACAATCTGAAGTTTGCCAAACAGAATACCAGAAATTATTCGCAGATTGGTGCCGCAGTCTCCATGAGTGTGCTGTTTCACGCACCTCTGTTCGGTATTTTCGAAGTAGAAGAAAACTCCGAGGAAGATCTTGCAGCCTTAACAAAGGGTTCCAGATTATTTATTTACGGAATCGCGCTGGCTGCAGGCACTGGTATTTATGCAGGTTTATCTGCACTTTTTGGTGCAGGGCTTTCCGGATTTCCATCCTTTGATATGGTGGAAATCCAGAGAAAAGACTATCTGCTTATGATTCTGTATATTTTGTGCGGTCTTATCCTGGCATACTTCTATCAGGCAACACACAAACTGACCGGAAATATTTCCAACAGATTCCCGGCAGTTGTCAGAGAAATTTTTGCAGGTTTATGCCTTGGAATCGCAGGTTCATTCTTACCTGCACTTATGTTTTCCGGAGAAGAACAGATGGGAACACTTATGAAAACCTATACCTCTTATCTGCCGCTGGCACTTATTGGCATTGCGTTTTTTAAGCTCCTGCTGACAAATCTGTGTATTCAGTTCGGTTTAAAGGGAGGACATTTCTTCCCTGTCATCTTTGCCGGAGTATGTATGGGATACGGCGTGGCAATGTTGACCTGCGGGCCAGACGGGGGACATGTGGTATTTGGAGCTGCAATCGTTACTGCATCACTTCTGGGTGGAATTATGAAAAAGCCACTGGCAGTAACCATGCTTCTCTTCCTCTGCTTCCCGGTTAAAATGTTTATCTGGATATTCATCGCAGCAGCGGTTGGGAGCAAACTTATCACACTCAAACCAGAGCAGGAACCTTCTGCAAATTACAGCAAGCAATAGAGTCGCTACCAGACAAAAAGAACCATTATATCAGAAAACATGGCTGTATGCCTCAGGCAACAACTATAACTTCTGTATATAATGGTTCTTTCATTTACAATTACATGTTATTTTTATAATTACTTTTCTCCGGAAAGAAGAATACGGTCATTATCCAGCATCTTACCGGCACCTGTCTTAAACTTCTCCAGAAGTCCTTCCACTGTCAGGCCTTTCTTTTCTTCTTCATGGATATCCAGCACAATATCTCCGGAATCCATCATCAGAATACGATTTCCCAGATCAAGGGCCGACTGCATATTGTGGGTGATCATCAGACAGGTAAGCTGATGCTCCTCCACGATCCGTTTCGTAAGATTCAGCACCTTCTCTGCTGTTCCCGGGTCAAGGGCTGCTGTATGCTCATCCAGAAGCAGAAGCTTGGGCGGATTCATGGTTGCCATGAGAAGTGTCAGCGCCTGTCTCTGTCCACCGGAGAGAAGTCCTACCGGCTGAGTCATACGTTTCTCAAGTCCTATATCCAGAAGTTTCAGCTCTTCATGGAATCGCTCTTTCTCCTGTCTGGACACATGGGAAAGCCATCCGCCTTTCCCTGCTGCAAGCGCCAGATTCTCTTCTATGGTCATTCCGGGTGCAGTTCCTCTCATAGGATCCTGATACAGGCGACCGATGGTCTTTGCACGTACATGCTGGGGCATAAAAGTAATATCCTGTCCATCCAGCATGATCACACCGGAATCTGTAAGAAAATCTCCACAGATTGCATTAAACAGAGTGGATTTACCAGCTCCATTGGAACCGATGATCGTTGCAAAATCGCCCTTCTCCAAATTCAGGGATAAATCTCTGATGGCCTGTTTCTCGTTTACCGTACCCGGATTAAAAGTCTTGGAAATATGTTCAATCTTCAGCATAAATCACTGTACTCCCTTCCTGTGAGTCATTCTTCTCTTAATCTGCGGCCACTGTTTTTTCAAATATGGACCTGAAATAGCCAGCACAACGATTACAGAAGATACCAGTTTCAGCATAAATGCCGGCATATTGAATCTCAGTGCGACGGTATATACCAGACGGAAAATAAAAGATCCAAGTACCATGCCAACAGCTCTCACGAAAATTCCACCTCTGCCAAGAATCGTACCACCGATCAGCAGGGAAGCCAGCGCGATGGTAACCATTCCCTGTCCGATATTGATATCTACAGATTTCTGTGACTGAGACAGAAGACATCCGGAAAGTGCTGTGAAGGAGTTGGCAACACAGAGACCTACAATCGTAGTAAATACCGGATTAATAGATGAGGATTTTACCATATCTGCATTATTTCCTGTTGCCCTGATTGCCAGACCAAGTCTTGTCCTTAAGAAAAATACAAGGAAGACAATCACAATTGCTACTGCAATGAAAGCAACTACAATATCTCCTCTTCCTTTCAGCGGTGTACTTTTCAATGTTTCTTTCGTCATGGAAAATACCGTCTCTGTTCTGTTCATATTGATCAGGGAGGAACCTCCCATCACTGCAATATTCACAGAATAAAGAGCCGTATTAACGATAATTCCTGCAAGAAGACTGTCAACACCCAGCTTTGTCTGAAGTATGGCTGTCACAAAGCCCGAGCATATACCTGCAGCCATAGCTGCAAAAATTGATAAAAAAGGATGTCCGCTGACTGCCACTGCTGCTCCCACTGCTGCTCCCAGTGTAAAACAGCCATCAGTGGAAAGGTCACAGACATTCAGCATGGAATAACTGAGAAACAGGGCAAGAACTGTCAATGAACAGATCAGGCCAAGTTTCAGCGCGGTCTCTCCAAGAGAGAGTATAGTCGCAATAGTCACGATGATTTCCTCCAGTTTGTATTTATTTTATTACATTCAATGAACAGCAACAGAAAATATCTGCTGCTGTTCATTTTAATTCAGAAAATATATCAGTCTTTTCAACCGGCACAATGGATTCCATAAACCCAGAACTTATTCTGAATTTATTCAAAATGCTGTCCGAATATCCTTATTATTTCTCTACATCATCAAAGCTCTCTGCTGTAACGATCTCATTTACCTGTGTGCAGAGAGGCTCAAATGCTTTCTTTACAGTATCAAAATCAAGACCGAGAGCTTCACATGTTTCTGTGTTTACTGTTGCAGTACCATTGTCAAATGTTTCAACTGCAGTTTCTGATGGTTTTGCTCCATCTACCAGAATATCAGCAATCATATCAGCTGTTTTCTGTCCAAGATTCGCATAGTC
>OHAI01000557.1_pt1 | contig 29649 bp, 28 predicted proteins | sample 1577091 | NCBI WGS metagenome assembly OHAI01 (sample SAMEA3541548, study PRJEB24748) | human gut metagenome | biome: human gut; feature: human-associated habitat; material: faeces | place: China | collected 2012
ATCAATGGTCCGGTGTTAATCATAGCCGGAGCTGGTTCAGGGAAAACTCACAGTCTTATAAGCCGTATTGTAAACATGTACAAACATGGTATCAATATGAACAATGTACTTATGCTTACATTTACTAACAAGGCGGCAGATGAGATGAAAATGAGAGCAGAAAGGGAATTACCGGGGATAAGTAATGACCTGACGGCGTGTACTTTTCATTCATTTTGCGTAAAACTCCTGAAAGAATATGGTTCCATGGCAGGAATAGGAGACTTTACAATCCTGTCTGAAAACGATTCTGCAGATGCCATGGATGTAGCAAAGAATAACATGTATGAGTATCTGAAAAACAATGATACAGAAAGGTATGAGCTATATAAGGACGAAACCATTCCGCCATACAAAAAAATACTTGGAGCATATTCTTTATCAGTCAATACCGGGCGATACTTCAGGGATGTATTAATGGAAGATTCAAAATTAATGATGCACGCCGACATATGTGAAGAGCTGGTTGAAGCATGGAAAAAGTATAAGCAGTCACATATGTATTTTACTTATGATGATTTGCTTGTTATGTGTAATGAGATGCTAAAAAACAATAAAAGTGTACAGGATAAGGTAAAACAGGTTTACAAATATATCATGGTAGATGAGTACCAGGACACTAATGAGCTTCAGTTGGAAATGCTTAAGCTCATCACTGACGAAACACATAACAATATATGTGTGGTAGGTGATGACTTTCAAAGCATATACAGATTCAGAGGAGCTAATTTTAAGAATATTCTTAATTTCAGGAATCTGTACAAGGATACCAAAATCATAATCCTGAATCAGAATTACAGATCAAATCAGGAGATTCTTGACACAGCAAATGCAGTAATATTATCCGGCAAGGAGAAGTTTGAGAAAAACCTGACAGCACAGTTTGCGGAGCATTACAAGCCGGACATAATAAGACACTATTCATCATCAGATGATATTGATTACATATATGACGAAATCGTGAAATATCAGTCAGAGAAAAAGCCTCTGCGTGAATTTGCTATACTTTTCAAAACCGGAAGGGAATCATATCTGTTGGAAGCAAAGCTTAACAAGGCAGGAATACCATATGTAAAACATGGTGGTCCTAAGTTTATGGATAAGGATTATGTAAGGGATGTTTTAGCACTCCTTAAGTTTGCAAACAACCAGAGAGATGAACTTTCATTCAATCGTATTATTAAAATAATCAGAAATATTGGTTCAGTCAATGCCAAGAGACTTTCGGATGGAGTAGTTGCATATGGAATGGAATGGCTGCTGTCAGACGAAAATAAGAAGAAAAGATATTACAATGACTTGGAAAATTTCTGCAACTTCATAAGAAAAATTAAAAATGAACCGCTTGCGGACCAGATACATATGATTGATGATTTCTATTTTCGTCAGATGTTTATACTGTATGAGACAAGCAATATTAAAGCCACAGACAAGGAAGCACTGATTGAAAAGAATAAGGATAACAAGAAAGAATTTGCCATTTTCTACGAAATGATAAAGGGATACTATACAGCAGAGGAATTTGTCTATGCAATGACTCTGGATGGTATTAACATGAATGAAACGGATGATGCCATAGTGCTTTCTACAATCCACTCTGCAAAGGGACTGGAGTGGGACAGGGTATATATTCTTAACTGTACCGACAAGACATTTCCTAATCCATGGTGTGATGAGGATGAAATAGAGGAGCAGAGAAGATTATTTTATGTTGCAATTACAAGAGCAAGACACAAACTGGTGATTTTTGCACCGTTTTATGTGGATGCATATGGCAGACCACAGGAAGCCGACATCAGTCCTTTCTTAAGTGAGAGTTCACAGATAATAAGTACATACGAACTACAGAACCTGTGGGAGTATGCAAATCTGCTAAAAAATTAGAATACTGTAATATCCACGAAAAGGCTCTGCGCATACAGAGCTTTTTTGTGTCCCCAATAATTCAAAAATCAGACAAAACCTTGGTATATATAAGAAAAAAGGAAAGTAGAAAGGCTTTCAGAAAGAGGCATATTATGGATGCTATGTCAGATAATGTATTATACCAGTGGCAGTTAATGATGAACGATTTTAAACTATGGTGGAGCGGTATATACGCCATTCCAAAGGTCAAAGCATATGTATTTTCTTTTGCAGTGATTCTTTTGCTGTATATAATCAGAAAGGTATTTGCAAGGACATTCCTCAAGCTTAAGTCAGACGATAGATATATGAGAAGAATGCATCTTCATACAAGAGCAGTAAAGATTGATGCGCCAGTGTATCTGACAAGAACCGATTACGGATATCAAAGCAGTAAATTCAAATCAGTGCCGTTTGGTATATTCTACGGACTGGTTATGGCAGCGTTTATAGCATCTGTGATAGGAGTGCATATTGCAGGCGGATATGGACTTATACCGTTTGCAATGTATATTATAAGCCGCTTTAAGGAGTATTCTCAGACAGCGGCATAAATAATAAGAACTGTATACAGCTTATACGGCTGTGTATGGTTCTTTTTTTGTTGACGAAACAGAGCTTACTGTATGCCAGGAATCATATACTGTTGTATAGCTGTCTCAAAAATAAAATAATGCCGTATTATAATACACCAAAGGTCCGCTGTGTTTCATAGATAAGTGTATATTCACTCACTATATCAACAATATCATTAAAAACTTTCAGAAGTTAACATTAACTTTCAAAAGTTAATCGCTTACAATACCGCGACTACACCAAAACAATAATAAAAGTTACCAAATTCAGACCAAAAGTTAGTAAAACAGCCCCTAAAGTTACTGTAGGGGTGTAAAAGATGTATAAAAAGGGGCTGAACCAGTACTGATAGGAGTATAAAATTGGTTTAATGGAAATAAGCCTGCTGCCAGTCTGAAAGAGATAGGAAAAGTCGGTCGGAACCGGATGCAAAACGGATTGTAAAGGTAAAAGAAAACTGGCAGGACGGAGCGGGTAGCGGACTTGTGCTGTATGTTAATTTAATACAACAATCCCACAATAAAAGCGTTAATAAGACTTAAATACCAGTACTGTAAGGGATACGAAAGGGGTGCAAAAGGGGAATAAAAGGGATATTCCCAACCAGAACTGGGTGTTGTAAAATCGTATCACAACCGAAAGTGTCAGGTATAGTGGAATGGAGAGCGAAACCGTAGGAACGGGGTCGTCTCACAACCAAAACCGAGTAATAGAGCCATCTCACAACAAAAGAGAGTAAAAAAGAATCGTCTCACAAGCGGAACAGCGGAAATTTTTAAGAACAGGAGAGATAGTGGGAGAAAATCTGATATCAGAGTTGTGATATACATTTTGGGTTGTGAGATGAAATATGATATCAGTATTGTGATATACAGAATAAAAGAAAGGGAACAAAAAAGTATATCATAATAATAGTATACAGTTCTGCTGCCATATGAGTTCGAGTATATCAGTATTGTGATATACAAAATGCTATTATGTTGGGAAACATGTATATCATAATAGTGCTATACAGAATTATTTTGCGGAACAAATCTGTATATCATAATAGTAATATACAGTAAAGACAAGGGATGGAGTAATGTATATCTGTATTGTGATATACAAGTGGTGCAAAAGAAAAAGGAAAGTATATCATAATAATAGTATACAGTAATAGATTACGGTATTGGTTGTGCGATGAAAATAAATCAGAATTGTAATATACACTATCCACCGCCAGTCTAGGTAGGACAAAACGGGACAAAACGGATGGATATGGCAGCAGATACCAGAGAAAAACTGTTAATGTTCCTGTAACATGGCTGCTGTAATCTGCAGACGGCTATGGTATAAAAGGGTACCTTAGGGGTGCATTTGCGGTATAGGGGGGGAATACGGAAGTGTTCACGCCAGAACAGGTCTGCTGCCAGTACATCCTGTATGAAGAACGGAGCTGAGTATCCGGCTGGGGAACAGGGATGGGGTGCTTTTAGGGTATGGTTTGGGGTATATTTGCGGATATTTTGGCAGCAGTCATAATTGACGAATCGCACCACCAAATTATGAGTGGGATAATTACCGTGATCTGATGGAAAAATGGAGCAGGAGTATGAGGAGTATGTCTAGGGTATTGTCTGGGGTGACTTTGCGATGTAGGATGTGAAATGTATTATGGCAGCAGAACAGACTTATTCCGAAGTGGTATAAAATATTCCTGATTGGAATACGTTCTTGCGGGTGTGTCTAGGGTATCGTTTAAGGTATATTTGCGGATATTTTGACAGCAGTAATAATTGGCGAATCGCGCTACCGAATAAATTTTTGTTGTGACGATTACATGATCCTGCAGGAGAGCGGAGCTGCAATCCGTGTGAATAGATATGCATTTGCGGTATGAGAAAAAGCGTGAAGATATCCATAGCAGAACAGGACTGCTGCCAGTATATTCTGTATGAAGAACAGACTAAGTATCCGGCTGGAACGCTTTTGTTAATATTAATAATCCTATCTATAACCCTTCTTTCTTGTAAATCATGGCATATTGTTATGATACGGTAGTTTGGGTTGTTCCCATCCAAATTTTACATCCGTTCTTCTTTTACAGTATATACACATATCAATCACTCCTTCTTATTATTAACACTCATCGGATGCCAACTCATGTCAAACCCGAAATGATACTCTAAACATTCAACAATCTCATCTTCATTAAATGCAAGTGCTTTCATTTCCCTTATGATGATATTTTCAAAATCATCTTCCTCATCAATTAATTCCATAAAATAATTGATGAGATATTTTAATTTTTTACCATGCTTTCTATAATATGCTAATTGTTTCCGTGTATTTTCTGTTATCATTTTACATCACCTCAATCTTTGTAAATATTAGTTTCAATGCTTTATTTTCTTTACAGTAGGCAACTTATGTTCTTTTTCTTCAAACCGAAATAACTCATGTTCGCAAGGTACATACAATTTACCGTTTTCTACACACAAGAATATGTCTAATTGGCTGTCATTACTTGCCGAATAGAAATCTTTCCAACTATAATTATGTTTTTTCCAATCGACATTGTAATCACATATCCCAAGTTCTCTATCACTCCTGATATGTTTAGAAAATGTACATATATCCTTCTTTTCTGATTCTTTTAACTTTCTTACTGGTTCAAAATGATAACCATTATATTCAAACATATTTTTCCTCACTTTCCTTTGAAACACGTATTTATAGATAGGTAATAAAGAAAGAGGTTCATTCTAAACGTCTTTCCAAATAATCCCCTTTTCTTACACCAGATCGAATCCGAAATTACAGAAACCTGTCTCATCAGATATATAATCTGAAATATCGTCCATGGTATTAATACTCTCCGGAATATCTATTTCTTTTGGCAAAGCGTTTTGTAAGTTATGATCGTTATCCGTATCCCATTCAATATTTATTACCTTTAGCATATAATCACCTCCTGCTTCGCATTTGCATATTTGTGCGTAAAATATATAGCGTTTGCTATTGCTATAGTTTGTTTTGTTACGGCTCTCCTAAATACTTCAGTTCCGTTGTCTGTTACAACTACATCATGTTTGTCTCTTTTGTAATTCTATTTGTTGTATTTGATTTTACTATCTCAAGAACCTTGTTAATACATTCTATAATAACATCCTTATATGGAGTACCCTCATAATAAGAACACTCTTCGTTACCCAAATCCTCTAATTGACTTACAACACTATTCACATCAAAAGCTGTATCTAATTCATCTATTCTGTCTTTAATAGTGTTTCTTTTATAATCCATATTTATAATATCTTTTTCTCTCTCATAAATATCATCAATAAGCGATTTGACATCTTCTATATCTACTAATTTACCCAACACCTTGAACCTCCTTATTATTTCCTTTACCTATGTATGTATATACGAAAAACTATAGTTTAGGACAAGCTAATTTTCTCCTATATTTCCTATATAACTACATATGCACCCTCTATTTCTTTTCTTTATATGGTTTTATATTTCAATATTTATATGCTTCATAAGTGTAATTCCATATATAACAAATCATATATAGTTTTCATCATTGAAGGATTATCTGGCGGGATATAGGTAATAGACTCGTTCCGGATACTTGTTTGATTAGTGTCGAAATATAGATGTCTGCTGCCATGTCTGAAAGTGCTGCAACAGAACGGACAATTCTCCAGTATTTTATTTGGTAAAAGTGTAATGAAAAAAAATCTTTCCCCGCTTGGTATATATAGGTAAGCAAAAGTAGGAAAGAAGGTGTATGAATGATCGAATTTAATAAGAGTTATTATTCTCTTATAGATAATAAAATTACAGACAAGGAACCAGTAGGATACTGTTATTGTGACGCGCATAAAGGTTATGTCAGTGCTGCATATTGCAAATCCCACAATTGTCTGCATAAAGATAAAGGGCATATTTGTACATTCTTTATCCAGAACAAAGAACACCAGTATTTTATACAGCAAAAGCAAAAAAAAGATGATGCAGCATTATACAAAAGGCTTAAATCCATGTATTTCGGGAACATGATAGACTGTAGGACTTATAAAGACATAGAGCGGCGCATCCAGAACCGCAGGCGAACAAAAGAAGATGTAAATGCAATATTAGACAGATTATGTGTGCTTGCAGAGTATGTAAAATCTGCAAAAAATTAGAATAGAAGTGTTCTTTTACGTTTGCGATTATAATGCCTGCTGCCGCAATTACAGAACGGTTTCTGCTGGCAGAAATGATTAGAATATCAGTATTTAAGCGGATTTAGCGTTGTTAATATATGGATAATGTGTTACAATATATATGGAGTGCTACTACTAAACGGTAGGCGGTTAGCCCCTTTTAACAGAGGGGCATTAGTGTTCCCTCTGATTACATAGATACCATTTTATATGGAATTTCATAGTAAGGAGGGATGCCAATGTTGACTATAGAAAGTCTTATTGCAGTGTTAGCTTTTGGGCTGACATGCTTTGAGATAGGATATACATTCGGAAACAAAACACACAAAAAATAACCGCCCCAGTCCTTGCAAAACATGGGCGGTTATTTTAATCAACCATAGGGGCTAACCGTCTATCGGTAGCACTCTTTTTACATAATCATATTATCACTAATATGATTATATGTCAATTTTTCTGAAATTCTGCTTATCCGGATTGGAAAGCAGGGAAGTAGTGAGCTTGTATATTCTTATGTGTTTGCCTGTTCCTTTTTCTTATCTTTTTCCTCATATTTCTGCAGAATCCTGTCTGCTTCGCCTGTAAATTTGAAGCTGTTCTCCTCAGCAAACTTTCTTATTTCTCTATAGTGCGAGCCTGTAACTTCAACTTTGGAATTACTATATTTTGCGTCTGTAATAGACATAGCCTTTTTATAAACAGCATCATTTCCTGTTAGACGGATATATACATGAAACGGTTCTGCACCTTCCGTAATCCATCTTGTTACTTCTTCTTTGTAGCTGCCATTAACAGCCATATCCCTTATTTTTTCGTCCGTTATGCTTATAGAAAATCCATTCTTAAGCAGAATATTACCGATTTCTGCAGCCCTGTCTTTATACGCACCTGTGAAGCGCGTCAGCTTTTTGATCCATTCGCCATCATCCCAGACATAACCATGAGCTTTTACAATATTCTTAAAGTCATCATTTTTCTTGTATTTGAGTATTACCTTATATACTCCATAGCTGTTGTATTCTGATATCTCAACAACACCGTCATGCTTTTTCTCTGCCGGTTCAACAGTACTATTTTCTACAGCAGTTTTGTGCTGCAGTTCTTCCTGTTTCTTTTCAATATATTTGTCAATAAAATCCTGACAAAGATTATTTCTGTTATCTATCCAAAACTTTGCGTCTGTCTCAATATTTATGATTTTGTCCGGATTATCCTGCCTGCTGATACAGTCTTCATAAAATTTCATTCTTATTGTATTGGCCCATGCAACCTGTTTTTCGCTTCCTGAAAGTTGTGGGAAACTGTGTTCAAGTGATTTTATCTCTGCCTGTGCATTTACCTGTGCATGTTCTTCTTCCTGTTGCCGCTTTCTGCACTCCGGACACAATCCGCTGAAAAGCTTTTCAACTCTGTACATTCTTTCTTCTGTTTTTCCTGTTACATTTTCCCTGCCTTCATGTCCACAAGCATATGTCCTGTAATACCACGCCATATTTTTCCCTCCAATATAAATTATATTTTCCCATGCAAGTACCTGCCTTACAATTTGTTTTGTTATCTTCTTACCTATATATATCCGTTTTCTTAAAATTTGGGACATAATATATACAAGAAATCTGCATAAAACCGCTTTTTATCATTGACGGATTATCTGGATGGGAAAGAAGGGTGGCAGAAGAGGGTGTACGGAAAATAATGCCTGCTGCCGCAATCAGAACATTACATAGATACCATTTTATATAGAATTTCATAGTAAGGAGGGATGCTAATGTTGACTATAGAAAGTCTTATTGCAGTATTAAGCTTCGGCTTATCCTGCTTTGGACTTGGATATATCGGAAACAAAACACAAAAAAAATAACCGTCCTCAGTCCACCAAACTAAGCGGTTATTTTTTTATTTAATCCGGTAGGCTAACCGTCTATCGGTAGCACTCTTTTTACATAATCATATTAACACCCATTCGCATCCCCTGTCAATTTGACGCTCTCCGAATCTAAAGATTCAGAGATTGAGGTAACTTAATTTTCAAAAAATCCCACCGGATCCGTTCTCCAGTGGGATAGTAGTATTAATGTTCCTGCGGCACATTGAGCATCAGGTATTCCTGTATATGTTTGAATGTATTTTCATCATATCTTCCTGCAATCTTACATTTTTTTACCATAACAGCCGCATATGCTCCGGATGGGTTTTTGTAAGAAATTCTGCCGTAGACAACAAGCATATTCTTCTTGGATTCTATCTTTTCAATTTCTTTTATGACATAAACAGCAGGCATTTTAAATGTAACCATTCTGTATTGATACTTTATACCATATTCTGTACAACTAAGTTTTGCATCTTGATGCCATTCATATCTTAAATCAATGAATCTGTATATAAAATAGAGTAAAATGGCAGTACCTATAAATATAGCTGAATAAAAAGCCTTAAATTTAAAGAGAAATATAATTGCGGGAACAATACATGCAATGCTTAATGCACCTATAATATTTCCAGCTATAAAAGCTCCTATTGTACCATAAGGCTTTAATGATTTTAATTCCATTTAATTCTCCTTTATGATCTTTATGATATTGTTAATGAAAATTCTTTGAAATTTCTCCGGTTGGGAGTCGAACCCATCTTTATGTCTCCACCAGACCGGAGAGCCGGTAATGAAAAAATATCGGAGGCAAAAAGTAAGTCAGACAGAAATATAATATTTCTGTCTAAAATGACTCTTCCAGGAATCGAACCTGGTGTCGAAAAAATGGGTACAAAAACTGACAGCTTTCCTTGCAAGAGCCAAAAAAGGGCAGCAGTAAGCTGCCCTGCAGATCAAAAAATAAAAATTACTTGCCTGAATTTACAGCATTCTTTAAAGCTGCACCAGCCTTAAACTTAGGAATCTTGGCAGCAGGAATCTTGATATCTTCACCTGTCTGCGGATTTCTGCCTGTTCTTGCAGCTCTTTCAGATACTTCAAATGTTCCGAAACCGACAAGCTGCAACTTATCACCATGCTTTAATACATCAGAGATGATTTCTACAAATGCATCTATACTGGCAGCAGCATCTTTCTTTGATACCCCAGTCTTTTCTGACATAGCACTGACTAATTCTGGTTTTGTCATAAATGCCCTCCTTATGTTAATTATATATTTGCTAACCTGATGGATAGGTTAGTAATACCGCATAGGGGAGTCGAACCCCTTGCCTCGACAATTTGTCCATACCCGCCAACAGACAAAATTACCGTGTTCAACCGATGAAACTTATGCAGTACCTAAAATACTCAAATATTGAGAAGGAAAATCCGCATCATTGCAATCCGACACTGGGTTTCTCGTAAACCCATACAATTGATGCGGAATGGTTCCCCTGGGATTTGAACCCAGGACCGTCCGGTTATGAGCCGGATGCTCTAACCAACTGAGCTAGAGAACCAAATGGGCGGAAGGTCAAAAGCAATGAAAGTTGCTCGGCTACTTTACATGTTGTACACCATGCTTTTCACACCTCTACTACGGAGCCTTCTATTATCTACCCATATGCGTAATGTTATTTTATGCTGTTTATTTATGTGTTATTTAATAAGATATCCATGGTTTTCTTGTCTTTCACACATAAACCTTTTATTCGGTCGGCTCGCACTCTCCGCATTCCGATTATGCCTGGCAGGACTCGAACCTGTACCTCCGACTACTGCACCGGCGCTTCCTATCCAATTAAGCTACAGACATAACTTATGGATTAAAAAAGTATTAAGTTATGGAACAGTACTGTTCCAATACACCTGGCAGGACTCGAACCTGCATCATGGATCACCAAACCAACGCTTTGCCAGTTAAGCTACAGATGCACCTATTTCAAACAAAAAAACATGAAAACACGCGCGGGGCGGAAGCGCAACAAACCGTCCCAGTACATCTGACGGGAATCGAACCCGTTTCTTAGCAGAAGCTAATGCCTGCCATCAGGCATCAGATGCACCAAATAAAAAAAGGAGGTATATCAGATCAGACAAATTTGTCTGAAAATATACTGATTTCCCTGTACAGGACTCGGACCTGCCACATATAATATGTCTGCCACCCAGACAGGGAAACGATTATTATGTTATAAAGAGGTAAAAATAATTAACAATTCGTTCATACATTGTATATATGAAAATCCAAAAATTAGGACAATGTTAAAAAAAATGACTGTTAGAACAGTTTTCTCAACTCACAGTCTCGCAGACACCCTTACGAACTATAGTCTGCGTTCCCACTCAATTATGACTGACAGGACTTGAACCTGCATTATACCGAATTAACGGCAGTTTACCAATTAACGTACAGACATAATTTATAAATTTATAAATTGATACCCTGCAACCGTATAGGGGTCGATATTTGCAGATTGTCCCCTGCGCTTTCACGGTGTCATTTCTGACGGTATCAAATACTGCATAGGGGAGTCGAACCCCTTACCTCTAACGAAGTGCTTATGTAATAATAAACACCTGCCGTGTTCACCCGTTGAAACTTATGCAATACCATATTTATAAGGAGTAAGCCTAATCAGAAGATGATAAACTAGTATCATTTGCCATTTGTATAGTCGGCAAACTATCATCTACTTTTTAAGTTTAGTTGGAATGACCGGATTTGAACCGACAATTTCTTGAACCCAAATCAAGCGTCTTAGCAAATTAGACCACATTCCAATAATCAGCTATTTTCGTCACAAGGTTGCCACCCTAAGATGCTTTCACCTCATCTAAGTCTTGCCTTCTGCCCTCAACAGGGTTTCTGCATCTCAAACTTAGCCTGCGCTTCTTTAGTTTTACAAAGGGGCTTATCCCTTAAACGCATTTCTAGTCACTAACGCTAATTGAACTCTCGACCATATTCTCAATGGCATAGCTACAAGATTGACGGTCTTTATAGTAGCAAAGCAGGTAACGGGAATCGAACCCGTCTATCCAGATTGGAAGTCTGGCGCACTAGCCGATGTACTACACCTGCATTTAGCTATTTCTCATCACTGAGGTTGCAATCCTAAGATGCTTGGTATTCTGATAGGTCTTGCCTTCTGAGACTTGCTCTCTACATCTCAAACCTAACCGTGTGTCATTAGCTTAACATGCTTCATTATAAAGCATAACACCACTGCTAGTCACTAACGCTCTTTAACCTCGACTGTATCATCAACAGTATAGCTATAAAACTGATGAGTAATATAGCACTAAACTCATTCTTGTACTTAGAACTTTGTTTAGCGAGAGCCGATAGTCGGACTTGAACCAACAACCTACTGCTTACAAGGCAGTCGCACTACCATTGTGCTATATCGGCATATAAGTGTGTCACACGGGATTTGAACCCGTGACCCTACGATTAAAAGTCGTATGCTCTACCAACTGAGCTAGTGACACAAAAAATGTCTCTACTTGTAGGATGATTTTCAAGACAATAACAGATGTTTTGTTCCTACTTTTGTCATCTGTTTTTACTAACGATTACGCCTGCTTATCTGCATTTATGTAACCGTCTAACGCTTCTAATGAGAATCGAACTCATTTCTCTACTGTGACAGAGTAGTGTCCTAGCCGATGAACGATAGAAGCAAAATAAGTAGCAGGAGAAGGAATCGAACCTTCATCTCTACCGTATGAGCCAATGGCTCTTAATTCGTCCTGCTTACATATATATGATTATCCAGATTTTAGGACAAACATTTTTTATTTTTTCAAATACATGCAGTCAGGAAAAGTGTTATTACCTTTCTGCAATGTATATATATGTTTTTCCTGAATTTAGGACAACCAAAATGAAAAAATATATGTACATATTATTTATGCAATATTACAGGCTCAAATCCTTAATTTTTTTCATATTTTTTTACTGCACCACAACAGTCCTGCTGTGCGAAAACCAATAGCAACAGCCGTCCTCATCTTTGTCTTCAAAATACTTAGGAAATGAAATATCCATCATTTTTACAGTCAGTTCAGCATCTTCTTCATCGAGATTTGGCATTGATAAAAGGTATGAATAAAGAGATTTTCTTATTCGTTCTTCTAGCCATGAGCATTCCTCATCTGATTGATGTTCATTATTAATAATAGAAATTCTTTTAACATTTGTTTCTATAAACTGCTTTAACGCTGTTTCATTCTTACTGTCTTTACCGGGAATGATATCCGTAACAGAATTAACATCGAATCTTAGCAGATATTTCTGAATATAAGGAATATAATATGAATTTTTGAGATTGATTCTAATAATCATATGCTGTTTTCCTTTCTGATTTAGTTTACAGCATTCATATATACGATTATCCAAATTTTAGGACAAAAAAATTCAGATTTTTTCTGTCCCAAATCCTCAATTTTCATATATACAAGAAATAGCCAAATGAAGGGATGTGGGTATAGAAGATATGATCGATGAAGTAGTATCTGAAAAGAAAAAAGAAATAGATGACAAGCTTGACAAAATTTCCGTAATTAATATGGTGGATTTTAATGAACCTATGAATTTGAAAACATGGGACTGGTTGAACGAAGATACTTCTCTTTTTTTAATGAACTTGGCAGCAGGAATATTGCTACAAAGGTTGTTAAGAATTACATGCTGAATGAAAAGCGAGACTGAGTTCAGATGATTTCAAAAAGTGTCAGGAGATTATTGTTACAGAAATTGATATGAATGAAGAACAGTGTGTTTTGAAAGCAAACACAGGAGCGTAGGAGGATAACAGTATGAATTTAACGCATAGAGAAGAAGTAAATCTTTACGAAGCAATTCAAAAATCATTTCCTAAAATTCTCGTCAAAGACTTAACAGAACACGAAAGAATTTGCCCTATCTGCAATGGTCTTGGAATGAAAATTGAGAATAACATTTATGGCATCAAAGGTGATGATTCTGAAGCTGATAAACGAGAACATTTCCCATACAAGCATCAAGCACTCTCATTTTGTCAGAGTTGTTTCAATGGTGTACAGAGGTTGTGTCCTTATTGTGGACAGCCATATAAAAATCAAGGATATATGCATTGTGACTGTGAAGGTCAGAAGAAAGCCGATGATGAAGAGAGAATAAGGAAGTGGAACGAAAAAGTTTCTAAAGCTGTTCCAGTTGATGAAAAAGACGTAGACACAATGCTTTATTGTGAGGAATTTGATGAGTATTACAGCACTGTTGATGATTTCTTTGATGATTATGCAGCAAATTATACTGACGAAGAAATATACATAAGACCTGAGAGATTATGGGTGTGCAGTGTAGAAAAGATTCACATTGACGCTGATAATGTAGTTGACAATGTTTGCCAAGAGTTACATGAAGATGCTTATGAACAGTGTGATATTGGTGGTCTGCAAGATCTGTTAGATGGATGGTGTAAAGATCAGACAGGAACGACTACATATTATCCAGCTTATAAGCAGTATGTTTTGATTAATTGGGATGAATTTGAAGGAGAATGATACCATGAAGAAACAAAGAAAACCAAGATGGGGTTATCAATTTGATAAATGTCCTATCTGTAAAACAAAAACATTTGAGTATTGTTCTTATTCTGAATTTGGATGGGGAACAGTAGAGCAACATGGAAGTTGTAGCAGATGTGGATTTATAGTTGAGCAAGCATATTCACCAACATTTTGTTGTTTTTGGGATATTGAGAAAGGATTCAAACATCCAAACGGAACATATTATGCTAAAAATGTTAAAAAGCATAAAAGAAGCAATTCAGGACCAATATTCTGACGCCAGAATCATAGAAGACCAGCGGTACAGCGGTACATTCTTAACGCAAGACAATGAATACTCGTATTCTGTCAAAGATAGTGTAATTACTATATATTTTGAAAACATGGCTGTATCAACAATAAAAGATGGGGTAATCAGTGATATAAGTGACAAAAATATTTCAAAGCCAGATTCAGATTCGGAAGAATTACATGGCAGAAGCGATACAACAAACTTATTGTTAGGGATTGCAGCTTTGCTGAGTATCATATTCACGATTTCCAACTCAACAAGCATAAAGTTGCTTGCGAAAAAACGTGCAAAGAATACCGAGCTGTTGGAATAGACATATCCAGAGTCAGCAGCATCGTGTAATTATTTTTTACTTTTGTCCCAAATTCTCAAATTTCATATATATAAGCAGGTGATTATTGAGATATAAGTAAGAAAGCTCCATCCGGCAGTTGTCGGTAGTGAGTAGTTCATCGTAACTTAGAAAGATATTGACAAGCTTCGTCAATTAACTTAAAGTATGAACAACAGAAAGATAGTATAATTATAAAAAGAAATGAGGATTACAACCATGATAAAAAAGAAATTATTCAAAACAGCAGTAATAACAATGTCAGTTCTCACATTAGCTCTCGGTATGACAGCTTGTGGAAAAAAGAATAATACCGTAAAGGATAGTAATACAACAGCTGCAGCAGAAGCAGTTACAACAGCAGATAAGAACAATACTAAGAAGCCAAGCAAGGTAGTATTTGACTACACAGATGCAGATGGTGTGACAACCAAGCTTGAGGGTAATGCAACAGTAAATGACAATGGCGAGGCTGTTATCGAAGTAATTGATAACAATGGCAATAAGGCTGTATTTACAGGAAAGGCATCTATTGATAATGGGAAACTTTCAGTGAGTGACATCAAGGTAAAGAATGCTTCTACACTTGTAAAGACAGATGGTACAGAAGTAAAGGTATCAGAAGGTGCCAAGATAGAAGATGCAGCTGAAAGCACAGAAGAGACAAAGGCTGATATAGTAGCGAAGGAAGAACCAAAGGGAGATACAATTGTAGCTGATGGTGGAAATACAGACAGCAATGTATCAGAAGGAACGGGAACAGGAAATACAGGAGATAATGGAAATGTATCTGATACACCAAATAATGAGCCTGTAGAGACACCTGATGTACCAAATACTCCAAGTGAGCCGGAGTATGTTCCTGATGTACCAAGTGAACCTGAGCCTACACCAGAACCACAGCCAGAAGAACCAGCTCCAGCAGAACCAGAAGTTATTACTAAGGTTAATCCTTTTGATGGCAAGACATACAGATATGTAGAGCCTGAAGATATGGATTATAAATATGGCTTAGGAAGAGGCTCAGAAGTGTCTGCCATTAATGGAAATCCTAATGCTGATTGGGATTATTCATGTGAGTTTAAGACACTTACAACAAGAACATTTTATCAGCTTGACGGAACTTATACAGTGTATGAAGGCTGGTATAGCATGAGTGGTGATTTTACTGCTACTCCAAAGCAGATTGCTTCATCATTAGGAATTGACCCTTATAAAGTTTTAGCATCAGGTACTATTGTAGGATGGTTTATTGATGAAGAAGGCGACTATACAGAAGTAGCATTTCGCTATCTCAGACCATGATAATTAAATAAACTTATACATATATAGGAGACTGTCTGATATTAATTCAGGTAGTCTCTTATTTTTTATGATTAAAAATAATTAAACAATAATTTACTCTGAATTTGTCTACATTATTTTTTTGAAATATATGATAATTTTTTATTTATTCTACCCGCTTTTATTACATAAATATTATGGAGCACCAGTTAGAAAGGAGTTAGCGTATGTTTAAATACAGTAATAAAATCAATAAAAATCATGTAGGCGGTGATAGGGCAGGTCCAAGATATTTTAAATCTATAACAGTAAAGAAGAAACGAATATTAAAGAGTCTGATTATGATACTTGCAACAGTATTCAGTATAATGTCAAGTCTTATAGTAGATTCAAAGCTTGCCATAACAGTACATGCAGCTTCTAATTATGGTCTTACTGTTAAATGGACAGAGGGTATTGAATGGGTTGCTACAGATGAAGCAGGAACGAACAGATGGACTAATGGCAGTATCAAATACTTTGCAGAAAATACCAGTGCAGGTACATATATCAAATTAAAACCGGGCTACAGGCTTGATTGTCTGGCTGCGGATTCTGAATGGGCTGACTGGACTACCATATCTGACACATTATATTATGACTCATGGTCAATGTACGGAAACAGAACAGTAACAGTTAAGGTAATATCAGAAGTGTTTGAAGAGAACGGTGAACGGTATACATATAACGGTAACTATCACGAAGCCGGTTATAAGCTTGTAGAAGTTGACTCATGGAATTGTACGCATTCATTTGAAGGTGATGATATTATAGGTTATATAGAATCCGACCCAAGTGATATTGTGGAGAGAAAAAGATTAAACCCAACTAATGAAAAGCTTTTAGCAAGTCTTAAGACATATACATCTGATTCAAGGTATAAGATAAGGGTTGGAAGTCCATATGTTAAATACACTGGTGAAGTTTCGGATGCAGAACTCAATGAGCTTGTCAGTAAGTATACGCTTTATGTTGATACCCACAATGTATCTAATGAAACCGGCTTTTATCCTGAATATGGTGCAGACAAGGATAATGACTGGCTTCTTGCAAGTAATTACAGATGTCCTGATAAAGATGCCGGAGCAGATGCAGACTATGCAGGTTATGCTTATTTCAGACGTTATTATGCATATTGTAAGGATACACAGAGCTGGTATAATGTAGGTTCAGCACATAACTGGCTTGGCTGTGCAAATGGTGATACAGGAGCAAATGAGTTTCATACACAAGAATATACTCACACAATTCATAAATATAAGCTTGTAGAATCGCATGAATACACAGTACGTCTTAACACCGGCAATATCACATCATCAGAACTGACAGAGCTAACAGAAACAGCAGATAAAGAAGGATGGACATGGAATGAGAACGGCAGATATTTTTCAAAGACATTTGTACAGAACGAAAATAATTACCTTCCGGGAGTAAATAAGTTCTTCAGTGCTAATAATTATGAATCAGTAGGCAGTAAAGTAACAGACAAGTATTTTGTACAGGATAAGACAAAGAATCCTACTAAGGTATTGTATAACTGGTGGACATCAGCATCAGGTGGTACAGATATAGGCAGAGGAGAAAAGACCTATAACAATCTGTATGAGATATCAAAGGATAACAGTGGAATTGTTAATCTTTATCCGCACTGGATGGGATATACAACAGTGTTTAATTACACAGACACCGCCCCGTCTAATACCGCCGGTCAGACTGTAACAATTAATAATAATATTAATGATGGTATGGATAATAACCTGTATCAGGTATATGGAAACTGTTTCTTTTATAAGGGAACAGACGGAGAGTACCACGATTATGAAGGTACAAATCCTGATTTAAAAGTAACTGCAAGTATTCCTAATAGTAACGGATACAAATACATCTTTAATGGATGGCATCATAAAAAATTAAATTACCTTACAGACGGATTAGGAAAACTTACATATAAGAATAATTATAATATCGGACAGGGTAAAACTTCATACAGTTTATCACCACATTTTACCAGAACAGGAATTGATTACACTGTAAGACTTAACGCAAATGTACCTGATACAGAAAGTACATTACAGGTGCTTCATCAGAATGGAATATCATCATACATTTACGACAGCAATAGCTTTTCAAGAGAACTTACATATGATGATTTACAGGATATGTTATCACCTGATGTATATTCACTTAAGGGATATCATCTGATAAGCAGAAGTAACTGGTATACGGAAAAAACAGGCGGTAATACAGTATCAGCACCATGCAATAATACGGAAGCAGAATATCCTGACTGGGCTGAAAACAACTGGAATCTTACAACAACAGATGGAGCAACAGTAAATCTGTATGCAAGATGGAAAGCTAATACTTATAAGATAGCATACAACTTAGATGGTGGTACATATGGTACATCACATCCGACAAGTGCAGACTATGATACAATGGTAACAATAGATAATCCGTCGAAATCAGGATATACATTTACAGGATGGGCAATTACAGGATATGACAGTACTACATCAGGACATACAGGAAGTACATGGACAGGTGAAACCGGTACATCTTATAAGAATTTAACTGCAACAGACGGAGCAATAGTTACATTTACTGCTACATGGAGTAAGGAAGCTCCTAAGACAGCTAAGTATATAGTAAAGCATTATAAGATGGATGTGAATGGTAATTATCCATCTGTGCCTGATGAAACTGAAAATCTGACAGCAAATATAGGAAGCAGTGCTACACCGGCAGTTAAGGATTACGGACAGATTTTTGATAAGCCTAGTACAAAAACAGTTACAATAAGTGCAGACGGAAATACGACAGTTGAGTATAAATATCCAAGAAAGAAAGCCAGAGTAATCGTTGGAAAGAGTACAGGAATTAAAACTACAGACCCAGTTCCGGGAGATTATGCAGACGGTTATATAGGACAGACTGTTACATTATCAGCAACACCTGAAACAGGATATAGATTTAAAAACTGGACAAGTCTTTTAAAGGAAAACTATGGAACGGTATTTTCAACTTCAGCAGGTTTTAATTATACACTTACCTACAATGATTCCAGAGCTGTACAGCATCAGTATGGAAACGGTACTTCAACAATGTGGGGAGCATATATGCAGGCTAACGCAGAGCCGATAACATATAACATAAAGTATAATTATAATGGCGGTATTAAAGGAGCATTTGCACCTACAAGTGCCAAGTACAATGAAGATGTAAAGATATCAAATCCTACAAAGAAAAACTGCATATTTGCAGGATGGACAATTACAGGATATGACCCAAATACTTCAGGACATAGTGCAGCGACATGGACAGGTGAAACAGGTGCAAGCTTTAAGAATCTTGCGTCAACAGAAGAAAAGACAGTTACATTTACAGCTGTATGGAATGTAGCTACAGCAAATTTTCAGACAACAGGTGATACAGGTATTGCATCTACATCACATCCTAATAAGACATCTGAGAATATAGGAAGTTCAATAAATGTAAATGCTAAACTTAATAATGGTTATACTTTTGCCGGATGGTACAACGGTAGTACATTAGTATCAGATAAAATAAATTTTAATTATACAATGCCTGATGCAGATACAGTACTTACAGCAAAGACAACACCAGCAAAATATACAGTGAGTTATTACGCTAATGGTGGTAGGCATCATGACAATCAGTTTGCAGGACAAACAAAATGGACTGATATAGCTACATACGGACAGAAATATGCAGTCTGGTATAACGGACTTGTAAAAGACGGGAATATATTCATTGGATGGAACACAAAATCAGATGGTACAGGAACATGGTGGGCTACAACAGAAGATAGGTCTGGAAAGTCAACATGGATGGAATCTAACGGAATATGGTACTGGGAAGGTATCTGGAACGAGAATAATAATTGTCCTTTTGGAAATCTTGATTTATATGCTATATGGACACCTATTAATTATACAATCAGTTATGACCTGAATGGTGGTGCAGTTGCAGTAAGTAATCCAACAGGTTACAATATCGAAACACCAACATTTACACTTAATAATCCTGTTAAAATAGGATATACATTTGTAGGATGGACAGGCAGCAATGGTACTACACCACAGAAAAATGTAAGTATATATAAAGGCAGTACAGGAAACAAATCCTATAAAGCTAACTGGACAGCGGCAGATGTAGGATATACCATTAATCATTATGTAATGGATATAAATGGTAATTATCAAGGTACACCTACAAAGACAGAAAGGTTGTCAGGATTTACGGATACTTCAGTTACAGCAAAAAGATTAAGCCTTGGAAACGGATTTACTTATCCTGATGTACAGACTGTAAAAGTAAAAGCAGATGGAACTACAGTGGTAAATTATTATTACAGCCGTAATCAGTATTATCTTAATCTTAACGGTTACTTAAAGCAGAGAGTGTCAGAGAACTTTGCTGACCTAACTGAGACAGTAAAGGATATCAATGGCAAGGATGTAAACCATACATTTGCAACAGCAGTTGTAAAGGTAAACGGAAGCGTCCATGCTAAAGGCAATGGAGTAACAGATTTTTATGAGAAGGTTTACTATGGAAGCACATATGAAATAATTACAACAGCTAAGACAGGATATACCATTATTGATAATACCGGTACGTTTAAAGGTACAATAACAGGTGATACAGTAGTAACACCACATGTAAGCATAAATCAGTATACTGTTAAATATGAGCCTAATAAGCCATCAAAAGCTACAAATGATGTTACGAAGATGGCAGACCAGTTCGTTTATTATAACAGACAGCGTAAGCTCACAACAAATACTTATAAATATACAGGTTATGATTTTACAGGGTGGAATACTAAGGCTGATGGTACAGGTACAGCTTATACAGACGGACAGACAATCGAGAACCTTTCAAGTGCAGATGGTGCAGTGATTACTCTGTATGCACAGTGGAAGATACATACACATAAATTAAAGATATATGTATCAAATGAAAATGCTGACGGTTCATTTGAAAGTGAATGGTTATGGCAGGATAAGATATTAGAATATAACACTCCGTACAGTTATACAGGCTATGTAAATGATACTGTTTATCAGCAGATTAGTACAAGCGGTACAATGTATGATTCAGATATAATAATACATCTTAAAGCAATGCGAAAGACATTTAACCAGAAACTTACAGTTTATTATGAACAGCCGGACGGAAGCTTTGATGCGGGTACAGTAGTAATAAATAAGGCATACAGATACAAACAGACAGTAAGCTGGAACAGAAATGCTGATGTAACATATAAGGCAGCTAGTATAAGCTGGACAGTTTCAGGAACAAATGTCAAGGAGCTTAAGGTATACAGACAGCAGTACAAAATAACTGTAAATGGAGCAGATAAGCATGTTACAACTACAGGTTCAGGAACTTATAGGTATGGCTATGAGTTATGGATTACTGCCGAAGTAGAAGCAGGTTACCATTTTATCAACTGGAATATGGATAGGTCATTGACAGCCCCATCCATGAAGATAGAAGTAACTGGCGATAAAACTTATACGGCATATGCTGAAGCCAACAAATATCTGATAACCTATAACTTAAACAAACCTGCAAGAGCTTCATCTACACCAAAGCTTAATACTCAAAATACATGGGAATATGAATATAACAGTAAAATACTTTATATGCCGGATAAAACTACGACAATTCTTACCGGCTGGACATTTGAAGGATGGTATACCGAAGCAGATGGTGGAACGGAAATAAAGATTGGTGATATATACAAGTGGATTGGTGACATAACGCTGTATGCACACTGGACTGAAAATACATATACAATACATTACGAATCTGATGGCGGAACCGCCATTAATGATATCAATGTGAAATATGAAGATCCGGTTAAATTATCTGCAGTACCATACAGACCAGGTTATATCTTTTCATACTGGAATACAAAGGCAGATGCTTCGGGACATTCGTATGAAGGTTCGGAGACAGTTAGGCATCTGGCTACAGGTGGAACGGTAACGCTATATGCTGTATGGAGTAAGAAAGCAATAGCTCAGATTGGAGCAGCTGTGAATATGACAGAAAAAAATGGCTATGTTTTTGGACATATAACCGATGATTCGGTTTCAATCAGAACTTATGTCATAGATGAAAATGGAAATATTACGATTAAATAATTTTCATTAAGTGGAGAGAGTTGAACTTTCTCCACTTTTTTAAAAAAAATATGTCTGATACTTGGTATATATAGGAAAACTTAAATAGAAAGGAACTAACTATGAACAAAGTAATTTTAATGGGAAGATTAACAAGAGAGCCGGATGTAAGATATTCACAGAACGTAGATGGTTCTATGGCAGTTGCCAGATATACATTGGCTGTAGACAGAAGACGTGGAAGAAACAGTGATAATGAGCAGTCTGCTGATTTTATCAGCTGTGTTACATTCGGAAAGTCAGCAGAATTTGCTGAGAAGTATCTTCATCAGGGAACCAAGATTGTTGTTGCAGGAAGAATCCAGACAGGCAGTTATACTAACAAAGATGGACAGAAGATTTATACAACAGATGTTGTTGTTGAAGACCAGGAATTTGCAGAAAGTAAATCTGCTGCAACTAACACACCATCAAGACCAGAACCAGGCCAGATGTTAGGGGATGGATATATGGCTATTCCTGATGGAGTAGATGACGAAGGGCTTCCTTTCAACTAAGAAAATCTAAGGTAAAGAAGGTGAAAATATGGCTTATATTGAAACGGAAACCCTTATAAATGGAGTTAATAAGAGTGACATAAAGGAAAAAGAAAAGGTGGTTGATATAGTAAAGTCAACTCCTGTTATTACTGATCCTGATTATGAGGGGCATGAATTAGACTAAGGCTTATCTTACTGTAATTGACACTCCCCTGCCTTTAAACATGGGGAGTGTCAAGAAAACCAAGTAGAAGAGCTGGAACAAAATTATCAGAATTTAAGGATACATGTGCAGAAAAACTTAGGGAAGCAGCTAACCAGGGAGCAGAAAAACTTAAAGAGGAGCTTACAAATCAGATAGGGAATGCATTTGGAGATTCAGAGATGGGAAAACAAGCAAGTTCAAATTCAGTTGCTAATTTTACGAGTTGGAGATATAGCGATTATTTAACTTTGTTTTTAATGATTTCATTATTTGGAAATCAACAAAATGTAATTAGTAGAATAGCAGATGTTATTCAGATGAATATGGAGAAAAGCGAAGGCAAACTTTCAGAAACTGGTTTAAGTGATGGAGCTTTTCTTATGAAAAATGCATGTACCCATATTAATATTGAGGCTACCGTGGAAGTAAAACCTCTTATGATGGCATTACCGTTTATGGCAGAAACGACAAAAAGTCAGTTATCAGGAACTACGTGGTATACCGTTAAGTATAAGGGAACTGCAGGATATTGATAATAAATTAATAGAATAATATTTGTTTAAAGGAGAAATATAAAATGAGAAAGTTTACATGTATGTTAGTGGGAATAGCAATGATAGCATCAGTATTGACTGGGTGTGGGAATAAAAATAATACTGTTGTGGATAATGAAGAGAATACACAAATAAATCAAACACAAGACACTAATGCATCAAAAGAGGAAAAGCAAACTAATCAGGGAGAAGATATACTAGATAATCAACAAAAAACTTTTGTGGGATATACAGCACAAATACCTAAAGATTATGTATTTACAGGAAATGCTGGCAAAATTATTTTTAAATCAGACGATAAGACTGATGTTTATATAGCTAGAACAATGGAAGATAAAGCTTCACTATCAGTACCTAATGTTACGAGCGAAAAAATAGCAGAATATATTTCAAAATATTTATGGTCGGATGATGGAATTTCAAAGCATATAAATGGGTATACAAAGGATATTCCTGTTTCAATTACTTCAGTTAATGATGTAGAAATTAACGGAATGAAAATGAAGAAATTTGAGGGATCTCTTACATTGGTAAAATCAAGTAGTGATAAAGATACTAAATGGGATTGTTATGTATATGGGTATATATTTGAAACAAATACTAAAACGGTTGGCTTTTTTGGTCTTGAACAGGAACAGTCTCAGCCAAAAGATAAAATTGAATTAATAAAGAAAAATTTGGATGCAATGATAAAGACAGTTAAGCTTATTTAACAAGCAAAATCAAGTAGAAAAAAACTTCAGAAAGGAAAAGTTATAATGTATGATATCATAAAGCATTATAAGGTACTTGTATTAGGTCTGGCATTTATTTTATGGGCGACACTTTTGGTAAGTACAGAGTCGAAGACGGAAAAATTAAATGTTACATATATACAGATACAGGTGATGTTGAAGTTAAATCTATTAATCTGAAATAGATATTACTGAAGCTGGTGCTTCCTTTTTGGGGATAGCACCAGCTTTTCCATTTTATTTTTTAAATGAATTTTCAAACAGCTGTTTCTGTGAGTAGTTAATAGCATTAAGCAGCAATCCCAGTACAAGCAACTGTATGGCTGTAAGATAAGTAAAACAGCATACAATAAGAGTTGGAAACTTTTTTACAATATGATAAATATAATATGCTTTTAATACTGGAATAAAGAATGCTGTGGCAACTATACATAATATAACAGCAATAATCCCGTAAAACATTAATGGCCTGTATATCCTTATCATGTTAAGAGCCATCTTTATGCATTTAATGCCATCCGGTACAGTCCTTAACTTGGAAGGATTATCAGAAGCCCTGTCCTTGTATAATGTCGGTACATTTTTGTACTTTATCCTGTTATTAAGCGTGAATATGCTCATTTCTGTTTCTACTTCAAATCCTGATGATAACACAGGAAAATTCTTTACAAACCTCTTTGAAAAAGCCCTGTAGCCGGTAAGTATGTCATTGATGTGTCCTCGGAAGAGCCTGTTTATGAAGCTTCGCATGAAATCATTACCGGCGTTATGCATAGGCCGTTTATTTTCCTCATAATAACTCGTTGATAACCTATCACCGATAGCAATGTCATAACCGTCCATAATAGCCTGTATAAGCCTTGGAGCATCATCTGCATTATATGTATCATCCGCATCTGCCATGATGTAAATATCAGCGTCTATATCTGAAAACATGCTCCGGATTACATTTCCTTTTCCCTGTACGGGTTCTGATACCACAATCGCACCGGCCTTTTCAGCCAATGAAGCAGAGCTGTCAGTGCTGTTGTTGTCATAGACATAAATATCAGCAGTGGGAAGGATATGTTTAAAGTCTGTCACTACTTTTTCTATTGCCTGCTCCTCGTTATAACAGGGAAGCAGAACTGCAATTTTTTTATCTTCAAACATGTAATCACTTCCTTATCCATAAATCGTAAGTATCGGTATCAACAAGACATTCATACCTATTGTCATGTTCTAACAGACTTATAATAAATTTATTTTTTAAAACGATATAATCAAAATCGTACCGGGTCAGATAATCATCATAGTAGATTTCGCCTGTAGTAAAATCCATAAATTCGTCAAAATAATCATCTTTTTTATTCATTCGCTTAGTGTAAAGTTCCATTCTGGCATCAATTGATGATTTATAACCATAAAACTCGAAGAAAGCTCCGTAATTAAAATCTGTACACAGGTTTCTGTTTTCACCTGAGTTAGCATCAAGATAATCAAGAATGATATATGCATCCTTTAATTCCTGCTGTGAGTCTGCGTTCCTTATAAAGAAAGCGGACAGAAGTATCTCTACAATGCAATAAGTAAGCATAGCTAGATTAATAATTATCTGCTGCCGTTTAGAAAATTGATGTATGTGGCAAAACGCTTCGGGCTTAAATGCATTTGACATAAGGACGGACAGGTAAAGCATAAGTCCCATTCCGGCATACGCAAAATTTCTATAGGCCATCATCCCCATAATCAGCGTTCCTCCTGCCAACAGAAAATATCTTAATGACAGTATTTTTGTACATATCATAAAAGCAATAACAATAAATACAGTAATAAAACATATGATTCCATAGCTGTCAGTAAAAACCATTGGCTGCAGTTCAGATATTCTTGTTTTATTCTTAGCCCCGCCCGATAACAGCAGATAAAAAACAGATTTGTAACCATATGGATTAATAAAACCCACAGCGAAAGAAGTCAGTGCTGTCAAAATAATCGGAAACTTTTTAAATTGGATATTGTCCATTCCTTTGAATGTACTTATTTTGTTAAAACTGCAGATAAATGGAAGCATAAATAAAAATAAAAGCCACCATACACCTGCGTGAAGATTAATCTCCAGTACTGATAGCAAAGGTATGATACAAAGGTATGTATATCTGCCGGTACGGACATATTTTTCAAGCAGAAATATAACACTTATGGCAGTTATGTATGATAATATTTCCGGTCTTGTACACATGTAAACGGAAGCAAAAATCGAATATCCAAAAGTACATATGGCAGATACTAAAAAATTATCTGTAAGGTACATACATAATTTGTAAAACAGCAGTAATAGTAAAATGCTTTCAAATACTATTGCTATATACAGTCCCCATTCACCAATGCTGCTGTAAATAAGCCAGAAATAAATTCCGGTAAGCCATTGCTGGAATACATAACTCAATCCTTCATGCATTGTAAACGGATCTGTTGAGACAAACCCATTGTGAAGCGTATATCTTCCCAAATTTAAAATAAACCATGTATCGGTATCCATGTTATATTTCATAAAAACCACAGGAAGAATACATATTGTCGTAACAATAAGAAGCCTGAATATTTTCTTTTCTCTTGACATAAAAATCTCCTATTCTTTTTTTATATATACCAAGACCAAAAAGAAAATTGTGGCCTAATTTGAAATTAGCCCTGATTTTTATGTCAGAAATTTTTAACTTGCATAGATATATATGCCATAAAAAATAATTGAGTAAATGGAGGTAAGTATTATGAGATTTAAGTTTGATTCAGAAAATGGAAAAAGGGTGACTTATTTTACAAGTAAGTTAGAGGATACAGCAAAGATTCACAGAGCTAACCTGTCAGATTATGTCTGCACGGGTAAGAATGAAGATGGCTCATACAAGGGCCGTCACGATTCCTGGGCTGCATCCTTCTGTGGCAGCTGCCTTGAGAAAGCAAAGTCGCTTTCTAATGGCACAGCGATTATTCTTAAAGAATTTTCGTTTACCAACTATTTTGATAAGGATAAAAAAATTGCTTATCCAAGCATCACTGTCTTTGATTTTGATATAGTCGAAAAGAGACATAAAGATGATGATAACGGCGGTGAGCCACCAATCGGAGGTGGAGTTCCTGGTGACCTTTTAACAGAGGATGAAGGATTGCCATTCGATTGATTTCCATTTTCGCAGAAGGGGGCTGTATCCAATACAGTCCTTTTTTGTTGCAATTTTTTAGAATTTTGTCCCAAATTGTGGATTTTCAAATATATGGTACATAAGCAAATAAAAAACGAGGTGGAAATATGTCAGATTTCAAATATAGAATCACAAATGATGAAGATTACAAAGTAATGATTAAAAAACTTGACTTTACAAAAGAAAATAAAAGACTGGTAAAATTGTATAAGGAAAATCCATCTAATGAAATTATGGGAGAAATACTTACCTTAAATGAAGGACTGGTATTGAATATTATTGAAATGTATAAAGGAATCCTGCAGTATATGGAAATAGATGATTTATATACCGAGGGAATGCTAGGTTTAATGAAAGCAGTAGAAAAATATGATGTGGATGGTACATATGCATTTTCAACATACGCAAGTTTCTGGATTAAACAGTGCTGTTCGAGATATATAAAGACACATAACAGAATGATAAGAATACCTGAATATTTATATAAATATATAAAGGCAATTAATAAATACATGAGTGATAACGATTGTGATATTAAAGAGGCCTGTAAAAAACTTGGCTATAATGAAAATATTATTTTAATGTGTCAGGTGGTTATGATGCATATAAGCTCATTAAATTCTTCTGTTTATAGTGATGATGAACAGGTAGATGAATACATAAATACAATCAATGATGAAAATGCAGAGTCCATGGAAGATTTTTTCGCCAGAGAAGATATGAAAGAACGTGTGAATTCTGCAATAAATCTGCTGTCCGAAAGAGAACAGTTCATTGTAAGGATGAGATATGGTCTCATTGATGGACAACCGCACAAATTAGATGATATCTGCAAGCCATTAGGAATCTCAAGAGAAAGAGTAAGGGTTATAAATAATGGTGCTTTAAAGAAATTATCAAGAATGAAAGCTATCAGGGGATTTGCACCTGAAAAAATGGCGGTTAATTCATAATATTCTGATTTCTACGAATTCATATATATTGTGTGTAGTTCGTATATATCAATCCTTGTGAACAACAACAGCGTATGATACTATAAGTTTTAGTTAAGCCTGCGGGCAGAAAGAGGTAAATATGAGAAAGAAAATAAGAAATGTGCTTGCGGTAGCCGCTGCAATAATAACAGTGTTATCTATAAATCCGTTGTTTTCCATGGCTGATATGCCGGATGAACCAATAGTAATAGAGTGGATTAATGAACATGGATATGTTTATTATAATAATGCTGATGAAGCATATAGTGCAATATCTGATTATCTGAAAGATGCATGGCCAGCGTATGAAGAATATAATGGGGGAGTATTACTTAACGGGGGAATTAAAGTCCTTTATCAGGGAGGCTCTTCAGATAGAATTGAAAGTCTTCATGATACATATAGCAGCAACGGATTGTTTAATGACTTAAAAAAATCCATGTTGTCAAATATAGTAAAGGAGTATGGTGGTATAACAGTAAATGGTGAGGCATATACGGGATATTATGCAACTAATGTATTTACACATGCAAATGAATTTCGTGAATCATTAACACAGGACGAATATAATCAGGGTGTTGCAAAAGCGGCTCAGTTAGCTGATCAGTTTAATTATGGTTCAGATTACGAAAAGGCATTGAGAACCTATAACTATATAACTTCAAATATTGCATATGATTGGTCAAAGAGTACAGGTTCAATCTATACAGCTCTTATAAATAATAACACAGTGTGCCTGGGATATGCTGAAGCTTTTTTTGAGATATGCAATAATATGGGGCTGGAAGTGTATATTGTAACTGTCCCTCAACATGCTTACAATATAATTAATCTTGATGGACAGTATTATATAGTGGACAGTACATGGGATTCTGGTTATATCGAAGGTTCATATGGATACTGTTTTAAAGGTACTAATGATTTTGACAATGCGGATTATCAGTACCATACACAGACATATGGAATAAATATAGCAGCAGAATCGTATAATACTTCTCTTTTGTATTATTATACAGGAAATTTGTCTCATTCTTCTGTTCCTATAATTTCTGATAGTGGTACGAGCAATGTCGCTATAACATCAGAACCTAAATCAGCAGAGATGCATCCTGCGGAAAATGATTCGGGAAGCGGAGAAATAGTAACTGAATCGCAGGTTATTGAAGA
>OHAI01000574.1_pt1 | contig 29238 bp, 26 predicted proteins | sample 1577091 | NCBI WGS metagenome assembly OHAI01 (sample SAMEA3541548, study PRJEB24748) | human gut metagenome | biome: human gut; feature: human-associated habitat; material: faeces | place: China | collected 2012
TCACGCTGAAAATGCCGGCCTTTGAATGGGTTCATGTGCAGCTCCATCAGCAAAAAGGGATGATAAGTTTATCACCACCGACTATTTGCAACAGTGCCTTCAAAAGAGAGTTGTAAATCAGGGACTACTTTTTTAGCTCTTTTCTGTTCGCAAGGGTCAATCCCCTCCGAAATCAGTTTTCGGGCCTCATCCCGTTTTGTACGAGCTTCGGAGAGAGAAACCTCCGGGTATACACCAAGTGCCAGAGTTTTCTCCTTACCCAGAATGCGATAACGGAGACGCCAGTAACGGGAACCATTAGGATGTACCAGCAGGAACATGCCAGCCCCGTCAGTGAGTTTATAAGCCTTGTCAGTGTGCTTTGCAGCCCGGATTTTTGCGTCAGTCAGTGCCATAGTTCAGCCTTCTGAATGCGTTAAAGAGGGTACAAATTCTGTCGAACTGGGGTATACCCGCAATTATACCCACACAATGGGGTTGATGTGGGGGGAGTCTGGTTGAGTTCGGTAGAATTGATTTGGCGGCAGGACACTTAAATCGTGGCGTCCTGAAACGAAAAACGGACCTCCGTGGAGGTCCGTTTATATGAATTTGGTGCCCGGACTCGGAATCGAACCAAGGACACGGGGATTTTCAATCCCCTGCTCTACCGACTGAGCTATCCGGGCAACGGGGCGCATTAAACCTGATTCGCCTCGTCTCGTCAATCAAATTTCTTCAATTTAGGGCAGACTGCACAATCTATCATCACTTTGCCGCTATTGCACGCATTGTCAGGCAAACCAGGCGGTCCAGGCGGCGGAAAGCGGCATTGCCAGAAGGAGTGCTGGAAGCATGTTGACCACCGGGAACATTTTAATGCCACAGATGCGTAATCCGGTTGCCAGCAGCAATAAACCGCCTACGGCGCTGAAGTCTGCCATCATCGACGGTGTGGTCAGCGGTAATATCAGCGCGGCAGCCCACGCCAGCGTTAACTGGATGATCAGTAATGGGATACTAATTACCGACACCGCAATACCCAACGAGCAGGCGAAGATCATCGCCGTAAAGAAATCGAGAAATGACTTGGCGATTAAAATACTCGGGTCGCCGGTCATCCCTTCGTTCATCGCCCCGAAGATCCCGGTGCCGCTGGCGCAAAACAGGACAATAATCGCGACATAATTCTGAATAAAAGATTCATGCGCTGGCTTCTTACGTGAGTGGCGAAACAGATTTTGTGCTTTGGTGACCGCGGTATTGACGCCTTTTTCCAGCAGACACATTTCGCCGATTAATGCACCGAGTAAGGTTGCTAAAACCATCGCCGGAAGGTTGGCGCATTTCACCACCAGTAAAATACCAATCCCCAGCGATGCCAGACCAAAAATTGATGTCATGGAGACGCGGATACGTTCCGGTAAGCGTTGACTAAGGAGTGCACCGAGAACGCCACCCAGTAATACTGCACTTGCGTTGATAAAAGGACCGATGACCACAAGAGTTCCTGTTAGCTGCATTGTCTGATTTTCTTATTATGAACGTTTGGCTCCTTCGATGGCTTGTTTGTTCGCAAAGTCCTGGCTTGCACGCTCTGGTGAAAGGTGCCATGATTGCGCGAATTTTCTCCTCTCTGTACGGAGTTTGCCCGATGCACGCCACCTCCTTACATTCTCTCGCTAATCGCCGTTTCGTGCGAAACTCCTCCCTTTTTCTGCTCATGCGGTGAAGTTAACGCACGCTCACTGCAGGACAACAGTAAAATCAGAGCGTTTCTGCTTTTACTGATGTCTGGCGGTCGGAGCTGGTGACCAGTTTGACCCATATCTCGTGGGGCAGGGTTTTTCACCTTGTCCGGTATTCTTACTTCCCCGAAACGGGTTTTGCGCTTATGAAATCAATGAATATTGCCGCCAGTAGTGAACTGGTATCCCGACTTTCTACTCATCGCCGCGTGGTGGCGTTGGGAGATACTGATTTTACGGACGTCGCGGCAGTCGTCATTACCGCTGCGGATAGTCGCAGTGGCATTCTTGCGTTGCTTAAGCGCACCGGTTTTCATCTACCGGTGTTTTTGTATTCCGAACATGTTGTTGAATTACCTGCGGGCGTTACGGCGGTAATCAACGGCAACGAGCAGCAGTGGCTGGAGCTGGAATCCGCAGCCTGTCAGTATGAAGAGAATTTGCTGCCACCGTTTTATGGCACGCTGACGCAGTACGTTGAGATGGGCAACAGCACTTTTGCTTGCCCTGGGCATCAACACGGTGCGTTCTTTAAAAAGCATCCTGCCGGACGCCATTTTTACGATTTCTTTGGTGAGAACGTCTTTCGCGCCGATATGTGTAACGCTGATGTAAAATTGGGCGATCTGCTTATTCATGAAGGATCGGCGAAGGATGCGCAGAAATTCGCAGCCAAAGTCTTTCATGCCGATAAAACCTATTTTGTACTGAACGGCACATCGGCAGCGAATAAAGTGGTGACGAATGCGCTGTTAACGCGTGGCGATCTGGTGCTCTTCGACCGTAACAACCATAAGTCGAATCATCACGGCGCGCTGATTCAGGCGGGGGCGACGCCGGTCTATCTGGAAGCTTCACGTAACCCGTTTGGTTTCATTGGCGGTATTGATGCGCACTGTTTTAATGAAGAGTATCTGCGCCAGCAAATTCGCGACGTTGCGCCAGAAAAAGCCGACCTGCCGCGCCCGTTTCGCCTGGCGATTATTCAGCTGGGAACCTATGACGGCACTGTCTATAACGCCCGTCAGGTGATCGATACCGTTGGGCATCTGTGTGATTACATTCTGTTTGATTCCGCGTGGGTCGGTTACGAACAGTTTATCCCGATGATGGCGGATAGCTCGCCGCTGCTGTTAGAACTTAACGAAAACGATCCGGGGATCTTTGTGACCCAGTCGGTGCACAAACAGCAGGCGGGATTCTCACAGACGTCGCAGATCCATAAAAAAGATAACCATATCCGTGGACAGGTGCGTTTTTGCCCGCATAAGCGGTTGAATAATGCCTTTATGCTCCATGCTTCTACCAGCCCGTTCTATCCGCTGTTCGCCGCGCTGGACGTTAACGCCAAAATTCATGAAGGGGAGAGTGGGCGTCGGCTGTGGGCGGAGTGCGTTGCGTTGGGGATTGAAGCCCGGAAGGCGATTCTTGCGCGCTGTAAGCTGTTCCGCCCGTTTATCCCGCCCGTTGTTGATGGCAAATTGTGGCAGGATTATCCGACGTCAGTGTTAGCCAGCGACCGCCGTTTTTTCAGTTTTGAGCCGGGGGCGAAGTGGCACGGCTTTGAAGGATATGCCGCGGATCAGTATTTTGTTGATCCGTGCAAGCTGTTACTCACCACGCCGGGTATCGATGCTGAAACCGGCGAATATAGCGACTTTGGCGTTCCGGCGACGATTCTGGCGCACTACCTGCGTGAGAACGGCATTGTGCCGGAGAAGTGCGATCTCAACTCCATTCTGTTCTTATTAACTCCGGCGGAAAGCCACGAGAAGCTGGCACAACTGGTGGCGATGCTGGCGCAGTTTGAACAGCATATTGAGGATGACTCGCCGCTGGCTGAGGTGTTGCCGAGCGTTTATAACAAATATCCGGTGCGCTATCGCGACTACACCCTGCGCCAGTTGTGTCAGGAGATGCACGATCTGTATGTCAGTTTCGACGTCAAAGACCTACAAAAAGCGATGTTCCGCCAGCAGAGTTTCCCGTCAGTGGTGATGAATCCCCAGGATGCGCATAGCGCTTATATTCGCGGTGAAGTGGAGTTGGTGCGGATTCGTGATGCCGAAGGGCGAATTGCGGCAGAAGGGGCGTTGCCTTATCCACCAGGCGTGCTTTGCGTGGTACCCGGAGAAGTCTGGGGTGGGGCGGTTCAACGTTATTTCCTTGCGCTGGAAGAAGGGGTGAATTTGTTGCCGGGATTTTCGCCGGAGCTGCAAGGTGTCTATAGCGAAACCGATGCAGATGGCATGAAACGGTTGTACGGGTATGTGTTGAAGTAAGAATAAAAAAACGGGTCACCTTCTGGCGACCCGTTTTTCTTTGCGTAATTAGTGGCTAACCGTCTGTGTGCCTGTCGGGACACGAACGTGTTTATATTTGAACATCGCCATGAACGCGAAGGCCAGAACCACGGAGTAACCTGCGAAAATCAGCCATACGGTCTGCCAGTCGGTAATGCCGTTTTGGGTGTACATCTCAACCACTTTACCGCTCACGATGCCGCCGAGGATACAGCCGAAGCCGTTAGTCATCATCAGGAACATCCCCTGCGCACTGGCGCGAATTGCCGGGCTAACTTCTTTTTCGACAAACACCGAACCAGAGATGTTGAAGAAGTCGAATGCGCAGCCGTAAACAATCATCGACAGAACCAGCAGTACGGTGCCGAACGGAGTAGGGTCACCGTAAGCAAACAGCGCAAAACGCAGGATCCACGCCACGATACTGATCATCATTACGTTCTTAATGCCGTAGCGGCTTAAGAAGAACGGGATGGTCAGAATGAACAGGGTTTCAGAGATCTGCGAAATCGACATGATGATTGACGCATGCTGCACGATGAAGCTGCTGGCAAACATCGGATCTTTGTCGAAGCTGTGCAGGAAGGTATTACCGAACATGTTGGTAATCTGCAGTTCCGCGCCCAGCAGCATTGAGAAGATGAAGAAGATTGCCATACGCTTGTTTTTAAACAGCGCGAATGCATCGAGGCCCAGCAGGGTTGTCCAGCTCTGATTCGCTTGCTGTTTAGCAACCGGAATATGCGGCAGAGTCAGGGTAAACAGAACCAGAATGGCGGAAAGTGCTGCGCCAATATACAGCTGCATGTGGCTTAATTCGAAGCCAGACAGGCTCACCACCCACATTGCCATGATAAAGCCGATGGTGCCCCAGATACGGATTGGCGGGAAGTCAGTAACGATATCCATCCCGGCATTTTGCAGGCGATAGTAAGAGATGGTGTTGATTAACCCAAGCGTTGGCATATAAGCAAACGAGTTAATCAATATCACAAGGAACATCGCTTCCGGCGTCGTGACCTGTGCCGCCATGAACAGCGTGATAGCGCCAATGGTGTGGCAAATGGCATATACCCATTTCGCACTTAACCATTTGTCGGCCACAATCCCCAGCAGCGCAGGCATAAAGACCGCGGCGATACCCAGTGAACTATAAACTGCGCCAATAGAAGCACCGTCAAACTTCAGGGTAACAAACATATAGGAGCCGAGGGTCGTCAGCCAACTTCCCCACAGACAGAACTGCAGAAAAGAGAGGATTTTCAGCTGCAGCTTAAGATTCATGTTAATTTCCTCACATCGTGATGCGGATGAGTGTTTGAAAAAGCACATTTGACCGTGCGAGATGATGCGATTCTATCAACTTCGCGGACTGGTTTTTTGTTACCTGTGGCAAATAATTGCAAACATTCCCAATTTGCAAAACGAAATTGTGATGTGGATAACATTTTTACCCCTGAGCATCGTCAGGGGCGGTTAGTGGAATTATCGGCGGCGGTAGGATTTTTGCGCGGTATTCACTTTATAAAGATAACGGCGAGATTCCGCAGAAGGATGGCGGGTCGTCAGCGTCTGATAAACATCGCCCGGCGTCATGGTGTTAATAATATTGGCTGCCTGAATCTTGTCATTCGAAAAGACTCGCAGCACGCTGCCTGCGCCGCCGTTATAGGCGGTGATGACGGCATAACGCCGGGATGTAGGGTTATCAATTCCGCCGAGATAAACGTTGTTCAGCATCGCCAGATACGCGGTGCCGGTATCAATATTGCTGGCAGGATCAAACAAGAAACTGCGGCTCGGCGTGCCGGATTTCCCCTGCGAGCGGAACACATCTTTCCCGGCAGTATGTTGTACCACCTGCATTAATCCCAGCGCATCGGAACGGCTGACTGCATACGGGTTAAAGGAAGATTCAGTCTGCATAATTGCCAGAATCAGCGACTCATCAACGCCATATTTGCGTGACGCCTGGCGGACCATACCGAGATATTTGTGCGCACGTTTATCAAGGTGGTTCGGCACCATGTTAATGGTGACGCTGTAGATGATACGCAGCCCGTTGCTGCGGCTCTTCAGACGGTTTTTCAGCAGATAATCCGCGAAGTTGCTCGCGCGACCTTCCCAGCGAATCGGCTGCCCGGTGTTGTCCACCACCTGACCGTAAAGGAAAGGTTCTTTCGAAATCGTAATATCATCAACGTCGGAATAGAGATCGACCGAACTCGGATCGTCCCCCATCAGCAACGTTTTGATTATTGCCCGGCGCAAATGCGCGGCAGGTTCTGTCCCGGCGATGGTTTCGATAGTAATCGTACCGTCATCGAAGTTGATGTGGCTGCGGGTCTGATATTGATCGGTGTATTTCACGTAGTCCTTAGGACCGGCGATCACTACCTCTTTGAATCCCCAGATGTTCTCAATATTGTGGGCAAATTGCCCCATCAGAATATCAAAACCGTTGGTGTCTTTGACCCAGGCTTCGTTATAGGTATCGCCTTTTTTGGTCGTCGAACAGGAGATGAGCAACGGCGCAATCAAAGCCAGCGCGAGATATTTTTTCATCATTCCGGGTGCGTGTTGTGTTTGTTTTATGCAAGTTGCCGGAGGCGACCTCCGGCACTGTTTTTATTTTTTGTCTTCCGGCGTATAGCCCTCGATATGCACCTCTTTACCCTCGAACAGGAAGTTGACCATCTCCTGTTCCAGCAGTTTGCGGTGCTCGGCATTCATCATGTTGAGTTTCTTTTCATTAATCAGCATGGTTTGTTTGTGCTGCCACTGCGCCCAGGCTTCTTTGGAGATCTCGTTATAGATGCGTTTTCCCAGTTCGCCGGGGTACAGCTGAAAATCCTGACCTTCTGCTTCACGTTGCAGGAAAGTACAAAAAATCGTTCTGCTCATAAATCATCCTCTTTATCGACTCACGCGCTAAACCGGCGCGCCAGTGCGTAACTGCTGTAACAAACGCTCCACGGGAGCCGCCAGGCCAACTGACGGCGGTTGCGCTAAGTTATACCAGAGCGCATTGCCTTCATCCATGCAGCCGGTGAATGACGACACGGGAAGCCACATAGGCACAATATCTAAGTGAAAATGGCTGAAGGTATGGCGAAACGCGGTCAGTTGCGTCAGGTTATCGGCAGCAATCTGCCGTTGCGCCAGCCACTGCCGCAAACTTTCTTCGTCGGCAAACTGTGGGAAACAGTATAAACCGCCCCACAATCCACTCGGCGGGCGCTGCGCCAGCAATACTTCATCTTCGTGCTGTAACAGCAGAAAGTAGCCGGTGCGCTCCGGCAGCGTCTGTTTCGGTTTTTTGCCCGGATAAAGCGACCAGCTATTGTTGGCGGCGGCAATACATCCGTTTTGTAGCGGACAGAGCGAACATTTCGGTTTCGAGCGCGTACAAATCATCGCGCCCAAATCCATCATCGCCTGATTAAACCGCTCCACGCCAACCGCGGGCGTCACCTGCTCGCTCAAACTCCATAGTTTATTCTCGACCTCTTTTTTCCCAGGCCAGCCGCTTACAGCATAGCAGCGCGCCAGCACGCGTTTGACGTTACCGTCGAGAATCGGAAAGTGCTTACCCAGAGAAAGCGAGAGAATCGCGCCTGCGGTGGAACGCCCGACGCCCGGCAGTGCTGCAACTTCCTCAAAGGTTTCCGGGAATTTACCGCCGTGTAGGGCCGCCACTTGTTGTGCCGCTTTATGTAGGTTGCGCGCGCGGGCGTAATAGCCAAGCCCGGTCCACAAGTGGAGAACTTCGTCGAGCGGCGCATTGGCGAGATCGGTCACCGTTGGGAAGCGCGCCATAAAGCGTTCAAAATAGGGGATAACGGTCGCAACCTGAGTTTGTTGCAACATCACTTCTGAGAGCCATACTTTGTAGGGCGTCTTGTCAATTTGCCAGGGCAGCGTTTTCCGCCCGTATTTATCGTACCAGTCCAGAACCTGGGCTGAAAATTGCGACGCTTGCATGGTCACCGAATTCACTGTTGTTGGGGGCAAGATTGCAGCACAGCGACGGCAGGGTGTAAACCGGAACTTTCCGCAGCCACGGCCTTATCATGCTTGCATCCGGCAACTAACTTTGGATAATGCCCGTTTTCAGAACACTTTCACAAGCGACTAAATCTTTATGAAAAACGACGTCATCTCACCGGAATTTGATGAAAACGGCCGCCCGCTGCGCCGTATCCGTAGTTTTGTGCGCCGCCAGGGGCGACTGACCAAAGGCCAGGAACATGCGTTGGAAAACTACTGGCCGGTGATGGGCGTTGAGTTCAGTGAAGATATGCTGGATTTCCCCGCGCTTTTTGGCCGTGAAGCGCCGGTGACGCTTGAGATTGGTTTTGGCATGGGGGCGTCGCTGGTGGCAATGGCTAAAGATCGCCCTGAGCAGGACTTCCTCGGCATTGAAGTGCATTCACCGGGCGTTGGTGCGTGCCTGGCTTCTGCGCATGAAGAGGGCTTAAGCAACCTGCGCGTGATGTGTCACGATGCGGTTGAAGTGCTGCATAAAATGATTCCTGACAATTCATTGCGCATGGTGCAGCTCTTTTTCCCTGACCCGTGGCACAAAGCGCGCCATAATAAACGCCGTATCGTTCAGGTGCCGTTTGCCGAACTGGTAAAAAGCAAACTGCAACTGGGGGGCGTATTCCATATGGCGACCGACTGGGAACCTTATGCGGAACATATGCTTGAAGTGATGTCTTCTATTGACGGGTATAAAAACCTGTCAGAGAGCAATGATTACGTACCGCGTCCGGCATCACGTCCGGTGACGAAATTTGAACAACGTGGTCATCGTCTTGGTCACGGAGTATGGGACTTAATGTTCGAGAGGGTGAAATAATGGCAAAGAACCGTAGCCGTCGTCTGCGTAAAAAAATGCACATCGACGAATTCCAGGAATTAGGATTTTCGGTGGCATGGCGATTCCCGGAAGGTACATCGGAAGAACAGATTGATAAAACCGTTGATGACTTTATTAACGAGGTTATCGAACCGAACAAACTGGCCTTTGACGGCAGCGGTTATATGGCCTGGGAAGGTCTGATCTGCATGCAGGAAATCGGCAAATGCACCGAAGAACATCAGGCGATTGTGCGTAAGTGGCTGGAAGAGCGCAAACTGGGCGAGGTACGCACCAGCGAACTTTTCGACGTTTGGTGGGACTAAGAAAGCATACGGGCGATGACAAATGCAAAACTGCCTGATGTGCTACGCTTATCAGGCCTATAAAGATGCACGATCGAGTAGGCTGGATAAGGCGTTTACGCCGCATCCGGCATGGAAAACGCGCACTTTGTTATCAATCTGGGGCCAGCAAATGCTGGCCTGATTTGTTCTTGAGGGAAGACTATGATGCGCAAAATGCTGCTGGCGGCAGCACTTTCAGTGACGGCAATGACCGCTCACGCCGACTACCAGTGCAGCGTCACGCCGCGTGACGATGTGATTGTCAGCCCGCAGACCGTGCAGGTGAAGGGCGAAAACGGCAATCTGGTGATCACGCCAGACGGCAACGTGATGTATAACGGTAAGCAATATTCCCTGAATGCCGCCCAGCGCGAGCAGGCGAAGGATTATCAGGCTGAACTCCGTAGCACCCTGCCGTGGATTGATGAAGGCGCGAAAAGCCGCGTCGAAAAAGCCCGTATTGCGCTGGATAAAATTATCGTTCAGGAGATGGGCGAAAGCAGCAAAATGCGCAGCCGTCTGACCAAACTTGATGCGCAGCTGAAAGAGCAGATGAACCGCATTATCGAAACGCGCAGCGATGGCCTGACGTTCCACTATAAAGCCATTGATCAGGTTCGCGCCGAAGGCCAGCAATTAGTGAATCAGGCAATGGGCGGAATTTTACAGGACAGCATTAATGAAATGGGCGCGAAAGCGGTGCTGAAAAGCGGCGGTAACCCATTACAGAACGTGCTGGGAAGCCTGGGCGGTCTGCAATCCTCAATCCAAACCGAGTGGAAAAAGCAGGAAAAAGATTTCCAGCAGTTTGGCAAAGATGTTTGTAGCCGCGTTGTGACTCTGGAAGATAGCCGCAAAGCCCTGGTCGGGAATTTAAAATAATCCTCTATTTTAAGACGGCATAATACTTTTTTATGCCGTTTAATTCTTCGTTTTGTTACCTGCCTCTAACTTTGTAGATCTCCAAAATATATTCACGTTGTAAATTGTTTAACGTCAAATTTCCCATGCAAAGCTAAGGGATAATGCGTAGCGTTCACGTAACTGGAGGAATGAAATGGAGTTTTTCAAAAAGACGGCACTTGCCGCACTGGTTATGGGTTTTAGTGGTGCAGCATTGGCATTACCCAATATCACCATTTTAGCAACCGGCGGGACCATTGCCGGTGGTGGTGACTCCGCAACCAAATCTAACTACACAGCGGGTAAAGTTGGCGTAGAAAATCTGGTTAATGCGGTGCCGCAACTGAAGGACATTGCGAACGTTAAAGGCGAGCAGGTAGTGAATATTGGCTCCCAGGACATGAACGATGATGTCTGGCTGACACTGGCGAAAAAAATTAACACCGACTGCGATAAAACTGACGGCTTCGTCATTACCCACGGTACCGACACGATGGAAGAAACCGCTTACTTCCTCGACCTGACGGTGAAATGCGACAAACCGGTGGTGATGGTCGGTGCAATGCGCCCGTCCACGTCTATGAGCGCAGACGGTCCATTCAACCTGTATAACGCGGTAGTGACCGCAGCTGATAAAGCCTCCGCTAATCGTGGCGTACTGGTAGTGATGAATGACACCGTGCTTGATGGCCGTGATGTCACCAAAACCAACACCACCGATGTAGCGACCTTCAAGTCTGTTAACTACGGTCCTCTGGGTTACATTCACAACGGTAAGATTGACTACCAACGTACCCCGGCACGTAAGCACACCAGCGACACGCCGTTCGATGTCTCTAAGCTGAATGAACTGCCGAAAGTCGGCATTGTTTATAACTACGCTAACGCATCCGATCTTCCGGCTAAAGCACTGGTAGATGCGGGCTATGATGGCATCGTTAGCGCTGGCGTGGGTAACGGCAACCTGTATAAAACCGTATTTGACACCCTTGCAACCGCTGCGAAAAACGGCACTGCAGTAGTGCGTTCTTCCCGCGTACCGACGGGCGCTACCACTCAGGATGCCGAAGTGGATGATGCGAAATACGGCTTCGTCGCCTCTGGCACGTTGAACCCGCAAAAAGCGCGCGTTCTGCTGCAACTGGCTCTGACGCAAACTAAAGATCCGCAGCAGATCCAGCAGATCTTCAATCAGTACTAATCACTTCGCCCCGGTATCGTGCCGGGGCTTATTCACTTCAGACTCACGTCCATTGCCAATTTTTATTACCCTAATGATAATCACCAGAATAAATTATTCCGCGCGAGGGTTTTCGGGTGAAAAAGCAATGGATTGTTGGTACGGCGCTGCTTATGTTGATGACTGGTAATGTCCGGGCAGATGGTGAACCGCCAACTGAAAATATCTTAAAAGATCAATTCAAAAAGCAGTATCACGGCATTCTCAAGCTTGATGTCATCACCTTAAAAAATCTTGATGCTAAGGGTAATCAGGCCACCTGGTCAGCGGAAGGCGATGTCTCTTCCAGTGACGATCTCTATACCTGGGTCGGTCAGTTGGCAGATTACGAGCTGCTCGAACAGACCTGGACGAAAGATAAACCGGTGAAATTCTCGGCGATGTTAACCAGTAAAGGAACGCCCGCGTCTGGCTGGTCGGTGAACTTTTACTCTTTTCAGGCGGCAGCCAGCGATCGTGGGCGGGTGGTTGACGATATCAAAACCAATAATAAATATCTGATCGTGAATAGCGAAGATTTCAATTATCGCTTTAGTCAGCTTGAGTCTGCATTGAATAACCAGAATAACTCGATTCCTGCACTGAAAAAGGATGTAAAAGCGCTTGATAAGCAAATGGTGGCGGCGCAGAAAGCAGCGGATGCATATTGGGGAAAAGATGCAAACGGTAAGCAAATGACCCGCGAAGACGCCTTTAAAAAAATTCACCAACAGCGTGATGATTTTAATAAACAGAACGATAGTGAGGCGTTCGCGGTTAAATATGACAAAGAGGTTTATCAACCGGCGATTGCGGCATGTCATAAACAGAGTGAAGAGTGTTATGAAGTGCCAATTCAGCAGAAACGAGATTTTGATATCAACGAACAACGGCGACAGACTTTTCTGCAATCACAAAAACTTAGCCGTAAATTGCAGGATGACTGGATAACGCTCGAAAAAGGGCAATATCCGTTAACGATGAAAGTTTCAGAAATAAACAGTAAAAAAGTCACGATTTTGATGAAAATTGACGATATCAACTAGGTTTATGAACGCTGGAAAAAAGATACCGAACAATTGCGGCGCAATGGGGTGATTAAGTAATTTTTGCGATGACGCAAGAGTTGTAGCCGGATGTTGCGTACACGCCGCATCCGGCAATACAAATTTACTCAGCCAGAAAAAGCTCCAGCAGCGAATTTAAAAACAACTTCCCATGTTCCGTTATCTGCCAGTAATCCGCACATTCTGTGAGATAACCCTGAGCGATAGCCTCGTCTAACTGAGGGCGAATAACCTCTTCTGAAAGGCCAGTATACTGGCTAAACTCCACGCGCGGCGCGGCTTCCAGCAAACGGAAGCGATTCATAAAGAACTCAAACGGTTTATCTGCGGCTTCGACATCACGCTGGCTTTCCAGATACCGCCCCTGCATAAAACCACGTGGATGACGCGTTTTGGTGGTACGCAGAATGCGCCCATCCGGGAAGGTCACTTTGCCATGCGCGCCGCAGCCAATACCGATGTAGTCACCAAAGCGCCAGTAGTTGAGATTGTGCTGGCACTGATAACCGGGTTTGGCGTAAGCGGAAGTTTCATATTGCTGATAACCCGCTGCGGTTAATAACTGATGCCCCTGTTCGAAAATGTCCCACAGCGCGTCATCGTCCGGCAGTACAGGAGGGCGCGAACCAAACAGCGTATTGGGTTCGATGGTCAGTTGATACCAGGAAAGATGCGGCGGATTCAGTTCAATGGCCTGGCGTAGATCGCCTAGCGCCTCTTCCAGTGATTGATCCGGTAGCCCATGCATCAAATCGAGGTTAAAGCTACGTAACCCTAAACCGCTCGCCAGATTTGCCGCTCGTTTCGCTTCTTGCGGGCCATGAATGCGCCCAAGTCGTTTCAGCTTTTCTTCGCTAAAACTCTGTACGCCAATGGAGATGCGGTTCACACCAGCACGCTGATAATCAACAAAGCGATCGGCTTCAACCGTACCAGGGTTCGCTTCCATCGTAATTTCTGCATCCGCTGCCAGCGGCAAACGCGCACGTACGCCGTTCAGCAGCGTTTGCATCGCCGGGCCGGAAAGCAGGCTCGGCGTACCACCGCCAATAAAGATTGTCTTTACTTCACGGCCCTGAGCGTAAGCCACATCGTTGTCCAGATCGTTAAGCAGATGCTGAACATAATCGTCGTGCGGCACTTCTCCTTTCAACGCGTGAGAGTTGAAATCGCAGTACGGGCATTTCTGCACGCACCACGGGATGTGAATGTAGAGACTCAGCGGCGGTAATTTAACCATTACGTAAAGCGTCCAGCAGCAGTTTCAACGCCTGACCACGGTGGGAAATGGCGCTCTTTTCTTCGCGGGTCAGTTCGGCAGCAGTTTTCCCTTCGGAAGGTACGAAGAAGATTGGATCATAACCAAAGCCACCAGTGCCCGCTGGTTCACGAGTAATCACGCCCGGCCAGCTGCCGTGGCACACCAGCGGAGTAGGATCTTCCGCGTGACGCAGATATACCAGCACGCAGTGGAAACGCGCCTGACGTTGGTCGTCCGGTACGTCTTTCATTGTTTCCAGCAGTTTTTGCAGATTCTTTTGATCGGTCGCGTCTTCACCGGAATAACGCGCGGAGTAAATACCCGGCGCGCCACCCAGCGCATCTACCGCCAGACCGGAGTCGTCGGCAATTGCCGGTAAACCGGTCACTTTTGCCGCATGGCGCGCTTTCAGAATCGCGTTTTCGATAAAGGTCAGGCCGGTTTCTTCAGCGGAATCTACGCCGAGGTCTGTTTGGGCAACGATATCAAGACCGAAGTCGCTAAGCAGCGACGCCAGCTCACGCACTTTACCGGCATTGCCGGTTGCGAGGACAACTTTTTGCATAGGATACCTAATTAATTAACGCCGCGATTTCTGGCGGGATTTGTTGCGGATTAATGATTTTAATTTGTTTGTGGCGGCCAAGTTCGCCTTTTTCAATCACCACCTGGCTTTTGGCAACCCGGAATTGCTTACCGAGAAACTTCACCAGATGGCTGTTGGCCTGGCCGTCAACCGGCGGCGCGGTAATGGCGACTTTTACCTCGTCGCCATGTAAACCGACAATAGAATCACGGCTGGCTTTCGGCTGAATATAGAGCCGTAAAACCAGACCGTCATCATTAACTGTTACGGCACTCATAACGCCATCCACAGCCCCGGCAGCAGCATATTTCCGGTCGCCTGCAAGACTTCTGCGACACCCATATTGATGACATACAGCAGCAGAACGAGGATCATCGGCGAGAAATCAATCCCACCCATTGCCGGTAGCAAGCGGCGAATCGGGCGCAGCAGCGGATCGGCCAGCTGAATCAGCACGTATTCAATCGGGCTACGACCCTGGCTTACCCAGCTCATAATCGCCATCACCAGCAGGACCCAGAAAATCAGCAGGCCGATGGTTTTCAGCAGAATCAATAAACCGGCAATCCAAATGATTGGCAGGAAGGTCACCACTTTAAACAGCACGATGGCTTTAATGAAACTGAGAATATAGGCAACCAGCAGCGAGGCGCTATCAATGGGGCCCATTGCCGGAATAACGCGGCGCAGTGGCCCGATAATCGGCTGCGTTACCTTCACTACAAACTGTGAGAAGGGGTTGTAAAAATCACAATGAGCCCACTGCATCCAGATGCGTAATAACAGCACCATGGTATACAGCTCAATGACCGTTGAAAGCAGGAAAGTCAACGTATTCATGGCGTTCCTTTAATTCCTTATTTTTTAGAGTAATCACGCGCACCAAAAATTGCAGTGCCGATACGAACCATCGTGCTACCTGCCGCAATGGCGGCTTCCATATCGTCCGACATTCCCAGAGAGAGCGTGTCGATATGCGGGTAGCGCGTTTTCAGTCCGGCAAATGCTACAGCCATTTGGCGTGCAACTTCAAACTGCCTTACATATTCTGACTCAGGCGCAGGGATTGCCATCAGCCCGCGCAGACGTAAACGCGGTAGTTCAGCGACCGCAGCTGCCAGCTCGTCCAGTTCAGCCAGTTGAATCCCGGACTTACTGTTTTCATCACTAATGTTAATTTGAATCAGTACGTTAAGAGGGGGAAGTTCTGCCGGGCGCTGGTCGTTCAGACGGGTAGCGATGCGCAAACGGTCGATGGTATGACACCAGTCGAAATGCTCTGCCACCAGGCGGCTTTTATTAGACTGCAACGGGCCAATAAAATGCCATTCTAATCCTGTTACGCTCAGTTCCTGAAAGTGGCGAATTTTATCTACCCCTTCCTGAACGTAGTTTTCACCAAATTGACGCTGCCCGGCATCAATGGCTTCTGCGATGGCGCTCGCAGGTTTTGTTTTACTGACTGCAAGCAGCGTAATTTCTTCTGGAGAACGGCCGCAACGCGTTGCAGCCGCTGAGATTTTGTCCCGGACCTGTGCCAGGTTATGCGCAATATCGTTCATTTTCCGAGGATCTTAGTATGAATATGGAAGAAATTGTGGCCCTTAGTGTAAAGCATAACGTCTCGGATCTACACCTGTGCAGCGCCTGGCCCGCACGATGGCGTATTCGCGGGAGAATGGAAGCTGCGCCGTTTGACGCGCCGGACGTCGAAGAGCTACTGCGGGAGTGGCTGGATGACGATCAGCGGGCAATATTGCTGGAGAATGGTCAGCTGGATTTTGCTGTGTCGCTGGCGGAAAACCAGCGATTGCGCGGCAGTGCGTTCGCACAACGGCAAGGTATTTCTCTGGCGTTACGGCTGTTACCTTCGCACTGCCCGCAGCTCGAACAGCTTGGCGCACCACCGGTATTGCCGGAATTACTCAAGAGCGAGAATGGCCTGATTCTGGTGACGGGGGCGACGGGGAGCGGCAAATCTACCACGCTGGCGGCGATGGTTGGCTATCTCAATCAACATGCCGATGCGCATATTCTGACGCTGGAAGATCCTGTGGAATATCTCTATACCAGTCAGCGATGTTTGATCCAACAGCGGGAGATTGGTTTGCACTGTATGACTTTCGCATCGGGATTGCGGGCTGCATTGCGGGAAGATCCTGATGTGATTTTGCTCGGAGAGCTGCGTGATAGCGAGACAATCCGTCTGGCGCTGACGGCGGCAGAAACCGGGCATCTGGTGCTGGCGACATTACACACGCGCGGCGCAGCGCAGGCAGTTGAGCGACTGGTGGATTCGTTTCCGGCGCAGGAAAAAGATCCCGTGCGTAATCAACTGGCAGGTAGTTTACGGGCGGGGTTGTCACAAAAGCTGGAAGTGGATAAACAGGAAGGACGCGTGGCGCTGTTTGAATTACTGATTAACACACCCGCGGTGGGGAATTTGATTCGTGAAGGGAAAACCCACCAGTTACCGCATGTTATTCAAACCGGGCAGCAGGTGGGGATGATAACGTTTCAGCAGAGTTATCAGCAGCGGGTGAAAGAAGGGCGCTTGTGACGTTGCTGTGTCTGATACGAATTGTAAATATGCCCGATGCGCAAGCTTATCGGGCCTACAAGGGAAGCGTAACTTTGAATTCGCACTCACTGTAGGTTGGATAAGGCGTTTACGCCGCATCCAACATGAAACAACGAGCACATTGTCAGAAATCTGTGCGCTAGTAAATCGCCTTAATATCCCTGCTCGAAATAGCTTTCGAGAATAATAACCGCAGAGGCAGAGTCGACTTTGCCTTTGTTGAGCGCCCGATAGCCGCCCTGTTCAAACAGACCGGAACGTGCCTCCACGGTGCTAAGACGCTCGTCATGGAGCTTTACTTCAACACCGAAACGACCATGAATACGGTTGGCAAATTTACGCGCTCTGGCGGTTAACGGCTGTTCGGTGCCGTCCATATTCAGCGGCAAACCGACGATGATTTCGTCCGGCTGCCACTCTTTCAGTAAACGCTCGATAATGTTCCAGTCCGGCGTACCGTCCTGCGCTTTAATTGCAGGCAAAGGGCGAGCGGTGCCGGTAATGCGTTGGCCGACCGCTACGCCAATGCTTTTGGTGCCGAAGTCGAAGGCGAGTAAGGTTCCACTCATCAGGCGTGTCCTGCCACACCAGGCATGGTGAGAATATCCACACCAATCAGTTTTGCCGCCTCGCGCCAGCGGTCCGCAATCGGCGTTTTGAACAGAATATTCAGATCTGCCGGGGCGGTTAGCCACGCGTTATCGAGAATTTCTTGTTCCAGTTGACCTTTCTCCCAGGAGGCATAGCCCAGAGCCACCAATACGTCAGACGGTTGTTTATCGGTGCCGAGCGTTTCCAGCACATCGCGGGAAGTGGTCATCACCGTGTTGTCTGAAATGCGAATGCTGGAAGCAAAATTGGAGGGCGGAGTATGCAAAATAAACCCGCGATCTTCAGCCAGTGGGCCGCCGAGCATAACCGGTTTATCCAGACGGATTGATTCATCACGCGGCTCCGGCGTGATCTTCAGTTTTTCCAGAATCCCTTCAATTTTGAGATTTTCCAGCGGCTTGTTGACGATGATCCCCATTGCACCATTGGTATTATGTTCGCAAATGTAGACCACGGAACGACGGAAAATCGGATCCTGGAGAGCAGGCATGGCAATAAGAAAGTGATGCTGTAAATTCATTGTCAGAGGTTCTGTTTCCTGGTTCAAAAAAGCAACAGCGCCCAGTATGCGTGGAAAGAAGGGCGCTGTCACTCAGAGTCTCAACGAGATCCTTCTCGCTAAGGTGGGTTACTGCTGCTGTAAACGTGCTTCGATGGCATCCATTAACATTCCGGTGATCGACACCGGAAATTCTGCTTCAATCTCACGAATACAGGTTGGGCTGGTGACGTTAATTTCAGTCAGACGGTCGCCGATGATATCCAGACCAACAAAAATCAGCCCTTTTTCTTTCAGCGTCGGCCCAATCTGACGGGCGATTTTCCAGTCACTTTCCGTCAGCGGACGAGGTTCACCGCGACCACCGGCAGCCAGATTGCCACGGGTTTCGCCCCCCTGCGGAATACGCGCCAGGCAATACGGCACCGGCTCGCCATCCACTACCAGCACGCGTTTGTCGCCATCTTTAATGGCTGGCAGGTAATTTTGCGCCATGCAGTAGCGAGTGCCATGCTCAGTCAGGGTTTCGGCAATCACGCCGAGGTTTGGATCGCCTTCTTTCACGCGGAAAATCGACGCGCCGCCCATACCGTCCAGTGGCTTAAGAATGATGTCGCTGTGTTTCTCCCAGAACGCTTTTAGCTGCGCTTTATTGCGCGTAACCAGCGTTTCTGGCGTTAAGTCAGAGAACCAGGCAGTAAACAGTTTCTCGTTACAGTCGCGCAGGCTCTGCGGCTTGTTAACGATCAGCGTCCCTTTCTCTTCGGCACGTTCCAGAATATAGGTCGCGTAGATAAACTCGGTATCAAACGGCGGGTCTTTACGCATCAGGATCACATCGAGATCGGCCAGCGGCAGATCCTGTTCACCGACGAACGAAAACCACTCTTCGTAGTTCTGCTTCACGTTCAGCGTGCGGGTATGGGCGCGGGCTTCGCCATTGATCAGATACAGATCGCCCATCTCCATATAGTGAAGTTCGTAACCACGACGCTGTGCTTCCAGCAACATAGCGAAACTGGAATCTTTCTTGATGTTGATGTTTGCGATGGGGTCCATCACGATGCCGAGCTTGATCATTATTCTTCTCCGTTAGCCCAAATCGCCAAATCGTACTTGTAGCGCGGTAATGGCGGTGAGCGCAGTTGTCTCTGTACGCAAAACGCGAGGTCCCAACAGGATATCAGTAAATTGATAGCGGGCAGTCATGGCAATTTCATCTGCCGATAAACCGCCTTCCGGGCCAATCAGCAGGCGGACGCGTTCAACCGGTAACGGCAACGTGTTGATGCTGTTACTGGCGCGCGGGTGAAGATTCAGTTTCAGTCCTTCATCCTGCTCTGCACACCAGGCTTCCAGATCCATCGCTGGACGGATTTCCGGCACCCGGTTACGACCACACTGCTCACAGGCAGCAATTGCAATCTTCTGCCACTGCTGGAGCTTCTTGTTCAGACGTTCACTATCCAGTTTAACGCCGCAGCGTTCAGAAAAAAGTGGCGTAATGAGGCTTACACCGAGTTCGATCGATTTCTGGATAGTAAATTCCATTTTTTCGCCACGCGACATCACCTGACCGAGGTGAATATGCAGCGGAGATTCACGATCGTCGAGTTGGCCTTCCAGCACTTTCACTTCCACGCTTTTTTTACTGGCGCTGGTAATTTCGGCGTCAAAGACCTGGTTGCTGCCGTCAAACAATTGCAACGCCTGTCCCGGCCCCATGCGCAGTACGCGCCCGATATGGTTGGCGGCATCTTCGCAAAGCGCGATGTGAGAATGGCTGGTTAGTGGTTCAGGATGATAAATGCGGGGGATACGCATAGTTAAAAATCCGCGTCGTCTCCCCACGCGGTTGTACGCGTGGGGTAGGGGTTAACAAAAAGAATCCCGCTAGTGTAGGTTAGCTCTTTCGCGCCTGGCAAGCGCGTTGCACATACGGGTTATGATTGCCCTGCACCTTCGCGATGCGTTCATCGCGCTCGCACTCCCAGTCGGTAACCGGATACATCTTGTTCCATGCGTTGAACAGCTGCGTTTGCTGGCGGGAGAGTGTCAGGTTGTATTGGTCGCGCATATAGAAGTAGGTGCGCGCAATGGCACCGCGTGCACGCGCTGGTGGTTCGGCAGCTTTTTCTTTGAAATCGACCTTCATGGCGCATTGACCGTACTGGCCTTCGCCGCCATTCCACTGGCTGTACATAAAGTTGCCGCGATCGCCATTCACCTCGCCGACTGACGGCTGCAGGTTATGCATATCGCTTTCCATCTTGCGATAGACCGGATCTTTGGCGCAATTTTTACGTCCACCGTCCTGCCAGCACTGGCGCTGGTGACCGAATTGCCAGGCGGGAAGGACGTGTTCCCACTCTACGCGGCTGGCGCGGTTTTCATTTTTGCGCACCTGATAGCCGCACGATTGCAGATCAACAACGCCTTTTTTGCCCTGCCAGTTAATTTTACATCCGCAATAAAACGTACCGGGCGCGTCAGCGTGGACTTTTACCGCCGCGGCTTTCGCCTGAGAAAAACTATTGATACCTTCGGCCAACGCCGGGCCGGAAAATGCTGCGCTCAGTACCACCGCAGCAATAGACAAATAACGGTACATCACTTACTCCGTGTTAAAACGAGCCAGCAACGTAGCGAAAGTTGTTTTAGTATGCAATCAGCCAGATCAGGAAAGTTCCTGATAGTTCAGGTGGTTACTTTGCAACCAGCTGTTCGCCGCAGTGAACACAGCGATAGACGGCTTCGCCACGAACTACGCGATTATGACGGCGTACGGTAAGCTGATGCTCCTGGCACTTGCAGCGGTAGGGGAAGGTGTTGCGGCGCACGGATTGCAGTTCGAACTGATGCGTACGGCGGGCGGGAACGCCCAGCACGCTTTCCATCATCCACTTCCACTCTTTGCCATGTGGCGCTACGCGGCCGAAATGTTTCCATACCAGCAAATGTGCCAGTTCGTGCGGCACCACTTCTTCAATAAAGGCTTCACTGTTTTCCAACAGCAAAACGGGATTGAGGCGGATTTCATAGCTTTCCAGCCAGGCTGTTCCGGCGGAGGTGCCGCGCTGGGTGTAAGAGAGTTTTGGCTCCGGGTAGTTACGCCCTAGCTTCAGGTTGGCCTGGGCGAGTTTTTCCCGCAGGCGACGCATAACGGCCTGTTGGATGGCGATAGGGAGACGGGATGTTTTCATAGCGGCAGAGGATAGAGCGAAGAAAAGATGACTGCAAGAGGTGGCTTCCTCCGCGACGGGAGGAAGCCTGAGGAGATTAATCGTGAGCGCCGATTTCGCGCAGTTTACGACCTTTCATCAGATTACGTTCAATATGTTCCAGCGAAACGTGTTTGGTTTCCGGTACCAGCCACAATGTCAGCAGGATAAACAGTACGTTCAGAGCCGCGTACACCCAGAAGGTGTTGGCGTTACCCAGCGTGTTGAGCATGGTCAGGAACGTTGCGCCAACGATCATGTTGGCAATCCAGTTGGTGGCGGTGGAGCAGGTGATGCCAAAATCGCGGCCTTTCAGCGGCTGAATTTCGGAGCACAGTACCCAAATCAGCGGACCGGCACTCATGGCAAAACCGACAATAAACATCAGCAGCATGGCGATGGCGAAATACTGCGCCGACGGAGAGTGGATACCGATATGCATCATTGTACCGAGTACGCCCATACCAGCAGCCATCACCAGGAAGCCCAGCGTTAGCGTTGGTTTACGTCCCCAGCGGTCAACAAGGCCGATTGCGATAAAGGTGGCAAGTACGTTGGTCAGGCCGACAATCACTGTCCCCCACATTTGCTCGGTGGTGTTGGTATAACCCGCCAGTTCGAAGATTTTCGGCGCGTAATACATGATGACGTTCATCCCGGTGAATTGCTGCATTACCTGTAACAGTACGCCAAGGAACACCGCGCGGCGGAAGTTGCTATTCTCTTTAAACAGCGCCCAGCCACTCTGTTTAACCTGCAAACTTTCACGGATTTCATCCAGTTCGCGTTTCGCTTCCGCGCTGGTGTCACGCAGGCGTAGCAGCACGCGTTCGGCATCAACAAAACGGCGTTTGGCGGCAAACCAACGTGGGCTGTCTGGCAGGAAGAAGACACCAATCAGCAGCAAAATTGCCGGGATGATAATCACACCCAGCATCCAGCGCCATGCACCGGTGTAGCTGAAGGCGGTATCAGAAAGATAAGCACCGAGGATCCCGATAGTGATCATCAACTGATACATAGAGATCATACTGCCGCGAATTTTTTCCGGCGCAATTTCAGAGAGGTACAGTGGTGCGGTATAAGAGGCCACACCCACCGCCAGCCCCAGCAGAACGCGGGAAAGAATCAGTACTTCAACGTTTGGCGCAGCCGCAGAGAACAGCGAACCGGCAACAAACAAAATTGCGCCGATCATCAGGCTCTTTTTGCGCCCGAGTTTAAAGGAGAGCCAGCCGCTGCCCACCGCACCGACTGCCGCACCGAACATCATGGAGCTTACGACCCATTCTTGCGTGTGCGAAGTAATCTGGAATTCATCTGCAATAAACGGCAGTGCGCCAGCAATTACACCGATATCCAGGCCAAAGAGTAATCCCGCCAGAGCGGCAAGGAAGCAGACGAAAAACGTCATTGCCTTGTTTGACCGCCCCTGTTTTTTAGCGTCAGGCATGATGCCCTCCAATATGGTTATTTTTTATTGTGAATTAAGATAGGTGAGTACGACGTAAAAAGATGTGAAGCAAATCACATCAGTGTAATCGCTTACACTGACATTTATCTTAGTTATGATTTAAGTGCATGAAAATAATTGAGTTATATCATCATAGATTAAACGCTGTTATCTGCAATTAAGACTTTACTGAAAAGAAATGTAACAACTGTGAAAACCGAATAATAATATGAAAATATTACAAATCTTTGTCTGTTGTGGTTGGTGTAATCGGTTTCAGTTGTGATGATAATCTGCGGTGAAACGTGATCAGGAAGAATGATGTTATTGTGCGGGCGGTTTTTTTTGCCGGATGCGGCGTGAACGCCTATCCAAAAGAAAAAGGCCAGCGCGAGGCTGGCCTTTGAACGCAGGTGAAGAAAGATTACTTCAGACCGGCAGCATCGCGCAGCAGCTGCGCTTTGTCGGTTTTTTCCCACGGGAAATGTTCACGACCAAAGTGACCGTATGCTGCGGTTTCTTTGTAGATCGGGTGCAGCAGATCCAGCATCTGAATCAGACCGTATGGGCGCAGGTCGAAGAACTCACGTACCAGCAGGGTCAGTTGTTCAGAAGGCACTTTCTCAGTACCGAAAGTTTCTACCATGATGGAGGTCGGTTCAGCCACGCCGATTGCGTAGGAAACCTGAATTTCACAACGATCGGCCAGGCCAGCAGCAACGATGTTTTTCGCGACATAACGTGCTGCGTAGGCTGCGGAACGGTCCACTTTTGATGGATCTTTACCAGAGAATGCACCGCCACCGTGACGCGCCATGCCGCCGTAGGTATCAACGATAATTTTACGACCAGTCAGACCGCAGTCACCCATTGGGCCACCGATAACGAAACGACCGGTCGGGTTGATGAAGAATTTGGTGGCAGAAGTCAGCCATTCAGCGGGCAGAATTGGCTTGATGATCTCTTCCATTACCGCTTCTTGCAGCGATTTCTGGTCGATCTCTTCAGAGTGCTGAGTGGAAAGCACGACAGCATCGATACCAACGATTTTGCCGTCGTCATACTGAAAAGTCACCTGGCTTTTCGCGTCCGGGCGCAGCCACGGCAGAGTGCCGTTTTTACGCACTTCAGCCTGACGCTGTACCAGACGGTGTGCATAGGTGATAGGTGCTGGCATCAGCACGTCGGTTTCATTAGTTGCGTAGCCAAACATCAGACCCTGGTCACCCGCGCCCTGTTCCAGCGGATCGGCACGGTCAACGCCCTGGTTGATGTCAGGAGACTGTTTGCCGATAGCGCTCAGAACCGCACAGGAGTTAGCGTCAAAGCCCATGTCGGAATGCACATAGCCAATTTCGCGAACGGTGTTACGGGTGATCTCTTCGATGTCTACCCAGGCGCTGGTGGTGATTTCGCCGCCAACTAAAACCATGCCGGTTTTTACGTAGGTTTCGCAAGCAACGCGTGCTTTCGGATCCTGTTCGAGGATCGCGTCTAAAACGGCATCAGAAATTTGGTCAGCAATTTTGTCAGGATGCCCTTCAGAGACGGACTCGGACGTAAAAAGGTGTTTTGCCATATTTAATATCACCTAAAGAGAATTTGGTTAGCTCAAACTGTTGTGTGGATTTTCTGTGGTAGCGGATCCTACCACGACTCTGCAGGTTAAAAACACTGGCAGTCTGAGTGTTAATCGGTATGGATGGATTAACATCTGGATGGCTATTTTAGGTCAATTCTTCACCCTATTTCCACTTTTTTTTGAATCGTGTCTCATTCTGTTAAAAACGTGGCTGGAAATTTTTCCTGACAATGCCGGCATTCTGCGTATTTATCTTTTGCAATTTTCTGCCATTGTGGGGTATAAAACGCGGCGCGCGGCTTAAATAAAAAGCACACGACGTTTCTTTCGTGTTGCCACTTCCAGCCGGGTTGAAATCAGAGTTTTGGCTTGTGGGTTCGTCTTAACAGGCGGCCGTGGAGGTGATACGAAATAATGAACCGTTGTCTGCTGCTTAACCTGTCTCACCGTTCTGGTGAAGATTCGTTCCCCGCACTCTGCATCTCTGCTTTGCATACCTGCCGATGTTATACCCATCTCGGCGCTTCTCAGGATTCAAGAGCTGGTTACAGTTACTGAGGACTGAACAAGGGCGCTCTTGTAAAAACAAGAGTTTTCTCGTGGTTTCGCCGAACTTTCACACTTACGTTCGGTTATGTGCTTAATAATGTTATGAAAAAGAAACCGGTTGCGCAGTTGGAGCGTCAGCATTCACTGCTGGAAAATCCATGTGCTTATGGGTTGTTATCGCAGTTCCAGGCTGCGATAGTCGTTAACTGTTTTACACTTAATAAAATAATTTGAGGTTCGCTATGTCTGACGACATGTCTATGGGTTTGCCTTCGTCAGCGGGCGAACACGGTGTACTACGCTCCATGCAGGAGGTTGCAATGAGCTCCCAGGAAGCCAGCAAGATGCTGCGTACTTACAATATTGCCTGGTGGGGCAATAACTACTATGACGTTAACGAGCTGGGCCACATTAGCGTGTGCCCGGACCCGGACGTCCCGGAAGCTCGCGTCGATCTCGCGCAGTTAGTGAAAACTCGTGAAGCACAGGGCCAGCGTCTGCCTGCACTGTTCTGTTTCCCACAGATCCTGCAGCACCGTTTGCGTTCCATTAACGCCGCGTTCAAACGTGCGAGGGAATCCTACGGCTATAACGGCGATTACTTCCTTGTTTATCCGATCAAAGTTAACCAGCACCGCCGCGTGATTGAGTCCCTGATTCATTCGGGCGAACCGCTGGGTCTGGAAGCCGGTTCCAAAGCCGAGTTGATGGCAGTACTGGCACATGCTGGCATGACCCGTAGCGTCATCGTCTGCAACGGTTATAAAGACCGCGAATATATCCGCCTGGCATTAATTGGCGAGAAGATGGGGCACAAGGTCTATCTGGTCATTGAGAAGATGTCAGAAATCGCCATTGTGCTGGATGAAGCAGAACGTCTGAATGTCGTTCCTCGTCTGGGCGTGCGTGCACGTCTGGCTTCGCAGGGTTCGGGTAAATGGCAGTCCTCCGGCGGGGAAAAATCGAAGTTCGGCCTGGCTGCGACTCAGGTACTGCAACTGGTTGAAACCCTGCGTGAAGCCGGGCGTCTCGACAGCCTGCAACTACTGCACTTCCACCTCGGTTCGCAGATGGCGAATATTCGCGATATCGCGACAGGCGTTCGTGAATCCGCGCGTTTCTATGTGGAACTGCACAAGCTGGGCGTCAATATTCAGTGCTTCGACGTCGGCGGCGGTCTGGGCGTGGATTATGAAGGTACTCGTTCGCAGTCCGACTGTTCGGTGAACTACGGCCTCAATGAATACGCCAACAACATTATCTGGGCGATTGGCGATGCGTGTGAAGAAAACGGTCTGCCGCATCCGACGGTAATCACCGAATCGGGTCGTGCGGTGACTGCGCATCACACCGTGCTGGTGTCTAATATCATCGGCGTGGAACGTAACGAATACACGGTGCCGACCGCGCCTGCAGAAGATGCGCCGCGCGCGCTGCAAAGCATGTGGGAAACCTGGCAGGAGATGCACGAACCGGGAACTCGCCGTTCTCTGCGTGAATGGTTACACGACAGTCAGATGGATCTGCACGACATTCATATCGGCTACTCTTCCGGCATCTTTAGCCTGCAAGAACGTGCATGGGCTGAGCAGCTTTATTTGAGCATGTGCCATGAAGTGCAAAAGCAGCTGGATCCGCAAAACCGTGCTCATCGTCCGATTATCGACGAGCTGCAGGAACGTATGGCGGACAAAATGTACGTCAACTTCTCGCTGTTCCAGTCGATGCCGGACGCATGGGGGATCGACCAGTTGTTCCCGGTTCTGCCGCTGGAAGGGCTGGATCAAGTGCCGGAACGTCGCGCTGTGCTGCTGGATATTACCTGTGACTCTGACGGTGCTATCGACCACTATATTGATGGTGACGGTATTGCCACGACAATGCCAATGCCGGAGTACGATCCAGAGAATCCGCCGATGCTCGGTTTCTTTATGGTCGGCGCATATCAGGAGATCCTCGGCAACATGCACAACCTGTTCGGTGATACCGAAGCGGTTGACGTGTTCGTCTTCCCTGACGGTAGCGTAGAAGTAGAACTGTCTGACGAAGGCGATACCGTGGCGGACATGCTGCAATATGTACAGCTCGATCCGAAAACGCTGTTAACCCAGTTCCGCGATCAAGTGAAGAAAACCGATCTTGATGCTGAACTGCAACAACAGTTCCTTGAAGAGTTCGAGGCAGGTTTGTACGGTTATACTTATCTTGAAGATGAGTAAGTCCTGTGTTACTTGAATCCGCTTAATTTAGCGGTGATAATCCGCCACAATTTATTGTGACAAATCCAACCCTTCCTCGTCGGGCCTAACGACGCGGAAGGGTTTTTTTATATCGACTTTGTAATAGGAGTCCATCCATGAGCACCTTAGGTCATCAATACGATAACTCACTGGTTTCCAATGCCTTTGGTTTTTTACGCCTGCCGATGAACTTCCAGCCGTATGACAGCGATGCAGACTGGGTGATTACTGGCGTGCCGTTCGATATGGCCACTTCTGGTCGTGCGGGTGGTCGCCACGGTCCGGCAGCGATCCGTCAGGTTTCGACGAATCTGGCCTGGGAACACAACCGCTTCCCGTGGAATTTCGACATGCGTGAGCGTCTGAACGTCGTGGACTGCGGCGATCTGGTATATGCCTTTGGCGATGCCCGTGAGATGAGCGAAAAGCTGCAGGCGCACGCCGAGAAGCTGCTGGCTGCCGGTAAGCGTATGCTCTCTTTCGGTGGTGACCACTTTGTTACGCTGCCGCTGCTGCGTGCTCATGCGAAGCATTTCGGCAAAATGGCGCTGGTACACTTTGACGCCCACACCGATACCTATGCGAACGGTTGTGAATTTGACCACGGCACTATGTTCTATACCGCGCCGAAAGAAGGTCTGATCGACCCGAATCATTCCGTGCAGATTGGTATTCGTACCGAGTTTGATAAAGACAACGGCTTTACCGTGCTGGACGCCTGCCAGGTGAACGATCGCAGCGTGGATGACGTTATCGCCCAAGTGAAACAGATTGTGGGTGATATGCCGGTTTACCTGACTTTTGATATCGACTGCCTGGATCCTGCTTTTGCACCAGGCACCGGTACGCCAGTGATTGGCGGCCTGACCTCCGATCGCGCTATTAAACTGGTACGCGGCCTGAAAGATCTCAACATTGTTGGGATGGACGTAGTGGAAGTGGCTCCGGCATACGATCAGTCGGAAATCACTGCTCTGGCAGCGGCAACGCTGGCGCTGGAAATGCTGTATATTCAGGCGGCGAAAAAGGGCGAGTAAGCACCAGATGCGATGCGCACGGGTAAAACGTGCCATTAATGTCGGATGCGGCGTGAACGCCTTATCCGACCTACGTTCGGCACCCGTAGGCCGGATAAGATGCGCCAGCATCGCATCCGGCAATGCGCACAAGGTAACAAATGTGCCATTCATGTCAGATGCGGCGTGAACGCCTTATCTGACCTACGTTCGACACCACCAGGCTTTACTTAATCCCATCCGCGCTCATGCGATCGCGAATATGCTGGGCGCGTTCGGCGGATGCAGGATGGTCGTCAAACATTGAGCTTTGGCGACCTTCTTCCAGTTTTGCCAGTTTTTCAAAGCTGGTGGCAAGACCTGCCGGGCTGATGCCGCGTTGGCGCAGAAGATCGTAAGAATAATCATCGGCTTCTGCTTCCTGGCGCTGGGAGAATTGCGAATTGACTAATTTCTCGCCCAGATTACCAAGTTGTGATTGAGATAAACTTCCGACAATCCCGCCCGCAGAGGCCGCAGCTACTCGCACGGCATTTGTACCAAGTGCCACCTGCATTCCTTTTTTCACATGGCCTAACGCCACGTGCCCCATTTCGTGACCGATCACCGCTTCGACTTCGTTATCCGTCATCATATCCATCAGCCCGCTATAGACACGGATACAGCCGTTAGCCATTGCAAAGGCGTTCACATCCTTCGCCATATACACTTTGTAATTTACCGGCTGACCGTTGATATTGTTGCCTAGCGCATTGGCAATAGTTGTCAGACGTTTAGCGTATTCGCTATTGGCTGGCGCAATCGTCGCCTTGCTGTCCATCTCCTGACATGCCTGATCGCTCAGGGCTTTCACCTGCGCATCACTCAAACTGTAAGCCTGAAAAGCTTCCGCTCCTGATGAGAGCAGTCCGTTGGAGTCCATATTCTGGCAACCGGTCAGTACCGTTGCCACGCTCATTGCTACCAATAAGGCGCGAATTTTCATGTTTTCTCTTCCGCACAAGGTCAGGATTATTCTAAAAATGCGCCGTTTGCAGGTGAATCGACGCTCAGTCTCAGTATAAGGAAAAGCGCAGCGGACGGGCGAGTAGATTGCGCAACATGCGAGCATGATCCAGAGATTTCTGAAGCGGCAAAAGGATGTTCCATGTACATGACGCGCGGCTTGCGGTAAATTGTTGGCAAATTTTCCGGCGTAGCCCAAAACG
>OHAI01000579.1_pt1 | contig 29121 bp, 40 predicted proteins | sample 1577091 | NCBI WGS metagenome assembly OHAI01 (sample SAMEA3541548, study PRJEB24748) | human gut metagenome | biome: human gut; feature: human-associated habitat; material: faeces | place: China | collected 2012
CCCCCACGTCCTTGCGAACACTAGCACCTGAAGATACGATTTTTGTGCATATAACCAGCTGTAAAATGAATAATACGAGTCGAAAACTTGATTTTTGTGCTGAATAGCTGCTAATTTGCCATAAAATCAAAATTTACAATACTAAAAAATTCGAGAAAAATCTAATAGAAAATCGGTATATTCTGGTAGAAAAGCTGCTTGACAAAGGAAAATTTTGCTCGAAAATACAATCTATTAGACACATATTAGACAACTATGACAATCATTACTTACGCTACGGTCCCGTTAAGATTTATGCGCAAATTTGTTTGCAGGCTCCGGCTGAGTGAAGTCAGCCGGCAATAGAGGCATCGTACAGAGCCGCCTCCAAGTACTCCATGTTCATGTATTTCTTGTTGCCCCACTGGGTGCCTGCCATGTGGCGAAGTCGGGCGCAGACCAGCATCAGGGCGGAGTTGTCATCGGGGAATGTCTCCACCACGCGGGGGCTGCGGCGGATCTCCCGGTTCAGCCGCTCGATCACATTGTTGGTCCAGCATACTCAACATCGGATCTGGCTGCGTCACACATTGCAGTAGCAATTCTGTCAGATTTGTGGTATTCTTTTTGTGAGCCATTAGGGTCTCTCCTTTACATCATGATTTTTTCGACAACTATCATTTTACAGGAGCCCTGATGGCTTGTCTATTTTCTGTTTGCTTTTGCGAACTTAATTATACGCTATCTGAATTACCTTGACAATATGAACCATTTCCGTTTTAGGTAACAAAAAGACGAGATTTTTCACTCGTCTTTTGCCAAATTATTATGCACTAAGCCAATTTAGTGCTTTTTCTGTTATCTTTGTATACCACTCTACTTCATTATCAGCTTTTTCAGCAACTTCCAATGAATAATCGAATAGCGATTTCACTTGCGCTGGATTTGGCTGATAAGTAGCTTTGTATGAGTCTGTCAGCATTTTCTTGAATGTATTTATATCAACAGGAACTATTACTGATTTGCCACCATAAAATGCGATATTCATTTTATGTAACATAAAGAAGTGTGCAATGCAAGCCGCGTTGATTTTAGGTGCTATGAATAAACAATATGCATCTTTTCCTGTTTCTTTTTTATATTTGGCTAAATGACGAGAAACAGGCTCCGATTCCATTTCATATTGTTTTTGTCCGCTGGCAGTAGTGACTTCTACCGTCAATCCATATTCCTCGTAATCGCAGAATATATCAGCCATATTTCCTTGTGCTGTTGACATAGGCACACCATTATCATCAAATTTCAAATTAGCCTTTATAGAACCACCATCAAGCATTGTCATTGCTCTCCAAGTATTCCATTCTAACATCAATGGTATATCCAAAACATTCTTTTTCTCTATATCATCAAATGTATTCATAATATCATCAAAGTGTTTATAATTCTTGATATTAACAATTTGTTGATTCAAAATACTTTGTTTTTTATCTTCAACAGCTTCGAATAAACGCTCTTTTTTTTCGTTGAAAGACAACTTATGAATTTGCGAACTCGGTATACTTGTATATTCTGCTAATTTCTGTATTAGTACTTCTTCATTATCAGTATACAAGGCTGGAAGCGCCGAATTATATAATATTTCCGTATACTTTTCTTCGTCATTAATGAAAATAGGATTTCTGTCAACCGTGGCCAGAATAAATTCAACATCTGGCATTTTTTCGGCTACAATCGAAAGAGAGCGACCTCTTTGAGATACATTAACAACTCCAGTTGAACGCAAATAGCGGAAACAGGCATCAGTATAATCCCGCATATTACTGGATTTGGTTGAAACAAACTTTTTTATTGACTTTTCGTTAGATTCTCGTGTCTTTATTTGTCCACTATTTATTTCTTCATCAAATAATTGCAGAATTATATCTTCTTGGATATTCGCCTTTAATTGCTTATATCTGCCCTGATATTTTATCTTTTCAATACGAAAATCCTCAACTTTTTTCACTATGTCATCGAACATCTTATATGAAGTCATTTGCAAACCGAATAACATTACTTCATCAAAACTCAATGTTCCAAAGTGATGTATCAATCTAAGAATTTCTAAATATGGCTTAATCCAAAAGTCCGTATTTCCCTGTGTTGGTTGAGTATGAAACGGAGACGGAAACTGAAATTTAAGCAACTGCCTAAGCAGGATTTCTTCTTTTCGTTTTGATGTTACAAACAGTTTTCCAACCTCAGTCAATTCAATTGTTGGATTAAGACTTACAAATCCTAACGCTTTTGGAGCACGATTTATTCTATCTCTTGCACTAAAATCCAAATTATTTTTTGAACCTTTTCCGTTAAAAAAACCTTCTTGCGATAATAATTCAATAAAATTTACTTGTGTGTACTTGCTCCATTTCTGTCCACTGAAATTGTTGCCTAGCAATTCAATTTCAGGTATCATTTTGAATGGTGTTCTCGGAGATGTTGTGAAGAACAACATTCTGCTATTATTCAAACTTGCCATTATTTTCTCCCATAATTTGCAACCAAAATGTGTTGTGATTCTGATTTGAAGCGATTTCTTATATTTACAGCATAAGATTTTTCATACTCTGCAACAACCAAATCACCATAAAGTTCTTCAGTTAATTGTGTTTTACCGATAACCATTAAAGCCTTACAGTTAAGATTCCTAAAATCTTCCGCTAACTTTCTGTGTCTTTCCTCTCCGAACCCATCTTTCATATTTTTGTTGCCATAATCACTAAAAACGCAATCATATGGCGGGTCTAAAAAGATAAAATCATTTTCTTCAGCAATTGCAAATATATCTTCATAACTTCGATTAAATATTTCAGTGTTTTCTAATAAATTATGATGTGCTTCTGTTAAAAGCGAAGTATTGAAATTTTTATATCTGCCATATGGGACATTAAAATGTCCATTTGAATTATATCGTATCATTCCAGAATAGGCGGTTTTGTTGATGAAATAATATATTGTGCCAAAGGAAAACGATCTATCAGATAATCCGTTGTACATATCTCTAATCTTGTAATATAATTCCTCGTTGGCATCATCTACTCTATCATTAGGCTTCAATGCCTTAATTTTATCAAAAGCAGACCTATTCTTTTTATAAATCGTTTCTATTTCTGACAATTCTTCTTTAATTTGAGGATAGTTGCATTTTACATCCTTATAGAAAGTAATTAAATTAGAATTTATATCATTTATAATTGCGTTATGCGGTTCAAGGTAAAAAAACAATGCTCCGCCACCGAAGAAAGGCTCTATATATCTACCTGTGAATTGAGGTATATATGGCAATATTTGGGGGATTTCTTTCGATTTTCCACCTCTATATTTGATTATGGGTTTCATTTTAACCCTCGCTCTCTTCGTTTACAAATTCGAAAACATCATTGGGAGAACAGTCAAGTGCAGTACATATTTTTTCTAAATTTTTAAAGGAAATAGTTTGATTTTTTCCCATACTTGCCATTACATTTGTGGTCAAATTTGCTCTTTTAATAACATCTGTTTTCTGCAACCCTTTATCCGCTAATTGTATCCACAATGGTCTATAACTTATTCCCATAACCTCTCCTCCAACTTGTTTTTCTTATTATACCACGCAGATTGCGTTTATTCAATGTTTTATTGATTTTACTCAATTCTGTTTGTGATATTGCTACAAAGAGAAAACTCTTTGACTATATTTGCAATTTAATGGCTTTTTAAATACTTACCGCAAAAGAGAACTGCTATTGTTTGATCATGTGGTATATTGTAGAAGTTGCTTTATTACTTAAATCTGTGTTAAATACTGCGTTCCGGGGTTTCTAAACCTCAGCATATTATAGCTTTCCTCCACGAGTGTAGGGACCGCTTTGCCTACGCGCTCGATCTGGCGATCGATGTACACTTTCCTCCACAGGTGTAGGGACCGCTTTATTGCATTGTTTTTTGTTTAGTTATTTCTCGCAGCTTACAAATACACGGTAGGTTCTTTTGTGTACATATTTATTCAGTTATCGTTCCATTCTTGATGTGGTAATCGATATAATGTTTATTACAGAATGCTATTACATCTTTAGCTCTGTCGTTGAAGAACTGCTTATGTTGTGTATAAGCAGTAACCTCGGTGCTGTAGTTCATCCGGCCGAATATAATCCGGTCAACAAAGCTCACTGCTTCCAGCAATGACAACAAATCTTGCTTGGCAATGTTTGGAGTAGGAAAAGGCTCAATGCTTACCCATGTAATGCATCCGGCATCATGTAGAGCTCTTAATGCGTTGAGCCGCTCTTGTAAAGATGCAGCGCCGGGCTCCATATATTTTCTAAACTCTTCATTTGTAGTAATTAAGGTGATACCATACTCGTTGTCCTTTGAGAGCTCTGCGAGTTCAATTGGCAAAATCCCCTTTGTAAGAACAGAACACTTTATCCCTGAGTTGTTGAGCTTCTTGATCGATGCCAAACTCATATTCTGTATTTCAGGATACTGGTACATAAACGGGTCTGTTGAAAAACACAGCTGGACAGATTTGATTTTCTTCTTTAACCGAGGGATTTCCTTGTCCAGCAACTCAAGCGTATTTGATACTAAATAGGGCTCCAACCAATCCTCATAGGATTTTATTTGCCCGAAACGCTTCTTCATCATGAAAGCATAACAGGGATATTTGCAGCCATGGGCGCAGCCTTGAATATGATTCATCGTATAGTCGCCATACTCTACACTGGTTTTGTAGAGCATGGTTTTTCTTTCGATGTAACCTTTTACTTTTTTCACTGGGTCAGCTCCTATCAGCAAAACTTATGGTGCTTCGACTTACGCTGGCACCGTGGTTTTGTTTCAACTCGTTCTTTATCTGAGGTCTAAATCCATCATAAGGAAAAACCGGATGACTGTCGAGAAGTGCCCATACATCATTTAGCGGGATATTTGTTTTTCCGTTGAAAGACTTTTGGAGGTATTCGGCGATGTCTTTTACATAAAAACAAAATTCATCGGTAGGGGTCTTGGGGCTGCTTATATTCTCAAAGTCCAGCATCAATTGATTTTCTAAGCCATGCGTATTCTTCGTTGACGATTTACCACCAAAAGTCTGCCACGCAGACTGTTTATACAATCTGAATCCTTTAATGTTGCTCGTGCAATGAATCAGATTGTAAACAATTGCATTTTTCTCGTTAAAGAATGGAAAAGCAGCAATATAGTACTGGTAGCTGTTATTATGATGTAGGGCTTTAATGATGTCCTCTATGCGTTTCTCGTATGCCTTTTTATCACTTCCGTAAGGTATAAGGTTTTCCAAATCTGTCAAATATGTCTGCTCGTATTTATTTCGAGCCTTATCTTTTTTAACCATCTTTACGGCTCTCATAGAATCTGAAACCATGTGATTAAGGATAACCTCACTCCAGTTATTGATGAACGGTGTGATTGCATTCCAGTTAATGGTGGCCTCGTACGGATCGTAAACAAGGAGGTAGTGCTTCTTGCTAGACATTGCTTGGCCTAAACGCTCAGCCAGTTCATTTCCATCTTCAGTCGTAATGTGAACATGAAAATTGTGGCTTTCATTCGGCATTAAGTTTTTTAAATGGTCTGTTCTAGCGGCATACAGATCGCTAAAAAACAGGTCGATCTGTTTATACGGATACTGCCCTGCAACATTCCGAAGGTACTTGGCAACACGGACTGGTGTACCGAACACCTGCTTTCCGTCATCATCAATATATTCTCCGCTGTTAGACATACAGTCAATAAAGACAAGTCCAGAGCAGTAGGGATTTTGAAGTAATTTATGTGCCCACGCCTCTACATACTTTTCGATTAATTCAAACTTCTTAATCGTATGTGGACTAGCATGCTCTATAATAGTGACACTACTGCTCATTACCGTTTTCCTCCTCCAGAATAAGGTTCATGCTATCTCTGATATGCAGTTCAATGCTTTGAAGAGTTTCATCAAGATAGAATTTTCTACGTTCACGGTTTCTCCCTTGGACAGTTGCGTAAGATCCAACTGATGATAGTTGTAGCAAATAAGTTCTTCTTTTATATATCTGCATCTGTGAATACCATAATTTGTAATTCACCTTCATTGGGATCTTACTTGCTTAAATCTAAAAAAGATAGTTTCAGAATTCGACTTGAATATTATATCATAGAAGTGTGTAAATTATAAGGGGAGACTCAGAAAATGCTCGAATTTGCACTGATTAGCGTTGGAGCTTTATCATAGATGTGGTTCGTGTATTTATTTCAAATTGCCGATGCGCTAAATACTGCTAATCTATACAAGCAGGACCTTCAAGCGCACCTTTGGGAAAAGCGTATTGTTTACGCTGATTTAGCGCTTGGGTGAATTTCTGCTCGATAGTTAAATGTTGAAAGCCGCATTCCATACCTTTCTGCTGCCGTTTCTATGATTTCTTCACTTTTCCAACGCTACTATATAGTGTGAAAATTTTCTAGAAGTAGTGCGCGAATACTATACAGGGATACCTTTCGCTTAGGCATAACGGATAGTTTCTATATTAGCAATGTGTAACAGAATCTGCGTATAGAATTATGTGTACCCTTTTCTGTAAACTGGTCTGAAAAACAATTACCGTCGCGCCAAATAGCTTTGCACCGTAACATTATCTCGCCAATGTGCGAGGTGGAGAACGCTCGTGGCCCGCAAGGCCAGCCGGTCGAGAATCCACGGCCGCCCCTGCTTGATGGCTAAATCCTTGTTCTTGCCACGCAGGACATATGGCTGGTCGAAGAAACTCAATGGCTCGAGGTGCCCGCGATGCTTCTTGTTGAGCTGATGCCACTGCGTCGCAATCTCTTTGTAAAGCTCCTTGCGAAATTTTGGGTCCTTGGCCTGCTCGGTGTAGTACGCACAAATATTCATTGCGTACTCCCGACGCTGGCCATGATAGTCGAAGTTGCGGCCAAAATCCCCAGCGATAAACAGCTTGCGATGTGAGCCGTCGAAAAACTTCTGCACATCTGCAACATCTTTGTCGCAGACACGCTGTTCTTGATATTTGCCACCCTTGCCCTTATCGACAATGACATAGCAATGCCCGTTTTTGTATATAAGCGAATCGCCGCGCAGCCGTTTCAGATCGCCTTCGCGCAGACCGAGATATTTGTTCAACTCCGCCGGTTTACCACCGTAACCACGGCCTTTGCCAGCGCTGCGCTTAAATTCACTCGAAGCACGAATTGGCTTACGAATGTCTTTGATTGCGATACCTGTGGCCTTGCAGATTGGCACCAGATAATTGTGAATTGTTGAAGCGGATTTGCCCTCGGCTTCGAGTTGGTTCTCGTAGCGCTGGATTTCGTCCTTGCCGATTTCACTTAAATTCTGGATACCGTAGCTCTTGAAAACAGCAGCTGCCTTGTGACACCAGTTGCAATAATTCTCTCGCGTTTGAAATGATACCGGCTGAGATAAATCCTGTCGCTCCATCAATTCCGGCGCGTTGATAAGCTGATGAAAAAGGCTTCCGTTGTTATTCCTGTTGCCCATAAAATCCTCCTATACAAAAATTGCTTTGCAAATGGGTATAGTTATCCCATGATTTTTGTGCCTCCGCACCGGGAATTTCAACCCGCCATGACGTTCAACTCTCGACCGAGAGACATCTTTTTTGTTCGCTGATATTTGAATCAGTGGGAAAGATGATAAACCTATGTGGGCGAATTAGTTGGGAAATAAATCAATTTTCGAACAACCCTACATCTATATGAAGAAAAAATTCGTGAGAGGCTACAATCATTGCCGTGGAAAAGCCAGTGATGCTCTGGTGATATTTGAAAAAACCGATTGAGCACCTGCTTAATCGGTTATATTGCACTTTTTCGTGCAATATAACCTTTAAGCCATTCGCGTTCGATGTGTTATTTACGACCTATAATTGCAGCAGTAGATTGGTGAACGACAGTAAATATTTGTCATGCCGTGCGCTCATCCGAGCCGCCGGTGTTCACCAATTCCGTTTCGATTGCACACGTCCCAACTTTGATTGTGATTGCGTTTTTCATCGAAAACACAACCATGGACGCTGTTTCAAGGTGCATATCGTGCGGTTTTCGTAACCGCCGGAAACAATTACTTGAAACAACCAGAGCCTCCTTTTCATCAATAACTGTCTACAATAAAGATTATGTGAGAACTGATAGTCGTCAAAAACACAACAGCACCGAAAATCCGGAGATTTCGGTGCTGTTAGCGTATAATATGAAATTATTTACAGTAAAAGTGAAAAGAACGAAAAAGTTGCAGCCAGAAAACAGGCGAAAAAAACCGTAACCAGAAAAAATCGAACAAAAACCGTATAAGAAACATCAAAATCATTGCATCAAAAAACGAGAAAAAGACGCAAAATCGAAAAATATACGATTTTTTCAGTCCAGACCCCGTAATCATTACGGTTTTCCCGAAATCATAAAATCAAGGGTCGAAATCACATACGGGGTTTGGTTGCAAAAATGCGGTTTTTCGTAATTTTTGAGGTGTAGAAAATGTCGTCAAATTATATAAGAGAAGATGATAAATTTCGTATAAGTATATAAAATAAAATTGATAAAAGATTGCTAAAATCAGAACTGGATGACATGGGAATTTTCTGTTGTCAATGATTGTAGCTGCTACAATCGTTGGAAAAATCAATAAGCTTTGAAAATTTCAAAAAACATTGCGCCTAATTTTATTGCTCTTTTTCTTCTGTATTATCGCGTGCAACAGTTTCTTTTGCAGCTCGATAAAGGAAAGCGTTCAACGATTCACCTCTGGATTGTGCGTGTTTTTGCAGCATTTCGCGCTCTCCTTTGGGAACACGTAACTTTATATCATCAAACTTATTTTGATATTTTTTCGCTGCTCGAATTTGTGCATCGGTAAGCCCCATAGCTATTCTCCTTTGAGAAAGTGTTTTCATTATACTATAATTGCTGTAATTCTTGCATATGTGTATACATATAAAAATGTACAAATTATTCGATTTGATTTTGTGAAATATTGCGCTTGAATATATGTATACATATAGCTATAATGTTTACAGAAAATAAAATAACGCGGCAGTACAAAAGAGTTGGCGCTCTCTTGTACCTGCACAGGTGGCTACAGCACCTACACAACGGAAAACTCCGCACCGCAGAATTAGTATACCTTTTTTTCGGCAATATTGCAAGCGAACTCGGATTTTCCTCCAGTCGAAATTGTTAGACAGCGTGTAGGCACACCTACACGCTGTTTTGTTTTCAAATACAATTTCAAAGGAGGATTCTTTATGAATTCGCAGCATTTAGTTGGTGGAATTGGCAAAACCACGACCGGAGAGCAGGTGACTGTTATCGTCTACCCGTACCGCCTGCCGAGGCGTTTGAAGCCGCTTACAGCGTGCATTCTTGAAACGCAGAAGGATTTCGGCAACGGAGCGATTGGCACAGTGCTGCTGCTCTGCATCGACCCGAAAGCCGAGTTCGAGTTGGTAAGCCGCAACGGTTTGCGTGTGGTTATCGTTCCACCCAACCACCCGCTGTTCCGCGAAACGCTGGAAACCATGCCGCGCCTGTCTGGGTTCGTGCATCTGGTCTACGCCGCGCTGCACGATCTGGCATCCGGTGTCGCGCCGACCAAGGTTTTCGCTTATGCTGTCAACCAGCGCTCGAACGATTATCGCGAGTGGAGCAAGGGCATCGGTGGTGAGGCAGACGAAGTTCTGTCGTACATCATCGCTGAGTTGTCTGCTGACGAGAAATTCTATCGCCAGTTCGCTGTTTTTGCTGATTGAGGAGGTTTTTCTATGAACAACATTACAACTTTTCAGGATGCTTTTCGTAAAATCCAGACCGAGACACCGTTTATTTGAACGATACCGTTCAGCACTTCCGTAACCATGCGATGGAACTCAGCAAGTCCGAGCTGAAAGAGCTGACCGACGTACTTGAAAACGACATCTGCTGTGAAATCGAGCGCATCACCAACGACCTGCGCATCGAGTATTTCAACAAGGCAGACCGTGACTGCCAGCTGGCAACGATGGTTGAACGTATGAACGAGAGCGACCGCCGCACCTTTCAGATTTACGACTTTCTGATGTACCCGTGGCGTGATGGAGCGCCGGAAGCGCGTTTGCTTCTGATTGACTGCTTCAAGGATGAACTGTTCTTCCTCACACCGAATGTAGTTGTTACTCGCCACACGCCGGAAGAGGTCAACAAGGGCATCGTGATGCTTATGCACCTGTTTCACACGTTAACGATTGCCGACTTCCAGAAGATTGCCGTACCCATGCACTGCAATATTGAGGGTTACCTTTATGCACTTTTGACCGGTCGTGTATCGCGCGAACTTGACCCGCTTTCCCACATTGATGAACTCGAAATGGCAGTCCTTTATCGCGGACGGCACAATGATTTGGTGCAGGAATTGTTCAGATTGCACCATCTGCTGATGAAAATTTACGCTGACGGAAAACTGTTTTAACGGTCTTGGAGGTTACGATTATGAATGATTTTGCTATTGAAACGGTACAGTCCCTGTTCGAAAATATGCTGGATGTTCCACAGTCCGAATTAGAAACAACTGTTATGCGCTTCCGCGAGGAAGTGAAAAACCTTGGTGAGCCAGAACGGTTCGCCGTCACCGGAGATTTGGTACTTCGGGTGCAGCAGCTTGCATGGGAACTGGGGGACCGTTTCCACCTGGATTATTGCACGACTTTGGACGAACTGGAGTTCAATCTGCTGGATTTCGAAAGCCAGATGACCGAAAAGGAAAAGCGCATTTTCGATTGGTTCATGTTTTTTCAGTATCCTTGGCCCAATGGCGCTCCAAACTGCGTTCTGTTCCTTGCGAACTGCTTTGATGGTAAGCTGTTCTTCATGACACCGGACATTATCCTCGGCGAAAACAAGATGGAGGATTTGAACCACATGATTGTCATGCTGAAAGAACTGTTTGAGCACGTTTCTGTTCAGGATTTTCAAAAGCTCGCTCTGCCGCTCCATCGTGATACCGAGTGTTGCCTGCACGCGCTCTTGGACGGCAATTTCCCACCGTGTCTTAGCCCGATGCAGGATATTGACGAGATGGCAGACAAGGTCAGTCATCCACACCCTGATGCCTTTATTGATGCGCTGTTTCGTCTGCATTACACGCTCAAGGGAATGTATCTCGAGGGCAATCTGAACGAATATAGACCGTTCTAAGGCGTGAGGGCATAAGAAAACAGGAGCGCAACAGCGCTCCTGTTTCTATCTAATCACTTCTTAAGGTGGCTTTCGACCATACTATATATATCCGAGGGCAAAATCCCTCAATACACTCTACAAGTATGGAATTTTAATTGAAAACAACGCACGAAATATAGCACCTCAGAATTATAAATCACGAACCCTTTTCCATACGGAAATGACTTTATATGAACAAATTTGCATCTTTATCACTCCGCAAGGGAGGTGATGCTCGATGAAAGGAAGCTTACAGAAAAAGCACGGTAAGTATTACGTCGTAGTTTACCAAAAGGACGAAAACGGAAAACTTCATCAAAAGTGGATTCCAACAGGAATCTCGGAGAAAGGTCGTAACCAGACGAAAGCAAATGCAGCACTGCACCGTATTTTGACCGAATTAGAAGCGCAAAATGCGAAATCGACTTCGTTTCTTGTCACAAAACTCAAATTTGTTGAGGCATTGATAGCTTGGGTTGAATATAAGAAGTATGAAATCCGCACGAACACCTACGAATTGTACACTTTGAATCTCAATACACACATTATACCGTTTTTCGAGAAGAAAAACAAGCTGGTTACGGAAATAACGATAGATGATATTGAAGACTATTACAAGGCAAAATTGAAGGAGGGATTGTCCGTAGAAACGATTAAAAAGCACAATATCATTATTCGTGGCACTCTCGAAAGGGAGCTGGACAAGGGAACGATTTCAGTCAATCCCTGTGACCGTGCTCGTATACCGCGGCGGAAGCGCCCAGACCGGTTTAAGGGACAGGCGTACACGGTCGAGCAGGCCAACAAGCTGCTGGAAGTTATCCATGGTGAAGTGCTGGAACCGGTTATTATGCTGGGCCTGCTGTTTGGTATGCGGCGTAGTGAAGCACTGGGCCTGCGTTGGAGGGACATCAATTTCAAGAACCACACGATTATGATTTCCAATACGGTTACTCAAATGCGTACGCTGCTCATTGACGAGCACACTAAGTCGTTTACGAGCCACCGTATGCTCAGCGTAATGGACGATGTGATTGGATACTTCAAGTGCTTGAAAGCGCAGCAGGAGGCAAATAAGCGCGAATACGGGGACAGGTATCACGACTCCGACTTCGTGTGTGTTTGGCCGGATGGACGCATTATCCTGCCTGGTTATGTTTCCCGCAATTTCAAGAAGCTGCTGGTGAAGTATGACCTGCCGGAAATCCGTTTCCACGACTTGCGTCATACCACAGGAAGTCTGCTTCTGGCACAGGGAGTGAACATTAAACAGATTCAGGAATTTCTCGGTCACGCTGATGCAATGACTACGCTGAACATTTACACGCACACTGACGAGGAGGCGAAAAAGGAAACCGCTGCCGCGATGGGAAAGGCGCTGAAACTTGTCTAATACAATGCTAATGCTACCGCAAAGAATTTAGTGCGAAAACACAGGTCGTGCAAAGTATTAGACGCCGGTATTAGACAGCAGTTTTTCACAAATTACATCACAAAACTAAATACTCTAAAAAGTATAGAAAAAGAGCTGAAACCCAAAGATTTCAGCACAATTCTTGGTGCGGATGGGGGGACTTGAACCCCCACGTCCTTGCGAACACTAGCACCTGAAGCTTATATATTTGTTTTCAAATCTGTCAACCGTAGTGCGTAGTTCGGATATGCAAAAGTGATGATTTATCTGTGTTTTTCGTAATATTTGAGATGAAATACAGAAAATAGTTCGGAGTGTTGAGGACGGAAAATCTGCGATTTCTTTCAATCCGTTACACCTTGGTGTCGTCAATTTGTCGTCAGGAAGATTCGGCGGTTTTGGCTTGATTTTCGCCTGTCGGATTGATCGAAGTCAGCACGTTGCGCAGCGTGTCGATTTCGTTGTGAACGTAGATTTCAGCGGTGACGTTGATGTCCTTATGACCAAGTAATTTTTGGATGGTGTAGATGTCTGCACCATGCCGCCGGAGATAAGTACCATAGGTGTGCCGCAGTTCGTGTGCTGTTACAACCGGCACTTCGTTATGCTCATTGTGTAGCTTTCGCATAAGGCGTTTGAGCTTCTGCGACCATGTGTTCGGGCAATAGGGCTTGCCGTCCTCGTTCGGAAACAGATACAGAGATTCCTTCGGCAGCGAGCGGATCAGCTGGACAGCCTCCTCGCTCAACGGCAGGATACGGTAGCTTTTCCACTTTGGCGGATTGGCAACGACCGTCCCGTTCCGCACGATCATAGAGCGCTGCACGCGGAGTGTCTGTTCGTTCAAATCAATATCCGACCACATAAGGCCAACCAGTTCACCACGGCGCAGGCCGGTTTCCAGCAGGAGCACGACCTCGGGCATACGATCTGCGGTATAGGCTTTGACCGTTTCCATCTGCTCATCGCTGAGAACGTGCTTGATATGCTTCTGAGCGGTGCTGCGGTAGGTGCAGTGCTTGGCAGGGTTCTTATAGCAGAGGTCGTTCTCAATCGCACATTCAAAGATTGCATTGAGGATTGATCGCATTTTCTTCAACCGGCTTTCCGAGCACGCTGTCTTAGTGGCGAAATACGCCTGTATGTCTACCGGACGAATATCAGATAGGAGGGCATTTCCAAAGTAGGGGATCAGGTGGCCCTCGACGAGGCTGACATAGGTCAGCTTGTATGTATCTTCCTCAACAAACGGCTGCTTATAGGACAGCAGCCATTTCCGCGCCCAGGGAGCAAAGCGGCCGGTGGAGGGCACAAAGGCCTCTCCGGTACGCGCCGACACCTCGGAGGCTACGCGGAACTCCTCGGCTTTCTTCTTCGCATCGGACAGACTCACCGTGCTGTAAAAGGACTTGCGCAGCGGCTTGCCGTGGATATTGCGGCCGACGGTGATCTTGTACTCGAACCGTTTGTCCTTGCGTGTTGGCTTTTTTCTTGGCATAACAATAAAACCCCTTTCTTATCGCATGAAGGTGTGATAAAATAGAGGTACTGATAGGTTTCGCGATTTGTCAGTACCTCATGTCCCGCTCTGGTGTTGGTAGCACCGGGGCGGGATTTTTTTGAAAAAATATTTGTTGAATATTTATAGTAACGCCAAAGATGCCAGAAAGCTCCGCAGAACGCTGCGAACCGCTGGTGTCGGTTGGATGAATGATAAAACGTATCAAAAAGTTCAGAAAACGCGAGATTGAAGTTTTTTCACCGTCATTTTGTCAATTTACAGAATTGGTGCCATGCGGTAAGATACCACCTGTAATTACAACTGAGCGCGCTCACCCCGAAATGGGGGACAGCATTGGAGTAACGCATGGCGGGGTATGTTCCCGCCGCTCCTTTCCACCTATGGACGAAAGGACAATGCAATGAGCAAAGAAATTCAGATTTTCGCAAATGACCAGTTCGGCGAGGTTCGCACGCTGACTAAGGACGGCGAACCGTGGTTTGTCGGCAAGGACGTAGCGGACATTCTCGGTTATTCCGATACCGCACAGGCGGTCCGCAAGCACATCGATGACGAAGACAAGGGGGTGGTTGAAATGACAACCCCCGGCGGCAAGCAGAACATGGTTATCATCAACGAGTCCGGCTTGTACAGCCTTATCCTGTCCAGCAAGCTGCCGGCGGCCAGAGCGTTCAAGCGCTGGGTAACGTCCGAAGTGCTGCCTGCAATCCGCAAGCACGGCGAGTACACGGCACCGAAGGTATCGCAGAAGCGGCTCGGCGAGGTCAACAGCGCGGCACGCATTATCCGCCAGACACTCAAGGAGGCCGGTATGGCGCCGCAGTTTGTTGCCGTTGCCATGAAGAGTCTGTACGCGCCGGTCGGTGTGGAGATCCCGCTCGAGGGCGTAACGCTGAACAAGCAACTGTTCGATGCGACCGCGATTGCTAAAAAGGTTGGCGTAATGTCCAGATCGGGCAAACCGCACGCACACGCAATCTCCGCGATCATCGCGCAGGTGGACGTACTGCCCGAGGAAAAAGAGCTTGCGCCGTTCCAGAGCGCCGTCAGCGGCCACGCCGGAACGAACGTGCAGTACACGAAGTCGGTCGTTGCCAAGGTCAGCCTGTGGCTGGAGCGCCACGATTACCCGGAAAGTTTTGAGTACCGGGGCAAGAAGTACACGCTGCGGTATAGTGCGGCAGCATAAATATCCTATCCCTGTTCACGGTTCTACCAGTGAATGGGGATTTTTGTTTTAGCTCGGTCGAAATTCAACCTTGACGACCAGACCCAGAATTTGAACATTAGTCTCTTTCAAATCGTAAACAAACGGCTTGTGTTTGGGATTGGTGGACTGCGGCATGAGGGTTACTATGTTACCACTTCGAGAAAAGCGTTTGAGGGTTGCGTCTTGATCGTCGATAAGGACTGCCGCGATCTCGCCATTTTCAACAATATCCTGTCTACGGATAATAACAATATCACCATCAAAAATACGGGCGGCATTCATGCTGTCACCTCGTACGCGCAGAGCAAAGTATTCTGCGCCGCCGTTAAGGTCGGTAAAAGTGTAGCCCTCGATATTTTCTTCGGCGTAGATCGGCGCTCCTGCAGCGATGCGGCCGAGGATGGGGATGCGCTTTAGGTGAGAGAAGTCAACCGGAACGGCATTGTCGGGAAGTTTGTTTGTTTGTTCCTTGATAGGTGCTTTGCCGGTCAGCGTGTTCATGTCTACATTATAGAAGTCGGCAAAAACTTCAAGGGTTTCCAGATCTGGCTCGCGCTTGCCGGTTTCATACATACCGATCGCACTGCGGGATATTTTCAGGGTGTTTGCAAGCTCCTGCTGGGACAGTCCTTTTCTTTTTCGCAAATAAGTGAGCATATCACTAAGTTGTGCCAAATGGATCGCCTCCTTATGTTGGTATCATAACACGACCCGTGACAAAAGTAAATAGAAAAATGTCACGAAATGTGTTGACAAAGATTGACGAGGTTGTTATAATAACATTGTCACATAAAGTGACACGCAAGGAGGTGACAAAAATGACGATTGCAGAACGGCTTGTGCAGGCAAGAGGTAACATTCCGCGTGATATTGTAGCCAGTGCGGTAGGGATTTCGCTGTCTGCTATCTCGATGTACGAGAATGGACAGCGTGTACCGCGTGACGAGATCAAGGTCAAACTGGCGGATTACTACCACACGACCGTACAGGCTCTTTTTTTTGACACGGATAGTCACGATAAGTGACAAAAGCGAGGTAAGAAACAATGACTGAAAACACGCAAAAATCTATTAAGAAGGCACTTTGTTTTGAAAAAAACGGAGAAACATTTGCAGTTGAGATTAGTATTGCAAATGTTCCTCCGAAGCGCGAGCGAGATACCATAATCAGATGGTTGGATGAGCTCTATGTTAATGCAAAAATGGAGTTATGTTATCATTAAAGGAAGGATAATTTTAGCCATTTCTTCTGGATGTTTAGCCAGTTCTTGCATAATAATTTGCCCCTGATCTTCGGATGTTAAGCGAGGGCGGAGCATTTGCTGCAACAGGGTTGGTTGGGTACAGCAGAAATTGAGAAAATTTTTCATTACTTCCTGTTGTGGATCTGCTTTTTGTCCGAAAAGAGTGGGTACATAATTGGTAAATGCGCACAACTCCAAAAACTGGTTATCAGGCTTATTGGGATTTCGTTGATAGAAACCAAATCTTGAGATGAGCTTTGTTTTCAAATCTTCCATACCACCTGCTTCCAAAGAGTATTCGATATAGCGCAAGTGAGAAATATCGAAAGGAATTGAAGGTGCATTTTGCTCACGGATAAGAATGGTGCGTGGGCTGATGGCATGGCGTATACCGAGTTCATAAAATACATTTGGATTAGGATATGTGATGTCAGCAATAACATATTTGGAGTGCATCAACTTCATGAAAATATCATTGCTCATTGAACCGGGATTCAGTTCTTCATCTGCTCGGATGACTTCAAGCGTGGGGTCGGCAGCTTGGATAGCCTGCTTGATAATGTAGTCGTATCGTTTACGCAGATCATTTTCGGAAACAGTTACACCATTGTAAATTTGTGTACCGATTGGCATAACAACAAAGCAAGAATTTGTCATAATAAGACCTCCTTTGTCAATATTATAGCAAATGCTGGATTAGGGTACAAGCGTAAAAGTGAGGTGAAAACCAATGATTTTCCCAATTACCGCTTTATGCGTATCGTCGTTCGCCTTAGGCTGGACTGTACGCAGCTGCGTATATCAGTTCCTGCGCTGGCGTGCCTTAGACAATCTGGCAAAGGCCGTACGACGAGCGCTCGATGACAGCAATTCGGAGGAGAACCGATAAAATGGCAGAACAGAAACAAATACTGCGCATTTCGTCCACGGATAATATTCGCTACTCGGTGCTGCAGTTGCTGCATGAATGCCTTGCGGCGGCAGCAAGAAAGGGCGATGCCCAATCAGCTATTGCGCTGTCAAAATACATTTTCAAGGAATTTGATGAGCGAGATATGCTGCTTTATGTAGAAACGACGCAATACGAGCTGGAAACAAGAAAGCATGTACGAGAACCCATCAAGAAGGGTGGTGATGCTTCATGATTTACCTCCCGTCGGGCATTGCTTTTTGGGAGCTGCTCATTCTGGTGCAGATCCACCTGTTGAAGAACAGGCTGTTCCATCAGCGTATCGACATGTTCTGTGCGGTATTTTACATCAGTTTGGCTGCTCTGATCTGCATTGCACGGATGACAGCTAAGTTTATCACATAAGAGAGGAGAATTCACATGACGGACAAGCGTGAAACCTACACCGCAAAAGAATGCGCACAACGTCTGGGCATGAACCCTAACTCGCTGCGCAACCTGATCCGCACCAAGCAGGTGCCGTTTGGCATCGCGTACCGTCAGCCGAGCGGGCGTATGCACTTTATCATTCCCAAGGCCGCGTTCGAGAAGTTCATGGCCGAGGGTGTCAGCACGGAATGAAAAGGAGATGAAACCCTATGTCTAACAACAATTTCGCAGAAACTCTCGCCTCGGTCGCATCCGAGTTCGACAGTCCGCACCGCAAGCCGCGGCCGAGCAAGCGCCCGTACTTCCGCTGGACAGATGAACAGCTCGAGCAGTTGGCAACGCTGCGCGACGAGGGCAAGTCCGCGAACGAGATCGCGGAGGCGCTGGGCGTATCCCGCGATAAGGTCATCACCAAGCTGGCCGCCATGGCAGCACGGCAGCGGACCGGCAGCAAGACGCCGGAGCCGAGTACCGAACCGGTACCCGAGGTCGAAGCAGAGCCGGAGCAGGAAGCTGAAACCGAGCCGTCCGTCGAGGCCGAGCCGGAACCAGCAAAAGAGCCGGTCGATGTTGACCGCATGATCTTCACGGCGTTTGACGCTGTGGTCGGTCGGGTGGACGACTTCAACAAGATGGCTGTCTGCTGGCGCAAGGCTTTGTCGGTCATCGAGCAGGAAATCCGCAAGCTGTCGTACATCATCGAGCAGCACCCCGACGCCGATGTGTCGGTCTGCGAGATCGCGGCTGTTATCGCCTACGACGAAGTGCGCGCATGAAAAACGCCGCTGTCAGGACGGCAATCCCGATCAGCGGCAGGTAAAAGTATTCAACCACATAATAGCATGAAGTTAGGAGATTTTCAATGGTAAAGATTATCTGTACGGAAAAAAATGGCGTGAACAAGACCGAAGTCGAGCTGTCCGGCGAGATGGACTTCATCACCGCCCAGATCAGCTACGCGATTGCAAGCATGTACACCGAGATCCGCAAGCAGGACAAGAACGTCGGTGAAGCGTTTCGCGTGTCTATGACCCGCGCCATCGCAAGCAAGGATTCGCCCGTCTGGAAGCGCACGACTTACGATGACGCGACCTGCCGTGCAGCACTCGTCCGCAAGGGCGCGAAGCTGACCGGCGACGACATTGCCGACCTGCTGCGCCGCGGCACGCCGAAGGACATCATCAAGAGCCTGCTGGAGGAGATGGAAGCATGAACATCCTTCTGAAATCCTTGGATTTGGTGCACTTCAAGTGCTTCAACGTCCTGCACCTCGACTTTCACGAGGGCGTGAACAACATCTATGGCGAGAACGCCGCAGGCAAAACCAGCGTTTACGACGCGCTGACGTGGCTGCTTTTCGACAAGGACAGCGCAGGCCACAGCCGCCCGGCCATCAAGCCGACTGGTGCACCGGCAGGCACGATGCCCGAGGTCACCGCCATTCTGGAGGTGGACGGCGAGCCAATCAAGCTGCGCAAGGTGCTCCGCGAGAAGTGGGAGAAGCCACGCGGTTCGTCCATCGAGCGGTTCGTCCATCGAGCGCTACGCCGGTGACACCCGTGACTATTACATCGACGATGTGCCGCTTGCCGAAAACGCATACAAGCGCCGCATTGCAGAGCTGATCGACGAGAGACAGTTTAAGTTGCTCACCGATGTCTGGGCGGTAACGAAAGGAATGCACTGGAAAGACCGCCGCACGCTGCTCGCTGAGATCTGCGGTCTGCCGGAGGACAAGCAGCTGCTCGCGACTGCACCGCAGTTTGCCGAGTTGACCGAGAAAGTCGGCCGCCGGACAGTGGATGAATACAAGTCCGTGCTGATGAAGCAGCGCAAGGACATGAACGCAAACCTGAACACGCTGCCGGTCCGCGTGGATGAGTGCAGCCGCATGGTAGCGGAGCTGGAAAGTCTTGATTTCGCGGCGGCGCACAGCGAAAGCGACCGTTTGCAGGCCGAGCGCGAGCGGGTGCAGGGCGAGCTTGTGAAGCTCACGAACAACACCCTTGCCGCACAGGCACGCAACGAGCTGGGCGCACTGCAAAATCAGCTCCGTGAGCTGGAAACCGAAAACAACGCCCATCTTGCCAGTCAGCGCGTGCCGGTCGAGGACAAGACCGACGAGCTGCGCCGTGCGCTTTCCGAACGTAAGCAGGACGTTGATCGCTTTCAGAGAACCATTGACCATGAAAAGCGGTACATCGCGGACGGCGAAACCCGCCTAAACGATTACCGTGCCCGCTGGCGTGCGATTGACATGGAAGAGTTCACGGAAACCGTCTGCCCGACCTGCCACCAGCCGTTACCGGCAGAGCAGGTTGCAGAGGCGCGCGAAGCCTTTGCCGCCTATCAGCAGCAGCGCAAGGGCGCACTCCTTGAGGACAGCAAGCTGGTCAAGCAGGGCATTGCCGCCGCGCAGGAGCGCCTTGCGAATGCGGAAACGGCGCTGAAATCCGCACAGGACGAGGTGCAGAAAGCGCAGATTGCCCTTGACGGATATACGCCGCCGGTCATCACAGAACCGGAGAACCTGCCGGACTACGACCGCCGCAGGAACGCCATCCAGATGCTCATCACGGATACGGAAAAGCGGCTCGACCGATTGAACAGCGACACCGCTGCGGAAAAGACCCGTCTGGAAACCGAGCACGCCGAGCTGACGCGCCGCAAGCTGGAAAGCGATGCCGTTCTTGCCAAGGAGCAGACACTCGCGGACACGAAAAAGCGCATTGCCGAGTTGCAGACCGAGCAGCGCAAAGCCGCCGCCAAGGTCGAGCAGATGGACAGGCTCATTGCCATGTGCGAGGAGTTTACACGCTACCGCGTGCAGGCTATCACCGAGAGCGTCAACAGCAAGTTCCGTCTGACACGCTGGCGACTGTTCACTGAGCAGGTCAACGGCGGTCTGGCAGACTGCTGTGAGCCGATGGATATGAACAGCTCGACGTTCGAGGGCACGAACAACGCCATGCAAATCAACATCGGCATGGACATTATTGACACGCTTTCCGCACATTTCGGCCGCCGTGTACCGCTTTTCGTGGACAACGCCGAGAGTGTTACACATTTGCAGCCTATCGGCTCGCAGGTCGTGCGGCTGGTGGTTTCGGAGCAGGATAAGGAGTTGAGGATCGAATGAGCCTGAAAGCAAAACGCAAGGTCGTGAGCAGCATTCCGCCGATGGACGGCGGCACCTACATAGGTGTTTGCGTTGCGGTCGTTGACCTCGGTCAGCAGTACAAGCAGTTCGAGAAGCAGAAGCAGGGCAAGTACGCCGAGGAATGTATGTTCATCTTCGAGATACCGGATGAGCGTGTCGAGGTGGACGGCGAGGACAAGCCGCGCTGGCTGTCGTCCCGCCGGTTTACGGTGTCGCTGCATGAGCGTGCGGCGCTATTCCAGATGCTGACCGCATGGCGCGGTAAGGCGCTGACCGATGCGGAGCTGGATCCGGCCGGTGATGGCTTTGATCTGATGCAGATGGCAGGCGTACCGGCCATGCTCAGCGTGACCGTCGTTGAAAAGGATGACGGCAGCAAGTACAACCGCATAGAGGCGGTCACCGGTTTCCCTAAAGGCCTTCCGGCACCGCAGCCGGAGAGTGAAATCCTCGTATTTGATGCGGATGAGCCGGACATGGAAGTGTTCGGCAAACTGCCCGAGTGGGTGCAGGACATCATCCGCAAGTCTACGCAGTTCGCGGACAACGCACCCGAGGAAAAGGTCGATATTCCGCCCGAAGAACCGGAAACGCCGCCTGACAGCAAAGGAGCGTGCCCGATTTGACGTTTACATCACTGGCGAGCAGCTCCCGCGGCAACGCCTACGTCGTGTCGGACGGTGAAACGACCCTGCTGCTGGAATGCGGTCTGTCGTTCAAGGAGCTGCAAAAGCGGCTCGGCTACGGCGTGGCGGGCATTACCGCGTGTCTGGTCAGCCATGAGCACCAGGACCACGCCAAAGCCGCCGCACAGCTGCTGAAAGGCGGCGTTCCGATCTATATGAGCGAGGGCACAGCCGCCGCCCACAAGGACGCAATGGACGCGGCGCATCTCATCAAGGCAGGCGAGGTTCTGCGGTTCGGACACCTGACGGTCGTTCCGTTCCGTACGTTCCACAACACGGACGAGCCGCTCGGCTTCCTCATCGAGGACGGCCGCACTAAGGAACGCCTGCTCTGGGCGGTGGACACCGCGAATCTGGGCGTCACCGCCGATAAGCTGACCTACATCGCGGTTGAATGCAACTACGAGGAGCGCCTGCTGAACCGCAGCGACCGGATTCCCTCGGTGCTGAAAGACCGCATCCGGCACAGCCATTTCGAGGTAAATGACGTTATCAAGTGGCTGCACAAGCAGGATCTCAGCGGCGTGCTCACCATCTGGCTGCTGCACCTGTCCGCCGGCAACAGCAGGGCAGAGGCATGGCAGCGGCGGTTTGAACGGGAGTTTCCGGGTATCACCATTCGGATTTGCCCGGAATGAAAAATTTTTTTCCCGGAGTTGACCGTTTGAGGTCAATTTTTTCGGGCGATTCACATGATAGATGAGGAGCAAAACCATGCGAAAGAAATTATGCCTGGGTTGCGCACAGGCAATACAGAAACGCGCAGACATTCGCTACACCGGCAAGCGCACACAGGTCGGTATCTGCGGCGGCTGCCACAGCAAAATGCTGGTGACGGAGTACATCGTACCGGACAGCGTGCCGCAGCCTGAGCCCAAAACGTTGCCGGAAACCGAGCCGGAGCAGCCCAAAGCGTCCGGCGGTTCGGGCGAAAAGTGGACGATCAGCCTGACGGTTGACAGCCGTACCGCTGCCGCGATCGCGCGTTACGCCGAACGCTGGCAGCTGACAAACGGCGAGGTCGTGGACAGCCTGATGTGCTTCTACAAGCGCGAAATGAGAAAGAGGTATAACCATGAGTGAGAATTACAACGCCACCGGAGAAATCAAGGAAATCGGTATTCTGGACATGATGAACGGCGCGATCGGTGAGCGCACGGCCTACGAGCTGACGCGCATCATGAAAAACTGCCGCGACTTCAACACTGAGGCGAAAAAGGCGCGGACGCTGACCATCAAGCTGTCCATCGTGCCGACCGAGAACCGCGACAGCGTGGCTGTCCGTGCGGAGGTGAGCAGCAAGCTGATTCCGGTCAAGCCGATCGACGGCGCACTGCTGCTCGGTGGCACGGACGCAGAACCCATCGTTATGGAGTACACGCCGCAGGTGCCCGGTCAGCAGTCGTTCGACCCGTCCGTTGACACCGAACCCAAGGTCGTCAAGCTGGCGTAAATCAATAGGAGGATATTCAAAATGATCAAGGAAGCACTGGAATATATCGTAAACCTTTCGGCTCCGCATCTGGAGTTCCGCAATGGCAGTCACTATGCAGACCGCACGCTGCACCGCATTCCGAACGAGCTGACGGCATCGCCGCTGGCGGTACATACGCTTTCGGCGGTGCGCGACTACATCGAGAGCGGCACGGATGAGTGCGCTGAGGACGAGGACAGCCTCAGCCGCCGCTTTGTTATCCACGTTGCGGATTACGACAGCGTGCACCTGTACCGCGAGCTGAACAGCGACAAGGCGCGTGAGTGCTTGCTGGAAGCCGAGCTGTCCGCACCAACGTTCCCGTTTGGCCGCTGGCTGGGCGTGGAGGAGTTCATCATCAATATGCAGACGCATTTCGTGCCGACCGAAGTCCGCGACACGTTGGTGCAGCTCATCAGCACGGTAACGACCGAGAACGGCGTATCGCTGGCGGATGACGGCATGACGCAGCGCGTGACGGCCCGCAGCGGTATTTCTCTTGTGAAGCAGGTGAGCGTGCCGAACCCGGTTGTACTGGCGCCGTACCGTACCTTTACCGAGGTTGAGCAGCCGAAAAGTCCGTTCGTGTTCCGTATTCGCCAGACCGGCGATGAGGTGCAGGCGGCGCTCTTTGCGGCTGATGCGGATGCATGGAAGCGTGAGGCTATCGCAAATATCCGCGACTGGTTCGAGCAGCACATTCCGCAGGAGCTCCGCGAGGACGTTATCATTCTGGCGTAAGCAGGCAAGGCACAGGGCGGCAACCCCGCCCTTCCTGCCCTGAAAACCGGAGGTGATACTACGGGCAGACCGACCAAGAACGGGCTGGATTATTTCCGTCACGATATTGGATTGATGAGCGACCCGAAGCTGATTACCGCACGGCGCAAATACGGCGCGGCGGCGATCGTGGTGTATTTACAGCTGCTGGTGATGGCGTACCGCGACAAAGGCTATTATTTAGCCTACGGCGATAGCGACCGTGACGGCGTGATCTGGTCCATTAAAAGCGAAGTATTGTCCGGACGCTATGAGCCGGACGCAGAAAAAATTGCAGAGATGATAGATTGTCTGGCGGCGCACGGGCTTTTCGACGGCGACCTATTCCAGCAGGGCATTATCACCTCGCACAGAATCCAGGAGCACTACTACTTTGCGACTGCCGGACGAACCAATCCGGAGGTGAAGTGGGAACTGTGGCTTCTGACCGAGCAGGAAATGCGGGAGATCAGCTCTCGCAGTGTTTTGCTGCAAAAATTCGTTTCCCGCGAGGAAAACCCCGGTTTCACAAGCGAGAAACCCCAGTTTCCCTCTGACGAAAGTACACATAGTAAAGTAAAAGAAAAAGATAGGAATATAGATAGTAATTCTACTCTACTACACAGCGATGTGGAGGAAATTTTAGGAGAACGGCTGAACAAGGCCAACCGCTCTGCTATCGCCAAGATGAGGTCATTAGGAATGACCGATGAGGTGATAACCGCCACTGCGCATTATGCAGTCGGCCACGCCAAGAACGACAGCCGCGGTTATGTGCCGTACTTTATGACCGTACTGCGTGAGCGGCTGAAAAACGGCGTGCTGACGGCGGCGGACCTGTCCAGGCCGAAGGAGCAGAGCAGACCGAAGTCGCAGGACGACGGCGGCTATCTTAGTCCGGCGAACCTTCACGGCTCGAGTTGCGGGCAGGAAAATGCGCCGCTCGCGGACTGGGAACAGGCGTGGCGTGAACAGGTCATGGAGCGGAGAAAGCAGAGACAGGAGGAGAACAACCATGAATGAGAGAGTAATCTGGACGCACCCGAAGGGGCGTTTTGAGGTCGTGGAGCGTACATACAGGGCACTGGACGGCAGGCTCGGGCGCGTGCGTGAATGCCGCTTCACGCTGCGGCGCGATGTGCGCGGACTGGCGTGTGATGTAGCCGCTCAGCCAATCAGCGTTGAGCCGGCGCTTTGCGTGCCGCAGAAAGGCGTGCATGGTCCGGTGACCGCCGCCGATGTGGACACGTGGTGCAAGTGGTACCGGCAGGGCAAGTCCGTTGCGGATATCTCGGAAATGGCGGGACGGAACGAGAAAACCGTCACTGCCAAGCTGAAAAAGCGCGGGGTGCTGCTGACAGACGAGGAACAGCGGAAAATCCGAAGCCTTGCCGTGCAGGGCTGGACGGCGGCGAAGATCAGCAAGGAAATCGGGTATCCAAGAACAGCGGTGCGCTGCTGCGTGCGAGAGATGGAGGTGCAGCATGGCGAAGTGTAAATTCTGTGGGGAGCCGGTTAAGGCTGCACCGGTGTTCCACCCGTCCTGCTGGGAGCAGGCGGTGAACAAGCTCGCAGGTGAGATCTGCGATGAGTATTGTAAGTTTCCTTTTGAACTGGACTATGAGGCACTGGTGGACAAGTGCGAGCAGTGTCCGATGACACGGCTGAAAGAGTTGGGAGGTAACGAGGTATGATGCGGGAACTGTCAAAGCGGGACATTCTCGCCCTTACCAACGAGAGCAAGCGCAAGGCTGTGCTGTCTGGCTGGCAGAACTGGGGCATCTGGCACAAGGCACCCGAGATCGGGCTTAGCGTGTACCGGCTCGACCTGCCGGACGGCAGCTTTTTCACCGCAAGCTGGTACGAGGGCGACAATTTCTTTCCGGGCGGCGGTACGCATAACGTCAACCGTCCGCGTTACAACTTCGGCGACAAGGGCGGCAAACTGAAAGCTGGGAACAAGGCCGAGAGCCTGCTGACGGACAAGCTCAAAGAGCTGCGGAAGGAGCTGCTGCGCGATGCGTGACCGCAAAATCTCGGAAATGACGGACGAGGAACTGCGCGAGCTGATGAAAAAGCGGCGCGGAAAGTGTCACACTGGTGCGGCGAATGCCGCCCAGCGGGAGCTCTGGAAGCGGCACTGGCACGATATTCCGCGCCGACCGGAAGAAAAGGAGGAACTGCCGCAATGAAAACCGATGAACTGATTATGGCTTTGCAGAAACTGAAAGTGCAGACCGGCTCTCTGGACTGCCTCGGCTGCGGGCATGAGCACAACTGCGGTTTGCATGGCTGCGCGATCATGCGAGAGGCTGCGGTGCGGCTGAGCCTGTATGAATACGCGCTGGAGCAGGGCGCAAAGGAACGCGACACGCTGCTTGCGCAGCTCAAGCGCCTCGGCGGCTGCGAGACCTGCAAGAATAACCAGCCGTCCGGCGAAGATGACGGCCGCTGTACCGCCTGCATGACCGGGCAGAGATGTAAGTGGAATGGAGGCTGCCGTGGATAAGGAACACAAGGCCGTCGAGCGGCTGCGCCTCGCCGCGGAGATGAGCGAAACCTACTACGCCAAGCCGCTCATCATCACCACCTCGGGCGGTAAAGATAGCGATGCGTGCCTTGCGCTGGCGCGTGCGGCGGGCATCCGCTACGAGGTACAGCACAATCATACCACGGCCGACGCGCCGGAGACCGTCTACCATGTGAGAGAGATCTTCCGGCGGCTGGAAAATGAGGGTATCAAGTGTACCGTCAATCTACCGACATATAAAGGTCAGCGCGTGACAATGTGGAGCCTGATACCGCAAAAACTCATGCCGCCGACACGCGTTGTGCGATACTGCTGTTCCGTGCTGAAAGAGCAGGGCGGCAAAGGCCGTATGATAACAACAGGCGTCCGCTGGGCGGAAAGCGCCAAGCGCCGCAAGAACCGCGGTATTTACGAGAAACAATCCGCCGTCATAAGCCGCAGAATCACGATCAGCAATGATAATGACGATGCACGGCGATTGTTCGAGAACTGCCGCTTGCAGGCAAAGCGCGTTTGCAATCCCATCGTGGACTGGACGGACAGCGATGTGTGGGATTACATTCGCTCCGAGCATATCCCGGTCAATCCGCTGTATGAGTGCGGCTTCCGCCGGGTCGGTTGCATCGGCTGCCCGATGGCGGGACGCGCCACAAGGCAGATGGAGTTTGCCCGGTATCCGACTTACGAGCGGATGTATATCCGGGCGTTTGAGCGGATGCTGAAGGCACGGCGAGCGCGGAATTTGCCAACTACGTGGGAGACCGGTATGGACTGCTTTCACTGGTGGATGGAGGATGGCGTGCTACCGGGACAGATGGAATTTGAGGTGGAGGGAGACAGGTATGACGATTAACCAGGCCATCCGCATCCTCGACCCGGCCACGACAGCCGAGGAGCTGGCAACGATCGAATACTACGGTGGTCTGCACGGCCGCGAGAAGATGGTCGCTGCCTGCGACGAAGCCTGCCGCGTAGCGGTTCAAATTATGAGAAAATACATGGAGGAACAAAAATGAAAAAGAAAATCATGGCGGCACTGCTCTGCGGTGCTATGATGTGTAGTCTGTCGGCCTGCAGGGAGAGCGAGCGCGTTGCGTACAACATCTCGAAGGAGGCGGACAATTTCAACGTCACGCGCCGTCTGGAAGTCATCAACGCGCGTACGGACAAGCCGGTGTTTGAGCTGATCGGCAACTTCGCCATCTCGAACAACAGCGAGAACGAGCTGGAGGTGACTGTCGAGACCGGGCAGGGCGTTTACAAGAAACACCTTGTGTACCTCAACGACTGGACGATCTACGTTGTGGAGGATGTCAGCGGCGCTTACGTGGACAAGTTCCACTACGAGGTGAATTTCCTGCCGGAGATGATCATTCCGGTTACGGTGACGTCGCATGACTAAATACAGCGACAAGGTTCGGCGCTACCTTGCGTGGCGCTACGGCATTACGGATGGGGAGAGGACTACATGACAACAAAAGACTGGCTGAACCGCGGGTGGGCACTCGACCGCGAGATTACAGCCTTGGAGAGTGCCAAGCGCCGGGCCTACGACCGCTGCGTGTCCGGCGTGGCATCGGTGAGCGGTGCACCGGGAGGCGGCGGTGCCTCAGACGGCGGCATGAGCCGCTATGCCGACTTTGCCGCCCAGGTGGACGCCCAGATCGACAAGCTGGTAGGCATCAAGCAGGAGATCGCGGCGGTAATCGCTGAGGTGCCGGACACGACCCTGCGGACACTTCTCACAAAGCGGTACTTAAACTTCGAGAAGTGGGAGAAAATCGCGGTTGACCTGAATTATTCGTGGCGATGGACAATGAAGATGCACAGACAGGCATTGCAGGCGGTCGAACCGCTGATTGCAAAGAGGACATGTTAATTCATATTGTTCCGTGCTATACTGGTATCATGAAGTTCAGCGGGAATGAAACTTAGGTCCCGCATCCTCCCTTCATGTTTGGAAACATCTCTCCGGAAAGGCACTCTTGGAAACAAGGGTGCTTTTTCGTGCCCAGAATTCAGAAAGGACGGTGCAGAATGGCAAAAGGCAAATATCAGGAATGGCTTACGCCGGACGGCATCACCCGTCTGGAAGCGTGGGCGAGGGATGGTCTGACAGATGAGCAGATTGCAGCAAGGATCGGCATTACGACCAGCACGCTGTACGACTGGAAAAACAAATACTCGGAGTTTTCGGAGGCCCTAAAAAGGGGAAAAGAGGTCGTAGACATCGAAGTTGAGAACGCTTTACTCAAGCGTGCACTCGGCTACGACTACACCGAGGAGCGCGTAGAGCGCAGTCAGGATGGCGGAAAGAAGAGCATCAAGACCGTGCAGACGGTCAAGCACATTCCGCCGGACACGACCGCGCAGATCTTCTGGCTGAAGAACCGCCGACCGGACAGGTGGCGCGACAAGCAGCAGATCGAGCACTCCGGCACTCTCGAGGTGGAAAACCCGCTTGCCGGCCTGACCACCGAGGAGCTGCGGAAGCTGGCGGACGATGGTTGACCCTCGCATTCGCAGGGCGGCTCGCCTTGAGCTTGCCCGGCGTGGCT
>OHAI01000611.1_pt1 | contig 28405 bp, 20 predicted proteins | sample 1577091 | NCBI WGS metagenome assembly OHAI01 (sample SAMEA3541548, study PRJEB24748) | human gut metagenome | biome: human gut; feature: human-associated habitat; material: faeces | place: China | collected 2012
TCGGTGGACAGCGTTTCGGAGAGATGGAGGTTTGGGCACTGGAGGCATATGGTGCCGCTTATACCTTGCAGGAGATCCTCACTGTGAAGTCTGATGATGTTGTTGGTCGTGTTAAGACTTACGAGGCAATCGTTAAAGGTGCCAATATCTCTGATCCTGGCATTCCGGAATCTTTCAAGGTTATGCTCAAAGAGCTTCAGGCATTGGCGCTTGATGTTACTGTTTTAGATGAAGATGGTAACGAAGTTATTATGGGTGAAAATGTTGAAGAGAACGACAACAGCGAAGATGTTACACCGTTGATCGATGGTGGTGCAGACTTTGCGTTTAGCAGTAGCGAGTCCTTTGAAGCTGCAGGTTATACCGAGGGTACCGCAGAAGAGCTGCAGGAAGCTGAATTTGCGGCAGACTTTGGGGATGAGCCCTCATTAGTATAGAGACAGGGATTGATCGTATAGAGTAGCCCGAAAGGGTAGATGGAGGATTACTATGGCAGAAAGTAATGTAAAGGAAGAGAAGCATATCGTATATGATGCAATCAAGATTGGTCTGGCATCTCCGGAAAAGATCCGTGAGTGGTCACGCGGCGAAGTAAAGAAGCCGGAGACGATCAATTATCGAACACTCAAGCCGGAAAAAGATGGTCTTTTCTGCGAAAAGATCTTCGGACCGAGCAAAGACTGGGAGTGTCATTGCGGTAAGTACAAGAAGATCCGTTATAAAGGTGTTGTCTGTGATCGATGCGGCGTTGAGGTAACCAAGGCGAGCGTTCGTCGTGAGCGTATGGGTCATATCGAATTAGCAGCACCGGTATCTCATATTTGGTATTTCAAAGGAATACCTAGCCGTATGGGATTGATCTTGGATGTTTCTCCAAGAAACTTAGAGAAAGTGTTGTACTTCGCATCTTATATCGTATTGGAAGTGCAGGACGGTGTAAACCTTCAGCCAAAGCAGATTTTGTCTGAGGCAGAATATCAAGAAGCTAGAAAGAACTATGGAGACGGTTTCCGCGCCGGCATGGGTGCAGAGTCTATCATGGAACTTCTGATGAGTATCGATCTGGAAGAAGAGTCAGCAAACCTCAAGGAGGAACTCCGCAACTCTTCCGGTCAGAAACGTGCTCGTATTGTAAAACGTTTGGAAGTTATCGAAGCATTCCGTGGTTCCGATAATAAGCCGGAGTGGATGATCCTTACGGTTATCCCTGTAATTCCGCCGGATATTCGTCCAATGGTACAGTTGGATGGTGGACGTTTTGCAACATCTGATATGAACGATCTGTATCGTCGTATCATCAACCGCAACAATCGTTTGAAGAGACTTCTCGAACTCGGTGCACCGGATATCATCGTTCGCAACGAGAAGAGAATGCTTCAGGAAGCTGTAGATGCGTTGATCGACAATGGTCGTCGTGGCCGTCCGGTTACCGGACCGGGTAACAGACCGCTGAAATCCTTATCTGATATGCTGAAGGGTAAACAGGGTCGTTTCCGTCAGAACCTGCTCGGTAAGCGTGTCGACTATTCTGGTCGTTCCGTTATCGTTGTAGGTCCGGAACTTAAGATTTATCAGTGTGGTCTGCCAAAAGAGATGGCAATTGAGTTGTTTAAGCCTTTCGTTATGAAAGAGTTAGTATCCAATGGCACAGCACACAACATTAAACAAGCTAAGAAGATGGTTGAAAAGCTTCAGACGGAAGTATGGGATGTGTTAGAGGATGTTATTCGCGAGCATCCGGTTATGTTGAACCGTGCTCCTACCCTGCATCGTCTTGGTATCCAGGCATTTGAGCCTACACTTGTAGAAGGTAAAGCGATTAAGCTGCATCCATTGGTATGTACCGCATTTAATGCCGACTTCGATGGTGACCAGATGGCTGTCCATTTGCCACTTTCTGTAGAAGCACAGGCAGAGTGCCGTTTCTTACTGCTCTCTCCAAACAACCTGTTAAAACCATCTGATGGTGGTGTGGTTGCCGTACCTTCTCAGGATATGGTACTTGGTATCTATTATTTGACACAGGAAAGACCTGGTTCTCTCGGTGAAGGCAAGTTCTTCAAGAGCGTGAACGAGGCAATTACAGCATACGAAAACGGAGATCTTACACTTCATGCGAAGATCAAGGTTCGCCGTTTTGGTATCAATAAAGATGGCGTAGAGGAAAGTAGAATTATTGAATCTACACTGGGTCGTTTTATCTTCAATGAGATCCTGCCACAGGACATGGGATTTGTGGATCGTTCCAAGGACGAGAACTTCCTCGTTCCGGAAGTTGATTTCCATGTAGGTAAGAAGCAGTTGAAGCAGATCCTTGAAAAATGTATCGCTGCACATGGTGCAACAGGTACAGCAGAGACAATGGACAACATCAAAGCACTTGGATATAAATATTCCACACGTGCAGCAATGACAGTATCCATTTCCGATATGACCGTGCCGGAGGCTAAGAAAGATATTCTTGCTGAAGCACAGAAGACAGTAGAGCTTATCACAGATAAGTTTAATATGGGTCTTCTTACAGAAGAAGAGCGTTACAAAGCAGTTATCAATACATGGTATGCAGCCGATAATCAGTTGACAGAAGCGTTGATGAGCGGTTTGGATCGCTACAACAACATCTTCATGATGGCCGATTCCGGTGCCCGTGGTTCTCAGGCACAGATCAAGCAGCTCGCAGGTATGCGTGGTTTGATGGCGGATACATCCGGTCGTACGATCGAATTGCCGATCAAGTCTAACTTCCGTGAGGGTCTTGATGTATTGGAGTACTTCATTTCCGCACATGGTGCCCGTAAGGGATTGTCGGATACAGCGCTTCGTACAGCCGATTCCGGATATTTGACACGTCGTCTTGTTGACGTATCTCAGGAATTGGTTATTCGTGAGGTAGACTGCTGTGCAGACCGCGATATGATTCCGGGAATGGAAGTAACCGGATTTATGGATGGTAAAGAGCTTATTGAGTCATTGGAAGAGCGTATTACAGGTCGTTTCTCCTGCGAAGACATCTACGATGATGAAGGCGAGCTTATTGTTAAGAAAAATCACATGATCACACCAAAGCGTGCTGCTCGTATTGTTAATACAAAGGCAATTGTAGATGCAGGCGATAAGGCTAAGGTTAAGATCCGTAACATTCTTACCTGTAAGTCACACATCGGTGTTTGTGCAAAATGTTATGGTGCCAACATGGCAACCGGTGAGCCGGTACAGGTTGGTGAGGCTGTCGGAATCATCGCAGCACAGTCCATCGGTGAGCCGGGTACACAGCTTACCATGCGTACGTTCCATACAGGTGGTGTGGCCGGTGACGATATCACACAGGGTCTCCCTCGTGTCGAAGAGTTGTTTGAGGCACGTAAGCCGAAGGGACTTGCAATTATCGCTGAATTTGGCGGAACAGTATCTATTCGCGATACTAAGAAAAAGCGCGAAGTGATCATTACAAATGAAGAAACCGGTGAGCAGAAAGCATATTTGATCCCATACGGTTCTCGAATCAAGGTATTAGAGGGTCAGACTTTGGAGAAGGGTGAGCCGCTCACAGAAGGTAGCGTAAATCCACATGATATTCTCGAGATCAAGGGTGTACGTGCCGTGCAGGATTACATGATCCGCGAAGTGCAGCGTGTATATCGTCTGCAGGGTGTTGAGATCAATGATAAGCATATAGAGGTTATTGTACGTCAGATGCTCAAGAAGATCCGTGTCGAAGACAACGGTGATTCCGAATTCCTGCCGGGTGTTATGGTAGATGCATTAGATTTTGAGGATGAAGTTGAAAAACTCCAGGCAGAAGGTAAAGAGCCACCAGAGGGCAAGCAGGTAATGCTTGGTATTACAAAGGCTGCGTTGGCAACCAATTCCTTCCTGTCCGCAGCATCTTTCCAGGAGACTACAAAGGTCTTGACAGATGCCGCTATTAAGGGAAAAGTAGATCCACTGGTAGGTCTCAAAGAGAACGTAATCATTGGTAAGCTTATCCCTGCAGGTACAGGTATGAAACGTTATCGTTCTGTACAGCTTGACTGCGATGAGGCGGCAGAGGACTATCTCGAAGAACAGCGTCTTGCAGCAATGAGAAGGCTGGAAGAAGGCGATGAATCCGAGGATGATGCAAAGGATAAAGACAAGTCCAAGGAAAAAGCAGAAGAAGCTCCGGAATCTGAAGAAGTATATTTCACATCGACAGAGGACGATGAGTAGTTTATAAAATACAGTCATTACGAGAAGCGCTTTAGCAAAATATTGCTCTAGTGCTTCTTGTTGTACTGTTATTGCGAAGTGATTGTGGGAACGGTGGGATATGGGAAAATTGAATAACTTAATTTTCAAGAAGAGAAAAAATGTATATTTTACTCTTCTTTTTTTGTTCCAGTTTTTTTAAAAATATGGTAAAATATGAGATACCAATATGGGGATTACGACAGCGTGTGCACACTGATACAAAAATGTATAGGGGAGTGATGCAATGGATAAAGAAAGTATAGTGGACGTCCTCACTGCTGATACCGATGTATTTTTTGCCTGTTGGGATACAGACAATGGATGGCAGGTATTGACCAACGGAAATGCAAGTTTTCCTGCAGCATTATTTGCACAGAAAGGAATTGAAGCGTTACGAGATGTCGTTGCAGAATCAGACAGCAGACTATGTGATAACTTTTTGCAAGAAATTGACCGTGGCGTGGAAAGCCATAATAACGAAGACGTCATTAAAGGAAATTGTCGTACGGTACATATGCATATATTAGATATGCATGGAGAATGTATATATTATCGCTTAAAATGCAATTTTATGAAAAGGGATGATGGAAGCATTGAGAAAATTGTTTTTCAGGCGAGAGAGTTGGATGCCGAAGAGAAATATCGGATTCATTTAGCACAATCGGTTACAAACGATCGCAATCCCAACGTGTTTACGCAAGATGTCATGAAATTGATGCAGAAGCATCAGAAATGCAAATTTGCGCTTATTCAGTTAGATGTAGAACGTTTCAAAGTGATCAATGAAATGTACGGAGAAGATTTTGGTGACGATCTTTTGAAATATTTCGAAAACACATTGAAATATATTTGTAATGAGATGCAGTTATATGTTCGCCTTACGGCGGATGTATTTATGATAGCTACACCATATGAAACAAAGGAAGATATATTAGCTTTTGTAAGTATGCTCGAGCAGAGATTGTCCGGTTATGAAAATGTTAAATATACACTCGCGTTTGGTGTTTGTTTCGTTACAGATATGAATACCAACCTACGATTATATGGAGACGGGGCAGCATTAGCAAGGCAAAGCATTAAGGGAGACGCACTACATAAAGTTGCGTTCTATCATGAATCTATGCGTACGGATGCACGTAAGCGTAAGTTTTTAGAAGATGCTATGCATCAAGCGTTGGAGAACCATGAATTTGTTATGTATTTGCAGCCAAAGTACAGTATTTCGACACACAAAATGGTAGGTGCAGAAGCTCTTGTTCGCTGGCAGCATCCAGAGAAGGGCTTAATACCACCCAACGATTTTATACCGATATTTGAAGAAAATGGTTTTGTGATCCCTCTAGATGAGTTTATGTGGGAGGAGGCATGCAAACTCCTTGCGGAATGGCAACGCGAGGGAAAAGAAATGCTTCCGATCTCCGTCAATGTCTCTAGAAGACATTTGATAGATGATCATTTTGTAGAGGTATTGAATCATCTGATAGAGAAGTATCAAATACCAAAACATTATCTTGAGATTGAGATCACAGAAACAGAGCAGAGTAAGATGCAGGAAAGGGGTATAGCATTACTCAAAGAAAATGGATATACTCTGCTAATGGATGATTTTGGATCCGGTTACTCGACATTGAATATGCTTAAAGATACGCAATTTGATGTTATTAAAATCGACCGTGTCTTTTTACAAAACTTTATTGCATCCGATCGTGGACAAAAAATAGTAGAACACACGATCAAAATGAGCCAGGATATTGGCCTGGGTATGGTAGCAGAAGGTGTAGAGACTAAGGAGCAGGCAGAATTTTTATCAAACTGTGGCTGCGATATAGCGCAGGGGTTTTATTATGCAAAACCAATGTGCGTAGCAGATTTTAAGCAATTACAACTTGGAAAGGCAAGGTGATAGATATGAGACATAAAATTATTTGCATTGACCGAATGTGTGGAAGCGGTGGTAAAGAGATTGGAAGACTGGTCTCCAAAAAGCTTGGTATAGGATTCCATGACAGCAATCTCTTGGAATTAGCCAAAGAACATGGTGGAATCACATCGAGTTCACTGGATGATTCTGATGAAAAGGCTACCAATCCGTTTTATTACAAACTGATTTATGAAGGAAATGAGAATGTAAAACAGGAACAACCGGCAACAGAGATGCTGTTTCACCTGCAGAGTGCAGTAATTCAGCAGATCGCCAAGGAAGAGGACAGTGTGATCGTGGGACGGTGCGCTGATTTCATTCTCAAAGATGACGACGTTGACATCCTCAGTGTGTTTATTACAGCACCTTTAGCAGACCGTATCGCGCGAGAGATGGATGTTGATGACATGAATGAGACCCAGGCAAAGAAATTTATCCGCAAGATGGATATGCGCCGTAAGAGCTATTATAACTATTTTACAAAGGGAGACTGGGGCAAAAAGAATACGTACGATCTTATTCTTAACAGCTCCAAACTTGGTGTCGAAGGGACGGTGGATATTCTATGCAGCCTCTACCGGAACTTTATGGGGCAATGAGAAACTCTTCATTAAGCTGATCCGATCGCGTAAGCACAAAATGTACAATAACTTCCGGTATGGGAAGTTTGAGTTAGTGACCTCCTTTTGTATGAGGTGATCCCTGTTATCACTGTATGTTTCTGATTCGTGGTATACAGGTAAATCCGCAATGTTACAAACTGGAGGTCATTATATATTGGATTTATTTTATCAGCTGCAAAATAGCCATAATTTTACTGACATAATAAGCCACATGTGGATCGGTCAGTAACTTCAGGAATGAAAAGCTTTAGATGAAATGTCGTCAATGCCCGTATTTATGGGGGGTTGCGTCGCTTTTTTCTTGAAAAGGAAAATAAAAAATCAAAAAAAGTTGAAAAAAGTTTTAAAAAGTTGTTGACAAGTTGTTCATCGAGTGATAATATATATCTCGCTGACGCACGAGAGAGCGAACAGCAAAGACCTGATAAGAGGTCAGAGAAACTTGATAACTGAATAGTAAAACAACCCTGAAAATTCTAAATAAAGGATGAGATGAAAACACATCCTAAAATAAAGATTTTCAATTCTGATCATTCATAAAACATGCTTTATGAAGATCGCGCGAGACCAAGACGAAAGTCAACGGTAAAAACGGAAGCCAAAGTGAAAACTAAGGCAGGAACTTAAACATGAGAGTTTGATCCTGGCTCAGGATGAACGCTGGCGGCGTGCCTAACACATGCAAGTCGAGCGAAGCGATTCGGATGAAGTTTTCGGATGGATTTTGGATTGACTGAGCGTGCATGGGTTATTTGACATCAGCAATGCACTGACCGGGAATGATATCCTGAAAATCGCCGGGTTTGCCTTCCTGCCGACCCTGCTGATTCAGCTGTTCCGCGTGGTGAGAGGGAAATAAGCATCGTTTTATTGAAAATATGCTATCACAAAGCAGTAAGCAATAAGTTTTTGTGATACCCCTTCCATCAAGAAAAAATGGATTTTCTATTTTTTTACTGGGAAAATATTTTCTTCTGCGGATTCTTGTGCTATACTCAAAAAAATATTTAAAAAAGTTTTTTTGTTTTTAAAATTTTTATTCTAAAGAAAAGGGATGATGAAAATGGCAGAAAAAATCAGAATTGGTATTTTGGGCTATGGCAACTTAGGGAAGGGCGTGGAGCTGGCAATCAGACAGAACCCCGACATGGAGCTTGCGGCTTTCTTCACCAGAAGAGCCCCCGAAGCACTGAAAACACAGAGCCCCGATGTACCTGTATATAACGTAAAGGACGCAATCAGCAAAAAAGACGACATTGATGTTATGATTCTCTGTGGCGGCAGTGCGACAGACCTGCCTGTACAGAGCCCTGAATATGCAAAATATTTCAACATCGTGGACAGCTTTGATACCCACGCAAAAATTCCTGAGCATTTCGCAAATGTAGACGCTTCCGCAAAGGAAGGCGGTCATGTTGCTTTCATTTCCGTTGGCTGGGATCCCGGTATGTTCAGCCTGCAGAGACTGATTGGCAACTGCATTCTGCCCAACGGCAAGGATTACACCTTCTGGGGCAGAGGCGTAAGTCAGGGACATTCCGATGCCATCAGACGCATTAAGGGCGTAAAGGATGGCAAGCAGTATACCGTTCCCGTTCCTGCGGCACTGGAAAAGGTAAGAGCAGGCGAAAACCCCGAGCTGACCACAAGAGAAAAACACACAAGAGAATGCTATGTTGTGGCTGAGGAAGGCGCAGATCTGGCACGCATTGAAAACGAAATCAAGACCATGCCCAACTACTTCGCTGATTATGACACAACGGTTCACTTCATTTCTCAGGAGGAGCTGGATCGCGACCACAGCGGTATCCCTCACGGCGGCTTTGTTATCCGCACAGGCACAACCGGCGCAGATACCAAGCAGATGATTGAATATTCTCTGAAGCTGGGCTCCAACCCCGAATTTACTTCCAGCGTAATTGTTGCTTATGCAAGAGCGGCTTACAAGATGGCACAGGAGGGCATCACAGGGGCAAAGACTGTATTTGATGTTGCACCCACCTATCTTTCTCCCCTGTCTGCGGAAGAACAGAGAAAAAATCTGCTTTAATTTAAGCTGAAAACAGATTTTGGACAGAAACAACCCCCATCGGTTCACCGATGGGGGTTTATTTTATTTTCCCTTCTGCATGACATCAATAATCGTACTGTCCATGGGAGCCATCCCCTCATCGGAGATACGTCCCAGATTCTTTTCCGTCTGCTCTGCGGAGGAACCGATTACGCCGAAATTATGCGGAATGGCAATGCCTTCCATGGCGAGCATTGCGGAAAGATATGCCGCATAGACCCCTGCGGATGCCTTGAGCGCACAGCCGATACTGCCGCCATCGCAAATCATGCCGGTAAGATTTGCCGCCATGTGATCCATTGCCGCGGAGGCCTCCTTCGCGCCGCCGCCCATGAGCAGCACAATACCTGCCGCCGCACCGCTGCCGCCGCCCAGAACACAGCCGCAGAGGGCAGAAAGTCTGCCGGTATAATGTTTGCTGAAAATGGTGATTAAGCAGCTGAGTGCCACGCCGCGGATGATTTCTTCCTCTGTTTTGCCTGCAAATCTGCCATAGGAAACAACGGGCATGGAGCAGAGAATTCCATGGGAGCCACTGCCGACAATGCTCATGGCAGGAAAGGGCAGACCTGCCAGACGCGCATCCATGGCGGAGCAGGTCAGCCTCTGTGCGGCGTAAATCATATCGTCACCGACAGCACCTCTATTGCGGAAGGCTGCTAAGGTTTTCCAGATTTGCAGACCTACGCCCTTCTCGCCCTCGGCGGAAAGCGCAAAGTTCATGGCAATCATTTCTTTCACGCAGGACAATTCTGCGATGGGAACGGTTTTTGCATAATCCACCATATCCGCAACGGTAACTGCTTCAAAATCGAAGGCATGCTGCTGTTCCGCCGCCTTTGCCTGCTCCGCCTGAAAGAGAACGGTATCATTTTTTGCAACAAAAACGATATTCGCATGGAAGTCCTCAATGCGGCAAACGCCGACCCCTTCGCTTGTCCGGATTTCCGCAAGGATATAAATGCCCTCCTTTGTTTCATCGGCTTTGATATCCATGGGAATCTGCAATGTCTTTGCCTCGGCAACATGTGCGGCTGTAATATTTTTCAGCACCTCCAGACCAAGCGTCCAATCGCCGCCCAAGGCACCCAATGCCGCCGCCATATTGCAGCCAAGCTCCTCCGTGCCGGGAATGGCGCAGGAAAAGGCGTTTTTATACATGCCGCCATTCATCACCATGCGAATCTCCTGCAGCTTACCGCCCACAGCCGCATAGGCTCTCGCCGCCGCAAGGGCAATCGCGCCGACCTCTGTTACGCCTAAGGCAGGCTTCATTTCATTTTTTAACAGACCGGTAAAATCGAATTTCATTTTTATACCCTCTCCCTCTCATTTGTCCTACAATTTCTTCTTTCAGTATACCTGTTCCAATGAAAAAAAGCTACCTGAAATGCTCTTACTATCGAGAAAACAATTCTTCCGATACATTCCATCGAATTTTTCGATTTTCTGTTGTGTTTTCATGGAAATTTTTCTATAATAAAATCAGCTTCTCTGACAACGTATGAGAAAAAATACTTGCTCTTTCGCACAGCGCGAACAGCATGCAAAAAAACAGAGGATTTATAGGAGGTTTTTATGGAAAACAGAGAGAAATTCAGCTCCCGTCTGGGCTTCCTGCTCATTTCCGCAGGCTGTGCCATCGGTCTGGGGAATGTGTGGAAATTCCCTTACATCACAGGGAAATACGGCGGCGCTGCCTTTGTGCTGATTTATTTCGTATTTCTGCTCATTCTGGGCATTCCCATTCTGACACTGGAGCTTGCCGTTGGGCGCGCCAGTCAGCGCAGTGTTGCCCTTTCCATGGATGTGCTGGAGCCGAAGGGAACGAAATGGCATTGGTTCAAATTTCCTGCAATGGCAGGTAACTACATCCTGATGATGTTTTACACCACGGTTGCCGGTTGGATGGTTTATTATTTCTTCAAGATGGCGGCAGGCGGCTTTGTAGGGATGAACTCGGATAAAATCGGCGCAACCTTCAACAGCACCCTTGCCAACCCAACACTGAATGTTGCGTTTATGATTGCCGTTGTCATCAGCTGTATGCTGATTGTGGGCAAGGGACTGCAAAACGGCGTGGAAAAAATCACGAAGGTGATGATGATTGCGCTGCTGGTGCTGATGATTGTGCTTGCGGTGCGCTCCTTCTTTCTGGCAGGGGGCGAGGAGGGACTGCGGTTCTATCTCTATCCCGATTTTTCCAAGCTGATGGAATACGGCATTACGGAGGTGCTTTTTGCCGCGATGAGTCAGGCTTTCTTCACGCTGAGCATCGGCATGGGCGCGATTGCGATTTTCGGCAGCTTTATCGACCGCAGCCGCTCCCTGATGGGCGAGGCAATCTGCATTACGATTCTGGATACGGCGGTTGCGCTGATGGCAGGTCTGATTATCTTCCCTGCGTGCTTTGCTTATGGGGTTGACCCCGGTCAGGGCCCCGGACTGATTTTCGTGACACTCCCCAACGTATTCAATGCAATGCCGGGCGGTCGGCTCTGGGGGACGCTGTTCTTCCTGTTCATGTGCTTTGCGGCATTCTCTACGGTCATCGGTGTATTCCAGAACCTGATTACCTTCTGGACGGATATGACGGATGCGCCGCGCAAGAAAATTGTTGCGTATCATATTGTGGCACTGATTGTGCTTTGCCTGCCCTGCGCGCTGGGCTACAACGTGCTGAGCGGCTTACAGCCCTTGGGCGAGGGCACTGCGATTCTGGATCTGGAGGATTTCCTGGTTTCCAATAATATTCTGCCGCTGGGCAGTATCGTTTATGTGCTGTTCTGTGCATGCAAAAACGGCTGGGGCTGGGAGAATTTCATGGACGAGGCCAACGCCGGCGAAGGGCTGAAATTCCCGAACGGGATTCGGCTGTATGTGAAATATATTCTGCCGCTGATTATTCTGTTTGTATTCGTGATGGGGTATCTCTCCATGTTCAGCAAATAAGCAGCTTTCAACAATTTTTACAAAAGAGAAGGAAGGAACAAGGATGCTTACGATACCGCAATTAACGGAAAAAATGATTGCCTTTTCCGCAGGGAATACGGCGGATATCCACCATTTTCTCTGCGTCTGGGCGTATGCAAAAACGATTGGCGAGGCAGAGGGTCTGGACGAAAAGACGCTGTTTCTGTTGGAGGCGACAGCAATCCTTCACGATATTTCTTGTCCGCTTTGTCGGGAAAAATACGGCAATACGGACGGCAAGCATCAGGAGGCGGAAAGCCCTCGGCTGGTGCGTGACTTTTTGGCGGACAGCGGATTCGACGCAGAACTGATTGACCGCATTTCCTATCTGATTGCACACCACCATACGGTGACAGGGATTGACGGAATGGATTATCAGATTCTGATTGAGGCGGATTTTCTGGTGAATGCGGCGGAAAAGGGCTTGGGAAAAGAAGCCGTGGCGCATTTTCTGGAAAACGTGGCGAAAACGGACTGCGGCAGGCGGCTGTTGCAATCTATATTTCTTGACAAATAAAATTGCCCCTTCGTACCAAAGGTACGAAGGGGTTTTCTTATGCCGTTTTTAGATGGGGTGGCAGACAGTGCCCCATTGGACATCCTCTTTGCCGTTTGCAAGCGTTACCTTTTTGGAAACGACAGCATAGCCATCCTCGAAATCTCTTGCAAAATCGAAGGTGGGGGCAATGACCCAAGTGCCGTCCTCGCCGACATAGCCGTATTTTCCTGTTTTTTCATCCTGATAGGGGGCAAGCCCTTCGGACAGCCGCATTCTCCATTCAGCATCCTTCTCGGAAACACGCCCGTTTTCATCGAAATACAGCCTCACATATTCCACCCTGCCGGGTGCAACCTGCTCCTCGGCTTCTATGGAAATGATGCCGTTGCCGTGTTCACGCATATATTTCCCTGTTATGATGGATTTCAGCTTTTTGCCTGTGGTATCAATCAGGATAACCTCGCCGCTTTTTTCCTGTGCAAAGGCTTTGCCGTTCCGGAAATCTGTTATTTCGCGATAGCGCAGGGGGATAACCTCTTTGCCGGTTTTATCGATATAGCCGATATTTCTGTCCGTATCCTCTACCTTTGCGAGACCATCCCGGAACGCATAGGCATTTCTGTATTTCGGCTCGATGACCCAGCCTCCTTTTTTATCAATATAGCCATAACGGGTTTCTGCGCTCTGCCTTCCTTCTTCCTTCGGAAGATCTACGCCTACTGCTGCCAAGCCCTCAGAGAAGGGAGCAGCAGTATAAAAGGAGAACGGAATGACTTCCTCGCCCTTTGTGTTGACATAGCCGCACTTTCCTTCCTCATAATTCATTACCCTTGCCAGACCCTCGGAAAAGCTGCCTATATCATGGTAATCATCATAACCGTATGTAAACTGCGTATTGCCTTCCATATCGAGAATCAGGTTTGTTCCGTCCCGTTTATCCAGACGCAGGAAGCCATCGCCAAAGCCGCGCAGTCTGAGAACATCCTTATTGCTATATTGGAGCAGTACCTTACCCTGCTGATTCAGAAGAAACCAATCTGCCTGCTGATTTTCATATTCCTGCGGCGCACCCAGAATATCCCCATCGGTATTGACATATTTTTTCGCGATGAAATAATCGCCGCCGATAGATTTGATATCATCATAGCGTTCTGTCAGGGGAATGCCGAACACTGCCGCTTCGCCCGTTCCCTTGACGGAGGAGGTATCGTTTGCCGTTACCGCGGTCAGCTCTGTCAGCTGTACGGCTGCGGTTTTTGTTTCTGCATCCCAGCTGAGAGCATCTGCATCGACGATATAGCGGTTAAAGCATTTCAGCACGCCCTCCCAATCGCGCAGGGGGACAAAAACTCTGCCGTCCTTGACTTCCATCTGCCCAAACACAGGCAGCTGACCGACGTTTGCCCAGATACGATTGCCGTTTATATCAAAGGTCAGCTTAAAATCATGCAGAGTGACCTCGGCAAGCTTCGTTCCGTTTGACCACGCAAGCGTAGCATCTGCATCCAACGCCTGCATGAAGGTACGCAGAGGGAGCATAACATAGCCATCCTTGATATACATCGGCACATCTAAAGGCTGTGCTTTGCCATCCTTGGTAAATTCCGTTGTGCCGACCCTTGCTGTAAAGGTATGCGGTGTTTTCGTGAACAGAGATTCCTCTGCCGCGTAGGCAGGCACGCTCCCTGCCAGAAGTGCCGCGCTGAGTGCCATACAGAATATTTTTTTCATACGCCTTTTCCTCCTTTTTATCTGTTCGGATTTTGGATAATGCCCCATTCGACATCCTTTGTGCCGTCTGCCAGTGTGATTTCATTCTGCACAACGGCATAGCCATCCTCAAATTTTTCTGCTACATCAAATGCGGGGGCAATCACCCATGCGCCGCTTTCGTTTACATAGCCGTATTTCTTTGTCTTTTCATCCCGATAGGGGGCAAGCCCTTCGGAAAGACCGGCTTTCAGGAGATAGGTTTCATAGGAAAGCTCACCTGTTTTATCATAATAGGTATTCATATGCTCATGGTCGCCGCCGGGAAAATCTATGATTTTTTCTACCTTCAGGATATCGTCACTTGCATAGGAAAGACTATGCGCCGCATCTGTGAGATAATTCAGCTTTTTGCCTGTTTTATCCATTGTCCAGAGCTGCTGATTTTGCAGGACATAGGTTACGCCGTCAATAAAATGCCCGACCCAATCATATTGGCAGGGGATGACCTCCTTGCCTGTTTTATCGATAAAGCCACATCTGCGTGTATTCCCTTCGACCTTCCAGACCCTTGCCATTCCCTCCGAGAAGAAATCCACATACCTGTATTTCGAGGCATCAATGACGATTTTGCCTGTTTTATCAATATAAGCGTAGGTATCGTCTTTTTTCTCGACAACTGCCAGACCATCCGAAAAGGCTCTTGTCGTTTGAAACTGCGTGGGAATCACAGGCTCGCCCTTTCGATTCACAAAGCCTGTGCCGTTTTCATCCTTCACCGCCGCCATACCTTCGGAAAAGAAATCTACATAAAGATAAACAAAGGGAATGACGGTATTGCCTTCCCAGTCGATGGCACCATTGCCGAAGTCGTTTTCCGTATTTCTGCCAACCAGAAGGGTCTGCTCGCCGCCACCCCACATGGTGACATCTGTTCCGGTATCATAGGTGTGCAAAACCTTACCCTTGCCATCCAGAAGATAGCGTACATTTTTGATTCCGCTCGCAGAGCTATGCCCCAAGCCGATATTCGTTTCTCCTGTACATTTCTGCGCAAGGAAATAGCCATCCCCAAGGGGTTCGATTTCATCATACTGCGTGGAAAGTGCGACAGCGTAGGATGCCTGCGCGCCCTTGCCGCTCAGTGCAGGCTTTTCCAGACCATTGGAGGGGTCAAGCTTCTGCTCCACTGCGCGGACGGTTGCCAGCTTTGTGGTGCTGTCCCATGTAATATCGCCCTCCTCTATGAGATAACCGATGGACTGCAAAATACCCGACCAGTTCCGCAGGGGAACGAAAACGCGCCCATCCTTCACTTCCATCTTGCCCCAGACAGGCAGAGCTTCTCCATTTTTCAGAATCGTATTATTTTTTAAATCAAAAATGAGAATATAAGCGCCATAAAGAACGGTTGCGGTCTGCTTCTTCCCATCCCAGATCATGTTTTTGGGATGGATTTGCAGGACTGCGTTCATAAAGGTGCGCAGGGGCAGCATGGTATAGCCGTTTTTGGTATAAATCGCTACATCCAAGGGCTGTGCTGCGCCATCCTTGGTAAATTCCGTTGTGCCGACCCTTGCCGTAAAGGTATGCGGCACCTTTGTGATATAATCTGCCGCGTAGGCAGGCACGCTCCCTGCCAGAAGTGCTGCGCTGAGTGCCATACAAACGAGTTTTTTCATGTTTTGTCCCTCCCCGAAAATACAACTGTGCTTTTGCTTCTGCTTTCACTCTAGCAAAAGAAAACGCTTCCCTCAAGAGAGGGGAAGGAAATTTAAGAAATTCGTAAGAAATTTGTAAGCTGCTTGTAACACAAGGCGTTTTTCTGTATACAAAAAAGAGCCTGCATGGGAAAATTCCCATACAGACTCTTTTATTTTCTGCAAAATCGGATTAGAATTCTGCGTTATTTACGGTACGAGGGTAAGGCAGGACATCGCGGATATTGCCGACACCTGTCAGATACATTACCGCACGTTCAAAGCCCAGACCGAAGCCTGCGTGTCTTGTGCCGCCGTATTTACGCAGATCCAGATACCACCAGTAGTCCTCTTTTTTCAGACCCAGCTCGTTCATGCGGTTTTCCAGAACCTCCAGTCTTTCCTCTCTCTGGCTGCCGCCGATGATTTCGCCAACGCCGGGCACAAGCAAATCCATTGCCGCAACGGTCTTTTTATCATCATTCAGACGCATATAGAACGCCTTGATTTCTACGGGGTAATCGGTTACGAATACAGGCTTTTTGTAAATCTGCTCTGTCAGATAGCGTTCATGCTCTGTCTGCAAATCAATGCCCCATTCTACGGGATATTCAAAGGTATGACCGGATTTTTTCAAAAGCTCAACCGCTTCTGTGTAGGTTACTCTGCCAAATTCGTTATCGAGGATGTTATGCAGTCTGTCCAGCAGACCCTTGTCCACGAAGCTGTTGAAGAATTCCATTTCTTCGGGGGCGTTGTCCAGAACATACTGAATGATATATTTCAGCATTTCCTCTGCGATTTCCATGTTATCATTCAAATCGGCAAATGCCATTTCGGGTTCAATCATCCAGAATTCCGCCGCATGTCTGGTTGTGTTGGAATTTTCCGCACGGAAGGTAGGCCCGAAGGTATAAACATTGCGGAACGCCATTGCAAAGGTTTCCGCGGAAAGCTGACCGGATACGGTAAGGTTGGTTTCCTTGCCGAAGAAATCCTTGGAATAATCTACCTTGCCATCGGCTGTACGAGGCAGGTTATCCAAATCCAGTGTAGTGACACGGAACATTTCGCCTGCACCCTCACAGTCGGAGCCTGTGATGATAGGTGTGTGGGTATAAACAAAGCCCTTGCCCTGGAAAAATTCATGAATTGCCATTGCAATCAGGCTGCGCACACGGAAGGTTGCGGAGAACAGGTTTGTTCTGGGGCGCAGATATGCGATTTCACGCAGAAATTCTACGGAGTGGCGTTTTTTCTGCAGGGGATAATCGGGGGTGGAGGTGCCTTCCACATCAATCTGTGTTGCCTTTACCTCGAAGGGCTGCTTTGCTTCGGGGGTTTCCACCAGAAGACCTTTTATAATCAGCGCCGCGCCGACATTCTGCTTGGAGATTTCTTCATAATTTTTCAATCTTTCCGCTTCAAAAACAATCTGAATATTTTTGAAGAAGGAACCGTCATTCAGCTCGATAAAGCCGAAATTCTTGGAGACACGCATGGTGCGAATCCAGCCGCCCAGTGTGACCTCTTTATTTGCATACGCCGCAGTGTTGCGGTAGATAGATTTTACTGTTGTCAAATCCATGATGTTACATCCTTTCCTGAGTTTTCTGTCCATAATACTTCTATTGTAGCCGTTTCAAGGGAAAAAGACAACCTTTTTATCGGATTTATCAGAAAAATCAATCCTGCTTTTCCGCTTTCGCCGCCTTCTGCGCCGCAATTTTCTCAAAATTGATATGGCAATAGCCATTGGGATTTTTTTCAAGATATTTCTGGTGATACGTCTCCGCTTGAATAAACTGGCGCAGGGGGAGATTTTCAATCATAATCGGCTGTTTGTAGTCCTTTTGCAGGGTATCCAGAAATACCTGTGCCGTCTGCCGCTGCTCCTCGGTGAGGGAATAGATGCCCGTGCGGTACTGAATCCCGATATCCATGCCCTGCCTGCCCAGAGAGGTCGGGTCGATGGTATAGCAGTATTCCCTGAGAATTTCTGTCAGAGAGATTTTTTCCGCGTCAAAGACAACCTCGACCGCTTCGGCATGTCCGCTGTGATTGCAGACCTCCTCATAGGTGACGCTTTCCTTGAGGGGCGGATTCCAGAGGGGCTTTTCGCCCAGAGCATAGCCTACCCTTGTTTCCAGCACCCCCGCAACACTTTGCATATATTTTTCCGTGCCCCAGAAGCAGCCGCCTGCCAGATAAATCGTTTCTTTTTTCATAAGAGTCCTCTCTCCTTTCCTAAGCACCGGCTCTCCTTATTTTCTGATGATATCGTAACAATCCGTTCTGCGGTGCTTTAACAGCGGCAGCTCTGCCCTTACCTGCTCCAGCCTTGCAAAATCCAGCTCCGCTGTAAGGATGCCCTCGTTTTCGTCCAGCTCCGCTACCACACTGCCCCAAGGGTCGGTAACAATGGAATGACCCCATGCGGTATAGGAGGACTGCAAATCACGCGCAGGGGCACAGCCTGCCAGAAAAACCTGATTATCCAAGGCACGCATACGGAAGGACATTTCCCAATGGGCAGGGCCTGTTGTCATATTGAAGGCGGCAGGGACAAGGATTGCCTTTACGCCTTCGAGCGCAAGCAGACGGGACAGCTCCGGAAAACGGATATCGTAGCAAATCATCAGACCTAATTTTTCCCATGGGGTGTCGAAGGTGGTGACATCCCTGCCGGCGGTAAAGGTATCGGATTCCATGAAATACTGTCCGCCGGGGACATTGATATCAAACAGATGGGTTTTGCGGTGTCTTGCGATGCAGCTTCCCTTATTATCATAGACGAATGCGGCGTTATAGATTCTGCCATCCGCCGCAAGCGGAACAGAGCCTGCGACCACATACAAGCCGAGAGCCCCTGCCATTTCAGCGATGCCCTGCAAAAACGGGGCGTTTTCGGGCATGGCATAGCGCACAAAGGCACTGTTTTCATAGGGGCAGCAGCACATTTCGGGCAAAACCGCCAGATCCGCACCCTCCTGCTTTGCCTGCACAAGCATCTGTTTTATTTTTTCAAGATTTTCCTCAGGTGTCGGCAGGGTTTTTAACTGCAATAAAGCTACTTTCATTCCACAGACCTCCTATCTGCCTTCTTTTTGCCTTTATCATAGCATACCCGAAAAAAAAGAAAAAGGGGATTTGCCTTTTGCATAGTATGGAAGGAGTCCATAAAAAACAGAGAAAGGAGTTTTTTCTATGTATCCTTATTTTCAGAAAAACCAGAAACCCAATCCTTCCAATTCTTCCAAGCTTTCTGTCAGAGAAGCAAGCCCTGCCGATCCTCTGCGGCAATTTCTGGCGGAAAACCCTGCCTTCGGCACACTGCTGTTTCAGGTGACGGGCGGACAGGGGGCCGTTCCCATCGAGAGGGCAACGGTTGTCATCAGCAAGGCATTACCAAACGGGCATACGCTTTCCGTTACCACAATGACGAATGAAAGCGGCAAAACGGCAGAAATTTCACTGCCTGCGCCGCGCCGCGATAAATCGCAGACACCGGGCGGCACAGATGTTTTTGCGACATACGACGCACTGATTTCCGCCCCCGGAACGGTTCCTGTTGTGGTGCATAATATCCCCATTTTTGACGGGATTACCACAATTCAGCCTGTCGCACTTTCCTTTGATGTCAGCGGAGCGCGCAGGGACGAGGCAGAAAGCATCACCGATACCGAACCGAATTTATAAAAAAGGAGGAAGCACACCATGGCTTTACAGCAGGTTCCAACCATTCCCGAAACAATTACGGTACATCTGGGGCTGCCGAATCAGCCTGCGGAAAACGTAACCGTGCCGTTTCCCGATTATATCAAAAATGTCGCCTCCAGCGAGATTTATCCCACATGGCCCGAAGCCGCAATTCGCGCGAATATCTACGCGCAGATTACCTATGCGCTGAACCGCATATTTAACGAATTTTACCGCAGTCAGGGATATGATTTTGATATTACCTCAACCACGCAGTATGACCAGACCTACATCAAGGGACGGGATATTTATGAAAACATCAGCCGCATTGTGGATGAAATTTTCAACAACTATGTGGTGCGGCAGGGGCGTGTTGATCCGTTTTTCACCGCCTACTGCAATGGCACAACCACCGTCTGCGACGGACTTTCCCAATGGGAGACGGTTGCATTGGCGGAGCAGGGGCTGACACCCTATCAGATTTTGCAGAAATTTTACGGGCAGGATATCGGGATTCTGGAAAATGTACCGATTTCCGCAAATGTGCCATCCTATCCGGGTGCCGCGCTACGGCTGGGGGATGCCGGTAATACCGTAAAAACGATACAATTAGAGCTGAACCGCATTGCGGATAACTACCCTGCGATTCCGAAAATTGAGCCGGCAGACGGGGTATTCGACATAGCAACAGAAAATGCGGTACGGGAATTTCAGCGGATTTTCAACCTGACACCGGACGGAATTGTCGGGAAGCCAACGTGGTATCAGCTGAAATATATTTACAACGGGGTGAAACGGCTGAATGAGCTGACGAGCGAAGGGCTGACATTGGATGAGGTGACACGCCCCTTCCCTGCGGTGCTGCGCGAGGGGAGCAACGGTGTGGATGTGCGGTCTTTGCAGTATTATCTGGATGTGATTTCATATTTTAATGATGCCGTTCCCGATATCGATCAGGACGGATACTTTGGCCCTGCGACCACTGCCGCCGTGCGTGCCTTTCAAACGCTCGCCGGACTGCCTGCGGACGGGATTGTGGGCTTGCAGACGTGGCTGCGGCTGCGGCAGGCGTATGACGATATTCTGGCAATGCTGCCGCAGGGGATGAAGGAAAACAACGCAGGAATTTATCCGGGATATTTCCTTTCCTTGGGTATGGAAAATGAGGATGTGCGGAATTTACAGACCTATCTCAAAGGGATTGCGGACTACAGCGGCGTGATTCCGCCGATTGCGGTGACGGGGGTGTTTGATGAGGCGACAAGAGACGCTGTGGCGGCATTGCAGGCGCAGAACGACCTGCCGCCGACGGGGAATGTCGGCCCTGCGACATGGAATCTTATACGGCGTTTGTATAACGCGCGCTAGTGAAGCTAACTTAGGGTGTCGACAAAGTCGACACCCTCTCCATTACTGAAATAACCTAAAAATATTTGCTTATTCCAACCCTTTTCATTAGCAAATCCCATACCATACATCAACCTCTGCAATCCAATTCATAATTCGATTGCACTCTTCATTCGGTTCAACAAAGCACTCCGGCGAAAAAGAAATAAAATCTAACTCCGGACTAATCTTTTTACAATACAGGACAATTTGCTGATAAATTTCTAACGTTAAAATTGGCTCATATAAGTAAACCAATGCTGAATTATCATCAATATCTCCCAAAGCCCACTTATATTCTTCTCCTGCCGGATTTAAAAATTCAAATTTCCCCTTTTCTTTATAAAATATTCTTTGGAAAGATAATGCTCCATTCGGTAAATAATAAAGTTGTTTCTGCCTATCCTTCATTATAATGGTATCCATTTTAAAGAATACTTCTCTTTCAGAAGGCATGTCCTCCTTCAATCCCTTAGCGCCTTTGCAATATACAAAATATTTTTTACGAAGTGCTTCCCCTTTTTCAAGGATATATTCATTGCCATCTGCTTCATACGTATATACTCTATTGATCGTTACTATTTGCTCCCCGTTATCTTGATTTACCACTTCTTTATATGCAATAATCCTTTTCTCTTCATCGTATGCAAAACAGCACTCTCTCAGCTGACCGGAACCACTATGATTTTGTATAACAGTACGTTTCAAGAGATTTCCTGCTTCGTCATATTCAAATACCTGCGTTCCCTCGAAGCAGTTCTCTTTTATAAGAGATTTATATGCACATATCTTCTGCCTTTTGCTTTCATGAAAAACTTCAATGATTTGAATATCCTCATATTTCCTTTTCTCCATTTTTTCTCCTTCATCTGTTTGAGTAATTTAAAGCCGCAGATTTTATCTGCGGCTTTTTGCTGATTCTCGCTTACTCAGCGTCTTTTTTCTCGTCTGCGGACTCTTCCTCGTCATCCTCGAAATCGGCAGGGTCATATTCTCCGAAGGAGGCCTTCAGAAATGCCTCCATATCATTGAGCTGCTCCATCTGGTCGCTCATGCCGTCCAGAACATCCTCCACCTTATTCAGGTATTTATTCATTTCGGGGGAGATGGGCTCTACTGCTTCCTCGCCCTCAGCAGGTGCTGCCTCTGCGGCTTCGGGAGCTTCTTCTGTTGTGGGTGCTTCTGCGGCATCCAGCTCTTCCAGATCGATGTCATCCCAATCCTCCGCTTCGTCGCGGTTTCTCTTTTCTCTCAGCTTTTCACGGTAGGTTGCCATATCCTCCTTGATTTCGCTTGCCTTTTCCGCCATACGGAAGGCTGCGGAGCGCACGGCAGGCTGCAGTTCATCCGCCTTATCCGCCAGCTTTTCCTTCATGCGGAATGCCGCGGAGCTTACCTTGGGCTGCAAATCATCCGCCTTATCGGCTACCTTATCTGCGGCGTTTCTCACCGTGGGGTTTTCCTTTACCTTATCGGCAACGGCGCTCAGCGCAGCCCCTGCCTTATTCAGCATACCGCCTACGACTTTTGTAATGCCGTCCTTTTCGGTACCTAAGCCGCTATGCAGCGCTGTAAGCAGACGTTCTGCCTCATCCACGCTGATGATGCCTTTTTCAAGCATATTCAGGATTGCCATTCTTTCTTCTTTCATCGGTTTTCCCTCCTTAGGTGTTTTCTCATACTTTATGCGCAGGACATATTCATCGGGTCTGTCTGCTTTTTTTCCGAAGGCATACAGGATGCTTTCCACGATGCGGCGGCTTGCCTGTCCGTCACCGAAGGGGTTCTTTGCCTGCGCCATTTTTTCGTATTCCTCTTTATGATCCAACAGTTCCTTCGCCATGGAATAAATGACGTTTTCATCCGTACCTGCCAGCTTCAGGGTGCCTGCTTCCACACCCTCGGGGCGTTCTGTTACGTTGCGGAGCACCAGAACAGGCTTGCCCATGGAGGGCACCTCCTCCTGCAGACCGCCGCTATCTGTCATCACGAAAAAGGAACGGCACATAAGGTTATGCATATCCTTTAAATCCAGAGGGTCGGTGAGGTGGATACGGTCGTTGCCGCCGAGAATCTCATGTACAGGTTCTACCACAGCAGGATTTTTATGCACTGCATAGACCACTTCCACATCGGGATATTCTTCCACCAGACGCTTCACGGCGCGGCAGATATTTTTCAGGGGCTCGCCGAGATTTTCCCTTCTATGGGCGGTCATGGCGATAACGCGTTTGTTTTTAAAATCAATCTGATTGAGTTCGGGGACAGTAAATGTATAGTCCTCCTCGATGGTATGCGCCAATGCGTCGATGACGGTATTGCCTGTGATGAAAATGCCGTCCGGACTGATGTTTTCCTTCAGCAGATGCTCCTTTGCCAGAGGGGTGGGTGCAAAATGCAAATCGGTCAATGCGCCGGTAAGGCGGCGGTTCATTTCCTCGGGGAAGGGCTGATATTTATCATAGGTGCGCAGGCCTGCCTCAACATGACCGACCTTCACTTGATTATAATATGCCGCCAGTGCGCCTGCGAAGGTGGTAGAGGTATCCCCATGGACGAGGACGATATCGGGTTTTTCCTGACCCATAACCTCCTCCAGACCGGTTAATGCGCGGGTGGTGATGCCTGCCAATGTCTGACGGGACTGCATGATATTTAGGTCATACTGCGGATGCAGGTCGAAGATTTCGAGTACCTGATCGAGCATTTCGCGGTGCTGCGCGGTGACGCAGACGATGCTCTCGATTTCGGGAGTTTTTTCCAGCTGCTTTACCAGAGGTGCCCTTTTAATCGCCTCGGGGCGTGTCCCGAACACGCTCATTACCTTTATTTTATCCATATTTTTTCTCCTTCATTAAGACCTTGGGGACGTTGTCCCCAACACCCCTAGCAGGAGCTCAGCCCCTGCACCCGATACCGCAAAACCATGTACATGGTTTTGCAAATGGGGGTCAAGGGGAATCATTCCCCTTGTGGGAGTTTGAGGGTAAAACCCTCATGGTTTTTAGGGTCTTTACTTGATTTTGTTCGTCATAGAGCCAATGCCCTCAATCTCGCATTTTACGATGTCGCCCTTTTTCAAAAACTTGGGCGGCTGAAAGCCCATGCCAACACCCGCCGGTGTCCCCATGGCAATAATCGTGCCTGCCTGTAGGGTCATGCCCTGCGTTAACTCGCAAATAACCTTTTCAATGCCGTTAATCATCAGTTCCGTATTGCTGTCCTGCCGTAATTCGCCATTCACATAGGAGCGAATCGGCAGCGCGGGGGGATTCTTAAATTCATCCTTCGTCACAATCCAAGGACCGATCGGCGTAAAATCATCCAGACTCTTGCCGAAATACCACTGCTTATGCGAGGTCTGTAAATTTCTCGCACTCATATCATTGAGAATCGTATAGCCAAAGACATACTCAAAAACCTCCTCCGGCTTTACATTCCTTGCATCCTTGCCGATGATAACCGCCAGCTCTGCTTCATAATCCAAGCTATCCACAATATCCAGATGCCCGTCGATTTCCTCGCCATCCGCCAAGGCACGATTGATTCTCTTGGAAAAATAAATCGGCACAGGACGTTCGCCGCCGAAGGCCTCATCATGGAACCGCGCCGCTTCCTCCGCGTGTGCATAATAATTGATACCCAGACAGACAACATCCTGCTTGGGATGGGGAATGGGCGAAAGAATCTGCACCTCATCCAGAGGAATCCCCTGCATCAGCTCCTTATTTCTATCCAGCTTTTCCAGCTTTTTCTCATTCTGCACATCCAGAAAGGTATTCATATCAATGGCACTACAGCCAAGATAATTGACAGGCACCACTTCGGAGCCGTCATTCTTTAAAACGCCGACCGCTGTTTCGCCGCCATGCTTATATGTTAAAATTTTCATTCTTCCATCCTCCTCACATGCGATTTGGCTCTCTGTTTTCTTTCGTAAAAACGGTATGTTTTCTATAATGATACCAGTTTCATCATATCACAAAACCCTCTTTTTAGGAAGAAAAAAAAGGATTCCGCACCGTATGTATACAAGATACTGTAGTTCTAAACGCTTATTCACCTAAATGTGCATAAATATACATCATCTATTATTTAGCGCAAAGAAAAATGCCCAAAAAGATGCGTGCTGTTTCCTGTATTTTCAAAAATATACACAAATTTATGTATTTTTATTATTTTCTATTGCATTTATTGCATTTTCTATGTATAATCCATTTATAAAATTCATTTTGCACAAAACCCATTACAATATGATTTGTTTCAGGTTTGTTTTTTAAGGAGGAAGAAAAATCATGGCAAAAGAAAAAATCGTTCTGGCATATTCCGGCGGTCTGGATACATCCGCAATCATCCCTTGGCTGAAAGAAAATTATGACTGTGAAGTAATCTGCGTATGCGGTGACGTTGGGCAGGGTAAGGAAACAGACGGTCTGGAGGAAAAGGCACTGAAAACCGGCGCAAGCAAGCTGTATATCGAAGATCTGACAGAAGAATTCATCACAGATGCAGTTTACCCCTGCGTAAAGGCAAACGCTGTTTATGAAGGCAAATATCTGATTGGTACATCCATGGCACGCCCCATCATTGCAAAGAGACTGGTTGAAATTGCGAAAAAGGAAGGCGCAACTGCAATCTGCCACGGCGCAACAGGCAAGGGCAACGATCAGGTTCGTTTTGAACTGACCATCAAGGCACTGGCACCCGAAATGAAGATTATCGCTCCCTGGAGACTGGATACATGGAAGATGCAGTCCCGTGAGGATGAAATGCAGTATCTGGCTGACCATGGTATCCCCTTTGAAGCAGGTCATGACAACTCCTACAGCCGTGACAGAAACCTGTGGCACCTGAGCCATGAAGGTCTGGAGCTGGAAGACCCTGCAAACGAACCCAACTACGAACACATTTTGCAGATGAGTGTGACACCCGAAAAGGCACCCGATCAGCCCGAATATGTTACACTGGATTTTGAAAAGGGTATTCCCGTTGCAGTAAACGGCGAAAAGCTGAATCCCGTTGCTCTCTTGACAAAGCTGAACGAAATCGGCGGCAGAAACGGTGTTGGTATCACAGATATCTGCGAAAACCGCGTGGTTGGTATGAAGTCCCGTGGTGTATATGAAACACCCGGCGGTACTATCATGTACTATGCACACCGCGAGCTGGAATATCTTTGCTCCGACAAAAAAACACAGGCGTTCAACGAAGTGGCAAGCAACAAATTCACAGAGCTGGTTTACAGCGGCGAATGGTACACACCTCTGCGTGAAGCACTGAGCGCTTATTTCGATAAGGTAAACGAAACGGTAACAGGTACAGTTAAGCTGAAGCTGTATAAGGGCAATATCATTCCTGCAGGCTCTACATCTCCTTACAGCCTGTATAACGAATCTATCGCTTCCTTTACAACAGGTGAGCTTTACAACCACAAGGACGCAGACGGGTTCATCAACCTGTTCGGTCTGTCCATGAAGGTTCGTGCGATGATGATGGAGAACCAGGGCAAAAACAACTAAGACCAAAACCTCAGGGCTCTGCCCTGAAACCCGCAAGGGGAATGATTCCCCTTGACCCCCGTTTGCAAAAGCATACGCTTTTGCGGAGGGCGGAGGGAAGGTAAGAAGATAAGATAAATTATTAAAAATACGAAAGACAAAAAAATACTCCTGTCAGACTTGATGGGAGTATTTCTCATTATAGACGACTACGCAAACAGAAGTATTTCTGTTTGCAACTCGGGTACCAAGGGGATGATCCCCTTGGTAGGAGTGCAGAGGGCAACGCCCTTTGCAGAAAGAAAGGAGAAACATCATGGCGAAACTTTGGGGCGGACGCTTCACCCAGTCCACAGACAGCTTTACAGACCACTTCCATTCCTCTATCTCCTTCGATAGCAGAATGTATAAAGAGGATATCACAGGCAGTATGGCACACGCCGCCATGCTCGGCAAGCAGGGCATCATCCCCACCGATGACGCTGCCTTAATCATCAAAACCTTAAAGGAAATCCTCGCCGATATCGAAGCCGGCAAGGTTACATTTGACGAAAAAGCAGAGGATATCCACATGAACGTGGAAACCATCCTCATCAGCCGTATCGGTGATGTCGGCAAACGCCTGCATACCGGCCGCAGCCGCAACGATCAGGTGGCACTGGATATCCGTATGTATACCAAAAAGGAAATTATCGCGATTAAAGAACTGGTGAAAAACCTGATGGTAACACTGAACGATTTCGCGGCAAACCATACCGAAACGATTTTACCCGGCTATACGCACCTGCAGCGCGCACAGCCTGTTACACTGGCGCATCACCTGCTTGCGTATGTGGAAATGTTCAAGCGCGACTACGACCGCCTTTGCGATACCTACAAACGCACAGACGTAATGCCTCTGGGCAGCGGCGCACTTGCCACCACCACCTACCCTCTGGATAGATATGCCGTTGCTGCGGAGCTTGGCTTTGCCGCAATCACCATGAATAGCATGGACGGCGTTTCCGACAGAGATTTCTGCATTGAGCTGGCATCCACGCTTTCTATCCTGATGATGCACCTGAGCCGCTTCTGCGAGGAAATCATCCTCTGGAGCAGCCATGAATTCCATTTCATCGAGCTTTCCGACGCATATTCCACAGGCTCCAGCATTATGCCCCAGAAAAAGAACCCCGATATGGCGGAGCTGATCCGTGGGAAAACAGGGCGTGTATATGGGCATCTGATGGCGCTTCTGACTACGATGAAGGGTCTTCCTCTGGCGTACAACAAGGATATGCAGGAGGATAAGGAGGGTCTGTTTGACGCGATTGATACGGTAAAAATGTGCGTGCCCGTATTCACAAGCATGATTGCGACCATGACTGTAAAGAAGGACGCCATGCTGAATGCGGCAAAGGGCGGCTTCACCAACGCAACCGACGCGGCAGACTGGCTGGTCAAGCAGGGCGTTCCCTTCCGTGATGCACATGCCATCATCGGGAAGCTGGTGCTGTACTGCATCGAGCATAACACCAATCTGGATGACCTTTCCCTTGCGGAATATAAGGCAATCTCCCCTGTGTTTGATGAAAGCGTTTACGCCGCTATCAATGTAAACGAATGTGCGCAGGCAAGAAAGGTGATCGGCGGCCCTGCGAAGGAAGTAACAACTGCCGCGATTGCTGCAAATAAGGAATATTTCAAAACGATTTAAACAATGAAAAAGCTGCCAATGGCAGCTTTTTTTGTTGGGAAAACGGGCGAATCCCATATTTCATCGGGCTTTATTTTGGCGCACCTGCGCCCAATCGGTGTGAAACACCGCTTTTTCAGTCGCAGGGCATAAAAAAAAGATACAAGATTTTTTCTTGTATCTCTCTTTTCGATTGCGGAGACAGGATTTGAACCTGCCTTGCCCACCTCGAAATCTGGTCGTCCGCTTTCCCTCTCTGCGTTCAGTCTGCGGAACTCTCGATTTCTCGCCTGCATCACCTTCCTTCTTCTGCCACCGGCAGCGGTCGGTGCTGCAGCCCCGGGAACCCGTCGGTCGCAGGGCATAAAAAAAGATACAAGATTTTTTCTTGTATCTCTCTTTTCGATTGCGGAGACAGGA
>OHAI01000619.1_pt1 | contig 28281 bp, 21 predicted proteins | sample 1577091 | NCBI WGS metagenome assembly OHAI01 (sample SAMEA3541548, study PRJEB24748) | human gut metagenome | biome: human gut; feature: human-associated habitat; material: faeces | place: China | collected 2012
GAACTCAAACTATTTTTCATCAAATACCTTGATATACTTGACAAATGGTAGAAAAGGATTCAACCTCAACAAAGGTGTTAACTGAGGATTCGTTCCATAAACTGAAACATCGTCGTGATTACCAAAGACATGCTTATATTCTCCTTTTGCAGGTTCAACAACTAGGAATTTCAAGCCATTCTTTCTACCTTCTTTGAGGAGTTGATAAATCGTATTACTCTTACCAGATCCCGTACTCCCTGTCACAAAAACATGTGAAGCTAAAGAGTTTTGGCTCAAATTGACTGGTACATCTTCCTTATGATACATATGGAAAATATCACCTAAATGAATCGTCTTATCAGTAACATCTTCTTCATCAAATTTAGCAATATTTCGTCCGAACTCTGCACACTCTAAAATCGGTAGTCCTGGAATAGATTTTCTAGGGAAGTTCAATGAAAAGGCCAATTCTTGACCAGTAAGAGGTACTGTTGGAGTCACAATAGATGGATAGACATTAAAGGTTGAATCAGCTAATAACAGATTAGGATTCAGTCCAAATAAGGGATGGCGTAATTCTCTTAGGTAAGCAACTATTTCTTCTGTATCACCACTGCTCTCACCCAAATCTCCTCTCCATAAATTAACTGAAGACTGACTCATAAATGACTCTTCTCCTTGGGTCAAGGCTAAGTATGTATGAGCAACATTATTCGCAATATTCTGGTCTTCACTTAGTACATAGGCAGCAAACTCCCACATGCCCATAGCTGTTCCTTTTTCGAAACGTTTCATCTGTTCTTCAAGGACCTTAAGAGCGTGAGAAATATTATGATTGGTAAAGGACTGGGTAATACCCTCGTTTTTACCAACAGTAGCAGTCACATTTGAGGCACGCGCAAAATTAGCACCGATATTAGAACCTAAGTTAATACCACTTGAAGAGCCCAAGGTTTGTCCAACCGTTTGAGATAAGGCACGACTAGCAGTTTTAGCAAGCGCACGGCTAACAGTTTTTGCAGTCGATTGACCAATAGAGTCTGCAGTACTTGTTCCTTTATTCCAAGTATAACCATATCCTCCAACAACCGGAACACTTACATTATGACTGGATCCTTTATTTGTACCATCTGTATGGGAAGTATTTGTACCCTCAGTCTGTCCAGACGAATCTGTTTGAGATTCACCGCTGGTTTGGGTATCCCCAGCAGATTGGTTAACTGATTGATTCTTACCATGTTGGATACCAGCACTGGCTCCAACATTGACTCCAAAAGTAGCCATGGAAGTCGTTGCATCTGAAGCTGTGAAAGTATAGTTGGTTTGCCATTTTTCATAAGGCGCTAAGGCTGAAAATAGCTCAGATAAACGTAACTTTCTGTTCTCTATATCTTGAATAGGACTTGCTAAAAGGATTAAGGTATAGTTTTCGGATGGTTGTGACGGAATGACGCCATCAATCAATTTTTCGATGGTTTGACTGATAAATTTTTCAGATTTGGCAGTTGGTAAATTAGACACCGTTGCCACTGAATAAGGCTTAGAGTTTGCTAGACAAGGAATCCTACCGATTCCCTTTTCATTCTGGACTGTAGATCCAGGAAAGTTACCTTTAATGGCTTCTAACAATCTCTTACGATAATTTTCGACATTGACATTATCAGAATCATTCTTGGTATTTACTACAGCCAGATAAACTTCTGTATTGGTTTCAGTTCGATTGAAGACGAGAGCAATATTACAGTCCTCGTTAGAAAGTACTTCATAAACATTAACCAGTTTTTCTAAACTATTTTCTTTTTTGTCAATGACCCATTTTGTGATATTGAAATACCTGATATTATATGATTCCTGAAAGTCTGTACCAAATTCTACCTTATTTTCTATAGGAACATAAAGTTCTTTTATTTGTTCCAAATACGAATTGAAAATTTCTACTCCACATGAAGCTAATAAACGATTCGTTAACTCCTCATCGCTAATATTAGGTTGATCAGCCAGATACTTTTCTCTTTGCTCCTCAACTTGTTTGAGTTGCTCAGGGCTCAAAGCTGAAAGTTTCGCAACCTTGTCTGCAGCCTTAGCTCCTGCCTTATTAATAATATTTTTTATTCCCATACGATTCACCTACAAAAAGCTATTTCCAAGTAATCATTTGTTTAATCTGGTTAGTATAATTTTCAATTTGTTGCTGCTGCTCCTCTAAGCTTGCAACTTCATTTCTTGTTCTCTGAATTTTCGTATTCAAAGCACTTAATTCTGGACTAAATTCAATTATATTTTGAACAATTATACTTGTAAGATTTACTAGCCAAATTTTAAAAGCTTTCTCGTGTTCCGAACAAATACTTCCTGCAAATTCTGTCATCTTTGATTTAAATAAATCATTATAGGTCTTCTTAAGGCCAGATGCGTTAACTTTACTTGATTTCAAAGTAAAGTCTCCCAATCTAAATACATAACTAAGTTCTTCTTTACTAAACTTTTCAAGATTTAATTGAGTAAAATCTATCTCTTCATAAGATAAAATCAATTGAGAAAGCTTTTGACGTTTTTCTGGTTCAAGTCCCAAATCACCTGAAATAATACGCTCAAAATGAGATTTTATCTCAGAAGCATGATTAGACCAAAAACTGCTAGAAATACGTTCAAAGTCTATCCTTGAAAAATAAAGTTCTTCTACAAATTTATTTCTAAAATAGTCAACTGTTTGTGCAGAAGCTAGATTCTCTAAATTGATTTTCTTTGTCTTGTTCTCACGTGTAACACCGAAATAGTTACTAACCTCGTTACTGATATTTCCTATTTTTAGATTACTAATATCTATTTGTTGATGCTCAGTTAAATTTAAAGTTGGATTTAATGAGAGTATCTCAGTCTGTATGTCATTGAAACGGTTTAGAACATCATCTTTATTAATTTGTTTCATGAGATCTTCTTGGAAAATCTTCATTTCTTTTGGATACTGAATCAAAAGATCATTTCCCATTGACAACGAAGTGGATTTCAAACTTTCAACAATGACGAGTTTTTGGTCATCAAGATTAGCCTCCAATTCAGCCTCTCTGCTATGTAAATCTGCATTTTTCTCAGTAATTACAGCATTAGTTTTTAACAAAAGTTTATCTAATAAAGCTTTTGCCTGCTGGCACTTATTATAGTGTGAATAGCGGTCAACAAAAGTTTTTATGGTATCTTCAATAGTCAACAAACCACTGTTTGCATAGATGAGGTCTGAGCTTTTTTCAGCAGTTTCTCGAACTGTACTAGACATTTGTCTTGGAAGGATATCGAACTCATACAATTTCTTATAGTATTTCGTTTCAGGATTTGAATATTTTTCTCTATAAGTATCAAATTGCTCAGAGTAAAATTCACCCTCAAGATGACCTTTTAATTTCGCTCCAAGTCCTAAAATTGAAGACACGTAATAAATGCCTTGGGCATATAATTTACTTGGAATGGCTTGTTTCATGATTCTATCTCTAAAAGAATCACTTTTAAGATTAGTCGAGCTTAGATCCGCTGCCTCGGCCTTATTAACCACAATCATGGTGAACCGTTCATCTAAGCCTTCTACTGAAATAAGCTTTTCTTTTAATTTACTGTTATCTGTGCTATCCAAGGAACTACTGTCAGTTACAAAAACTGGTAATCCATTTGACATACCAGCCATGGCATTAGCAAGTACTTCTGAATGTTGACTATTGGTTGATGAATTAGAACCCGGGGTGTCGAATATTGTAATTTTTGAACCTACATCTCCTAAAATACCTTTCGAAAATGGGACAAGTACTTCGATTAAATCTCCAACACCTTGGTCAGCAGAATCATTGATAACTTCTAATACTGCATGTAGCTTTGAAATGATTGAATCAAAAGAAGTATTCAAGATACCATCGACTTTCTTACCAAATGAATCAGTGACATTCAATCCATCATAAAATACTTGATTATCATGGAAAGTGAGAACGACTCTTTCATCTTTATATACAAAAGAGATTTTGGCACGATCTTCATAAGAACTAGCCGTAACTTTATAGATTTTAGCGGTCACAGGAGTCTCAGCGCTTGGGAGTAATTCCTGCCCAATCAAGGCATTGATAAAAGTTGACTTCCCTGCACTATAGGTTCCTAATACACAGATAGGAACTGTATCTCCGGAGGCATCCGAAAAGCGTTTTAACTGTGTTTCAATCTCCTTGTTGCTCTCCCCAATATTCTTTATAATCAGTGGCTCAAGATTTTTAAAAATACGATTAATTTCTGGCAGAACATCGCGTGCGTTCTCTAAATAGCTTGTAGATGATGATAAAATAATATTTGAAAAGCGCTCATCTTTTAATGCTTCTTCTAACTGTTGCTTTTCATCATTTGGCCCCTCAAAAATTAATTCAAGTTTTTCATCTGGAACAGAATACTCATTTTCAATTTCTTTTAAAATATCATATACCTTAAAAGGAAAAAAGCCACGTTGAAAAACGGCTGAAACCAACTTACTATTTGAGTTATTTTCACTATTTATTGTTATCCAACTTTCACTAGATAAGTCGTAGCGACAAAAAGTTACTGTCTTCTCGTAAGGATTACTTACAACTTTAATTTTATTCATAATTACTCCGATTATTTAATAATACAAGTGTATTATATCACAGCAAACGGTTTTCTGTATGCGCTTTCTATAAAATCTAACTATTTTTATTTATCTAATGTTTAACTCATTTTTCACCCCACACAAAAAATCCCATCACATTGTGATAGGATTTTATTTTTATTCCATTTCAAAGCTTTCGCTCTTAATCTTATCTGGTAAGATGAGAGACAAGAGGATGCACAAGATGGCTGGTATCAACCATGGTAAGGAAGCTCCTGACAATGGTAGGAAGTTAATGAGGGCATTCAGTCCTGCAAGCTTGAACTGGCTGCCAAGCACGCTAAGCAAGGCAATCAGCGTTACTACCGCAACTGTAACCTGCATACCAGGTTTAGACAAGGCCACGAACTTGTTGGCAATCACAATCATGACAATCGTAATCGTGATTGGGTAGAGAATCAAAAGCACTGGCACTGAGAAAGCAATGATATTGTTAAGTCCCAAGTTGGCAATCGCAAACCCAATCAAGGTAAAGAGAATGGCGTAAGCCTTGTAGGATACTTTCGGAAATGCCTTGTGGAAGAATTCTCCTGTCGCAACGATAAGTCCTGCAGTTGTTGTGAAACAAGTCACTGTCACCATGATAGCTAGGAAAATCTGAGCAGCTGGTCCAAAGATAGCTTGTGTGGCTTGTGACAAGACGCTAGCACCAATATTGGCATCTTTTGGTAGGCCTGCCACTTGGAGTGGGAAATGATTGCCCAAAAAGGCTAGTCCCAAATACAAAGCACCAAAGAGAAGCGTCACTACAAAACCAACGACCCAAATGGTAGAGATATACTCTTTCTTAGATTTAAAGCCTAGTTGGTTGAGAGTGACTACTGCCACTACACTGAAGGCCACAGAAGCTAAGGCATCCAAGGTGTTGTAGCCTTCCAAGAATCCCTTACCAAATGCAGAAGCTTGATAAGCTTGGCTAGCTACCTGAGGACTGTGAGCACCGTATTTAAGTGCTCCTGCCACAATAACCATAACAATCATAATAGCAAAGACAGGTGTTAAGATACGTCCAATACTATCTAGAATTTTAGATGGGTTCATGGCAATCCAAAGTGCTAAAGCAAAGTAGATTACGGTAAAGACAAAGAGCCAAAGGCTGGTATGTCCACTGCCAATCAAAGGCGAGAAGCCAATCGAAAAGGCTGCTGCTGCCGTTCTAGGAATGGCAAAGAAAGGACCAATAGACAGATAAAGGACTGCCAAATAGACTAGGGCAAACTTAGGCGAGATTTTTTGTGAAATCTCATGAATGTACCCCTTAGGATTTAGGGTCCCAATCACCAGCGTTAGGATGGCAATACCAATACCTGATAGGACAAACCCTGCAATCGCAGGCCAAAAATGACCTCCAGATTCAAAGCCTAGCTGAGGCGGAAAGGTCAGATTTCCGGCTCCAAAGAACATACCAAACAACAATAAAGCTGTAAGGCCTCCTTTTTTTAACATAAGTTTCTCCGATCTAAGACAAACAAGATATCATCTCAAAAAAGATAACTTGTTTATTACTATTTTAGTCAACTTACTTAGTATGACATGATTAGTTTGGAACTTCAAGCTATTCAGACTTATTAGGAAAGGTTTTTAAAATTGCAAATTTTCTGTATCATTGTACGAAAAAACTAGACAAGATTCTTATCTCGTCTAGTTTGATAGTTTAATTAAGGATGACTAACAATCAATTCAAGCTCTCCCTGAATTTCCCAAGCTTGAACATCGCTTGGTAGAATGAAGTGGCTTCCTTTTGCAATTGGATATTCTTGACCATCAACAAGGAGACTTCCTTGACCGTCAAGTACACTAAACAAACTGTAATCTGCAGTCTTTTCAAAATAAGCCTTACCTGAAATCTCCCATTTATAAACGGCGAAGAAATCACTTGCTACTAAAAGCGTTGATTTGAGGTCATCTACTTTTGTTGTGACTGGGCGACTGTTGGCAGGTTCACCAATATTTAGGACATCGATAGATTTTTCCAGATGGAGCTCACGCAGGTTGCCCTGGTCATCCTTACGGTCAAAGTCATACACACGGTAGGTTGTGTCACTTGACTGTTGGGTTTCAAGAACTAAGATACCTGCACCAATAGCATGCATGGTACCACTTGGCACATAGAAGAAATCACCTGCTTTAACTGGAACCTTAGTCAAAAGATTTTCCCAATCCTTACTTTCAATTTGCTGACGCAGTTCTTCTTTTGATTTGGCATTGTGGCCATAAATAATTTCAGCACCTGGTTCAGCAGCAATGATATACCAACACTCTGTTTTACCAAGTTCACCTTCATGTTCAAGTCCATAAGCATCATCTGGATGGACCTGAACTGAAAGCCAATCATTGGCATCCAAAATCTTAGTTAAAAGTGGAAAAACAGGTTCCTGACGATTTCCAAACAATTCACGATGCTCTGCATAAAGAACATCTAAAGTTTGACCGGCATAGCGACCATTTTTAATAGTAGAAACACCATTTGGGTGTGCGGAAATAGCCCAGTACTCTCCTACATGGTCGCTTGGAATGTCGTAGCCAAAGACATCACGCAAATGCGTGCCACCCCAAATCTTCTCCTGCATAACAGATTGTAAAAATAATGGTTCAGACATAAAAACTCCTTATATAAGAATGAATAGACTCAAAATCTATGTCTTAACATAGATGATTACTCACATCATGATAAATGAATCAGTTCCACTTTAAAGCGGATGTTCCAAAAATCACCTATAGCCAGTAAGCTCCATCATCAGCAAATCACAAACAGACTTTGACGAGTAATTACCTCAATTATAAGCATAATTTGTGAAAATATCAACAGAGTCCTTAAAGAAATCATAAGATTTTGGCTTAATGGCTGCAAGTCATTTCAATAGCAAATTTCCTTTAAGAATCCTACTCATTCCTTCATTTTTCGGATAGATTGATTGAATTTAAAGACTTTTTAACCTATAATGTTATTGATATTATGAAAGGAAATCTCTCAATGAAATTCTATTCCTATGACTATGTGCTAAGTCAGATTAGCCAACAAAACTGGGTTATGGTTGCCATTACTGCAGGACTTATTTTAGTGACCGGTGTATTTGCTTTTAAAGCCTTCAAAGAACGCCATGATACTAAGTTTCGTGAACTCTCTATTATTTCTATTTTAACCTTAGTTGCCGTGGTTCTAATTGCTATCAGTAATTTCCAAAGCAATCAATCTAACAACGACCAATTTAGAGCATCTCTTCACTTTATCGAGGTTGTGTCTAAAAATCTTGACGTTGATAAGAGCAAGGTTTATGTCAATACTTCTACTACTACAGATGGCGCTATCCTCAAAGTTGGAAACAAGTACTATCGTGCCATCTCAGGTTCAGAACCTGACAGCTACTTGCTAGAACAAATAAAACTTTACAAGTCTGATGTTGAACTCGTGGAGGTTAAAAAATGACATCTTTTTATCTTACTGTTGCAATTAAACTAGCTTTGGGGCTTATTTCACTCGTCTTTGTTATCAATTTAACAGGTAAAGGAAACCTAGCACCTAGCTCAGCTACTGACCAAGTACAGAACTTTGTTCTTGGTGCAATCCTCGGTGGTACAATTTATAGTAGTACCGTTTCAATCCTCCAATATATCGTGATTTTGATTATTTGGACGATTTTGATTTTACTTCTAAAATGGCTAATTACCAATATTCTCTTTATCAAACATTTGATTGACGGTAAACCAACTGTCATCATCAAACATGGTCAACTAGATCCTGAAGCTTGTCGCTCTAAAGGACTTTCAGCCTCTGATGTCGCTTTAAAATTACGTTCCCAAGGAATTTTTCAACTTAAAGAGGTTAAACGTGCAGTTATTGAACAGAACGGCCAATTGATTGTGGTTCGTGCGGGTGATGAAAATCCGAAATACCCAATCGTTACTGATGGGGTCATTCAAACAGAAATTCTTGATACTATTGGTAAAACGGAGGATTGGTTAAATGAAGAGCTTCAAAAAATGGGATATGACAACATTTCAGATATCTTCATCGCTGAATATGATAAAGGAAAGATTAATGTTGTCACTTATTAAACAAAATACTTGCATTACCGTTTAATATTGTCTACAATGGTCTCATCATAAAAAGGAGGTTCTATCATGGGAATCGAAGATAAATTGAATCAAGCTAAAGGTGCTCTTAAAGAGGGTGCTGGTAAACTGACTGGCGACAAAAAGACTGAAATTGAAGGTGCTGTTGAAAAAGTTGTAGCAAAAGCAAAAGACGGTCTCGAAGATGTTAAAGAAGGCATTGAAGGTGCTGTTGAAGGCCTTAAAAATAGCTTTAAAAAATAAGACAAAAAAGAAGTTTTCAAGCCATTTGGCAAGAGAACTTCTTTTTATATGTTTTCTAAACTGAAATTACTTACGAGAATGCTTGCTTCCTTTAAGTGCAAATGATGTTGTCATAAGTACAGCTCCTAATGCACCTAATCCCAAGCTACTCACATCACCAGTATCTGGTAACGTTGATTGGTTTGCTTGGCTACTTTGTGAACTTTTAGCAGACTGATTAGCCTTAGAACTTGTTTGGGTATTTTGTTTTTGTGCAAGATTCGTTTGTACGACTGGGCTTACATTTTCCTTTTGACTTGAAACTTCTCTTGGCTGACCTTTTGATGCTTCAGGAGTTTGATTTTGAGCTTGGATCTTATCCAACTTTTCAGCAGTCTCTTGACCTTCTTGTTGAGCACCACTTGTCGCATTGGTCATAGTTTGTGTCGGTTGTTCTTCTGCAGACTGGTTAGCAACTGTTGTTTGTAATTCAAGAGACGATACTTCAGGGCTTGAAGTTTTTGAAGTTGATGTACTTTGATTTGATAAGGCTGTGTTTGTCGCTGTAAGTACTGAAGCGTTGGTAGTTGGTTGACTAGCACTGTTGCTTGCTGTGGTGCTAGTATGTGTAGAGCTTGAGCTACTTGTTTGACTAGCAAAGTTTGGTGGGGTAGGACGTCCTGTATTAGTCGTTTGACTTGTTGAACTTGTAGTACTTGTGCTAGACGTATTCTCAGAACTGGCCGAACCAGATTGGCCCCATAGGGTGTTAATGCTACCAGTATTGGTAGAGCTTCCACCATAGCTAGTTGGTCCGCCGTAGCCTCCGAAATTATCAGACATTGAACTATTACCAAAACCACCACCTGGGAAGCCGCCCATGCCACCAGCACCAGGACCATTGTTTGTACCTTCTTCAGTAGCTGTTGCAGTCACACTAGCACCACTTGATGTCGTAATGGTATAGGTTTCACCCGAAGTTAGACTCTCGGTACTAAAGACCACATTTCCAAATGAAGTTGTTGCTGTTGTGGTCGCTACAACATTTCCAGAACTATCTGTAACTGTGATGGTATCTCCAGCACTACCAGAGATGTTGGCCATGATATAAGACTGGCTTGAACCCGTTGTAAAGGCCTGAGCCATTCCTTGGTTACCTATGGCCCAAACGGTACCGCCAGAAATAATACCTGTTCCATCGTAGTCGATAGCAGCATTATCTGCACTTGTCTGAGCGACGTAGAGAGAACCACTTTTCACTGTCACATTGCCGTTACTGTCGATACCATCACCGTCTGCCAAGATAGTTACCGTTGCACCGTCAATATTGATGCCCACTTCATTTTCCAAGTCAGAAGTCGAATTGGTTAAGCTTGAAGTATCAGCGCTGTCCTTGGTCGTCCACTCAGTGGCGTTAATACCGTCATCACCAGCAGTGATATCAACGGTTCCACCTGTCAAATTGATATAACGCCCTTCAAGGCCTTCGTCACCTGCTACAACTGTTACTTTAGAATTGCCTTCGACAGTCAATTCATCTGTAACCGTGATACCTTTATCAGTTGCATTAATGGTTACCGTTGAGTCGGTAATCGTCAAATCACCACTGTTCACATCTGTTTCGTCTTCGACCTGAATACCGTCATCAGTTGCCGTGATGTTGACTGTGGCATTTTTAATGATTACAGCTGTCGTCGCATTGATGCCATCCTTGGCCTCAGAAGTCAAATCAAGCGTTACAGAGTCAACCGTTACACTATCAGCCTTAATGGCGTGCTTTTCAGTACTTGAAAGGGCCAAGCTACTTCCAGTACCGCTGGTAATGGTCAAAGCTCCCGCTGCTTCGATGGCATTAGCAGAGGTTGAAGAGATAGAACTGTCTGAAAGGACATTCACTGTCAATTCTGCTGAGGAATTAGAAGTGATTGACGAATCTGTTAAGGTCACTCCATCCAAGTAGATTGTCACCGGATCCGTCACGCTACCAGACACAATAATAGTATAACTTGAGCCATTACCTGTTAGTGTATATGAACCTGATTGATTAATGGTAACGGTAGTGCCGTCAACTGTTACTGTGCTACTATCACTCGTTACCACAGTTGTCCCATTAAAGGTAATCGTGGTCGTCGTGCTTTCTGAATCATCACTGCTAGACTCAGTTGTTGTTGTCTCAGACGTAGTATCTGAAGCATTGTTGGTTAGAACTGAAGCTGTCTCTGAAGCGGTCGCTTCAGTGGAGCTTGTACTAGTGCCACTGCTTTCATCTGTAGTAGTTGTTGCCGTTTCTGAAATTTCATTAGTTGTTGTTGCAGCAGTTTCAGAAGAACTGGCTTCTGAAGTTGAAGATGTGCTTGACTGATCAGATGTTTCACTACTTGACGATGTATCTGTTGTGTCTGCTGTTGTACTTGTTGCTGATGAAGTCGTGGCGGAAGTCGTAGTTGTAGTACTTGTATCAGTGTCTGTACTTGTCTCACTAGTATTTGACGAATCTTCTGTCTGCACACTTTCTTCAATCAAATCGGCAGTGGTTTCACCCGTCGTAACCGTTGAGAGTGTTGATTCGGTGTTAGTCTCATCGGCTGAAGCCTTATTTTCATTTAAGACGACCGAGCTACCAAAAATTAAGCTCGCTACTAGGACTGAACCCGCTGTTTTCCATTTTGATGATTTTTTAATGGCATAACGTTCTTGTGTTTGTTTGCTATGTTTATATGTCATATGTTAGACCTCTTTCTTACTTTTGAGATGCCTCTATTAAACACAAGAAACCTAAGACAAGACTTAAAGAAAGGTTAATCTTTCCTTAAAGTAAAAAGTCCCCAAGATATTGGGAACTTTCAATCTATAGGATAAACCACTCTAAATTCTTCCAACACAACTAGACTGTCCTGACTAAAATGTAGTCCAACCTCATGCAACCAATTGCTAAAGAGATTCTCATGAAGCTTTTGCCAGTAAGCTAGGGTTCGATCTCCTTCACCTTCCTTGTAGGCATGGTTTTCAGAAACCTCTTTAAATGGGATGACCTCAACTTTCGTCGTTTCAATAATACAAATAGCATTCTCCTTACTATCAAGAATGACGCTCAGTTCATTTTCCTTGGGCAATGGTTCATTCCCCACTGCATACAAGTCAAAAGCTGAACTGGTTGCTGTCTTTTGCCCCATCAATACGAGCTCTGCCAAATAATCTGCTTCCACGCCAAAGGCCCAGGCATCAATCTTATCTCCGATTGACTGATTTAAAATCTTATAGGCTTGCCACATCTGGTCTGATTTCATCAATCTACTCCTGCTTTTACTTTCCTTCCATTATATCAAAAATGATAGGCCAGATGGCACTATCATTTTCATCTTAATACTTAGAATGTTTGTAACCATAAAAGGCATAGATAACTGAGCCGATTAGCACTGCCAAACCAAAGGCTAACCATGTCTGCCAACTGTACTGACTCATAAAGGAGAGGCAGACGATAATTGAGATAATTGGTAAAACCGGAACAAATGGAACCTTGAACTCGTCCTTCTGTGGCAATCCCTTGTCCTTACGAAGAATAATGAGGGCAATAGCCAAGAGGACCAAGTAAGCCAAGGTCGCAATGTTAACCAAGGATGCCATATTGGCCAAAGAGAAGATACCTGCTGAGATAGCTGACAAAACGCCTGTCAAAAGCGTCGCATGATGTGGAACCTTATTAGTCTTTGAAACCTTTTGGAAGGTTTGAGGAAGGAAACCATCACGCGCCAGGCTATAAACCATACGGCTAAGGGCATAGGCCATTGAGATACATACCGTAATCAAGGTCATAATTGCAACCACAGAGACGTAGTTGGCGGCCCAAGAAATACCGATATAGCGAAGGGCATAAGCCACAGCATCATCAACATTCAACTTGGTATAGTGAACCACTCCAGTCAAGACCAGCGAAACCACTGCATAGAGTGAAGCCACGATAATCAAGGCAAGAACGATACCTCGAGGAACGTTCTTTTGCGGCTCTTTAATCTCGTCTACCGTCATAGAGATAGACTCGAAACCAAGGAATCCAAAGAACATAAGAGAGGCACCTGCCATAATCCCAGTTTTTCCTCCGTAAATCTGACCAAAGCCAAATGGTACAAAATCTGTCCAGTTGCTAGGATTCAAATGGAAGAGCCCCACTAAGATAAAGACCGCCAAGGCTGAAAATTTGAGCACTACCAAGAGGGAGTTCAAACGTAAAGCCTGCTTAGAATTCATGAGAAGAAGAGCCGTCACCAAGACCAAGACTAAGACTGGCAAGAGGTCAATGTATGTGCCTTGACTGGGATTGAAAGGTCCACTGATGGCCTGAGGCAACTTAAGACCAAAGCTAGCCAGTAGCCCCTTGAGGTAAGCACCCCAACCAGAGGCAACACTGGATACGGCATTCATAAAGACAATCATGGTCAACCAGCCACCCATCCAGGCAGGATACTCTCCCCAGACAGCATAGAGATAACCGTAGACACCACCGGCTGATGGGTAACGTGAGGCAAACTCGGCAAAGAAAATCGCTGACATCCCAACACACACGGCTGAAATCAAGACTGAAATAATCAGGGCAGGACCAGCCAGAGTCGATGCCGCAGTACCAGTAATCGTAAAGATTCCTGTACCAACCATGGCACCGATTCCCAGCAGGACCACATCCCTAAGGGTCAAATGTCGTTTCATCTCAGTCTGAGCGAGACCAACATCCTTTTTACGAAAAATACTCATTTTTATACTCCATTTTTTGCTAAATACCGAACTATTATACCATATTTCTTGGTCTAAATGGTCTTTTTTCTGTATTTTTATACTTTTATTGGTGAATGCTATGCCAAAAATAGGGACTCCTAATGCTTACTTTTTAATTTTCCATACATCTCGATTAAAAGGAGCTTGCTAAAATGGCCCTATATCATTCTTTTTTGTTTCTCAAATCCTTACCTAGAAAGAATTTTCAATTTTTAGAAAAAAACATGAAAATCTTATGAATGCGTTTGATTCTTCTAATGAAAGATGTTAGAATGGGGTCATTAAAAAGGAAAAGGGGAGCTTTTATGGAAAATAAAGTTCATTTTAAACTTCATAAAGTGAAAAAACAATGGGTTACCATTGCCGTGTCTGGTTTGGCACTTGGTGCCTCATTGATTGGAGTTGGTGTCTCTGCCGACGAGCAAGCTGCCAATCAAGTTACCTCAGCTAGCACACCTGAAAGTGTCAGCCAGGATCCTGATCTTGTCGTCACAGAAACAACTGTAGCTACAGCAAAAGCTGATCAAGTCGCAACCAATAAGGCAAGTGATACAACTGCTACTGTCACAACTGATAAGCAGCCAGTCCTTAAAGAAGACCAAGCAAGTAGCACTTACAATTTGTCTAGTGGCGAAACGAGAACTGCTACTTCAACTTCAGAAACAGCTAGCACAGTCACCGAAGTAAACAGTCAAGCCCCAGAATCTGTTGAAACTACTGTCGTTTCTGGCGGTCAATTCAATAGTGATGCTGAGGGCAACTGGTACTATCTCAAAGATGGGAAAAATCTGACAGGTGCCCAAAACGTTGACAATTTCGACCTTTATTTCCACGAGGATGGCAAGCAAGCCAAGGGTGAGATTATCACAGAAAATGGACAATCTTTCTACTATGACAAAGCCAATGGACGTAAGGTAACCAATACCTCTATCAACATCGATGGTCAAGCTTATACTGCTGATGCCCAAGGTCGTTTGACAGCAGTTCTGCCTGAAACGAACAAACGCAACCAGTTTATTGAAGACAACAACCACAACTGGTATTACCTCGGCAAAGATGGGAAACCCGTCACTGGTGCTCAGAATATCGATGGCTTTAACCTCTACTTCCACGAAGATGGTCGACAAGCTAAAAACGAAATCGTCACTATTAATGGTGATAGCTACTATTTCGATAAAGACAATGGACGTCGCGTAACAGGTCTCCAAGCTCTTAACAACGTCAACCATAAATACTTTGGCTTTTACTACTTCGACAAAGATGGCAAGATGGTCAAAGATGACTTCATCACTGAAAATGGAAATCTTTACTACTTTGATGCTACTGGTAATCAACCTAATTTTGTCTTTGTTTCGGATAAAGCTGGAAACTGGTATTACATCAATGACTTCAAGGCAACTAAAGGCTTCTCAGCCCCATTTGGTTTCCAAACCGAATTTCTAGACCGTAGCCAAGCTCACTACAAGACAAGTGTTCAAAACCTGAACGGACAACAGTATTACTTTGACCCTAAGACTGGTATTATGCTAACCAACCGTTATGTTTCTGACGATAAAGGGAATTGGTATTACTTTGGTAAAGACGGTAAAGCGCTTCATGGCTTTCAAACGGTAGATGGTAGCCTTCACTACTTCAATGACAATGGTCAACAAGTCAAAGGGGACTTCCTTTACTACGGTAACGATATCTACTATTTCGATAAGGATAATGGAAATCCAGTAACTAACCAATTTATCAATAGAGACAACTCTTGGTACTACTTCGGAGCTGATGGTAAAGCCGTATCTGGTTTCCAAACCATTAACGGACAGAACCTTTATTTCCACGAATATGGTGTCCAAGCCAAGGGACAACTGGTTACTGTTGGTGGCAAAACCTACTACTTCGATCCAAATACAGGTGACAAGTGGGTTAATCGCTCACTTACCTTAAACGGTACGGTCTATAACTTTGATAGTAATGGTGTAGCGACTACTAAAGCTGACCAAACCACAAATCGAAATCAATTTGTTAAAGGTACTGATCAAGAATGGTACTACTACGATGCTAATGGTAAAAAGGTCACTGGTTTCCAAACCATTAACAAGGACCTTTACTACTTTAACGATAAGGGACAACAAGTCCGAGGAAAGATTTTCAACCTGGGGGATAACCACTACTTTGCCAACAAAGACACTGGTGCTGTCCTTCGTAATGCCTTCTACCATGATAAATCTACTGGTCGTTACGGTGCTTTCTCTGAAAACATCTACTACGCTGGCAATGACGGTGCCTTCAAGACAGGTTGGTTTGAAGTTGATGGCAACCGTTATTATGGTAGCGACTATTCTGATGACGACACACCTAAAGGAAACCTCTACACAGGAGTTATCAACTCTCAACTCTTTAGCCCAGATGGAAAACTCTTGACAAACGGTCTCTATCCTGAGTTCAAGCGTACTGGTGAAAATTCGTATGAACTTGAAGGTGTCTATGTTACAGATGCCGACGGTAATATCAAAGAAGGTCCTTATCAATATGATAGCAAGATTATTGGGTCTAAATATAGTAGCGTCCGCCAATCACAATGGTCAACTTTTGACGAATGGGATATTCTTAATGGACACCTCTACCATTTCGACTCAACACCTATGACCTTCACAGCACCAAATGGCCAAAAAGTGACCACAAACGTTGCCATTGCAACAACTAACAAGACCCTTACTTATCATGGCGTAACCTTTAATTTTGATGCCAAGGGTATTGATGGGGCAAAAGAAAAAGCCATCCACTTTGACCAATTGCAGACGGATCGTAACGGCACAAGTTATCTCTATGAAAATGGTCAAAAAGTCACTGGCTTGAAGACCTTTGATGGCGTCACTTACTATTTCTATGACGATGGCCGCCAAGCAAAAGGCACAGAGGTTACAATCAACAACAATGTTTACCAATTTGACCAATTGACTGGTATCATGACACGTAACGCCTTTTCAAAATCATACAACTATGAAGGTTCTCCACGCTTCCCATACTACCCAACACGCTACTATGGCAACGACGGAGCTGCTCTTACCGGTTGGCAAACCATCGACGGCAAGAACTACTACTTCCGAGCTAGCGGAAACCTTGAAACAGGACGTTTTGTCATCGGGGACAGAGCCTATAATGCCGATGACAATGGTGTAGTTGCTGACCGCAAGGGTGAACCAGCCTATCGTAATCGCATTGTCTACGATAAAGGCGACAACTACTATTACAATGACAAAGGTGAGAAAGTGACTGGCTTCCAAGAAGTTGATGGCAAGGTCCTCTACTTCGACGCTGAAGGCAAACAAGTCAAAGGACGCTTTGTCACAGTTGATAACTACACCTACTATTTGGACCCTAAAACAGGTGAAAGATACTCTAACCGCTCTGTCCTCATCGATGGTAAACTCTATACCTTCGACAAAGACGGACATGTCGTGAAGTAAGTTTAGATGAAACCGAGACGAATGTCTTGGTTTTTTTGTGGGTTCTTTTAAAATTAAATTTTTCGAACTTTCTTCCATAAAAACTGAAAAATTGTAATTTATACTTGAGTTTTTCAAGAATTAATTGATAAAATTTGCAATACTTTTACTATTTTTTTCACAATATAACAGCTTCCGAATAATTAAAAAATTATTATAGAAATATTTGAATATATAAAAATCAAATGTTAAAATTAAGGTGAAAAGTGAGAAACGGAGGATAGAATTATGGAACACAAAACTCATTTCAAGCTTCACAAAGTGAAGAAACATTGGATTACCATTGCTATTTCAAGCTTAACACTTGGAATCATCGCTTCTACCGGAAATATCGCTTATGCTGAGCAATCGGAATTACCTCTTACTAATCAAACAATAGAAAATTCCATAGTTTTTGAAGAATCAGCTATCAACACATCGAATACTTTCATTGATGAAAAGACTACTAGCCAGTCCGAATCGTCTCTTGAAACATCAACAAATCATTCTACGACAACCGATACTTATACAGTCGACAACAACTCGAAAGTATCGCTTCCTGAAGATAGTACCGTACCATCTTCAAGTGAAGCATCTTTGGAAGGAGCTACTAATGTTTCTGAAGCTTCAAGTATTGAAACACAAGAAGATAACTCAATTACAGGAGGCAACTTCATAACTGATGAATATGGTAATTGGTACTATATTAAAGATAATCAAAAGTTAACTGGCTTTCAAACAGTGGATGGTGTTCCTCTTTACTTTGACCAGGATGGTATCCAAGCAAAGGGTAACTTTGTAACTGTGGATAATGAAACATACTACTTTGACAAAGATTCTGGTAGAAAGTTAACGAACCAATTTGTTACTGATGGTGGCTATGGATGGTACTATCTCGGAGCTGATGGTAAGGCTGTAAAAGGAGCGCAAACTATTGATAACTTTGATCTCTATTTTGATGATAGAGGATATCAAATTAAAGGTTCGCTAGTTAATATCGGAGAACAGACTTACTATTTTGATCCATACAACGGAAGAAAGGTTAAGGACAAAAAGATTTATGTCCATGGAGGTACATTCTATTTTGATGAATCTGGCGCTGCAGTAAAAAATCGTTTTATTTCTGATAATGAAGGTTTTTGGTATTACTTTGATAAAGATGGACATATGGTTACCTTCAGTCAAATCATCGATGGCTACTCTCTTTATTTTCATTCTGATGGAAAACAAGCTAAAGGTCAACTAATATCAATTTGGGGGAACCATACAGGAACACATTATTTCGATAAGGATAATGGTAGAGAGGTTAAGAATGCCATCTTCGAGCTTGATGGTAAGTCTTATGAAGCTGATGAAAACGGTATTGTTAAAGAACTCCCTCCATATCGTAACCAATACATTTCTGAAAATGGAAATGATTGGTCCTATTACGATGGTTTTGGACACAAACTTATTGGACTTCATAATATAGATGGTGTAAATGTTTATTTTGATGATAACGGAATCCAAGCGAAAGGAAAAATAACAACTATAGGTACAGACACTTATTTCTTCGAAAAGGATAATGGAGCAATGCGTACAAATCAGCTTTCTGTCATTCCTACCAGAGTGAAGAAAACCGTAAATGTTTATGGTACTGATATTGACATAGATGAGTACGTCAATATCACTTACTATTTTGGCCCAGATGGAAAGGCTATAAAAGGATTCCACACGATAGATGGACAAACCTACTACTTCAACGAGAAGGGTTGGGCACTCGATGGCATTATCCATGAAAAAGATGGCGACTACTTCCTCCAAAACTATCATTTAATTTACAATCAGTTTGTAAACACATACTCTGATAATCAAGATGATAAAACAATTACTGGTACCTACTATGTAAACGGTGAAGGAAAGGTTCAAGTAGGATGGCTTAACAAAGACAATAATCGTTATTATCTAGATCCTGAAGCAGGTGGAAAAGTCACTTACGGTTGGAAAGAAATTGATAATAAATTCTATCATTTCACTGAGAAAGATAATCAAGATTCTGCTGGTCAACTTATTCGCAATCAAACTTATCAAGATGGCGACATCTTAGTAACTATTGACCAAGAAGGAATCGTAACTCGTAGCACTGAGAAGCGTCAAACATTTGTTAAAGATGCTCTAGGAAATAGTTATTATGTCACTAATGATGGGACATTTTTAACAGGTCCTCAAGTGGTTGATGGTATCTCTCTTTATTTTGATAAAGATGGCAAACAAGTAAAAGGTCAATTACGTAAGATTGATGGACACATCCATTATTACGATAAACTCACGGGAGAAATGATGACAAATCGTTTCGTCACATTATTACTCGGAGAATATGTTCCAGAAGAAGATTATGAAAAAGTTATCCATTTTGGAATGCCCGCAGCTCCTGGAAGCGGTAGTGGCGACGGAGGGGCTTCTAGAGTCGCTAGATACTACTTTGACAAAGATGGCAAAGCAATAACTGGGCGTCAAACTATTAATGGTAAAGATTACAATTTCCAACAAGATGGGCGTGCCATCCTGAATAAAATGGTTGATTTTGGCGGTCAAAGCTACTTCTATGGCGATGATGGAGCCATGGTTAAAAATCAAACTGTTATGTTTAAATTTTTAGCTATAATGAGACAATTTACGGTTAGCTATCACTTTGATGAAAATGGTGTTGGCCACTACGTCCACTAGCATTAGTTGTATTTCTTTACCTCAATAACGTCTAATTTAGGAATACTACATCTAAGAGAGTCAAAACCACCTGTGAGAATGATAGTGTCTGTTTTTTAAAGTCAGTCGTACAAAATAAATGTACGGCTGTTTTTTATGCATACCGCTTAGACTTGTACTTCTCTATTTTCTTCTTAGCGATTGGGTATAACAAAGGATATCTGAAATTAAGGTAGCGTTTCTCACTTCCAAAGCCAGTTTCATGATCAATATTCAACATGGTATAGTGGATAAGGTTCGTCAAGACCAGAGTAACTAGAGAATAGAGAACTGCTACAATTATCAGGGATATGACAATAAATGTTCATATATTATTGATTAAAGTTTTTGAAATATAAGTTTTTTATTAAACATAAATCACTTTTATGAATCCTCTAGAAAATCATAAAAAGCCCTAATTTTTGAATGAAATTTTACATTAACACTCGTAATGTACTATTACTATCATGTTTTAAATCATTTTAAGTATCAAACAAATTTTTTCAATTTACATATTTTTAATTTTTTGACTTTTATAATCACCTCTGTTATAATCATCATATATCAAGGAGGAATTAATGAACATGAATAAGAAATTACATGCTACTATTGGTCTTAGTGCTGCAATTTTAGCACTTGGTCTATCATCTTCTGCACTTGCAGATGAACAAGAATTGCCAGTAAGTCTTCCCGCTACAGAGGCTCTTGATAACACTTCTTTTGAAAACCTAGTTGTTGAAAACATCCCTGCTTCAGCCGTTGATGTTAATCTAGCTAACGAATCAGTAAGCACAACAACTACTACTAATCCTGCAACTGAGGTTAGCTCAGCGAGCACTGCTATCCTTAGTGAGGAAGTAACTGCACCTGCACCAACAATTGAAAATACAAGCCCTGTAAATCTTGAAGAACCAAGTCCAGTTGTAAACACACCAACGGTTGATGAACGTGTGTCAGAAGTTCGTATTCATCATATTCGTCGTACAACTGAAGCAAGTTATTCACAATTTAGCTCTCAAAAAGATGTGCTTTACACAACGATTAAAGTACCTGCATTCACTGAATACGACACATCTGCTTTTGCGCCAGCAACAGTAACAGATGAAAACGGAAAAACATGGTATTTCGCTAAATACGACGACATAGTGCTTAACAATAAGAGTAATTACGGCGCTCCTAAAAAAGGAATTGCTTCAAGTCCTATGATTGATGTTACCTACTTCTATGATGATGTTGACCTTGCTCCAACTGTCGCACAACAAGCCCGTTTTGTCGATGAGAAGGGACAGGAAATTGCTCCAATCAAAGTCAACATGGTTAGACGCGATATTGATTTAGCTTACTATGCCTATTTCCCGACTGCGCCTGAAACGATCCAAGCTAATGGTAAAACATATAAGCTACAATCAACTGATGATCAAGAAATTAAGTCACACAAAATTCGTATTTCAAATACTGTGACAATCACTTATATTTACAAGGAAGTTACTGAAGGAACAGCTGAAAAACCTGTAACACCTGTTACACCAACAAGTGCTAAAAAACTTCGTCTTCCTAAAGGCAATAACGGTGTGAAAACGCGTATCCCTGTTAACTACAAACACCAAACAAATTCTTCAAACCAAGGAACTACAAAATTACGTCTCCCTAAAGGGAATAATGGTGTGAAAACACGTGTACCGGCTAAAAAGAACACTCCTATTCTTGCAGTAGACTACTTATAAGCAAAAAAAAAAAACAAAGACAAACTAAACTCGTCTTTGTTTTTTTCATTCTTAATTAAAACAGCAGATTTTTTAAATCATATATTCCAAATCATAACTAGCATCAGAAAGAATACGTGCTAAAAATTGTTGGGTACGTTTTTCTTTTGGTCTGTAAAAAATGTCTTTTGGACTCCCCTCTTCAATGACATGCCCTCCATCCATGAAAACGACATGGTTAGCTACATCTCGTGCAAACCCCATTTCATGAGTCACAACTACCATTGTTGTTCCTTCATGAGCAAGTTGTTTCATGACATCCAGAACATCCCCAACTAGTTCTGGATCAAGGGCTGATGTTGGTTCATCTAACAAGATAACTTCTGGTTTGACTGCTATTGCTCTAGCTAAACCAATACGTTGTTGTTGTCCTCCTGAAAGTTGTGATGGGTAGTAATCTTTAAAATCCAGAAGACCAACTTTTTTAAGTGCTTCTTCAGCAATCTCTTGCGCTTCACTTTTGGGAACTTTCCTGGCAATCACTAAACCTTCCAAGATATTCTCAATGGCAGTCTTGTTTGCAAATAAATTGTAATGTTGAAATACAAAAGCTGTTTTCTTTCGGATATCTAAAATATCTTTCTTTGATAACTTATCCAAAGAGTAGTCCTTACCCGAAATTGTTAATTGACCTCCATCTGCTTTCTCCAAATGATTTAGGCAACGCAAGAAAGTTGTTTTCCCTGAACCTGATGGTCCCAAGATGACAACCACATCTCCCTGTTTCACTTGTAGATTGACATCAACAAGAACCTGACGATCTCCAAATGTTTTTGATATATGTTTAGCTTCTAGCATAGTGACTCCCTCTATGTAAATTGCAATTTTCTTTCTCCAAAGTTAAAGAGAACTTGAATGATACCACAAATGATTAAATATAAAATGAAGATGACAAAATAAGATTCAAAATATTGATATCCATATGCTGCTTCAACTCGTGCAATTGCGGTAATATCTTTTATCGTCATAACAAAGACAAGTGACGTCCCTTTCACAATATTGATAACTAAGTTACACAAATTGGGAAGAGCAGACTTAAGTGCCTGAGGAAAAACGATTCTCAGATAAGCTTGTCTTGTTGTTAAACCTATGGCTTGTGCAGCTTCTAATTGGCCTTTATCAACAGTTAGTAATGCTGATCGAATGATTTCCGATAAGCTTCCTGTCGTCATCAAGCTATAGATAATAAAGGCATAGTAAAGCGGATTAACTTTGAAGACATCTATGTGACTCCCAATACCTTTAAAAAACTGATTTAACAAACTAGGGAACAAACTATAAAAGAATAAAATTAAAAGAATTGGAGGTGTTGCACGAATAAACGCAAGATAAACAATTGAAAAAGTCTTAATACCTCGTACCTTATAAATTTGACCCAAAGCGAGAAATAAAGCAGGTAGAAAACTCAATAGAATAGCCACAACCATGATTCCCAATGTTACTGGAACACCATATAAAGCCTTGATAAAGGTATCTATAATAAAAGTAATATTCATTTTTTACCTCTCTTTTACACTCAATTGTTGCTCTGCTATCCTAGAAATCAACGATAGAATTAATGCTATTCCCCAATAAACAAAGGCAACAGCTGTATAAGTCTCCAAAGAATAATTTCCTAAATGGCGACTAATCAAAAGGTTCCCTTTGCCCATTACATCAATAAAACCAATCGTATAAGCCAAAGCTGCATCGCGCATAAGGTTAAGTATAGCTGTTGTAATATTTGGTAAAGCAACCTTAAATGCTTGAGGGGCAATAATTCTTACAAAGGTTTGTTCAGAAGTAAGCCCAATACTAAGCCCAGCTTCTAATTGTCCTTTAGGGATTGCTTGATAAGCTGCTTTAAATACTTCTGATATCATTGCTGAAAATAGGAGAACCATAGTCACAAGAACAAATATCAATTTAGACCAATCATTTATATCCAATCCTAACCACCAATTAAGAAATTCTGGAACTCCGTAAAATACCAAGAATAATAGCACAATAGGTGGGGTACAGCGTAAGATAAAAACATATCCCTTAGCTAAATTCTCTAAAGCTTTATCCTTAGAAAGGCTTGCCCAAGCAATTAATCCTCCTAATAACGACCCAAGTAAAGTCGTTAATAAGATAACCAATAATGTCATCGGTAAGCCCTTTATGATTTCAGGTAATGCTCCAAAAACTTTTGAAATGTCATAATTGACCATAATTTCTCCTAACTAAACTCACTTCAGAAGCTTATCAAAACATCCTACTTTTACGACGTTACAATTTACTTATTTGTCTACGTATGAGAAGACATCCTCACCAAAGTATTTTTTAGATAACTTTTCAAGTGTACCGTCTTCTTTTAGTTCCTTAATTGCCTTAGTATATTCTTTTGAAAACTCTTCATTCTTACTATCAAGATGCAAAAGTGGATATGTTGGAATTCCTTTATAAGGGAACCAAGTCAATTTATCCGCATATTGATGATACGCACCATCTTTATCAGTTACAGCCTTTTCAAAAGATAATTTAATATCAAAGTAAGCATCATAACGATTTTCCAAAACCCATGCATAGGCATCTGAAACTTGGAAAGATTCCGCAGATGTTAACTCAATTGGTTGATCTTTATGCTCATCGTTGTAGTCTTTGATAACATTCCACTGAGCATTTTGTGGTGAGATTGGCACCAATCGACCATTTTGTTTTGCAAAATCAGAGATATTTTTATATTTATCTTTATCATCCTTACGAATGGTAAATCCAATAATACTTGCTCCAATTGGATCTTTCGGAATAATAAATTTTTTAGCACGTTCATCTGTATACCACGCGCCCTTAGTACCAATATCATATTTACCTGACTCTAAACCAATCAAAAGGTCATCATCACTTGTTCCAGTATATTCAAATTTGTACTGTGGAAGCTTTTTATCAATTTCCTTTAATACAGCTACCTCATAGCCATCAGAATTACCATCCTTATCAACAAAATCATAAGGAACATAGTTTTGAGTATGGGCAACCTTTAATGTTGTTACCTTTCCAGAGTCTGATTTTGCTTTTTTAGCTCCTGTTAAGTTGCGTCCAATAACTGTAGCCCCAATAAGTGCTACAACAACTGCTCCACCAATAATCCATGTCTTTTTACTCATATTAATCTCTCCTTTTTCTTACAAAATTGCTGCTTCACGTACCCATTCAATACGCTCATGGTTAATATCACTTGGAATCGTGCAATCAGCACCAATGATTAACCCATGAGTTCCAGTATCAGCAATAATCTCCCTAACCTTTTCTTGAATAGCTTTTTTAGTTCCAGTATATAGAAGACCATCTTTTCCATTTTCAAACCCACCAAGAACTGTACGACCTCCAAAAATGTTACGGCCTTTTGCCAAACTAATTCCCTCAGGACCAACCGCCCAATTAACTACCTGAGCAGGATAATCTTTAAAGAGTTCGATGTTATTGCGGGCCCCTTCGTAGCCACAAATATGTAGGATATTGTGACCCTTGGCCTCATTGGCTGCATCTAAAACCTTTAATTCACTTGGAGCAATGATTTCCTTATAAATATCAGCGCTAACACGATTATCTTGAATACTTTGAACACTTAGGTAAATACCATCAGCACCAGCTTCTTTAATCACTCTCTGACTAAGACTTGCAATGTCTTCTCCAATAACATCTAAAACATGCTTCAAAGCTTCACGGTTCTCCTCAATGTAATCTGCGATAGTATCATCTCCACCTGAAACCTTTCCAACTAACCATTTAAAATAAGTAACCGGAGCGAAGATATTGTAAATTGCAACAATATCTTCAGGAAAATCAGCAATCAAACTTTTTACAAGTTCAACTTGAGCAGAAATCCAAGGATGATTTGCACCTAAAGGTTCAATTGTTTGCAAATCACTGATTGACTTAAAGTCTTTAAAAACAGGCTGTGGATATGCAAAGAAACCATCACTCATCAATTTAACAAAATCAGGTTTGACTTCTTCTATAAATTTTTTATGACCAGCCTTATTTTTATCAATAATTTCTGGATTTTCAAAACCATGTAACCACTCTGCTTCAGTAGTAAAATGATGCCAAAATCCCACCGGGACACGATCAACACTTTCTCCACGAAATGCTTTCAAAACTAACTCTCTTTTTTCTGACATAAGAATCTCCTTTTCTCTTATCCTAATATCAACAGCTAATGAACATACCTAAAATACTTTCAACTCCTATTATCACTAGCTGCTTCAAAACTGAATGACATTATCTTATCAGAGATTATCACATCCGAAAAATAAAGAAATTTTATCCCTAGCCATAAATAAAATTTATGATATAGTAACCCAAATAACGTTAAAACCTATTGTTAACTTCTTTTAAGTACATATCCTTACATAGTATTATTACCGTCAGCTATAAGTAATTCTTAACGCCAATATAAAGAATTACTATCACAAACACCATTTAATCTCTATTCTTCCTGAATAACCACTTCTCTAACTAACTTTGCTATAATAGTCTCAACTAAGCCAAAGGAGTTTTTTATGACAACCTTATACGATTTTACAGTTTCAGATCAAGCTGACCAGCCCGTATCCCTAAATGATTATAAGGGCAAGGTCGTCTTAATCGTCAATACAGCAACAGGTTGTGGTTTGACGCCACAGTATCAAGGTTTGCAGGAACTTTATGACAAATACAAAGACCAGGGTTTCGAGATTCTTGATTTTCCTTGTAATCAATTTATGGGGCAGGCCCCTGGTAGTGCTGAAGAAATCAATACCTTCTGCACCCTCAATTACCATACTACCTTCCCTCGTTTTGCCAAAATCAAGGTCAATGGTAAGGAAGCAGAACCACTTTTTGATTGGCTAAAACAAGAAAAATCTGGACCGCTTGGGGCTAGAATCGAATGGAACTTTGCTAAGTTTTTGATTAACCGTGAAGGTCAAGTCGTCGAACGCTTTTCTTCCAAAACTGAACCACTAAAAATGGAAGATGCTATCAAGGCTCTTCTTAGTAACTAAAAACAAAAAACGAGAGTGAAACTAGAACGACAATCTTTAACTGTCGCTAGTTCTGCTCTCGTTTTCTGCGTTAAGAAAAAAAGTATAGAAAGAAATTTTGCTTTATTTTAGAACAAAGCTGTCAATGCTGTAATTAAACCAAAGATAATACCTGGTGCATTGGCCGCAGCAAGGGGAAGGTCACGTTCTTTTTTAAAGAGACCATAGTAAACCCAAAGGCTACAGTTGACTGCAGCTACCAATGGTTGGATAAAGTTTCCTTTATGACCAGACAAATTGTCCATGATTTGTGGTACGTATGATACATACATCATAACTGACATGAAGGTTGCCACCCAACCAAGGGTTTTCATTTGTTTATCTGACATTCGAGACTCCTCTTTCATAAAATTCTATTTGCCTTATACATCTAGAAATATTTCAAGACATGTTTTAATGCACTAAAATTAAAACAGTGTCTATCTTACGCTTTAACAATAGAGAATGCAAGAATTTCGGGACAATGTTAAGAAGATGTAAACTATCACAAGATTGTGATAGTGCATTTAGTCTCTTATGTAGCGTTTTCATAAGAGAAAAAGACCTCTTTAAGAGGTCTAAAGTCAATGAATCTTCTATTTTTTCTCATTAAAAAACACTGATATTAAGGATTACTGTCATAAATCATTCAGCTAAAAGTACTTCTTTGATGGTTTGCTTTTGGAGTTTTCTGTTGGATAGATAAAACAGGCTTTCATAAACCACAGCAAAGCCAATCAAGGTCCAGAAGCAAACATTCCAATCAAAGCTATGCTCAATCTTTTCAGGAACTGTATCTTTGATTACACCAATCAAGATTTCCATGATGCCATATTGATAAACCGTCCCAAGAACAAATCCTAAATAGGCCCAAAAACGATAGGGAGCGAGAATATGATTTTGGCATTCACGATTGGTGTAGCCAAAAGCCTTCATCAAGGCTAAGGTTTCGCGACTTTCTGAGACGACAATCCCCAATGACAAAAAGAGAATCGAGAAAGAAAGAATTAAGCCAATCATAATCATCATGGTTTGGATGATGTCATCTGTGTAATCTCTTAAGCCAAAGGACAATTGAACCATGGCTGCAAAACACATGGAGCCAAAGACCACAAAGAACAAGATAGATTTTCTCCCCCAAATCAGTGACGAAGACAGCTCTTTTAAGAAGGATTTGTCTTTCTTGAAAGCCCTCTTTCTCCTTTTGACCTTGATCGGACTTGGGGACTTTTTCAATAAGCGAAGAGCCGGCGTTTGTAGTTGTCTTCTAGCATAACCAATCGCGAGAAGCATAAAAAATGCCGTTGGAAGGATCACCAAAGCAAGCAAAAGCTGCCAGTGAAAGTGAATGGTAATTTCTGGCAAAATCCTCTTCTCATTACGAAAGTCGTAAAAATGTCCCATCATAAGAAAAGAAGCAAAATAGCCAAGAAGCGCCCCAGCTCCAAAACTGAGCCCAAAAGCCCAAAATCGTTTAGCCAACTGGCCATTGCTGTAGCCCAAGGCCTTTAAAATCCCTAATTGTTCCTTGTGGTCATCAACAAATTGTTTGATATAAAAACACATGAGAAGGACCGACGTCAAGGACAAGACGA
>OHAI01000632.1_pt1 | contig 27868 bp, 26 predicted proteins | sample 1577091 | NCBI WGS metagenome assembly OHAI01 (sample SAMEA3541548, study PRJEB24748) | human gut metagenome | biome: human gut; feature: human-associated habitat; material: faeces | place: China | collected 2012
TCCGATTCTGTTACTGGATGATCATGCAGCCTAAGGGGGGATTTTCTCCCCTACCCAGTTACATATATCAGTTCATTATAAAAAGCTTAGATTTTTGTCTTGACAACTGAACCACTATAAAGCTTCTAAAATGCTGTTGATTTATACTTAAAACTGACCCAGTTTTAACGAGGAAAATTGCCCCTCCTACAGCGGTGGCAACGAGTAAGTAGAACTGGTTCTGATACACTGTACCTTGAAAATTTAATACTTAGAATTGACCCACCTGCTAGAGAACGATACACTTCTCTCTGTACGCACCGATACAAGAGAGGAGGTTTGAAAGAAGGTGTATGATTTGCAAGATGGGGCAGCTGTTCAGCGAGTTTATAAACAGACAAGATCAAAACGAGCAACTGCAAAAATACTTGGAATGTCCAGAAATACTGTCAGGAGTCTTTTAGCTGAAAAAGAGGCACATGTGTATAAACGGACAGTTTATAAGAGCGATCCACCCATGTATTACCTTATCGCCATTTTATAGCCATGGTAAACTTCCTGGGGCATATTGATTGGAATTACGTTTTCCCATACCATCGTGACGACATCAAAGATGTCTATTGGCTTTCTATCAAAGATAGACGCAGCACTTTTATGTAGACGGAATAAATAATCGGCTAAAAAGTGGAAAATGCCCTAGCGGAGTCTTTCGTACATATAAGTACAAATTAATCTGCCAGGGCATTTGGTTTAAGTGTTGTTTTTTGATAAATTCATCAAATTTGTAAAAAAGAACGTGTAAACTCATTTTTATTCAAATTTTGAGTATTTTTCGAGGGAAAATGAAATATCCATAAGAAATCCCACCTTTTTTAAATCTATTTGATACCCTCGTTGATACCTTTTGATTTTGGGGATAAAATAAAAGAGCTAGAAAGCCATATTTTCTAGGCATTTCCAGCTCTTTTTAGTACAGGGGATGAGAGAATCGAAAAAGATATAAATCCCCTTATAACCCAGTATTTTCAAGCCTTTTAGCTGTTTTCCGTTGATTACTTTTGATTACTTTTTGATTACCTTTTACATCAGTAATAATTAAATGTTAATTGCTTTTCTGACTTGATCCATTTGGTGTTGTTTTGTTCGATTACAAAAATAGTAGTATTTTCTGCTTGTTTCAATTGAAGCATGTCCAAGTTGATTCATGATTATAGAATCTTCACATCCCGCATCGATAAGCATTGTGCAATATGTTTTTCTAAGTTTATGGATTGATCGATGTGGCATATTTAATTTTTTTAAAACAGTATCAAGTCTTTTATTAAATGTATTTCCTCGAATTCTTTTTCCAGAAGAATTCTCAAACAGATATATTCCATTAGAGTTTCTGTTTATCAAGCGAGTCAATGTTTCTTTTCCACCATCCGATAAAATAACATTACGGATACCGGCTTCGGTCTTTGCAAATTCTTCAACACCAATACAGTTCTTGCCATCAGCATTTTTGAATCTGACTTCATGTCTACGAATTTTTAAAATGTCACCACACCAATCATCGCGTTTTAATGCAGCAAGCTCTCCAACTCTAAGTCCGGTTTGCAATGCAAGTAGTACTCCAAGGTTCCACACAGTAGGATCTGCTTTTAGATAATTTACTATTTTAGGAGTTTCCATACGCTCTATCTAATATTCCATATTAAATTTTTAAATTCTACAAACTTGAAGTTCCTCACTTTTTCATCTTCGGAGCAATAAGCAGCACTACTGTCACAAGAAAATATACACCATACAGTAACCAAGTAATTGTATTGTTCCAAGGGAAACTCTTTTCTGGATGGTTCAATGCAAACATTATAAATACAATAGCTATAATTAACATTATCACACCGATAATCCTTGATATACTCTTTTTCATGAAAAGCACCTCATCATCAAACTTGAATTCTCTTATGCTCCTGTTCTATTTTACAACCACAGTGTGGACAATATTCTTCACTATTTATAGATACAACCCTTAATGATTTGCCACAGAATGGACATTGATTTTTGATTACAATTATGATTAACCTATTATAAGTTATGCCACTTCAATTTTTGCAAATATAATCCAATCTGCAATACATGAAATTAAAATAACTATTCCTAAAAATGCAGGTACTCCTGCAAATTGTTCTAAATAATTTGAATGAATTCAATATTATGCTTTTTTCTCCTTAAATGGCTTCAGAAAGATCACCCATCCATAGATCAGCAGATTCATTACCAGTGCCACAGGAATATCTCCCCAGTGGATTTGCTGATTCTGAAGTACATCCGCAGAGTACGTTCCTGAAAAAACTACTACCATATTATTATTCAGAAAATGAATAATTATCGGAACCCAGATATTCTGGGTTTTCATATAAGTATATGCCATAAAAATTCCCAGTGAAATACAGGTAACAAACTGGCTTGCCAGAGCCGCCAGCCCCATATCCGGCGTAGTGTAATAGAAGAAGTCTATTGGCAGATGCCATACAGCCCACACACAGCCCAAAAGGATTACGCCGCCTTTTAGTCCAAATTTTTTCTGAAGAAGAGGCTGAAGATAATATCTCCATCCGTATTCTTCTCCAAAGAATGCCACTACTGACAGGAAAAAGTTTACCAAAACAGTAAAAAATATGATCCAGGTAGTAGGATTTGCCATTATTTTGCCAAATTCAGAAAGCTGGCCGCTCAGAGCACAGGCAATCACAAATCTGAGAAGATATAATCCAATAAACAACAGGATCATACGAATAGATATATTCCAATGTTCGCTGTTCAGTCCATAGGATCTGCGCTTTTCTTTACCGGATTGCAGAAGAAGAATCCAGAAAATAACGCTGCCACCTATTATAACGTACTCCATGATCGGTGCCCACTGAGAATATGGCATGCTCATCAGATCTCTATTTTGGGGAGCCAGAACAGAAGCCGCCGTGCAGACAACCAGCACCGCCGTGAGAGCTACAAAGAATATGAAAAAAGCCGTTGGAAGATTTTTATCTCCTTTTTTGGTAATTAAATAAGCCATCATCACACCTGCTGCTGGATACAGCATCTGCGCATTTGGAAAAGCGCTGAGATCAAGACCTTTTCCATAGCCATACCACATCAGAAGTCCCATTACATATGTGATTCCGTATGCTATAATCACATAGATCAATAGCTGTTTTTTCTCTGTTTGCATAAATTTCATAATTTCCTCCTTGCAACTTCAAAGTTATTTACTTCTCTTCATACTTTTTAACGATAACTAAACTATAAGCAGCCATAATTACAATTGTTTCCACCATCACACCAATAACCGACAACAGAACGTATGGTGTATTTTGACCATCTAACAGCGGAATTCCTAATATAACAAACCCAATCATATTGTTTCTCCTTACAAACCGCATTAAAACCATAATGAGACACATTCTTGTATTTCCCAAAATCGAGACTTACTAATTCTACAAATCCCGATTTTCTCAATTCTCAAAACAGGAAGTTGTCAGTCCTTCTTGTTCTTTTCAATAGCATTAATAGTGCAAGCAAAACCTGTAATCATTGAAAGTAGTATTGCTCCACCCATTGCTTCGTTCATTCCAGCACCAAAGAAAAAACCGACCAACGCTGCAATTACCATAAGAATGATTGAAATGATTACTCTCATAATATATACCTCCATAAATAAGAATTTAAGGTTCTCTCTTATTTTCAAAATAAGCTTCAATCTTTTTATCTACAACAATTCCTACAGGTATCAAAACCAATAAAATAATTACCATTATTATCAATGTAAAAACCATCGCCCCATCAAAACATTTATCAGCAATAAGTTATTTTTCTTCTATAGATTCTGTTACATTAGTTCTATATTTCTCTTCACATGCTTTTAAGTAATCAAAGCATAATCCACCATCACATCTATAGAAAAATGGATCTTTACAAATTGTATTATCACTATTGAGAATAAATACAGGTATGATATCTTTATCGTTGCTGTTTATATAACTAATTTTAAAACTGTATCCTGTTCTTCCAAGTGAAATGCCATCTCTTTTCATTGAAATACCTTGAATATTTGCCACTATATATTCGATATCTTCTGAATCGGTGATAGTAAAACCAGTTCCTGTATTTCCATCGAACACATTTATATGGTCTACCTCAGAAGGATTTACATTCTTACCGAATTTCTTTGGCATGAAATAGTAACCTACTGTTCCTACCAATAACACAGCAATTAAAATAACCAGAATACGCAGTTCCTTTTTCATACACTCTTTACCTCCACAAATATCGATTTTGTATAACAGTAGTCTAACACATGTTGATAAAAAGCACTACAGCCAAACTAATGTCTGTGATTTGCTTTCCATAAAATGTTCCTTTCAAAAATAAATTATATTTTCTATATTGAGGTGTTGAAAAAATGGTTCATAGACATTACCTAAGATGTGTATTCATTGCCTTAAATGTACAACTACATGAAGTATAGACATTATAATATTTATAGACACAAGAACAAAATAATAACTTAACGTTTCTAAAAATATAAAAAGGCTCTCCAGATTATCTGAAAAGCCTCTTAGGATTGTATTTGAATTTGGACTACTTGATTTTCTAACTGCATACGCAATTCGTGAAATGCATAATTATACTGTCTTGATATTAGACACACAAAGGTAAATAGGGACAAATATAATAAGTTATGATGATATTAAAATAGAAACAGGTAAAAAATATATTTTACCTACAATAGCTAAAACCAGGAGGGGAATATGTTATTATCATATCATGAATGTCTGGAAAAATATGGTACAGATTATCGAATTAAAAAAACATACAGGAAGGTCATCTATTTATAACAGAAAATGGTCTCTATTCAGAGGATAGGTATGTGCCGGAATTAGAGATCATCATGAAAAAAGATCCGAATGCAATACTGACACTTAACAGCGCATTTTATTATTATGGACTGACCGACACCATACCGGATCATTATTATGTCGCAACGCCCAAAAGTAATAGAAAAATTGAAGATGTACGGGTGAAGCAGATTTATGAGAACAGTAATGCTTTTGAAATGGGGAAGACAACGATAGAGTATGATGGAGTGGATATAACAATTTATAATGAAGAGAGACTGCTGATTGAATTAATACGTAATAAGCGCAAATTTTCTTTTGATCTATACAAAGAAATAATAAGTAACTATAGAAAGCTGATCCATAAAATGGACATGACACAAATTATGGAATATGCATATGAACTGCCAAAGACAAACATGGTGATGGAAACTATCAGACTGGAGATTTTATAAATGATTTCTATACGAAAGCAGATTGAGCAGGAAGAATATTGTTTTGATATCGCATATGATGATGAAGGAGCCAGTCTGCTGATTAATTCTAATGAGCAAATGTTAAGTGAAAAGCTATGGTCTTTATTAAAATTCGGAACATTTTCCGCAAGATTTAAGGATATATACGAATTATGTTTCACTGTGTAACACCGTGCTGTCTCGTTGAATCAAATGTGGCAAGGCGGTATAGGTCTGGATCAGCATCTCCGGGTTCTGTATCTTTTTCAGCAGAGATGCTCCGGCACGGGTGCCAAGACTGTACATATCAATATCCACGACAGTCAGAGATGGTGTGATCAGAGGTGCATAAGGGTAATTGTCAAAGGAGACAATAGAAATGTCCTCCGGAATGCGCAGGCGGAACTGACGGATTGCCTGGATGACGCCGACGGCGATAAGGCTGTTAAAGCACAGAATGCTGTCGGGAGGTTCCGGTAGTCGCAGAAGCTCCGTGGTATGTTGGATGATCTCTTCCAGATTGGAAGAAGTAGGGATGACATAAGCATCTCGGGGTGAGAGATTGTTGCGCTCGAGAGACAGCCGATATCCCAGGAAACGATCTCTGTAAATATTGTCTTTGTCAGAACCGCCGACGAAGGCAATTTTTTTATGCCCGAGAGAGACCAGGTGAGTGATTGCCAGATTAGAAGACAGAGAATGATTGGTGTCAATCCAGGACAGCATGGAGTCGAAAGAGGGTTTTCCGATACAGATATGCGGGAAATCGGTGGCTAATAGTACTTTCTCAATTGCAGGAGTTACGTAATAACCGTTGATCAGAATGCCATCTGCTTTTTTAGATTGTATGGCGTTGATGATCTGCTCTTCAGCTTTTTCTTTGGAACGATCCAGATCCAATAAGCCGAGAAAATATCCTTTTTTGCGTAATTCATGGGACGAACCGGAGATAATGTCGAACATATGGGGATTCTCGTAGGGGCGTCCCTTGTAAAAACTGTCAGCATAGAGGACAGTTGTGCTGCTTTTTTTAACCAGGGATACTGCGGAAGAATTGGGAATGTAATTCAATTCGGCTACGGCATCCTGGATTCGCTTATAAGTGGAAGAAGAGACATGCATCTGATTGCTCAGTACTCGGCTGACTGTGGAAATAGATACATTGGCTTTTTTGGCTACATCCTTGATTGTTGCTACCATCTGAGATCCTCCATTGGTAAAACGTTTGCGTAAATTGTGCATTTTTTATGGGCTGTTTCGTTGCTATTTCGCAGGCGGTCTGCTATTTTTAGTATATCGAATTCGCAAAGAAGATTCAATACTTTTTAAACATAGCGCTGTGTTTTATAAAAGTAGAAAAACGTTTTATCAAAAGGAGGAAGCTATGAAGAATGAGACCACGGCAGATCAGTATGTATTTGTCGAGCAGCATTCCACTTCCTATAATGCAGCAGCCTGGATCCAGGGCTTTGGCGGTTATCTGATCAATGAGAACAGAGAGCCGGGATTGAATCTGCCCCAGACGGTAGAAGCTATGGAATATCATAAGCAGTTTGTGTCATATATGCCGGCAGATGGTGAGTACAATACCGTGACAACTCTGTTTACGGAAGGAAAAGCAGCAAGTACTATCGGAGGTCCCTGGCTGGTACCGGGTATCAAAGAAGCCGGTATTGACCTAGGAATTGCGCCGATGCCGGTCCTGCCGAACGGCACATCTCTGACACCTTTTTCCGGAGTACAGGGCGTTCATGTACTGAAGCATGCAGCAGAGACGAAAAAGGAGGCGTTGGCAGAAGTGTTGAAGGTACTTGGATCCAAGGAGACCGGTGTGGCACTGGCAAATGCCGCAAGCTGTGCACCTGCCAACAGTAAAGCTTATGAAGATGCATCTGTGTCAGAGGACCAAATGATCATGGCACTGAAGACTATGGCAAACAATATAGTACCTATGCCCAACATTCCGGAAATGGATGTGATGTGGTCAGTGACAGATGACCTGCTGGCAGCAGTGAATAAGCGTGGAGAGGATGTGCAGACGGCATGCGATGCACATCAGAAGGAAGCTTTGGAACAGATTTCTGCAATGCAGTAATTTGCAGATGTAATGACAGGTAAGGAGTGAAAGCAGGATGAAACGAGGAAAGAAGAAAGCATGGTTCTACAGTATGCCGTTTCTGATCATTGTAGGGTTGATGATTGTCGTGCCCTTATTGTATACCGTAGAAATATCCTTTACCAATATGAGTATTTATCATTGGAAGGATTATCATTGTGTTGGACTGGACAATTATAAAAAGGCATTGCTGGCTTTTGATTCTGGATTTCTTCCTGCTTTTTTACGGACTCTATTATGGACTGTATCCAGTATGGCATTACAGTTGATCTTTGGCTTTTTCGTTGCCGTTGGGCTGAATGCGAAGGGATTAAAACTGAGAAGGGTCTACAAGACTCTGCTGATCGTGCCCTGGGCGATGCCGGCATATGTATCAATTCTGTTATGGCGCATGGGAATTTTTAATACGGAATTCGGACTGTTTAATCAGATACTGAAACAGATTGGAGGCAAAACGGTAAATTTTCTGTCCACAAACGGTATGGCATTTATTAGTTGTCTGGTGGTGAACCTGTGGCTGGGAGTTCCGTATATGTTCACGATGATGGACGGTGCCATGCAGAGTATTGACCGGAATATCTATGAAAGTGCGGAATTAGATGGTGCGGGATTTTGGAAAAAACATTTCTATGTGACCATTCCACAGATTCTTCCCATTCTGATGCCGGTGATCATTATGGCTACATTCACGGCGTTTAAGCAGTTTGACATTGTGTATCTGATGACGATGCAGACCGGTTCGAAGACTGGTGCAGATATTAATACGGTAATCACCTATGTATATGAAAAAGCGTTTATTACCAGCAACTATGGATATTCATCCGCTGTGGCGTTTATTGTATTTGTGATTATACTGGTGCTTTACAAGACCATGAACCGAAGAGAGTTTTCAATCTCGGAACAGTGAGGGGAATATGACAGGGAAAAAAATTAAAGAAAAAGTAAAGCTGATATTGCTGAATATAGGATTCATTTTACTTTCTTTCCTGACACTGATTCCTATCCTGTATGCATTCAGTATATCTATCAGTGGGAGTAACAGTATTATTTCCACAGAATTTCATATTTTGCCGAAGACAATCACTATGGATAACTATATTACGATCCTGACGGAGAGACCTTTTGGGAGATGGTTTGTGAACAGTCTTCTGCTAAGCGCACTGACCGTTCTGCTAACTATGCTGGTGGCTGTGCCGGCTGCGTATGTATTTTCCAGAATGCGGTTTGCCAGACGAAAGAGGACTTTATATATTTTACTGGTGTTAAATGCGTTCCCGGCAATTCTCTCCATGTTTGCAATTTATCGGATTATCAAGACTCTGAATCTGTTGAATTCTTATATGGGATTGGTATTTATCTATGCGGGAAGTATGGCGATTTTTGTTTTCTGGAATATGAAGGGATATTTTGACAGTATTCCTGAGGCTATCGAGGATGCAGCGAGAATTGATGGTGTGAATGACAGACAATTGATCACGAAGATCGTCATGCCGCTGGCAAGGCCAAGCATCATCATCTCTTCTGTTCTGGTGGTGATCTATGTGTGGAATGAATATATTTTCAGCACAGTCTTTTTGTCAGGCGCGGAGAAAAATACACTGGCGGTAGCGCTGTATTCTCTGCAGGCTACGGACTATACGCGTAACTGGCCGCTTTTTTCGGCAGCGGCAATTCTGACAACACTTCCTGTATTGATTTTGTTTTTCCTGGTGCAGAAATACATGGTATCGGGACTGTCTTCGGGAGGTGTCAAAGGTTAAAAGCAGGAGGAACTTATGATTTTACAAGAAGCAATTTTACATATACCGCTGTCGCAGTATGCATTTGCGAACAGTGAGATGAATCTTACAATTCGTATCCGGGTGGCGAAGGATAATCTGACAGATTGTGTTCTGTGGTACGGAGACCGCGTACAACCCGGTGATCCTATTGTGTTTACGGCAGTGTACATGAAGAAGATACTGTCGGATATGCATTTTGACTATTATGAAGCAACTTTTGAGACTCCGTATGACAGGGTATGCTACTATTTTGAATTGAAAGACCCGGAAGAGACGAGGTTTTATTATGCAGATATCTGCGCAAAATATCTTCCGGTAGAGAGAAGCGAATTTTACCAGTATCCGTTTATCCGCAGAGAAGAGATCTGTGAGGAACCGAAGTGGTTCCGGGAGGCAATCGTTTACAATATTTTCCCGGACAGCTTTGCCAGCGGACACCGCGAGATCGTAGGACAGGGAAAAGAGATGGAATGGCAGAACGGCATCCGGTTGAAAAGCCGTCTGGGCGGAACCATACAGGGGATCCGGGAGAATCTGGATTATATTCAGAAGCTGGGATTCAACTGTATCTACCTGAACCCGGTATTCACGGCGGGAGAGTATCATAAATACGACCTGCTAGACTATTTTCATGTGTCCCTCAATATGGGAACGGACGAAGAGTTCCGGGAATTGGTGCAGGATATTCACAACAGAGGAATGCACATTGTCATTGACGGTGTGTTCAACCATTGCAGCTGGTATTTCCCGCAGTTTAGCGATGTGGTGGAAAAAGGAGAAAGCTCCGAATATGCCAACTGGTTTTATCGGCTGCAGTTTCCGGTGATACGCCCGGCAACGGAAGAAGAAAAGCCGACATACAGTTGTTTCGCTTATGAGCGGAAGATGCCGAAGCTGAATTCTTCTAATCCGGAGGAAAGAGCTTATTTTATGGAAGTATGCCGTTATTGGATTCGGGAATTTAAGGTGGATGGCTGGCGTCTGGATGTGGCAAATGAAGTGGATCGGGGATTTTGGAGAGATTTTCGTAGGGCTGCTCATGAGGAAAATCCGGAGAGTGTTATGATAGGGGAGATATGGGAGAGCTCGGAGACCTGGCTGAACGGAGACATGTTTGATTCCACCATGAATTATGATTTCCGGAAGAACTGTCGTGATTTCTTTGCCCTTCGGAAAATTTCCGCAGAGGAATTTCATGATCGTATCGTGAAGATGCTACTGCGATATCGTACCGGAACGCTGCGTGGGCAGTTAAACCTGTTAGACAGCCATGATGTCAACCGGTTCCTGTCGTACTGCGAGGGAGATCTGCGAAGATTCCGGCTGGCAGAAGTGTTCCTGTTTACCTCTCCCGGAATTCCCTGCGTATTCTATGGGGATGAACTGGGAATGGACGGCAGTAGCGAGACAACACTGCGGGGGCCCATGCCCTGGGAAAAGGTGCAGGATGGAGAGGATGATTTCTTTTCCCGGCTGATTGCTATTCGTAAAGAACATGAGGAGCTGACCTATGGAGATTACACTCTGCGATATATGGATCATGACGGAGGATATATCTATCAGAGAACCTGGGGAGATCACAAGATTACAGTCTGTCTCAATAATGGCAGCACAACGATTGATCTGCGGGAGTATTTGGGAAAGGGCAGCGTGCTTTTGAGTGAATCCTATGAAGCCGGAAAGCTTGGGAGTATGGGATATGCAATTATAGAAGAAAAATAGAACAATAATAAGAGACCGGATGGTGAGCGATTGCTGTCCGGTTTTTTCGACTACATTTTACACAGAGTGTTGCTGGTTTTCGGTCGTGTTTTCCCGCAGAATATGGTAAAATAAATAGCAAAGAGACATTTGCGACAAATAAAAAATGGACATTCATAAAGAGAAAACGGATATTCAGAAGGTAAAGGTGGACATTCAAATATAAATGTAAACATAGGAAAGGCAGGGCGAGGTTATGAAGGATTATGATGTGATCATTATCGGCGCCGGAGTCAGTGGCTGCGCCATTGCCAGGGAACTGGCGAAGGGAAAGCTAAGGATTGCTGTACTGGAGGCGAAAAGTGATGTCTGCGAAGGTACTTCCAAAGCCAACAGCGGTATCGTGCATGCGGGGTATGATGCAGTACCGGGGACTCTCAAGGCACAGTTAAACGTCCGGGGCAATGAAATGATGGAGGAACTGTCGAAGAAGCTGGACTTCCCGTTCCGCAGGAACGGATCCCTGGTGTTATGCTTTGAAGAAGATGCCATGTCCGGTCTGGAAGAACTGTATCAGCGAGGCATGGAGAACGGGGTAAAAGAATTGAAGCTTTTGTCCCCGGAGGAAGTCTGGGCAATGGAGCCGGCGGTGTCCCGTGACATCGTAGGAGCCCTGTATGCCCCCACCGGTGGTATCGTCTGTCCCTTCGGACTGAATATTGCGCTGGCAGAAAATGCGGCGGAAAACGGCGTAGAGTTCTATCGTGACCACAAGGTGACAGCTATCGTGGAACAGAGACCGGTATGGACCGAGAACCCACCTGCGAAGGAAGGACGGATGTATCAGGTGCAGGTGGATGGTGAGATATTCGTGGCACCCATCGTCATCAATGCGGCAGGTGTCTATGCGGATGAAATTCACAATATGATCTGTGAGGAGAAGATCCGCATCGTGCCTCGCAGAGGCGAGTATCGTCTGATGGACAAAAATTGTGGCGATCTGGTAAATTCCACTATTTTCCAACAGCCCTCTAAAATGGGTAAAGGTATCCTTGTAACTCCTACTGTCCATGGCAATCTGCTGGTAGGTCCGACAGCGGAGGATATTCCGGATAAGCAGGATGTGGACACCACGGCAGAGGGACTGGCGAAGGTTTTGAACCTGGGAAGCAACAGCGTGGATGCCCTGGACGGCAGACAGACGATCACTTCTTTTGCCGGACTGCGAGCTCATCTGGTACATGAAGAACCTGCGGAAAAATCGGATTTTCTCATTGACGAGGCAGAAGGACATCCCGGCTTTATTGATGTGGCAGGTATTGAATCTCCGGGACTCACCAGTGCACCGGCTATTGGCGAGTATGTGGCACGGATTGTTAATAATATTTATCCCGCAGAACGTAAGACGGATTTTATTGACAGCAGAAAAGGCATTCCCAGCATGGCACTTGCCACGGAAGAGGAGAGAGAAGCACTGATCCGGGAAAATCCTGCGTTTGCCAATGTGATCTGCCGCTGCGAGCTGGTGACGGAAGGAGAGATTCTGGAAGCGATTCACCGCCCAGTAGGAGCAACGACACTGGATGGTGTCAAACGCCGTACCAGAGCCGGTATGGGCAGATGTCAGGCGGGCTTCTGTTCCCCGAAGACGTTGGAAATCCTGTCGAGAGAACTGCATCTCGATCCGGCACAGATCACTAAGGAAGGAACCGGCTCAGAGATTCTGACCGGTAAAAATAAAGACACCGCACCCGGAGAGGGCGGAACATGGAAGAGGACACAGGCGCCTGTCGGAAAGGAGGCACTCCATGAGTAAACGCACAGAAGACATCGTCATCATCGGAGGAGGTCCTGCGGGACTGGCGGCAGCGCTGTCTGCGAGAAAGGCCGGCTGTGAAAAAGTGCTGATCTTAGAGCGTGACAGAGAACTGGGAGGCATTCTGAACCAGTGTATCCACAACGGTTTCGGACTGCATACTTTTAAAGAGGAGCTGACCGGACCGGAATATGCGGAACGTTATATTGACATGGCAGAAGAAGCAAAAATCCCTTATCTGCTGAATACCATGGTAACAAATATTTCCCTGCGCTCCGATGGACGCAAGAAAGTCACCGCCATGAACAAAGAGGACGGGCTGCTGGAAATCGAGACGGAGACCGTGATCCTGGCTATGGGATGCAGAGAACGTTCCCGGGGAGCACTGAATATCCCCGGCAGCAGACCGGCAGGCATCTACAGCGCCGGAACGGCACAGTATTATGTAAATATCAGAGGGCGGATGCCCGGTAAATGTGTGGTGATCCTTGGTTCCGGAGACATCGGACTTATCATGGCGAGACGTATGGTGCTGGAAGGTGCCAAAGTACAGTGCGTGGCAGAGCTTCGCCCCCAAAGCGGCGGACTGAAGCGTAACATTGTCCAGTGCCTGGATGATTTTAATATTCCACTGTATCTGAATACTACGGTAGCAAAGATCCACGGCAAAGACCGTGTAGAGGGTGTGACCTTTACGAAAGTGGATGATAATGGAAAACCGATTCCCGGTTCCGAATGGGATGTTCCCTGTGATACTCTGTTGTTATCCTGCGGGCTGATCCCGGAGAACGAACTGACCAGAGGCTTAGGAGCAGATATGGACGGCAAGACCGGAGGACCGGTAGTGGGAGAGAATCTGGAGTGCAGTATCCCCGGAGTCTTCGCCTGCGGCAATGTGCTCCACGTCCATGAACTGGTAGACCATGTATCCGCAGAAGCGGAAAAGGCGGGAAACTACGCTGTAGAATATATTCGGCAGAAAAGAGGGTGAGACGATGGCAGAGAAGAACACAACACAAAGAGAACTGACCTGTATCTGCTGCCCGGTGGGGTGTGCTCTGACTGTGACCATAGAAGGTGACAATAGTGTCACAGTGACCGGCAACCGGTGCCCCAGAGGGGCGGCTTACGGAGAAAAAGAAGTCACGAATCCTACCCGGATCGTCACCTCCACCGTGTGTGTGGAAGGGTATCCGGACACAGTAGTATCCGTGAAGACGGCTTCCGATATTCCCAAAGGCAGGATCGATGACTGCATGAAAGCTCTGGCAGATGTTACTGTAGCGGCACCCATTCATGTAGGAGATGTCATTGTGGAAAACGTAGCTGACACGGGTGTCAATATAGTGGCAACCCGGTCGTTTCGTGGGTGACAGAGGACAGAACTATTGAGAATAGAGCATATTTGGGGCAATGGACACAATATATTCCAATGACACGATTGGGATATGCTATGGGCAGAGCCTGGAACGAACAACGGGAGGTTACATAACACAATGGGAGATACACATAACACACAGAAAAAGACATACATCATGGCACTGGATCAGGGAACCACGAGTTCCCGCTGTATCCTGTTTGATAAACAGGGAAATATCTGTTCCATGGCACAAAAAGAATTCACACAGATCTATCCCCAGCCAGGCTGGGTAGAGCATAACCCTATGGAAATCTGGTCCTCCCAGCTGGGAGTGGCCATTGAAAGTATGGCGGTGCTGGGTATCACCGATGACCAGATCGAGGCCATTGGCATCACCAACCAGCGGGAAACCACGATTATCTGGGATAAAAATACCGGCGAACCTGTATACAATGCTATTGTATGGCAGTGCCGCCGTACTTCCGATATGATTGAGGAACTGAAAAAAGACGGCTTTGATCAGATCATCCGGAAGAAGACCGGCTTGATCCCAGATGCTTATTTCAGTGCTTCCAAGATTGCCTGGATCCTGAATAATGTACCCGGTGTCAGAGAACGGGCAGAGCGGGGAGAATTGCTTTTCGGTACGGTAGATACCTGGCTGATCTGGAATCTGACCAAGGGTGCCGTACATGTAACGGATTATACCAATGCTTCCCGTACGATGCTTTTCGATATTCATAATCTCTGCTGGGATCAGGAGATCATGAAGCGCTTCAATATCCCGGAGAGTCTGCTGCCCAGGGTATGTTGTTCCAGCGAAATCTACGGCAGGACCGATGCTTCTGTACTGGGCGGTGAGATTCCCATTGCCGGCGCAGCGGGAGACCAGCAGGCAGCGTTGTTCGGACAATGCTGTTTTGAACAGGGAGAAGTGAAGAATACTTACGGGACCGGCTGCTTCTTATTAATGAATACCGGACACGAAGCCATTACCTCCCAGTCGGGGCTATTGACCACTATTGCTGCCAGCACAAGCAAGAACGTAGAGTATGCCCTGGAGGGCAGCGTGTTCGTAGCCGGTGCCGGGATCCAGTGGCTTCGTGACAGTATGCGTATGCTCAAGACCTCTGCACAGTCCCAGGAGTATGCAGAGCATGTGCCGGATACCGCAGGGGTCTATATTGTTCCGGCATTTGCGGGCATGGGAGCCCCCTACTGGGATCAGTATGCCAGAGGAACCATCGTTGGCATTACCAGAGGCTGTACCAAGGAACATTTCATCCGGGCCACGCTGGAATCCATCGCATACCAGACGGCAGATGTGCTGGAAGCCATGGAGAAGGACAGCGGCATTGATTTAAAGAGCCTGAAAGTAGACGGTGGTGCCAGTGCCAATGATTTCCTTATGCAGTTCCAGGCGGATATCGTCAACACCCAGGTACGCCGTCCGGCATGTATCGAGACGACTGCTCTGGGAGCGGCTTATCTGGCAGGACTTGCGGTAGGCTATTGGAAGAATCGTGATGAGATCCGTGAGAACTGGCAGATCGGAGCATCCTTTGCACCGGAAATGGATGAAGAAGACTGCAAGAAACTGTTAAAGGGCTGGCATCGTGCGGTGAAATGTGCTCTTGCATGGGCAGAGGATGAAATCTAAATAAAACCTTAATTTTTTACGGGTGACGTGTATTTTTGGCGGAGCAATCTTGTAAAGTGACAAAGTACTGTGGTATGATAACTATTTAGAATACCATGGCTGTTTATGATGGCCTCTGACAGGGGATGATCAATGACAGCTTGGGGATTCCGGAAAGGAACCGGCATGGATTTAAAGGGTTTACCACAGACCGTTCAAAATTTCATAGAGGAAACCATCCAAAACCGGGAAAACGGTAAATTTCCGGACAACGAGACCTGTCAGAAAGTGATGGAATATGCAGCAGACACCGGCTCACAGAAGCTGGCCGGCCTGGGGCTTTATTATCTTGCAGAATATTATTGGCAGAACGACCAGTATGAAAACACCTTGCAATGTCTGACAGAGAGTATCGGTTATCTGAAAAATGAGCAGATGTATGAACTGCTGGCCAGAACCTATAATATGATGGGAGCGGTGTCCGATCGGAAGAATAACCGGATGGTGGCCTTAAGTTCCTATTATAACTGCCTTCAATATGCAGAAAAATACCATTTTTATTATATCCAGGGCATGGCGGAGAGTAATATTGCCTATACCCTGGTCAGGATGCGCCTGCGGCAGGAGGCGATACAGCATTACCGTACAGCAATCGACTCCTATAGTAAGTCAGAGAAAACATATCAGCTGAATTATAACAGGATCAACTGTATGATCGAATGTGGCTGCTGTCACATGTATATGGGAGAAATGGAAGAGGCTTTACGGCTTTGGAATCAAATAGAACAGATCATCAGAGAGGCACCGGAAAGCTATTATTCGAAAATAACATTAGAAATGTATCGTATTTCCTGCGAATTATTACAAGGGCATGAGGAAGAGGCTTTAAAGCTTGCAGCAGATCTTCTGGAGCAATTGTCAGACCGGGATGTTTTTGAAGAGATCATGGATGAACTGGTGATCCTGGCGGGAATCCTGGCAATCCTGCCTGATGGAAAATATCTGCAAGAATTGATCCGGATCATTGATGAAAAGCATATCGAAGAGCATTATAATATTTTCCTGGATCTGTATCCTTTCAAGAGTGAACTTCTGCAGAAGAAGGGTCTCACCTGGGAATACATAGATTATACCCGCCAGTATTTTGATATTTATGAGAAATACCAACAGGAAAACAGAGAAGCGCTGATCAATGTCATAGAATTGCAGAACCGGCTGAAAAACGTTACGTTGGACTGGACGAACATGAAAGCTTCCAACCGGGAGCTGGAAAGTCTGGCTATGCATGATGAGCTGACGGGACTGGCAAACCGGACCTTTTTACATGAACACTTTACGAGCAGTTTTGAACATGCCTATGAGGAACATGAGCTCATGGGAGTAGAACTCATGGATATTGATTTCTTCAAGGAATACAACGATCATTACGGACATCTGGCCGGAGATCAGTGCCTGAAAGCGATTGCCGGAGTTCTGCGGAAACAGCAGGTTCCGGGTAAGATTTTCTGTGCCAGATACGGTGGGGATGAATTTATGATCCTCTATACAGGAATGACGGTGGAGAAGATACGAAGAGTGGCGGAAGATATTTTGAGGAAGGTCCGCAAATTGAAACTTCCCCATGAATGCAGTAATTGCAGCAACTATGTATCGGTAAGCCAGGGAGTATTTGTGCGGATTCCGGTGGGCAATAACAAGGAATGGGATTTCACATCAAGAGCGGATGATCTTCTCTATAAGGCCAAAAGCTGTGGAAGAAACAGTATCTGTCTGTCCACGGAAAGGTTCGGAGATAAGTTTATAGAGATCAAATAAACAGCGCAGAATCAAATTTGAAATTTGATTTGCGATTCCTCCGACGAAAGGAATCGTCTGCGGAAAGGAGATTAGTATGTTAGTTCAGAAATATAAAGACATGCTGTCCGGAAAATCAGTGATCCGGCAGCTTTCGGAATTTGCTACGGCAAGGGGACAGGAAATCGGATACGAGAATGTATTTGATTACAGCCTGGGGAATCCTTCCGTTCCGGTTCCCAGAGAATTTACTGACCGCATGATCCATATGCTGGCAACGAAGGAACCGCTGGAACTGCACGGCTACAGTCCCAGCCTCGGTATTACAAGTGTCAGGGAGGCAATTGCGGAGAACCTGGAGAAGAGGTTTGGGCTGCCTTATCGTAAGGAGCACATTTTCATGGCATCCGGGGCGGCAGGAGCGCTGGCACATGCTTTTCGTCTGGTGACGGAGCCTGGAGATGAGATCCTGACTTTTGCACCGTTTTTTCCGGAATATCATCCTTATGTGGATCTCACCGGAGCGGTACTGAAGGTGGTTCCCCCCAATCTGGAGAACTTCCAGATCAACTTCGAGGCGTTTGAGGAGATGCTGACGGAGAAGGTCAAGGCAGTACTGATCAACACTCCCAACAACCCCTCCGGTGTGGTATATTCCACCCCGACATTGCAGAGACTGGCAGATATCCTGAGCGAAAAGTCCAAGGAATACGGTCATATTATTTATCTGATCTCTGATGAACCTTATCGTGAGATCGTGTTTGAAGGTGTAGACAGTCCCTGCGTATCCTATTTTTATGACAATACTATCATGTGCTATTCTTTCTCCAAATCTCTGTCTCTGCCGGGAGAACGTATCGGTTATGTGGCAGTGAACCCGGCATGTGAGGATGCGGAGACCATGATCAATATGTGCGGACAGATCTCCCGAGGTATCGGACATAACTGTCCGCCTTCCATTATCCAGCTGGCAGTGGCACAGGTACTGGATAAGACAGCGGATCTATCGGTGTATGAGACGAATATGAATATCCTGTATAAAGAACTGACCGAGCTGGGATTCACCTGCGTGAAGCCCGGCGGAACCTTCTACATTTTCCCGAAAGCGTTGGAAGAGGATGCCAAGGTATTCAGCCAGAAAGCATTGAAATATGATCTCGTTCTGGTACCGGGTGATAGCTTTGGTGCACCGGGATATTTCCGCATGGCCTACTGTGTGGACACCGAAAAAGTGGAGAGATCCCTGGAAGCGTTGCGGAAGTTTGTGAAGACGGAGTATGCAACTATCTAGAGTCACGCAGCATATCGAAAGCGAATCGTGCTTGCACGAATGAGCCTTTCGATATGCTGATGTGACGAAATAACCACATGAGCAAATAACAAGAGAACTTGTTATTCAGGAAAGCATCGCAGATGCGATTTTGCGAATGGGGTCTGGATAGTTGCAGAAGCAGAAAGGAGAGTAATGAGAATGTATCAGGCAGGACTGGTATTGGAAGGCGGTGGCATGAAGGGTGTCTATACCGCCGGAGTGTTGGACTTTTTTACCGAAAAAGGAATTGACTTCTCCCATATCTATGGGGTATCTGCCGGAGCGTGCCATATGTGCAGCTATCTGTCCAGACAAAAGGGACGGGCGCTGAGTGTCAGTGTGGATTATTTGGATACGAGACGGTATTGCAGCCTGGAAAGCTTATTGACCAGCGGAGATTTGTTCAATGTGGATTTCTGTTATCACCTGATTCCGGATTACCTGTATCCGTATGATTACGATACCTTTGAAAAATATCCTGGCAAGGCCTACAGCGTGGTGACCAACATCGAGACGGGACAGCCGGAGTATCTGCGTGTCCGTGATATCCGCAAGGATATCGACAAGATCCGGGCATCCGCATCCCTGCCGCTGGTGGCACGGAATGTGAAGATCGATGGGAAGCTGTATCTGGATGGTGGCATCAGCGATGCCATTCCTCTGGAGAAATCTATTCTGGACGGCAACCGGAAGAACATCCTGGTCATGACCAAAGAGGTGGGATTCGTGAGAAAGCCCGCATCTGCGTCACAGCTGGGACTCATAAAACTCAGATACCTGAAATATCCTAAAGTATATGAACTCATGGCAGACCGACATGTCCGTTATAACGAGTGCCTGGACTATATTGACAGACAGGAGAAAAACGGTCAGGCTTTCGTGATCAGACCTCATAAGAAGAGTGATGTGGGACGGATAGAGAAAGACAAGGACAAACTGATCGCATTATATGAAGAGGGCTATCAGGAAGCAGAGAACTGCTATGAAGATCTGCTGGCATATCTGGAAAAATAAAAGCTCTGATTCGTCAGAAAATAAAAAAGATAGGAGAAACAAAATGTTAGAAATTATCAAGGCAATTATCTACGGTATCGTGGAGGGCATCACCGAGTGGCTGCCCATCAGCAGCACAGGACATCTGATCCTGGTGGAGCGTCTGATTCCCTTTCAGGAGACCAGTGAAGGTTTCTTCGATATGTTTGATGTTGTCATTCAGTTGGGAGCTATCCTGGCGGTAGTCGTTCTGTTCTGGAACAAGATCTGGCCTTTTTATATGAAGAAAAATCAGCAGACAAAAAAAGGTGGTATTGTAAGATCTAAAAAAGATTTTACGGTAGGAAATGTGGCACTGAGCATGGATGCTTTCTGGATGTGGGTGAAGATCGTTGTAGCATGTATCCCTGCGGTCGTTTACGGCCTGCTGTTTGATGATGCGGTGAGCGAAGCCTTCAAAAAAGAGATCGGAACCAGTGGAGTAACGGTCCAGGTCATCGTGGTAGCAGTTATGCTGGTACTGGTCGGTGTATTGTTTATCGTGATCGAGAACTGGAACAAGAATCGTGTACCTACCACCACAACACTGTCACAGTTGACCTACAGAGATGCATTGATCATCGGTTTCTGCCAACTGGTGGCTGCGGCGCTGCCCGGAACATCCCGCTCCGGAGCTACGATCCTGGGTGCTATTATGATTGGCATATCGAGAACGGTGGCAGCGGAATTTACCTTCTTTCTGGCGATTCCCGTTATGTTTGGAGCGAGTCTTCTGAAGGTATTGAAGTTCGGATTTGCATTCACGGGAATGGAGCTTGCCTGCCTGCTGGTCGGTACAGTGATATCCTTCATTGTATCCCTGTTCGTACTTCGTTTCCTGATGGGATATATCAAAAAGCATGACTTTAAAGTCTTTGGATGGTATCGTATTGTGCTGGGTATTATCGTATTGCTGTACTTTCTGGTATTCGCATAACAGTTGACAATTATAGGGAAAAGGAATACACTACCCTTATCGAGCACCGAAATACGGTACTTGTGAGGAGAATGAAAATGTTTTTGTACATGATTCGTACAGAAGGGAGACGGTAACATGGCAGTAGTTAAGAAAACTGTAGCACCTGTAGCAGCTAAAGTGGAAGCGCCTAAGGCAGAAGTTAAGAAAGCAGCACCGACAACTCCAGTTAAGACAGAAACCAAGACCGCTGTGAAGGAAGCTGAGAAGGCCCCTGTAGCAAAGGCAGAAGAAAAAGCACCTGTAAAGGCAGAGGTTAAGAAGCCTGCAGCCAAGAAGGAAACAGTTAAGAAAGAGACCAAGAAGGTAGCACCTGCAAAGGCAGAGGCTAAGAAGCCCGTAGCCAAGAAGACAGAGTTAAAGAGTGAGATCAGCGTTCAGTTCGGTGGAAAGTCCTACTCTCAGGAAGAACTGCTGAAGATCGCCAAGGACGTATGGAAATACGATCTGAAGCAGAAGGCAGCTGACCTGACCAGCGTAGAGCTGTATGTAAAGCCCGAAGAGAACATGGTTTACTATGTAATGAACAAAGAGATCACCGGAAGCTTCTACATATAAACTATTCAGAGTAATAAAAAATAAGTATATATACGTTGAATGCTTGCATTCATAAGGATATATACTTATTTTTATATTACGAAGTAACCCTATGAGCAAAAGGAAAGCACCGAAGGTGCGGTTTTGCGAATAGGGTCTGAATAGTTTACCAGGCCCCAAAGTTGAATTTACCACTTTGGGGTCTTCGTATCTATAAAAATGTTAAAGGATGACAGAATGCAGAAAAAATCAGAAAAGATTATTTTTACATTATATCTGTTGGGATTCCTGGCACTGGCACTTACACTTGCACTGTTGCAGCCGCTGGCCAACACACCGCCGCTGTATGGTAATCCGCCGGATGAACATGCGAGATATCTGATCCCGCAGTTTATCTGCAAGTATGGGAAGATCCCTACGGGATGGGAGGAAGAGGTGCGGATTCCGGCCTACGGATTTTCCTATGCTCTGTATAACGTATTTCCCTATATCGTGCAGGGATATCTCATGCGCTTTGTGAGCCTGTTTACGGAATCGGAAGTGGTACTGCTCTATACCGCAAGACTGGTGAACGTAACCTTTGGCCTGCTGATGGCAGTAGTGGTATATTTGATTGGAAAAAGAGTGTTCCGGGATGACCGATTCCGTTGGCTGTTCTGCTTTGCAGTAACGTACCTGCCGGAGGGATTGTTCCTGCACACTTATGTGAATACGGATTCCTGCTGTATGTTATCCACAGCCATGATGGTATATGCTCTGGTATGCGTATATCAGGATGGTATAAATCTCCGCAACAGTCTGTGGATGAGCGGTGGTATTATTCTGTGTGCTCTTTCTTATTATAATGCCTACGGATATATCGTAAGCTGCATTTTACTCTTTCTGTTGTCCTTTTTGCAGAAGAAGGAAAACGGCGGCTATTTCTATGACTGGAAGAATATGCTGAAATACGGCTGTCTGATCGCCGGAGTAGTTCTGGCGGGGATCGGCTGGTGGTTCATCCGAAGTTATATCGTTCTGGACGGAGATCTGCTGGGACTGGCCACCCGGGAAAAGATGGCGATCCAATATGCGGTGGAGAGTGTCAATCCGCTGACCATGCAGACTTATCAGTCCATGGGTTATACGGTGCTGGAAATGTTCCGGGAACGCTGCACACTGTCCGGTCTGTTCCACAGCTTCGTGGCAGCTTTCGGCTCCATGTCCATCTACGGAAGCATCTGGCTGTATCGGGCGTATAAAGCATTTTTTGTGCTTGGCACCGCGGGAAGCCTTCTGTATGTGATCTGCTATAAGAAGCGTCGCAAAATATCCGGAAGAGAATGGTTCTTCCATATTAATATGCTTTATTGCATTTTTATGCCGGCATTTCTGACGATTTATTATGCATACACCACGGATTATCAGAATCAGGGACGGTACCTGCTCCCAGCGCTGCTCCCCCTGATGTATTATATGATAAAAGGAATTCAAAAACTTTCGGAACTGAAGATCAAAGGCAGAACCTTTCCCCGGTGGCTGGTGAATACAGGGGTTGCGATATGTTTTCTGATCCTTGTCGGAGGCACAATAGATATGGTATATGTACGGGCACTTCCCGTATATCTGGAGACAGGACTGGTACTGAAATAGTGCCGGTCCTTTTTGTGTATACGATGAGCCAAGTACAGATTTGTGCTTGCACAAGAATCTGTATTTGGCGAATGAGGCTCTGAATAGTTTTTTTAATATTTTGTTTAGAATTATTTTCGGGAAAATCAGTTGACAATAATATCCTGTAGTGATATTTTAGGGTAAGAAGATGTTAGCACTCCTTTCAGATGAGTGCTAATAATCCCAAAGGGAGTGATGGAATGCAATTGGATGACAGAAAAAGAATTATATTGCAAGCCATTATCCGGAACTACTTGGAAACGGGAGAGCCGGTAGGCAGCAGGACCATTTCAAAATACACAGATCTGAATCTAAGTTCGGCGACCATTCGTAATGAGATGGCGGATCTGGAAGAGATGGGTTATATCATACAGCCGCACACTTCCGCAGGAAGAATTCCTTCCGATAAGGGATATCGCTTCTATGTGGATACCATGATGGCCACCAGAGAGCAGGAAGTCAATGAGATGAAGGATATGCTCTTAGAGAGGCAGGATAAGCTGGAGAACCTGTTAAAACAGGTGGTGAAGACCCTGGCTCAGAACACACAATACGCCACCATGATCAGTGCTCCGCAGGTACATCGCAACAAGGTAAAGTTCATCCAGCTGTCCCGGGTAGATGCCGGACAGATTCTGGCGGTCATCGTTGCCGAAGGTAATGTGATCAAGAACAATATCCTGGCGGTGAATCAGGAACTGGATGATGAGACACTGCTGAAGCTGAACATTCTGTTGAATACCCACCTCAATGGATTGTCCATGGAGGAGATCAATCTGGGAATGATCGCAGCAATGAAGCAGCAGGCCGGAATCCACAGTGAGATCGTCAGTGAGGTGATCGATGCTGTGGCGGATGCCATCAAGGCAGACGAGGACCTGGAGATCTACACCAGCGGTGCCAACAATATTTTCCGGTATCCGGAACTGGCAGATCAGTCCAAGGCAAGTGAACTGATCAATGCTTTCGAGGAGAAGCAGCAGCTGGGCGGTCTGATCCAGGAGTCCCTGGCAGATGAAGGCAGCACAGGTATTCAGGTGTACATCGGAGACGAGACACCGGTACAGGGCATGAAGGATTGCAGTGTTGTCACAGCTACTTATGAATTGGGAGAAGGCATGAAGGGAACCATAGGAATCATAGGTCCCAAGAGAATGGATTATGACAAGGTCATAGGAACGCTGCGGACGGTGCAGAACCAGTTGGATGACCTTTACCGCAAAGAATAGACAGATTCCAGAAAGGAAAGTAAGAATGGCAGATCAGGAAAAAGAAATATTAGAGGAAGAAATGGAACAGGATCTTTCAGATGCCGAAGAACTGAAGGAAGAAGAGACAGAAGATGAGGAACCCGTGAGCAAGGAAGACAAAAAGGCAGCAAAGAAGCAGGCAAAGCTGAACAAAAAGGAAGATTCCTACAAGGAGAAGATCGATCAGCTGGAAGACAGAGTAAAGCGTCAGATGGCAGAGTTCGAGAACTTCCGCAAGAGAACCGATAAAGAGAAACAGGCAATGTTCGATACCGGTGCCAAGAGTGTGATCGAGAAGATCCTTCCGGTAGTAGATAATTTTGAAAGAGGCCTGGCAACGGTTCCCGAGGAATCCAAAGAGGATCCTTTCGTAGACGGTATGAACCGTATCTACAAACAGCTGATGACAGAACTTGAGAACATCGGTGTAAAACCCATCGAGGCAGTCGGACAGGAATTCGACCCGAATCTTCACAACGCAGTGATGCAGGTGGAGAGCGATGAGTATGAATCCGGTGTGATAGCCCAGGAACTTCAGAAGGGTTACACATACCATGACATGGTCGTAAGACACAGCATGGTAGGCGTAGTACAGTAACAACGTTAACAAATATTTTTCAGGATAGAACATAACAAAGAGAGTAAAAACAGGAGGAAAATATTATGAGTAAGATTATTGGTATTGACTTAGGTACGACCAACAGCTGTGTAGCTGTTATGGAAGGTGGTAAGCCCACCGTTATCGCAAACACAGAAGGCGCAAGAACCACACCCTCTGTTGTAGCATTTACCAAGACCGGTGAGAGACTGGTCGGTGAGCCTGCAAAGCGTCAGGCAGTTACCAACGCAGAGAAGACCATTTCTTCCATTAAGAGAGATATGGGTACCGATCGCGGCCGTACCATTGACGGCAAGAAATACTCTCCTCAGCAGATCTCCGCAATGATCCTGCAGAAGCTGAAAGCAGATGCCGAGAGCTATCTGGGTGAGAAGGTTACCGAGGCAGTTATCACAGTTCCCGCATACTTCAATGATGCCCAGCGTCAGGCTACCAAGGATGCAGGTAAGATCGCAGGCCTGGATGTAAAGCGTATCATCAACGAGCCTACCGCTGCAGCACTTGCTTATGGTCTGGACAATGAAAAAGAACAGAAGATCATGGTATACGACCTTGGTGGCGGTACCTTTGATGTATCTATCATCGAGATCGGTGACGGTGTCATCGAAGTACTGGCTACCAACGGTGATACACACCTTGGCGGTGATGATTTCGATAACAAGATCATTCAGTGGATGCTGGATGAATTCAAGAAGGCAGAAGGCGTAGATCTGTCCGGTGATAAGATGGCTATGCAGAGACTGAAGGAAGCAGCTGAGAAGGCTAAGAAAGAGCTGTCCAGCGCAATGACCACCAATATCAACCTTCCTTTCATTACCGCAACCGCAGAAGGACCCAAGCACTTTGATATGAACCTGACTCGTGCTAAGTTCGATGAACTGACCAGAGATCTGGTTGACAAGACCGCAATCCCCGTACAGAATGCTATGAAGGATGCAGGCCTGAATTATTCTGATCTGGGTCAGGTACTGTTAGTAGGTGGTTCTACACGTATTCCTGCGGTACAGGATAAGGTAAGAGCCCTGACCGGTAAAGAGCCCAGCAAGTCTCTGAATCCTGATGAGTGCGTAGCAATCGGTGCTTCTATCCAGGGTGGTAAGCTTGCCGGTGATGCAGGTGCCGGTGATATTCTGTTACTGGATGTAACTCCTCTGTCTCTGTCTATCGAGACCATGGGTGGTGTTGCTACCAGACTGATTGAGAGAAATACAACCATTCCTACCAAGAAGAGCCAGATCTTCTCTACCGCTGCTGATAATCAGACTGCAGTAGATATCAACGTAGTACAGGGTGAGCGTCAGTTCGCCAAAGATAATAAGTCCCTCGGACAGTTCCGTCTGGACGGTATTGCTCCAGCTCCCAGAGGAATCCCTCAGATCGAGGTTACTTTCGATATCGATGCCAACGGTATCGTAAATGTATCCGCTAAGGATCTGGGTACCGGCAAGGAGCAGCACATCACCATTACCGCAGGCTCTAACATGTCCGATTCCGATATCGAGAAGGCTGTCAAGGAAGCAGCTGAATTCGAAGCACAGGATAAAAAGCGTAAGGAAGCTATCGAGGCAAGAAACGAAGCAGACTCTTTCGTATTCCAGACTGAGAAGGCTCTGAATGAAGTAGGTGACAAGGTACCCGAGAGTGACAAGACTCAGGTACAGGCTGATCTGGAAGCTGTTAAGGCAATTCTGGAGAGAACCAAAGACCAGGAGATGAGCGACAGCGATGTAGATGAGCTGAAGGCTGCAAAAGAGAAACTGACCCAGAGTGCTCAGTCTGTATTCACCAAGATGTATGAGCAGGCTGCTCAGGCACAGCAGGGTGCACAGGGTGCAGCAGGCCCTGACATGAATGCACAGGCCGGTAGCAATGCTGGATCTAACGCAGACGATGATGTGATCGACGGAGATTTCAGAGAAGTATAATTAAACTTCACAAATAACGCAAATCGTGGTATAACAGTAAATGCTGTGTAACAGTGATTGCGAATAACAGGTGGCACAGGGTATGCGAAAGCGTGCCCTGTGCATAACCGTTTTTAGATTTAAATGACAGAGGTGCAAAAATGGCAGAGCAGAAGAGAGACTATTACGAGGTCCTCGGTGTAGATAAGAATGCAGATGATGCTGCAATTAAAAAAGCATACCGGGTACTGGCGAAAAAATACCATCCCGACATGAACCCCGGAGACAAGGATGCAGAACAGAAATTTAAAGAAGCTTCCGAGGCTTATGCCGTGCTGAGTGATCCCGAGAAGAGACGTCAGTATGATCAGTATGGTCATGCGGCATTTGACGGTGGTGCAGGAGGTGCCGGTGGATTTGACTTTAACGGTGCAGACTTCGGAGACATCTTCGGAGATATTTTCGGAGACATTTTTGGAGGCGGAAGAAGCAGAGGTGCCAGAAATAACGGCCCCATGAAAGGTGCCAACATCCGTACCAGTGTTCATATCACTTTTGAAGAGGCAGTTTTCGGCTGCAAGAAAGAGATCGATCTTACGGTAAAGGAAACCTGTAAGACCTGTAACGGCTCCGGTGCGAAGCCAGGAACCAGCCCTGAGACCTGTACCAAGTGTGGTGGTAAGGGTCAGGTGGTATTTACCCAGCAGTCTTTCTTCGGTACTGTGCGTAATGTACAGACCTGTCCCGACTGTCAGGGTACCGGTAAGGTGATCAAGGACAAATGCCCGGATTGCCGTGGTACCGGATATATTCCTATGAAGAAACGTTATGCGGTGGATATTCCCGCAGGTATCGACAACGGACAGTCTACCCGTATGCCGGGACTGGGTGAACCGGGTGTCAACGGTGGCCCCAGAGGCGATGTGCTGGTAGAAGTGATCGTAGGTCGTCATCCTATCTTCCAGAGACAGGATTTCGATATTTTCTCTACCGTACCTATTTCTTTTGCAGTAGCGGCATTGGGCGGCGAAGTGCTGATCGATACGGTAGACGGCAAGGTGGTA
>OHAI01000634.1_pt1 | contig 27808 bp, 30 predicted proteins | sample 1577091 | NCBI WGS metagenome assembly OHAI01 (sample SAMEA3541548, study PRJEB24748) | human gut metagenome | biome: human gut; feature: human-associated habitat; material: faeces | place: China | collected 2012
AGATCGATGACGCATACAGCACAGGCAGCAGTATCATGCCGCAGAAGAAGAATCCCGACTTTGCCGAGCTTATCCGCGGTAAGAGCGGTCGCGTGTACGGCAACCTGGTGCAGCTGCTGGTAACCATGAAGGGCCTGCCGCTCGCTTATAACAAGGACTTGCAGGAGGACAAGGAGGGCGCGCTCGATACCGCTCACACGCTCATGCAGTGCCTGTCCGTTATGGCCGGAATGATTTCGACCTGGACCGTCAACGAGGATGCCATGGCGCGCGAGTGCGGCGTGGGGCACCTTGCCGCCACCGATGTTGCCGATTACCTGGCAAAGCGCGGTCTACCGTTCCGCGAGGCACATGCCGTGGTGGGGCACCTGGTCCTGATGTGTGAGAAGCGCGGCTGCAATCTTGAGGACCTGCCGTTTGAGGTATTCCAGGAGGCAAGCCCGCTCTTTGAGCGCGATATTACCGAGGCGCTCGACATCCCGTCGATTGTCGCCGCGCGCACGACCGAGGGCGGTACCGCCTCTGCCGCCGTTGCCGTGCAGCTGCAGCGTGCCGAGGCGCAGCTCGTGGCCGACGAAGGCGTGTTTGGATCGCTAACCAAGGTTGTCGAGATGGGTCACGGGGCAAAGTAGAGGTTTGGCTGAAGACGTATTGTCCATTTATTGATAAATCGTTTTAGCTTTACGGGCGTCTGCTGATGCGGGCGCCCCTATTTTGCTGCTATGGGGGAGGGGCTTGTCGAGAACTTCTGTAGGACCTTTGGGCAGGTTGTGAAGGGGGTACGTTCGCGGGTGGCAACCGACCGCCCGCTCTGTTCCATGTGGTTGATGAGCGGTCGGATGGTACTCTAATCGGGCTTCGAAACAGAAGTGACACATATGGAGCGCTTTAATAAATTGCAGCGTTTCAATAAACAGCTTTTTGTTTAACTGCAGCTAAAACTCTGTTACGATGCAGTCCAGGCGGGTGCCGGAATGGGACTTGGGCACGCGCGAACCTACTTGAAAGGCTACCTTATGGCTATCGAGAAGACCTTCATCATGATTAAGCCCGACGCGGTGCGCGATCGCAAGATCGGCGAGATCGTTGCTCGTATTGAGCGTAGCGGCCTTGTCATCGAGCGCATGGAGATGACCACGCTCGAGCGCGCTACCGTCGAGGAGCACTACGCCCATCTGGCCGACAAGCCCTTCTTTGGCGGTCTCTGCGACTTTATGACGAGCGGTCCGGTCGTCAAGATGGTCGTTTCCGGTCTCTCCGCTGTTTCCAAGATGCGCACCCTTATGGGCGCTACCAACCCGCTTACTTGTGCACCATCATCCCAATAAGCCTTGTAACCATTGTATTCTCTCGGATTATGAGAGGCAGTAATATTGATACCGCTCTGGCAACCGAAATGACGGATAGCAAATGACATTTCAGGAGTAGGACGCATATCTTCAAACAAATATACTTTAATACCGTTCGCAGAAAAGATATTGGCAGAAATTTCCGCAAACAAACGGCTGTTGTTACGGCAATCATGACCTACCACAACAGATATCTGATCGAGATCTTTAAAATTTTTATTTAGATAATTGGACAAACCTTGAGTAGCAGCACCTACCGTATAAATATTCATACGGTTACTGCCCACGCCCATAATACCACGCAAACCACCTGTCCCAAACTCCAAATCTTTATAAAATGCTTCAATCAAATCAGTCTTATCGGGATTCGCCAACATTTTCTTAATTTCAGCCTGTGTTTCGGCATCATAAGCAGGTGTTAACCATTTCTCTGCTTTCTCTGTCACTTGCTTTATCAATTCTTCATTTTCCATAATTTTTTGTTATTTATAAGGTTTATAATTACATCCGATTTTTACGTCTTGACAAATGTAAAAGAATTAAATTAAAAATCCTAGAAATTTGAAAGAAGAAAATTAGAGATATAAAGGATTATCCCCCTAAAATAATCTGTCATAAAAAAGCAGAAGACCATACAAGGTAAAAAAACACTACTATATAACAGTCAGAAAAGTTCCCAGGCATCCTGAATACAATCTAAAAAACTATCTTATTATGCACAGGAGCAGGATCATAACCTGCCCCTCCACTAATTAATCAGACTTTCAGAACATACAAAAATATATCCTATTTCATCTTATAGCGTTCACCGGTGGCCTTTACCAGTTCTTCCAAAAATTCTTTGGGATACCCCGGACGTACCAAAGGAGCGCAATGACCGGTTTCAGGACGAAGTATGGTTCCATCTTTTGCCATCTTTTTCACAGCACCGTCATTATACTTCACAATCAAAAATTCGCCCAATTTCTTCCAGCTGTCTATTGCCGATTCGGCTGTCATGCAACTATAGTTAGTCAAGAACTCTTTTGCCTTTACAGGATCTTTTTCATATAAGCTCATGGCAGAAGATTCAATGCCAGCCTGTGCATTCGCATAAGTATCTTCCAAATTATTTTGAACGGCACGCATATCATCAATCATCAGGCTATAACGTGGACGAATCATATCGGCCACCCAATTATAAATCCAAAATGCAGAGTCCCATGAAAAAGTTACACAGTCGGCTTCTTTACCGCTATAACAGTCAGGAATACGATCCGAACAACAATATACAGGAGCAAACACTGTCATATTAGCATCATCTGTTCCAAACCATAATACTCCCCCTATTGCATCGGGCAGGTTAGCACGCATCTGTGCCACAAAAGTGAAAGCCGTTTGCTGAGTCGAAATGGGACGTTCATTGAAATATTCCTGATCTCCTACTTTAAAACTCAAGGGAGACAGACGATAAGGAGTTTTAAACGGACCGGCACCGGGATCATTAGTTATATCCAGTGGAGTACCCTCATAGTGATCGCGCATAGCCGCTTGTACATCACGTACTGAAAGTTTACGGGAAGGCTTGATATAAAGAGGCATCGGTTCTTTGCTGTCCCCCTGAATATAAGGAAGATAGGTATCTCCCACCGACTTGTTGAACATATTATAGAAACTCCATACACGCGCTTCACAGAACCGTACACCACCAAAATCTAAAGGATTATATGCCGCCGAGAAACTGAAATCTTTATTCATACCGTCAAAATAACCTTTTTCACGAGCGAAAGAAATCACATCCGGAGAGTAAAGACAATTATCCTTGTCATTCATATTGAACTGATGAATCCGGCTCTGATTAGCATGTGCGGCAATACAATCATCCGGTATACGGACTGCTACCCATACAGCACCTTTCACACCGGGACCCTTACCGATCATCTCCAAAATCCAGACTTCATTGGGATCAGCGATACTGAATGATTCGCCACTGCTATAATAACCATATTCTTTTACTAAATCCGTCATTACCTGTATGGCTTCTTTAGCTGTACGAGAACGCTGGAGAGCTACATAAATCAAACTTCCATAATCCATAATACCGGTAGAATCAACCAATTCCTCCCGTCCACCAAAAGTAGTTTCACCTATGGTTACCTGAAATTCATTCATATTACCTATCACATTATAGGTTTGACGCGCTTCTTTTATTTGCCCTAAATATTTGCCCGAATCCCAATCATAGATATCACGCATGGTTCCTTTTTCATGCATACCGGCAGGATAGTGATACAACTCGCCAAACATTCCGTATGAATCAGCGGAATAAGAAACGATAACAGAACCATCAACCGAGGCTCCCTTACCTACAATCAGGTTAGTGCATGCCAAACTCTCTGTTATTGCCGCCAATAGAAAGGCAGCACCTAAAATCAGTTTATTCTTCATTAATATATAACTTTTTAATTGTGTATAATACTTATTTTACCATCAAAATTCATATTCCTCTTTTGTTTCGTTTCCACAATAATCTGTCACCACCAATTCCAATTTATGGGCGACTCCTTTTTTTAACCGTTCAGGATGCTTCATCCACAATTTCGCATTTTTGGAACTGAAACCGAATAAGGCAAATTCGCCGTCTATCTTCACCTTATAATCCTTAATACCCGTTTCCGCATCTCCTATTTTGAACTGAACCTTACCTGTCTTCCATTGTGCCTTATTTAATGGGGTCACTCGTGGAGACAAAGTATCTATAGCTACGGTATAGGTTCCCAGTTCACGGATGGAAGTCTTCATCCAACCATTTTCATAAATTCCTCCTGCTGAACCTTTCCTTTTTCCCCACTTACGGGCCACATAATATTTCGACGTATCCTCTACAGGAAGATGGCGTACCCCGATCATCAGCGTGCACCCAGCCTGCAAAGCTACTGGCTCATCGTGCAACTGGTACTCGTAAGATATTGCGGCTGTATCTTTAACCACATGACAGTTCAGTGCCACATCCTCATACAACATTCCTCGGGGGATAACCAGTTCCATACCCGGTTCCTGAACCACATTACCTTTATTCCATGCCAAATAATGTTTTACCTGCGGATGATATTCCTCTATCGGCTGCCTACGGCCACGCACAATGAAACGATAAGTCGACTTATTCCCGTATAAATCAGCTAATTCATAACGAAAATGATAATCACGTTCTTCATCAATCGTAACCACCCCTCCTTCATCATTGGCTTGCAACATGCGCAAACTATTTCCGGGAAGAATCTGTGAGCGCATCACCCAATTATGCCTCTTTACATTCTCCTCATAGTCTGTCCAGGCATTAATCATCCGGTTCTCTTCGGGCAAAACGCCATCCACCGTACTGCGAAAAACTTCTGTCGTATCCACATAGAGTACCACGGAACGCACACCATAATTATTATGTGTGCCATCCATATAGTCGTATGCCTTAATGCCAGCGGCTATTTTCCCCCAAGCAGAAACCGGTTGTCCCAAAGAAGCAACAGATATGGATTTTTTTCTTTGTGAGCCTTCCACAACTCCAGCGCCCCGCTGCGGATAAAGCATAATCATTGACGCACGTGGCGGAGTAGTGTCTTTAATTTTATCGGTATAGAACTGTAAGGGATCTATCAATTCACCAGTATCCGTACGGCGTATCTCCATATGCAGATGCGGTCCGAAAGAATACCCTTCATTACCGCTTAAAGCAATGATTTCTCCAGCTTTGAAACTGACCTGATGAGGCTCGAATTTCAAATCCACAGCAAAAGTTTCATGCCGATATTGATATTCCTCCACCACTTTTGCCACTGCAGAAGCAAATTTCAACACATGTCCATATACTGAAGTATATCCATTGGGATGCGTAATAAAAATAGCCTGCCCATATCCTCCGGGAGTAACCAGTACACGGCTCACATATCCGTCGGCAATGCAATGAATAGGTTTTCCCACCTCTCCCTGGGTTTTAAAATCCACTCCTCCATGAAAGTGGTTAGAACGCAGTTCACCGAAATTACCGCTCAGAATAAGCGGAAAATCAAAAGGAGGACGGAATACAGGAGCAGCCGGTTCTTCCTGTGCCCGTACAGCAAGAACACTGCCCAAAGCTGCTATGATTATATAATTTCGTAAAGTCATTTTCTTTATTTTATGGAGAACTCATCACAAAAATTTTGAATCTCTCCGCAAACTTACAAATAAAAAACAGAATATCCCTTAAAACAATGTTGCTAAACATACATTTATTACGAAAAAAACATATCCGGACAAAACCTACTTTTCTGACATTTTGTTATCTTTGAGGCAGTCAAACCCCTTAAATGTGACAATTATGATAGTAGGAATTCCTAAAGAAATCAAAAACAACGAGAATCGTGTATCATTAACCCCTGCAGGAGCACACGAGTTGGTACAGAGAGGTCACACGGTGTATATACAACACACCGCAGGTATAAACAGCGGATTTTCCGATGAAGAGTATGAGAAAGTCGGAGCGCGTATCCTTCCTACTATAGAAGATGTGTACGCCATTGCCGAGATGATTATAAAAGTCAAGGAACCCATCGAATGTGAATATAACCTGGTACGTAAGGGCCAACTGGTATTTACATACTTCCATTTTGCCTGTGACAAAGAATTAACGGAGGCAATGATGCGTAGTGGTTCAGTATGCCTAGCTTACGAAACTGTAACAGACAAACAAGGAGGACTGCCTCTGCTGATTCCCATGAGTGAAGTGGCGGGACGAATGTCCACTCAGGAAGGAGCACGTTTTTTGGAGAAGCCTCAAGGAGGACGTGGCATCTTGCTAGGTGGAGTTCCCGGTGTCAAGCCAGCCAAAGTGCTGGTATTAGGCGGCGGCATTGTAGGAACCAATGCAGCTTTAATGGCTGCAGGATTAGGGGCTGATGTCACAATCTGTGATATTTCATTACCCCGCCTGCGTCAGTTGAGTGAGTTCATGCCTAAAAATGTAAAAACATTATTCTCGTCCAGCCACAATATAGAAAAAGAACTGCCAACAACTGATTTGATAATCGGTGCAGTTCTTATCCCCGGTGCAAAGGCTCCCCACCTCATAACACGCCCTATGCTGAAACTGATGAAAAAGGGTACTGTACTGGTAGATGTGGCCATTGACCAAGGAGGATGTTTTGAAACCTCCCATCCCACAACTCATGCCGAACCCATTTACGAAGTAGACGGTATCATCCATTACTGTGTGGCAAATATTCCGGGAGCCGTGCCGTGTACTTCAACCTTGGCATTAACCAATGCTACACTGCCATACGCTATCAGATTGGCAGATCTTGGTTGGGAAAAAGCTTGCGAAAACGATCCGGGACTAAAAAACGGCTTGAATATTGTAAACGGAAAGATTGTGTTTCCGGCCGTAGCAGAAGCCTTTGGCTGGAAAATTTAATAAAGTATGGATCCTAATGGAAAAAGGAAGGCCTATCATGAAAGGTCTTCCTTTTTTACGGAATAACATTTATAAGGATTATCATCTCATGATTTTTCAAGCACTTCCTCTACGGATTCTTCCCGCTGTTTCTTCCCAATCCGACTTACAATCCAAATGCTGACTTCGTAAAGCAAATACATAGGCACAGACACCATCATCAATGTAAAGACATCTGACGTAGGAGTGATAACAGCTCCAACTATCAGAATAATAACAATAGCATGACGACGATACCGCTTCATAAAATCAGCCGTAAGAAATCCCAGTTTGGCAAAAAGCCAACAAAGGACAGGAATCTCGAAAACAATCCCCATCATCAGGCTCATCATCATCAATGTATCCATATACGAAGACAAAGTAATCGTGTTCTCCACTTCCATACTGACCTGATAGGTAGCAAGAAAACGGAAAGTAAGAGGGAAAATCAAAAAATAATTCAAAAGAACTCCCATCATAAAAAGAAAATAGCCCCACCCTACAATCCGGGTAGAATATTTCTTTTCATTCTCGTATAAAGCCGGCGAAACAAAACGGAACAACTGATAAATAACATAAGGAGATGCCAGCAAAAAACCCGTATAAAAAGACACGCTCATATGAGTAATGAATTGAGCCGCCAATTGGGTATTGATCATTTTCACATAAAACACTTCCGGACATAATGAAGGCATAGCCATGAAATCAGCTATCCGGCAAAAAAAACGATAAATAATGAAATCAGCATTCTTAGGCGCTAGAACAATAGCAAAAAGCTCATCCTTAAACAAGAATGCTACCAACATTAGAAATACCACAGCCACTGCAATACGGAACAAGACATGGCGCAGTTCTTCCAGATGATCCCAAAAAGTCAGTATCTTCTGCTGTTGTTCCATCATTTGTCACTCTTTCGTTTCCCCTTTCTTATCTTTTCCATCTATATCATCCTCCACCCCGTTCATCCCTTCCTTAAAACTCTTAACCCCTTTGCCCAACCCCTTCATCAGTTCGGGTATCTTCTTCCCACCAAAGAATAAAAGAACAATCAATGCAATGAATAATATTTCCTGCATTCCTAATCCTAAAAATAATAATGTGCCTGTCATTTTATCTATTAACTATTAAATGATTTATCAAAAACCAAAGTCATCCATTTACCGGGATCTCCATCCATGACAGCTACCAGAACATAGCCAGCGCCACCATTTTCAGGCTGTTTCACAATTTGCAGCATAACATCAAATGTTTACAACTTATCTTTTTGCAATAGCTTTCAACAAAGCATAGCCACCAAAAATCTGGAGCAACATGCCCGGAATTCCAATCCGGAAATCCTGTGCCGCCAAATAGAAATCACCGACAAGAGCCCATTCTATCAAGGTACCCACCACCTGATATGCCATAACAGTCCCCAGCAATGCAGGAATCGTAATCTTACGGAAACGATCTGCCATATATCCCGCCACCAACGCCAACAATACCGACTTTACCAATATAGCCGGAAGTATGGTCACAGAAGGCATTCCAAACAAGAAACTATTGACAAGCGGAGAAAGAACAGCCGTCAACATCCCCACTTTGAATCCATATTTATAAGCACCTATTAATGTGAAGAAATAAATGGGTAACATAGCAGGTCCACCCAAATGCACCAAATGACAAAGTTGCGGCAATACCACATTACCTACAATAAACACGAATGCAAATAAATAAGTATTTGCGTTTGTGTAATTTAACGAATAGAGTTTTGTTGTTGATTCCATGAATACTAACCTTTCATTTAATTTCTGCAAATATAATCATTTCATAAAGCAAGCTCAATCTTTTTTTTCCCTTTTCTTGTTTATATTATCAAATATTCTTCTATCTTCGCAATAGATTGATAAAATTACAACTATGAAATATTATAAATTCATCTATTTTTTAGCCTTCGTCCTTGGAATGTCAACATGGGCACAGGCACAAAGCACTCCTTGTACCGGAAATGCATATAGCACAAACGCAGACTTCTTCCGTGCCTCAGCATCAGCTCAGAGCGGTGATGCCACTGCCTCCAAAAAGAAGGCGGTCATTGCAGCCCGTACCGCAATAACCAGCCAGATCAAAGCAAAGGCGGAAATGGCTGCCAAGTCTCAAAAAAAATTCGGTAATGCAGAGTGGGAACAGTTCTCAGATCTGATCCATATGGCTACCCAGCAAGAGGCTGCTAACTTAAAAGTAATCTGTGAAAACAGCCGGCAGAGCGGTGGTAAATATAAAACAGACGTTGTGGTAGAATTGCCTAAAGCAGGAGTTCTGTCCACAATCATCAACCAAATAAAAAGTGATGATAAATTAAAAGGACTTTTTGAAGAAAGCCAGTTTAAGCAAGCGTTTTAAAGCCACTTGAATCCATCAGAGGAGTCAATGCAGTTTAAAAGGAAAACCTATTACATCAACCTAATCTTGACAGATTTATGGAAAAGTTGTACGATTACCTTCCCCAGCAATTGGTTACTTTCATTCTGGTGACCTTGTTCTCTTTACTCATCGGTTTATCCCAACGGAGAATCAGCCTGAAACGAGAGGGGGAAACTACGCTTTTCGGCACAGACCGGACTTTTACTTTTATCGGCATTTTGGGATATCTCCTCTATATACTTGATCCTAAGGAAATGCATTTATTTATGGGAGGCGGAATAATTTTAGGTATGTTACTGGGCATCAATTATTATGTCAAGCAATCCCAGTTCCACGTGTTTGGAGTGACAACAATCATCATCGCCCTTATCACCTATTGTATGGCTCCTATCATAAGTACACAACCTTCCTGGTTTTACGTGATGATGGTAGTCACCGTGCTTCTTTTCACAGAAATGAAACACACCTTCACAGAACTTGTACAACGGATGCAGAATGATGAAATGATCACACTGGCAAAATTTCTGGCTATCAGCGGTATCATTTTGCCCATGCTACCCAAGGAACCTCTCATACCGGGTATCAATCTCACTCCATACACCATTTGGCTGGCTACTGTAGTCGTATCGGGTATCTCCTATTTGTCCTACCTGCTGAAGCAATATGTTTTCCGCGAATCAGGCACTTTGGTTTCGGGCATTATCGGTGGTCTGTATAGCAGCACCGCTACCATTTCCATCCTTGCCCGCAAATGCAAACGGATACAAGCGCATGAAATACCGGAATATGTATCTGCCATGATGCTTGCTGTCAGCATGATGTTCTTACGTTTCATGATTTTGATCCTTATATTCAGCACTTCCATCTTTCTGAATATTTACCCCTATCTGCTCATCATGTCTGCAACCGCCGCCGGCATCGGCATATTCATCCATAAAAAGCATACTATAAAAGGCGAGCGCGAAGTTATTGAAGAAACGGAAACGGAAAGTAATCCACTGGAATTCAAAGTCGCTCTGATCTTTGCTTTATTATTTGTAGTATTTACATTTCTGACTCACTATACATTGGTTTATGCAGGAACAGGAGGTTTGAGTATTCTCTCCATTGCAACAGGATTAAGTGATATCACTCCTTTCATACTAAACCTGTTACAAGGCGGAAACATTCCGGCAACCATTGTAGGGGCCTGTATCATGCAAGCTATCATCAGCAACATCGTAGTGAATATGTTCTATGCCATATTTTTTTCCTCCCGCAGAAAAGAAATGCTGCCTTATGTATGGAAAGGATTCCTCACTGTCATTGGAGTAAACGCTGTACTATTACTCATCTATTACTTCTAAATTATATTCTCATAAAAAAACATGCGGATAACAGGATTTTTCAGACAATCCATATCATCCGCATACTTTTTAATATTCTAATAAATCCCTATCAGAAAAGTAGAATATAAGCCAATGAACTAAGACTGATCACCGCCCAAAGAGCAACACCTTGAATCAGAGGTTTCATACCTACTTGCTTCAATACATCCATAGACAAGGAAGCTCCAATAAAGAACATGGTAATAATCAATCCTTTACGTGCCAGTCCGGAAACAGCCTGCCCGAATTGAGGCACACCATCCAGCACATAAGTATTCAGAATGATAGCCACAACAAAATAAAGGATAAACCAAGGAATGCTTACTTTCTTACCGCTTCCCTTGAAAATAAAAGAAGTAGCGAATGCCAAAGGAATAATCCAAAGTGCACGGGTCAGTTTGATTGTTGTCGCCACTTTCAACGCCTCTTCACCGTATGCCGCACCTGCTCCCACCACAGAACTCGTATCATGAATAGCAATAGCTGCCCAAGTACCAAACTGTTGTTGATCTAACCCAAACATATGGCCTAACACCGGAAAAATAAACAAAGCGATGGCATTCAATACAAAGATAGTAGCCAAAGCCACAGACATCTCACTATCTTTAGCTTTCAATACAGGACCCACAGCAGCAATAGCGCTTCCCCCACAAATTGCAGTACCCGAACTGATAAGATAAGCCGTATCACGATCTACCTTCAAAAGTTTATGCCCTATAAACATACCTATAATCATTGTACCGATTACAGAAATGATCGTGAATTCCATTCCTTCCTTACCGGAAGCCAGAGAAGCCTGAAGATTCATACCGAACCCCAATCCCACTACAGAATATTGCAACAAATATTTAGAAACCTTTTTATTGAACTTAGGATAGGCCTGTCCGCAAACTAATGCAAATATCAACCCCAGAAATAAAGATACGGGGGGAGTGACCCACTGGGAAAATGAAGCCAATACCGGAATATAGTCCATCAACAAAAAGACCGTTAACGTGGAAAGCAAACCTACATAAATAGTTTTGCTGTTTTGCTGTAAAGCTGTTACTGAAATCATATATTTTACTTTTTAACATTATTTCTCCATTTCGGGATGCAAAGGTAATATATGTTTCAAAAACAATCTAATCGTTTTTAATTATAAGTTATAACTTTTCCTTATAATGATTGGCAAATTGCATGAACAGAGCCGGGAGCCCTGTATCCTGCCCTTGCAATTGGACAAAATCAAATTCACGAAACATCACCAGGTCTTTTATATCCAATACTTTAAACTTCCCTGAATACAGTTCTTTATTAATAGACCGGATAGACAAAATCCCCATGCACTCACTATTTTCCAGAAATAATTTAATGCTCTCTGTACTTCCCAGGTGCATACGGATAGTAAGGTCCGATAACTTTATGTTGTGTTTATGCAAAGCGGTAATCAATACATCCAATGTTCCCGAACCTCTTTCACGAAGTACAAGAGGAACTTCTTTCAATTCATCCAAAGTTATCTCATCATAATCCATCCACTTACTATGAGTATGGACGATAGCCACCAGCTCATCTTGCAGAAAAGGAGTATATTTCAAATTAGGTTGCCGGGTATTTCCCTCTACCAGTGCCAAATCTATACGATGTTCCTGCAATGCCTTTTCCACCTCAGAGGAGTTCCCGCTGAAAAGTGATAAAGACACTTGCGGAAACTTCTCGATGAAGCGGGCCAGCAAAGGGGGAAGCACATATTGGGCAATTGTAGTACTGGCTCCCAAGCGCAACTCACCGGTATGCTCATTACGTAATAAGTTCATCTCGTACTCCAAGCGTCCGTAATCTTCCAAAATTTTCTCACAATGCTCCAACAACAACCTGCCTGCATCAGTCAGCAAGATCTTGTTCCCCATTCGCTCAAAAAGGCGTGTCTGGTACATCGTCTCCAATTCCTGAATATGCTTGGTTATAGCCGGCTGACTAATAAACAGCTCTTGCGAAGCCTTTGTAAAGCTGAGGTTTTTCGCAACACTACTGAATACTCTTAACCTGAAATCAGACATGTTTTTTAATGATTATAGTTCGTCTGCTTTAATTCCTAACGACTGTAAAACAGCGAATCCAAACATCTCCCACTGATAAGCGACTTCACTGGTTGGAGGATTCATACCGAATACCGTCATTTTTTCTTTTCCGTCCACCTTATTTAATATAGCAGGAACTTTATCTCCATATTCTTCTTCGGCAGGGACAATAATCACCCGTTTCACCTCTTTTGCATCAACCACCACTCTCAAAGACTCCAGAAACAACTCTTCGCGACTAGCCATATCCGATGGTTCGAAAGAATAAAGTGCAAACTCTCCCAACTGGCTTTTGAAAGCCACGTTATTTAATTCCTTTTCCAAATCCGACGGCTGAAAAGCATCCATTTTCTTACTTTCCTCGTCATAAATAAATAATACCTGAACTGCATTCTCCCCCAAGGGTATTCCACTATCCAGTGACAGACATTCCAACAACACCGGTAAATCCGCTTTCGGCAACTTACGGCCCACCACGTCACCAAAATGTTTGGATAAATCACCCGCCACCCTGTCTACATAGGCTACATCCACCAGAATTACAGTATCTGCAAACTTTATTTCATTTGTCATCTCGTTTTCATTTTATGATTTCGATGCTAAGATAGCAATTATCATCTGCTTGCAAAAAGAGTTATCTGCCTTTTTGTGTACAATTCGGACTTTTTTTCATTTAAAAGCCGGAAAGCCTGCCATTTTGTCTTCTTATTTTACTTCATTAGCTTTCTTTTTCTTTTTGGCAAACTATTTGACGATTATCAAATGAAATCGCAAAAGCCACTGAACAAAGCAGTGACAGTTACGTTTTCAATAGGTATTTGAATAATATTTAGAAAGGAGATACAATATGAATTTTAACAACTTCACAATTAAATCACAGGAGGCAGTGCAACAAGCGGTGAACATAACTCAAGCCCGCGGACAGCAAGCTATCGAGCCTGTGCATCTGTTGGCCGGAGTACTGAAAGTAGGTGAAAACGTCACCAACTTCATTTTCCAGAAATTGGGAATGAACGCCCAGCAGATCGCATTGGTCATCGACAAGCAAATTGACTCGCTGCCTAAGGTTTCGGGAGGAGAACCTTACCTTAGCCGTGAAAGCAACGAGATATTACAAAGAGCCGTACAGTATTCCAAAGAGATGGGTGACGAATTCGTTTCACTGGAAGCTATTATCCTAGCCTTGTTGAATGTAAAGAGTACTGTCGCTACCATATTGAAAGACGCGGGAATGACAGACAAAGAGCTGCGCTCCGCCATAGCAGAACTACGTAAAGGTGAAAAAGTAACTTCACAATCCAGTGAAGACACTTATCAATCCTTAAGCAAATATGCCATTAATTTGAATGAGGCTGCCCGCAGCGGAAAACTTGATCCGGTTATCGGGCGTGATGAAGAAATACGTAGGGTATTACAAATATTAAGCCGCCGTACCAAGAATAATCCGATTTTAATCGGTGAGCCGGGTACCGGTAAGACCGCCATTGTTGAAGGCTTGGCACACCGTATCATCCGAGGTGATGTACCCGACAACTTGAAGAACAAACAAATCTTCTCATTGGATATGGGCGCACTGGTTGCCGGAGCCAAATACAAAGGTGAATTTGAAGAACGTCTGAAATCTGTTGTCAATGAAGTAATCAAAGCCGAAGGCAGCATCATCCTGTTTATCGATGAAATCCATACCTTGGTCGGAGCCGGTAAAGGTGAAGGTGCCATGGATGCCGCCAATATATTAAAACCCGCCTTGGCCCGTGGTGAGCTCCGCAGCATCGGAGCCACTACTTTGGACGAATATCAGAAGTACTTCGAAAAGGACAAGGCATTGGAACGCCGGTTCCAAACCGTTATGGTAGCCGAACCGGACACGCTGAGCACCATCTCCATTCTCCGTGGATTGAAAGAACGTTACGAAAACCATCACAAGGTACGTATCAAAGATGAAGCCATCATTGCCGCTGTAGAATTGAGTAACCGTTACATTACCGAACGTTTCCTTCCGGACAAGGCTATTGACCTGATGGATGAAGCTGCTGCCAAATTGCGTATGGAACGTGATTCCGTGCCTGAAGAACTGGATGAAATCTCACGTCACCTGAAACAACTGGAAATTGAACGTGAGGCCATCAAACGTGAAAAAGACGAGCCGAAATTACAACAACTGAATAAAGAGATTGCCGAACTGAAAGAACAGGAAACCTCTTACAAAGCCAAATGGCAGAGTGAAAAGGAACTGGTCAACAAGATTCAGCAAAACAAGCAGGAAATAGAACAATTGAAATTTGAAGCCGAGAAAGCGGAACGTGAGGGAGATTACGGTAAAGTAGCCGAAATCCGTTATGGAAAATTACAGGCTTTAGAGAACGAGATCAAGGATATTCAAGAAGACCTGAAACACAAGCAGGGTGACAGTGCCATGATAAAGGAAGAAGTTACCGCTGAGGACATTGCCGATGTTGTTTCACGGTGGACAGGGATACCGGTCAACAAGATGCTGCAAAGCGAACGTGACAAATTGCTTCATCTGGAGCAAGAATTACATTTGCGTGTGGTAGGTCAGGATGAAGCCATAGCAGCCGTATCCGATGCCGTACGCCGTAGCCGTGCCGGATTACAGGACCCGAAACGTCCGATAGGTTCATTCATCTTCCTGGGTACTACCGGTGTAGGTAAGACAGAACTTGCCAAAGCATTGGCCGACTACCTGTTTGATGACGAGAGTCTGATGACGCGTATCGACATGAGCGAATATCAGGAGAAACACTCTGTATCCCGTCTGATCGGAGCGCCTCCCGGATACGTAGGTTACGATGAAGGCGGTCAGTTGACAGAAGCCGTCCGACGCAAACCATACTCTGTGGTATTGTTTGATGAAATAGAAAAAGCACATCCCGATGTGTTCAATATTCTGCTGCAAGTTTTGGATGACGGACGTCTGACTGACAACAAGGGACGTACGGTAAACTTCAAGAATACAATTATCATCATGACTTCCAATCTGGGCAGCGCATACATTCAAAGCCAGTTCGAAAAGATTAATGACGAGAATCGCGAAGTGGTGATTGAAGAGACGAAGAAAGAGGTAATGTCCATGTTGAAAAAAACGATACGGCCGGAGTTTCTGAACCGTATAGATGAAACAATCATGTTCTTGCCTTTGAACAGAGAAGAGATAGAACAGATTGTGATGTTACAAATCAACGGTATCAAGAATATGCTGGCCGGCAACGGCATTACTTTGGAAATGACCGATGAGGCCGTCCGTTTCATTGCCAGCACAGGCTATGATCCCGAATTCGGTGCCCGTCCCGTGAAACGTGCCATCCAACGCTATTTGCTGAATGATTTGTCCAAAAAGCTATTGTCACAGGAAGTGGACCGAAGCAAACCGATTATCGTAGAAACAGCGGGTGACGGATTAAAATTCCGCAACTAGAATGTTACAAACAACCAGTAAAGATAAGGTCTTATCTTTACTAAGCAAAAGGGGTGTTCATCATGCACCCCTTTTTTCGTTAACTATAGCCCTCTATCTGCAATATTTTGAATATTTCCTTAACCAATATGTTTCCAATAGCTAAAAAACGGCAATAAGCTCATAAAACAGTTTAATCAGCCATCTCTACTTCCTTTTTTCATTTTTGTATAAGAAAAAGAAAACTGAAATACGGCAAGATTCAGAACAGCCTGTGTAGACTGGTATATTTTTACAATATTGAAAAACATAAGAAACTTATTCATCCGAAAAGAGTTCATTGAACTGGATAATCGTAAAAAAAGATAACCTACTGTTTTATTATCAAACATATACTGAAACTTCATACCTGTATGATATGTATCACTTGTAAGATATATAATCTTTCACCTGTAACATTACTAATCTTACAGCCCACACATTAGTAACGTGTCGCCCCACACGTTACTAACTTTCCGGCATGCAGGTTACTAACCTCTCAAACGTCCTGTTCTTTTCTGAAAAGAACAAGGTCTTTAAAAAAAAGAACAAGACGTTTTCATTGAAAGAACAAGAGCTTTTTAAAATTTGACCTGTTGTTTTTTTCCATAACGGTATCTACATGCCGAAACGCCTTATTTTTCCTTCAGATCTTTCAGCCCCTCCGCAAACACCCTGCCCGTCGGCATTCCGGCTGAAGGATTGAGGTTATGGAATCCTTCAGCCAAGTGGAAATGTTTCAGCCGGTTTTATTTTCGGAGGAGTGGTTGTTCTGAAGGATATTTTCCGGCTGAAACATTTCGTGAGGTATATCCTTCAGCCGGAATGCCGACGGGCAGGGTGTTTGCGGAGGGGCTGAAGCTTATGAAGGATTTTTCAGGATATTCTCTACAGGGCATTATAAACGACCGTATCCCACTGAAAAAGGTAATATATGTTCATAGACAAAGTATGTGTACTTCATCGGCAAAGTAAGTGGTGTTATTTCGCCAATGAAGTACACATACTTTTTTTACCAATAATGCCGGTAAACAAAAAGCCCGTCAAGCAGTTTACAATCTACTTGACAGGCCTTTCCCTTTCGCTTTATTTCAATTATTCAGCAACAGCTTCTTCCACTTTGTCAGCAGAATCTGCCGGAGCTTCTACAAATTCAGTAATACCATTGTTTACCAAAATATTGTACCATGAAATCAGTTTCTTGATATCTCCGTTATGGACACGGTCACGATCATAATTTGGCAAAACTTCTGCAAAATAAGCATGCAACTCATCGGCTGATGCTTTTTTATAATTGATAGAAGCAACCGCTCCATTCTCTTTCTTCTTTACCGCTTCCAGCACTTCGCTCAAAGGCACTTCTTCTGCATCTGTGTACATAGCAATATCCGCCAATGAGATAACTTTGTCATGAGCATAAGCAGGAACTCTTTTCTTAGCCGCGTCAACTGTTTCTACAATCAACATGTTCTTTCCTTGAGAAATCAATTTATATAATCCCGGTTTGCCCGCGATTGATAAAATGGTCTTTAACATACTATTCTATTTTATATTTATGGTTTGAGGAAGCAAAAGTACAATTCACCAATGAAACTCCCAAATTTATAGTATGAATTTTTCGGTTTTTAATTGTTCTACTATTCTGTTCAACTGGGGTATGAGCAATTGCACCCCGTCATTCACCACCGTGAAATCGGCCCGCCGACGCTTTTCTTCATCATCCATCTGGGCAGCAATACGTGCCCGGACTTGTTCCTCGCTGGCTCCGTCACGATACATGGCACGCTGTATACGCAGTTCTACAGGTGCATAGACCATTATTACCGCATCTACCGTATCCTGAAAACCGGCCTCATACAAAATAGCCGATTCCATACCCACTATCTCACACTTTTCCTGACGTTCCACCCATACGGTAAAATCTTTCCGTACCCGGGGATGGATAATGGAATTGATTTGGAGCACATGCGCCGGATTGGAAAACAGATAGGAAGCCAGCAACGGCTTGTTTAACAGACCATCCTTATAAACCTCCTCACCTAACAAAGCAATCAGTTCCCCACGAATTCCGGCATCGAAAACAGTAAGGCGTTTCGCTTCATTATCCGCATTATACACTGGGATATGCATATTCTCCAGCAAATGGGAAATGTATGATTTTCCACTGCCGATGCCACCGGTAACCGCTATCTTAATCATTGAATTTAATTCGTTGTTCTATCAAATAATCCACCTCCTTGGGATTCAAACGGACGTGGTTCACATATCGGGGGATGGATTTGAGATTGACCGGACACTTCTCCCCCTTATTGTTCAACAAAGACTCATAAGTCACCCCGATAAAGAAATCCTCGGAAGTGATGGACTTGAAATGACTCAGACCTACCTGAAAAGTCACCTGAACCTTGGAGGGAAAAGTGCGAAGTACTTTATCGGGCGGAAAATTGATGCCACGTATAGGCACCTCCACACTTTTTTCAGCGTAAATATCTACCAATAAAGTCACATCATCAAAAGAGGGAATGAATTTCGCTCCACGTACATCGGCCAGATTCACCCTGCGACGAACGGTGTCTGCCACATCTTCAAAGTTCAATGCCTGTGTATAAGCAGCCGTGATGGTATCCAAAATCTCTTGAGGAGCATAAACCATCACTGAATCCGGCGAGTAAATGATATCCGAGATATAATACTGACGGTCCAAAGCCACCTTGCCTTGCAATTTCACGGGCACCTTCTTTGCCTTCCCTTTTGTATAAATAAACTCCACAGTATCCGGCCGTATGGTCAGCAATTTGGTTGTCTGATTCAACTGGACCGAAATCTTTTTCATTAAAGCTGAAACCGGAATCCGGACACGACTTCCTTTATCCTCATAGTCCTTAAAGTCCACAACAATGGGATAGAATGTCTGTCCCAGCATATAGTTAGCCAATACAGTTCCCCTGTCTTTCACGCCAATACGCAGTTCGTCAGGAAGTTCGGAGGTCAGCACCACATCACTAGGTACATTCTTCAACCGTAACGGAACGGAGAATTCCGTTTCATAATCATCATTTAACACCTGAAGCAACCAAAAGCAGAAAGATACAAATACAAAAAACAAGAAAATCAGGAACTCCCTGCTATTACGGCTAAGCAGGAAGCTTCTGATTCTCTCTAAAGTCTTTAAATAGTAAATACGTATGTTCCTTTTGTCGAACATGTTGTTATGTCATTTACTTTGCCTGTTGTTGGTTGGATGCAGCATTAGCGAAGATAGAATTTCTATCAATTTTAATCTTAACGCCTGACGCTATTTCCAAAACAACCGTATTATCTTCTATTTCTTTTATCTTTCCGTATATACCACCTGCAGTGATCACTTCCTGACCCACTTCCAGGTTCTTGCGGAAATTAGCAATTTCTTTCTGTTTTTTATTCTGAGGACGAATCATGAAGAAGTACATAATAGCGAAAATGGCTACCATCATAATAAGGAAAGAGTAATCTCCTCCACCCCCTGCCTGCAGAAATACAAATAATAAGTTCATACTTTCTATGTTTTTTAGTTTATAATACCGTTATTCTTCAATAACAAACAAAGATATTAATTTTTTGTTAGCTTATTCTCTTTTTTTAATGAATTAACGATTCCATCCAAAGTACCGTTAATAAAGCCACCGCTTTTCGGAGTGCTGTACAGTTTGGCTATTTCCACGTACTCATTCAGTGAAACGCTGACCGGGATATTGGGAAAACTCAGGATTTCAGCCAAAGCGATCTGCATAATGACCACATCCATGAAAGCCACACGGTCTAAATCCCAGTTCTTTGTATTTTCGCTAATCAGATGACGATAATAATCGGCATTCAAGATAGTACGACGGAACAAACGGCGCGCGAAGTCTTGATCCTCCTCATCTTTAAATTCCGGCAACAATTCCTGTTTTGCACCATTCTTCTCATCGAAACGCTTGATGGTCTTCAACACAAAGGTATCCACGATTTCCTTATCATCATTCCAATACAAACTTTGGTCCTCCAAAACCTGATCCAGTTCGATATTATTGAAAATAATATTTTTATATAGCTTGCGCCACAATTCACGGTCTTCCTCATACGAAGAAGTCTCACTGGCCATATATTCCTTATATATATCGCTTTCTAAGATTTTATCACATAAAGTCTTTACGAAATCAGCTTCATTCTCCCAAGTTTTCTTCTGATTGTTCGAAAACTCCAGCAGCTGTTTGTTTACCTCCAGCTGTGCAATAAAGCGGTTTTCCACAAATTTGGTGTTGGGAAACAATTCTTCCTTAGTAGGGACCAGTTTGTTTTTCGCAGCATTCAGTCGTTTGTTAGCCTGTTTAGTTACCTCTACCATTAAAAGCAGCAGATAGTTGTATAAGTCATACGCTTTAGAAAGGCTGAAAAATAACTCTTTTTCCGCTGTATCCAAGTTTTTGCCTCCGTTCTGATAATAAGCATAGACTATCTGAACTATCTTAAGACGAATAAGAACTCTATTTATCATAATTCACATAAAATTATTAAGGAGTTGCAAAAGTAGGTATTTTCATTGATTTTACATAACATAATTACATTTTTTAATGTAAAATTTACATAGAGCTATCTAAATCGCTTTTTTCATCGAAGTTTATCCGCAAATTCTTTGCCCATTTAAAAAAAATGTCCAATTTTGAAGCCGATTTATAAAGATACTTAAGTTATGGAAGATTATAAAAAGAAAAGTGTAGTGGATGGTGACAAAGAAATTGTTTTTTCAAAAGCAATTAAAGCCGGCAAACGTATTTATTATTTAGATGTGAAGAAAAACCGAAAAGATGAAATGTTTTTGGCTATTACCGAAAGCAAGAAGATTGTTTCGGGAGAAGGTGATGACTCGCAAGTAAGCTTCGAAAAACATAAGATTTTTCTATATAAAGAAGATTTTGAGAAGTTCATGAACGGTTTACAACAGGCTATACAGTTTATTGCCGAAGAGCAAGGTCCTATTGAACCTCATCACACTGAAAATGAAGAACAGGAAACGACCGAAGACGCTCACAAGCCGCTTAGTCCGAATCTGCTTCCTGAAAAGGATCATAGTGATTTTTGACAGAGATTTTTTCTCCTTCTTCCTGTACGCCGGTAAGAGAATCACCGGATTCCTGAAATCTTCTGGAAACTGCCAGGATCGTTTGGGAAGAACGGTAATTTACAGGAAGGGATAGTTCTTCTGCGTGATACAATTCACGGAATTTATAAAAAATATTGAACATACTTCCACGCCAGCTGTAGATCACCTGATTGGGATCGCCCACTGCAAAAAGCCCGACTTCCGGTTTCTTTAATTGTCGGATTAACTCAAACTGCAGCTCATCGCAATCCTGTACTTCATCAATGATGATCCATTTCAGCTGTGGAAGAAGATGGGGATGAGCTTTTAGAAGTTCCGTAGCATTCTGCAGCAGGTCTTCGTAGCTCATTTTGTTCTGTTTCCGTTTTTCTTCTGTAAGGAGAGTTACCAGTTTCGGAAAATCGTCCTGGTATCCGGGCTGTCTGGATGTGGCCGCCCGGTTTTTCTGATCCAGTCTTTTTCGAAGACGGTTTTTATATTTGATTTTGAGTGTATGCTGGCGGATCAGCTGGTTGGTACCGGTTGCCGCGAGGCCTGAAACAATGCCCACGGCCAGCGCTGTCAATGGGTCGCCTGCCGGGAAGTCCGGCACACTTCCGCACCAGGCCAGCACCCCCAGCACACCGCCCAGCGTGCCGCAGATGGTGGGCAACCATTTATTGGCAAGCGGCGTTTGTTTGACCGCTGTTGCCGCCAGGTAGCAGATAACCGTAATCGCCGCCACCCCTGCCATACCAAAAGTTGTCAGATCCATGGTCTCCTCCTTTTTATTTTATGCTTTTCTTTTAACTTATGGCCCGGCCTGCGGGGGTATGCGCTTTTTCCAGGTCGCTCAGGCGGTGGTTTGCCACACGCAGCTGCTCTTCCAGCACTGGCACCCGCTGGGCAAAGTTATTGTGGGCGCGCACTTCGCGGGTCAGCTCCTCCAAGCGGGCATCCGTGACCGCTTGGGCCGTTACCATCCGCTGTTCCGCGCGGCGGGCAGCCATCATGTTGGTGATAACCACCCCCAGCAGGCTCAGCCCGCCGGTGATCAGCGCCACCAGAATTGCTTCCATCCTGCTCACACCTCCGTATAGGCGGCGTGGTACAGCCCCGCTTCCACCAGGCCAAGGTCCCCGCACAGGGCATACAGCCGGGCAGCGTCCCCGTTGGAAATCGGCCCCACCGTTACCATCTGCATTTGGACCGGCTGTGTTTTTTCCGCTGCCGGGCGGGCAACGCTCTGGTAGCCGCCCAGCCGCACCGCGGTAGATGCCGCCGCAAAATCTGCATCCAGCCAGTTCAGCGGGTGGACCCGGCGGTTTTTGTACCGCACCTCAAAATGCAGGTGTGCTCCATAGCAGTTGCCGGTATCGCCGCTGTAGCCGATCAGCTGGCCCTCGTATACCGTCTCCCCCTGGGCCACGCAGAGTTTGCTCAAATGGGCGTACAGCGTCTCCAGCCGGCCGCCGCGGTAATCCGCATGGCGCAGCTTGAGCATATTGCCGTAGCTGTTGGTATCCCCCTGGGTGCGGCGGCCATTCCAGCGGTAGGCCGTCTCCACCGTACCGTCTGCCGCGGCATACACCGGCGTGCCGACGGCGGCGCGGAAATCCAGCGCCCGGTGCAGGCTGCCATCATTATAAAACCACCCAGCGGTAATCACATGGCTTTGCAGCGGCCAGCCAAACAAAACATCCCCATTGTGTAAAATCATCCATCCTCCTGTTCTGCCTTACGCCGCCGTAAAGGTTTTGGTGCTAATGTTGAAGGTACCCTTGGTTTTTACGCCAGTATAATGCACATTAAAGGGGATCTGGTAGCCGGTGGTATCGCCGCCATAGCTGACGATCTCGATGTAGCATTCCTCCTTGATGGCCGGGTAGGCGTTGGCGGATGCTTCGCCCCAGAGCTTAACCTCCACAATATCGGTTTTCAGGTCATCCAGCGTCAGGTCACCGTCGATAATGGCCTGCAGCTTTTCAAACAGCGGGTCGTTTTTCTCGGCATAATAGGGTGCCACTTCGCCCTGTTTCTGGTAGCTGTCGATCGTGATCGAAGTCTGGCCCAGGATATTATTTTTCTTTTCCACATTGGCGGAAAGTTCCGGGGAATATTCTTTCAGGTCATTGCCCAGGCGGCAATAGCTGGCGGTACCGGAACCAAACGCCGCGTTCAAAAAGTGCGCCATATATTTGCGCTCAATCTTCAAATGTATCACTCCATTTCATCGTATAGTGTGCCGTCAGTGTAACGGTGTAAACTGCGATGCCCTCATCGTTGGCCTGTTCCAGCCGGGCGGCCCCGGCGGTCAGGGTCTCCTGCATAGGGTCAGCGTTGCCAAGCTGCGGGGCAAGGCCGGCCGCGCTCTGCTCCGCCACCCAGGCCTGCAGTTCCAACAGGCGGCGGGCTGTCTGGGCGGTCAGATTCGCATCCCCCGGCACAAAGGGCAGGTTCAGGCGCAGCACCAGCTGCATTTTTTGGCGGGCCGTCACCTGCCCCAGCAGGTTCTGCCAGCGGTCGGTCTGCTCCACCCCTCTGGGGAAGAGCGCCCCGGTGCCCGCCGCCGGGGGCAGGTCGTCCACACGCAGGGCAATACCGGTCAGAGCCGGGCAGCGGGCCAGCCATTGCAGCAACTGTTCAAAATAGGTTTCGTTCACGCGCTTTGTCTCCCCCTTTCCGGTCAGTTACTCAGGCTGTGCGCGCCGCTGCCGGAGCGGGTCCACCAGCCGCCCGCTTCCACATGGGCAGCCTGCCCGGCCGCTGTTTTACAGTCTACATACTGCACAGCGGCCAGCCCCGGCACTTTGGCGGGGGTAAAATCCAGCCATTGGGTGTAGCTCACCTCCGGCCCGGTGCCTGCAAGCACGCGGTCATGGGGTTCCAGCGTATAATCCCGGCCAAACGCCGCATGTTTTTCCGGGATAACCAGCAAAAACGCCGTGGCCGCACTGCCTGCGGGGCCGCTGCCGCCTGCCGCGGTTTCACGGCGGCGGGTATCAAAGTGTACGCCCTGCACAACGGTGCGCGTGATGGTATGTGCCGTCGGGTCCGCATGGTAGAAGGTAACGGTCTGGCAGCACAGGGGGTACTGTAAGGGCGCGGCCATCAGCCCACCCCGCCGCTGGCATAGCGGCCAAACACTAGGTAGTCCTGCGCCAGGGCACGCAGGTAGCCTTCCCGGCTCTGGATGGTTTCGGCGCAGAGCTCCGGCGGGGCGGCGTAAGTTTCGCTCACGCTGCCCACGCTGGCGCTCACCACGCGGCAGCGCTTGTCCTCCTCCGCAAAGGCATACATTGCATCCGCCATGGCGCAGAGGGCGCAGGCTTCCGGTTCCAACAGGCCCGCGCGCGGGCGCACATCAAACATGCTTTTGTAGCGCTCCAGTTGGCGGGCGGCGCGGGTGATAAAGCGCGCAAAGCTTTCCTGCGGGATCTTTTCGCCCAGGTAGCTGGCGGTATAAAATTCGTAATCCGGCAAAGGCATCCCCCTCCTCAGGCCTTGAACTTTGCCAGCACCACCTTGGCCTCGTTGGAAAGCACCGCAACGTAAAATTCATCTGCCGTGATCTCGGTGGTGCGCATCTTGGGCTTGCGCTCTGTTTCCACATTCACCGCGCGCTTGCGGTAAATGGTCAGGGCGGGCACTTCGTCCTCGTTGTCGTGGTCGGCTTCCAGCTTGATGATGGGGCAGGCATAGCACTTGGTTTTGCCGGAACCGACCTCCACCAGCGGCACCTTTTTGCTGGGCACCACACGGCAGCCCGCAATGGAGCCGATCTCGCCGGACATCCGCACATTGGCAGGGTACTTGTCGGTGCTGGTGAATTCGGCGTCTTTTCGCAGCTGGGTCACCTGTTTGGGGTGAACAAAGATCACCTTTTCGGTGGCCTGCTCTTCCTGCAGGGCGTCCACCGCATCCACAACGCCCGCATAGCTGATAATGCCCGCCGAGCCGTCATAGGTCAGGGTGGCGGTCTGCAGCACATCCATGCAATCGTTGTCGATCTTGGCGGCAATGGCCATGGCCAGCTGGGTGTTGGCCTCCCCCACCGGGTTGCCATAACCGGAAAGCACCGCTTCATCGGTCAGGCCAATGCCTTTCATGGCCTTTTTCACGGTGGCCTTGCGGGTGGAGGTCGTCATCTTTTCAATGGTCACGGCCTCACCCTCGGCCACAATGTCGGCATCGCCGATATAGGCATAGGCGGGCACCGTGATGGTATCGCCGGGGACACCGGCCAGGGTATCATCCACCTTGGCAAAGGGCGCCACGCGCAGTTTTTTGGGGATGCGGGCGGACACCATGTCCCCCATTACTTCCGGGTCGATCAAATCAGCCATTTTGGTATAAGTATCTGCCATAGAATTTCTCCTTTATCAAATCAATTTTTACAGTTCTATTGTTCCCGCTCATTTTTCCCGCAGGCGGCGGTAGGTATCGGGATCGCTGTGCTTTAAGGCAAGGCGCTCCCGGTAGCTCATGCAGGCAAATTCCGCTTCACGGTTCAGCAGCGGGGCACTGCCGGTTCCGGCGGCATAGGGTGCGGGCTGCACCGGCTGTGCAGCGGGGGTTGTCGATTTATGCTCCAATCTGGGTTTCTCCTTTCTTTTTTTCGTTGGTCACGGGGGCAGCTTGTGCTGTCTGCGGCATCAGGTCCTTACGGATCTTTGCCAGCTGGGCGGCATCGGCATGGGGCAGGTCAAAGTACCAGGCAAGGGCCAGTTCCGGCCGCAGCAGGCCGGATGTTACCATGCTCATGTACTCGTTCCAGGTGCGGGTGCGGTCAAACAGCACGCCATCGCCCCAGTCCATCGTCAGGTCCTTCCCGGCATCAAAACTCAGGCCCGGCAGGCCGTACACCTTGCCCAGCGCGGCGCACAGTTCCAGCGCCTGGCTGGCACCGTTCTGCCACATAGCCTGCAATTCCTGGATGGTCAGGTTATAATCGCCCTCGCTGGAGGTGATTTCCGTTGCGGTGCGCTCGGCGGCTTCCACCTCGCTCAAAATACCGCGCTTGAAACCGATCAGGCTTTCGCAGCTACGCAGAATATCCTGCTTGCGGGCCAAAAACTGTTCCACCCGCAGCTGCGGGCTGTACACCGTCACCCCCACGTTGGCGGGGTCATCCGGCAGGCCGATGAAAAGATCATCCTGCAAGGTGCGGCGGCCATAGCCATCCTCCCGCAGCAGGTCCTCCGAGGCAAACACACGGGAAGCGCCGTTTTCAAACTCCTGCCGCATCTGGTATTCCAGCCGGGCGGCGCTGTGCATCAAACCGGCGGCAGGGGCATATACCGCCACGGCGTCGGGGCCGCCATCCACACAGTTCAGCAGCGGGGTGCGCAGTGCAGCCAGACCAACGCCCCGCACCCCCGGCAGCAGCAAACTTGGCTGCAGCTGGGCGGTGGCGGGCAGCGCCGCCAGCGGCACCTCCCGGCCTAACGCCTCACCCGCCAGCTCAAACAAGCGGGTCTCGATGGTCAGACCGTTCACCCCGGCGGTGCGGCGCTCCAGCAGCAGGTAGCCGCGGCCATCGTGGCGCAGCACCTCCATGGTGCCCACGCCGGTCAAAGCGCCGTGGGCATCGCGGCCAAGGGGTGCATAGCAGTCCCGCCGGATGGGCACAAAGTCAAACCCGCGGCCATGCAGCACCGGTTTCAGCAGGCATTCACCGCCAACCAGTGCGTACTGCATGGCCTGCACCCGCACGGCATCCAGCGCCTGTAAACTGGGGATCAGGGCTTCGGTGGTCCTGCTTTCATACTCCGCAAACACGGTGCGGCACAGCTTGCTGACCACCAGCACCGCCAGCCGGTCGGCGGCGTCCTCGCCGGGGGACTGGGTGCCGTAATAAAGGTTCAGCCATTCCCGGATGGCCGCCTGCATCCGGGCCGAGGTCACATCTCCCCGGCCGAATGCCTGTTCCAAGTAACTTTTCAATCCATTCCTTCTTTCCTATTTGTGGGTTCAGCTGCCGCGCCGCCGCCACACGCTTTCCAGCGCATAGCGCACCGCGTCAATGTGGTGGTTGTCGGCGTCCGGCCAGGCGTTGGTCACCTCCCCGGTTCGCGCATCCCGCAGGTATTCATAGCCGGTAAACTCGGCTGCAGTTTCGGGGCAGCGCACGGGGTCAATGATGATAGCGTTCAGGCTTTGCAGCCACTTCATCCCGGCGGCCACACTGCCGGGACCTTTGACTGCCGCCCGGCACGGCAGGCCCGCCGCGCGGTAGTCCGCACAGCTTTTGGGTTCCGCGGCATCGGCGGTCAGCAGCGCCGTGCGGTCCAGTCCGCGGTCCAGCAGCAGGCGGGCGGTTTCCCGGTTGGGGGTGCGGCGGCGGGTCAGCTCGTCAAAGATCACCAGGGTGCGGCGGGCGGCATCGTAATGCACAGCGTTGTAGGCCCAGGGGTCCGGATACCAGCCCCAGTCCACCCCGTGGTACACCCGGTCAAAGCTCTGGCATTGTTCGGTCGTCAGGGTTTGCAGCTGGATGTTGCCAAACACTGCCGTGCCGCAGCCGACCGCTTCGCCCAAATATTCATGGCGGAACGCCGTGGGGTTGGTCTGTTCCAGGTGGGCGGCATCCGCCAAAAAGCGTTCGCCCAGCCAGGCGGGCGGCAGG
>OHAI01000639.1_pt1 | contig 27699 bp, 24 predicted proteins | sample 1577091 | NCBI WGS metagenome assembly OHAI01 (sample SAMEA3541548, study PRJEB24748) | human gut metagenome | biome: human gut; feature: human-associated habitat; material: faeces | place: China | collected 2012
GAGGAACAGGTCGGTAAGGTCGCGCGAGGCGTAGCGGTTTGTTCCTGCCGCTAACTTGCCATCGTTGAAATAGGTAGTGTAGATGCCGAGTGTACCTACAATCCGGTCGTCTGTCCTGAAACCCGCATCGCTGTGCAGTGCCATACTCATCTCAAGAGGAACTCCCAATCCCGGTTCTTTGGGGTTGAATACGGAACCGCCCGACAGGTAGTTGATTGTACGCGAACGTACATTGATATCATCCGAAAGGTCGTTCTGTCCTTTGTATCCGGCATATACGGGGTAGGGCATACCGGCCCATTGGGCGGAATAACGCGCGCCTTCCAGATAACGGGGCAGACCGCTGACTTGGCCGCCGCGCGCAATGTTGCCCATACCACCGCCGAAGCGCACGGCATCGGCGCATACCACTCCTTTTTCCCGGCTTTCATTGCTTAATACTACCATGCCGTAGTCGTTGCTTCCTTTGTCGAAAGTAAAAGTGCCGAGATATACCCATGTGCCGCCGCCTATACGTTGGTTTACTTTAAACTCAGCGACACCGCCGTTATGGAATACAAGGTATTTGGCATCGCTCACGCTGTTGGGCAGGCTTTGATAGGAAACATATACAGCATATTCTCCGGTTTCCGGGATGTCGGGAACCCACTCGGCAAAGGCTTTGTTTTTCTTCTTTTCAGTTTGTGCAAAGCGGGCTGTACCGTCATGAAAAGGATTTTCTCCTTCCGTGTAGATACGCTTCTGTTGTGCAAATCCAGGCAGAGCAGTTTTTTCCCACTGTGCTTTTCTGCTCTTTACCTCAAGATAGAGGGAGTTTGTGGTGTTCCGGTTGTCATCGTTATCTACAATGATTTCCTGTTTTTGCGTGTCCCGTTCGCGAGGGGTGAATACGTTGGCTCCCGCATTTTCCAGCATCGGGATGAGGTAAGGCAGGATGAACGATTGTGTGAATTGGTCTTCGGAGGTACAGAACAAGCGCGGACGCTGCCAACCCCATTTGTCTTTGTTATTGATGTAGTATTTTCCGTGACTTTGCCACAGAGCGATATGGCGTCCCTCCAGTCCGCGGGTTATTTCAAAAGGACGGGACGTACGGGTCACCCAGGGAGCATCTTTATAGTGTATATCGGTAAACAGGCGGCTCTTGTCTTTTTTTCCGTTTCTGTATGTGTTGGGAATAAGTTCGTTGATGGAATGTCCGTCTGTAAAGACAGTAATGTCGAAGTAAGTTACGGGACCCGGAAGAATTGCTTTGATGTCCCGGTAAATTCTGTTCACCGTTTCCGGCCGGAAGGGCTGGTAGGAGAATGTATTATCGGCATAGATGCGGATTGTTTTTCGGTGGAAATCGATAAGTACACTGTCGAGTCGGCATGTACCGATATTGACATTGACAGGGATATACGTTTGGAAAAAGGCCTGCAGCCGTTCCCGAACGGCCTGTTCTACGTCTTGTGAAAAGACAGAACCAACTCCTGCGAGCAGGAACAATATGGATAAATATAGTTTTTTCATGTCCGATGGTTAAGTACCGTACAAAAATACATAAAAAAGAGTGAGAAGTTCATCACTTCCCACTCTCTTGTTTCTATTTAGCAAACATTTACAGCGGAATGTATTCTACGAATGCTTCCATAGCTTCGTAGGATGCCAGACCCAGGCTGTCGTACAATGCAGCTGTACCGCGGTTGCGGTCTTCGCTTCGTTGCCAGAACAGACGTTCGTCGTTGCCCAGGAATGGTGCGCTCTCCATCTGGCTTTGGTGCTTCAGGATAGAGTTACGTTTCGCACGTAATTCTTCGGGACTGATGGGCACTGCCATTTCAATGTTCTCGATTTCCCATTCTGCCCATGCACCGCGATACATCCAGATGCGGCAATCTTTCAGCCATTTGGCTCCTTCTTCCTTTTCAAGGTCGATAGCTGCGAATACGGCATCCGTACAAACACGGTGTGTGCCGTGTGGGTCGGCAAGGTCGCCGGCAACGAAGATTTGGTGGGGTTTCACTTCACGCAATAGGTTGCGTACGATTTCCACATCGGCTTCGCTGATGGGGTTCTTCTGAATCTTACCAGTTTCATAGAACGGCAGGTCGAGGAAATGGCAGTGATCCAACGGGATATTATTATAGGTACATGCCGTACGCGCTTCACCGCGGCGAATCAGTCCTTTGATAGTCAGGATGTCGCGGGTGTCCATATCACCGTCTTTCTTATCTTTCAGATAGTTGCGGATTTCGGTGTACTTTTCGTTGATAACTTGGTCCTCACTGTTGTTAAAGAGTTGGTTGAAACCGTTGATGAAGTGCAGGAAACGGATTACCTCTTCATCGCCTACGGCAATGTTGCCGGAAGTCTCATAGGCCACATGTACATCATGTTTCTGTTCTACCAGTCGGCGGATAGTACCTCCCATGGATATGACATCATCGTCCGGATGCGGAGAGAATACAATGACACGTTTTGGATACGGTTTCGCACGTTCGGGTCGATAAGTGTCGTCTGCATTCGGCTTGCCGCCCGGCCAACCGGTGATGGTGTGTTGCAGATCGTTGAAAATCTTGATGTTTACATTATAAGCAGAACCGTAGAGGGCAAGCAACTCACTCAGACCGTTTTCGTTATAATCTTTGTTAGTCAGTTTAAGAATCGGCTTTCCGGTCAGTTGGCACAGCCAGACGATGGCGCTGCGAATCAGTTTGTCGTTCCATTCGCAGGAAGTCACCAGCCAGGGACGTTGGATACGTGTCAGATTGGCGGCTGCCGAAAGGTCGATGGCGATATGGGCATTGTTATGGGTTTGAAGATAAGAGGCAGGAATTGTATCCGTTACGTTACCTTCCACACATTCTTTTACCATTTTGGCTTTTTCCTCACCCCATGCCAGCAGATATACTTTCTTGGCGGAGAGAATTGTGGCTACACCCATTGTTATGGAACTTACCGGTGTGCTTTCAATGCTTCCGAACATTTTGGATGCTTCGTTGCGTGAGTCACTGTCCAGCAAAATCAATCGGGTGGTGGAGTTCAGGCGTGAACCCGGTTCGTTGAAACCGATATTACCGACACGTCCGATACCTAATACAGCTATATCAATGCCGCCGAAACTTTCGATACGTTGCTCGTACAAACGGCAATATTCGAAAATAGTATCTTTGGCGATAGTACCGCTGGGGCTGAATACGTTCTGCATGTCAATGTCTACGTGGTCGAGCAGCATTTCCTTTAAAGAATTGAGGTTGCTGTTCACAGCGTCCGAAGCCAACGGATAATATTCGTAAAGGTTGAATACCACTACATTACGGAAACTCAGTCCTTCTTCTTTATGCATGCGCACAAGAGCCGAATAGACATTGCGCGGTGAGTTGCCGCCAGCCAGTGCCAATACACAGAAGCGTCCGGCTTTTTGCTTGTCACGAATCATCTGTGCGATGTCCAATGCAATCTGGTTGGCTCCTTCTTCGGGAGACTCGTAAATGTCTGTCGGAATTTTCTCGAGACGTGTCAGTACCGATCGCTCGAAAGCGTTCTCCGGTCTGTAGTACCTGGGGGATACTCTATTCAGAGTAATTTGAGAACTAAGATTGGTTTTCATACAATATTTGGTTATTAATAAATGATTAAAGCTGTTCGCTTGTTCAAAACTTAACAAAAATACGAAAAACAAAGTTCATCCGCATGATGTTGGGATAAATTTTATGATAAAGTATCGGTTTCAGGCACTAATTTACCCATTGCCCATACCGCTCTAATCTTCAAATCTTCGTCCATTACGATAATATCGGCATCTTTCCCTTTTTGGAGCGAGCCTTTACGGTCGTATACACCCATAATGCGTGCCGGTGTTTCGGATACCATTCGTGCGGCGTCTGCCAGAGGTATATCGGCTTTCTGCACCATTGTACGTATCAGCCGGTCCATAGTAGCCACACTGCCGGCAAGGGCGGAGTGGTCCGCAAGCTTACAGACTCCGTCTTCAATGATGACACGCGGGTCGAAAGCTTCCTTGCTGTCGCTGGCGGCACATGCCAGAGCATCGGTGATGGCGCACATCCGTTCCACACCTTTTATCTTGTAGACCAGGCGCAGGATTGTGGGCGGTACATGGATACCGTCGGCTACAACTTCCACAGTCATGTCGTCCATGAGGTAAATGCTCTCCACAGTGCCTTCGTATTTGTATTCACGGCGTTTGTGGAATCCGGGCATTGCATTATAGAAATGTGTAGCATGTGTGTATCCGGCTTCATAGGCTGTACGTATGTCCTCAAATTCGGCTTGTGTATGGGCTACCGAAGCCAAAATGCCTTTTCCGGTGATATATTTTCCGAACTGCATGGCTCCGGGTAATTCGGGAGCAGCATCCCAACGCTTGATGCAGTGCCAGTTTTCCACGATAGGAATGTATTCGTTAGGGTCGGGATTCTTGATGTTCTCGGGCATCTGTCCGCCTGCCATCGCCATGTTCAGATAATGGCCTTCGAGGTGCAGACCCAGTATAGGACTGTCTTTTTCCGCCATCATCTTCGTACAAGTCTCTGCCGCCTGTTCAATCATCGGTACGGTAGAAGAGGACAGAGTAGGGAATATGCTGGTAGTTCCGTATTTCATGTGGGTTTGGACCGCACCGCGGAAAGCGTCTTCGGTACATTCCATAAAATCGCGTCCGCCACCGCCATGTGCATGGATTTCTACACCGCCGGGCAGTACATACATTCCTTTTACATCAATCAGTTGTGCACCGATAACGGCGAGGTCGCAATTGGTTACTTCTAAAATTTTTCCGTCTCTGATGAGAACGGAACCGTCCTTGAGCCAACCTTGAGGGGTCAGAATACGTGCGTTGATAAGTTGAGTCAACATAGGATTTAGGGGTTAGTGTTAATAAATTAATTGTTTCAGTCGTCAGACATTATTTCAAAGGACAAAAATAACTACTTTTTAGGTAAGATGCACTCCATACATTTAGGTATTTCTATTAAATACTCTAAAATTTAATACGTAATGTTTAAAGAAATACCTGTTTAATATCTTTTAATCAGGATGATGGTAAGCGGGAACTTTATTTTCGTTATTTTGTTTTACTTATAATAAACTTAATAAAACGATGGATTATGAAAACATGGAAAGTAGAAGCGGCTATTATTGCCGTTGGTATGGTACTGCTGGGAGTGATAATTAAATGGGGTATAAATGATTTTATAGATAAAGAACGTATTGTCAGTGTAAAAGGGTTGGCTGAGATGGAAGTTCCTGCTGATAAGGTGATATGGCCCTTGATGTATAAAGATATAGGGAATGATCCGTCGCTGCTTTATGCCAATATGGAACAGAAAAACAAGGCAATTGTGAAATTTTTGGAAAGCAACGGCATTGCTAAGGAAGAAATCAGTATTGCCCCGCCGGAAGTGATAGATATGCAGGCCGAACGCTATGGAAATCGTGATATTGCTTATCGGTATAATGCTACATCAGTCATTACGGTTACTTCAAAAAATGTAGATAAGGTACGGAAACTGATGTCGGAACAGGCTGAACTGTTGAAACAGGGTATTGCCATCAGTGGAGGTGATTATCGCTATAATGTGGTGTATGAATTTACAGGCTTGAATAATGTGAAACCGCAAATGATAGAAGAAGCTACGAAAAATGCCCGTGCCGCTGCCGAAAAGTTTGCAAAAGACTCAGACAGTAGCCTGGGTAAGATACGGAATGCTTCGCAGGGACAATTCTCCATATCGGACAGAGATGCCAATACGCCTTATATTAAAAGTATACGGGTAGTGACTACCGTGAATTACTATCTGAGACGATAGTGAATGAATCCGCATCTTTCCATGCCGGAAATTTGTTTCTGAATTCTTGTAGTGCGGAAAGTTCAAGAGTAGCCGTAGCTGTTCCTTCTTCATGGTCGGGCACTTGAATCTGCATTTCACCTTTGTATGAGTAGATTGCGCTGCCGCCGTTATAGGAGAAGCTATTACCGTCTTTACCGATACGGTTTACGCCGCAAACGTAACTGATATTTTCCAATGCCCGTGCCTGTAAAAGTATGTCCCAGACTTTACGTCGGGGTACAGGCCAGTTGGCAACGTAAATCAGGAGGTCGTATTCATTGCCTGTATTCCGGCTCCATACCGGAAAGCGCAGGTCGTAGCAGACGAGTAGCAGTATATTCCAACCTCGATACGGAATTATGATACGACGGCTGCCTGCCGTGAAATTATCTGTCTCGTTGCCCATGCGGAACAGATGTCGTTTATCGTAAAAATAAGCTTCCCCTTCGGGAGTGAGGAAAAAGGCGCGGTTGTAATAGGTAGAGTTTTTGTAGGATAATGGATTGCTTTCAGATGAAACAAAATTCTCTTCACAAGCTATGTAGCTTCCGGCAATAGCTATCTGATATTTTGAAGCCCATTGGCGTAGTGTTGTAATTGTATTACCTGTTACCGGCTCTGCCAATGTGCCGGTGTTCATGCTGAAACCGGTAGAAAAGGTTTCCGGTAAAACAATAATCTCCGTCGCTTCGCGAAGAGCTTCCAGCTTTTCGCGAAGACGGCGAAGATTGTCTTGTTTATTCTCCCAAGCAATATCCATTTGTAGGATACTGACACGCAGTTGGTTCATTTTAGTAAACAGTTGCTATCGGTTGTCTTTTAATTTATTCCAACGGAGAAATTCTCAGGAATCTTTCCGCGAAAATCTTTAAAATAGAGCTTTATTTCATGCATGTCCTTCTCAAAGTCTCCCGTTGGCATTATTGCCTTGGTGGAAGTTATAGTCTTGGTAGGATAATCTATACCGATAAGCATGATAGGAACTTGTGCTTTCAACGCAATGAAGTAAAAACCTTTTTTCCAGTTCGGGTTGGATTTGCGCGTACCTTCCGGAGTAATGGCTAAATGAAACAGTTTGCTTCCGGCAAATCTGTTTGCCATCTGGTCTACCAAAGATGTGTTCCGGCTTCGGTCTACCGGTATGCCGCCGATAGCTTTGAATATCAATCCCAAAGGAAAAAAAAACCACTCTTTCTTCATCATAAAGCTGGTTTTTCGTCCGATGGCACCATAAAACAGTTTGCCGATAAACAAATCCCAGTTGGATGTATGTGGCGCTGCACAAATGACACATTTGTCATAGTTGGGCACTGTTACATTTGTTTTCCAACCTAACAGGCGATAATAGATAAAACTATATAGTCTTTTCTTCATTCTTATTATTTAAGTTTGCCGATAGCTTCAATGATTGAGTCTACTTTAGCATTAAAATCAGAACGGAATTTCTTGTAGTAACCTTTTACATTTCCCGGTTCGGTATGGCTGATACGGCTGATGAATTCATCTTGCATTTTCAGAATTTCACCCATTAGTTCATCAGCTTTCTTCTTGTCTGTTCCGGGTACATACAGACTGTTCATAAGGCATTCGGCGAATAATTCACCGGCGATATAATTGACGTTCTTTTTCAATGCTTTTCTACTTGCCATAATCTTTACTTTTTATGTGAATGAATAGTGTTATTTTCGGTAAAGATAGTGTTTTTCTTCATGAGTTGAGTGGAAAAATGAAAATTTATGTGTTTTTAATGAGAAATAGTTCGTGGAATAATTCTACATTTGTGGAGATTTTCTACAATGTGAGTGTGGAAAGCAGGTGGAATATTACTACTTATATATGTGTTCATGTCTGATAACTAAACTATTATATAATAAAGGATACCCCTTGTTTTGCTTTGGCATTGCGTTTGCTTTGAAATGGGAAATAGGGTTAAATTAAATAAACAAACAAGCATGAGACTATTTTTTACAAAAAAAGAATTAAAGCTGAGAAAAAAACGGGTGATAATGATGATAGCCTGCATGACAGTGCTGCTTGCCGGTTATCTGATATTGACTTGGCCCAAGAAAATTCAGCCGGAATTACCTACTGTTATTGTAGAACCTGCCGAAGTGGGTGATGTGGAAATTTTTGGTGAGTATGTAGGCCGTATACGTGCGCAACAGTTTGTGGAGGTCCGTGCACGTGTGGAAGGCTATCTGGAGAGTATGCTTTTTGCCGAGGGGACGTATATAACTAAAAACCAGGTTTTATTTGTTATCAATCAAGACCAATATCGTGCAAAGGCTGACAAGGCCCGTGCACAGTTAAAGAAAGATGAAGCGCAGGCGTTGAAAGCCAAACGGGATTTGGAACGTATCCGTCCTTTGTATGCACAGAATGCTGCCAGTCAGTTGGATTTGGATAATGCGCAGGCTGCTTATGAAACGGCCGAGGCTTCTGTTGCTATGAGTCAGGCTGATCTGGACCAGGCGGAATTGGAACTGGGGTATACCATTGTGCGTTCTCCGTTGTCAGGGCATATCAGTGAAAGAAATGTGGACTTGGGAACATTGGTAGGTCCCGGGGCTAAATCATTGCTTGCTACCATAGTGAAAAGTGATACGGTATTGGTAGATTTCAGCATGACCGCATTGGACTATCTTAAAAGCAAAGAGCGCAATATAGAGATAGGCCGTCAGGATTCTACCCGCTCTTGGCAGCCTAATATCACGATTACTTTAGCTGATAATACTGTTTATCCTTACAAAGGTTATGTCGATTTTGCAGAACCGCAGGTTGACCCGCAAACCGGTACGTTCTCCGTTCGTGCCGAAATGCCTAATCCGAACAGAGTATTGCTGCCCGGACAGTTTACGAAAGTAAAACTGTTGTTGGACGTACGCGAAGGTGCTGTGGCAGTTCCTCAAAAGGCCGTTACCATTGAGAAGGGCGGTGCTTATATATATGTAATGCGCCGCGATTCGACAGTTGAAAAGCGCTTCATTGAATTAGGACCTGAGTTTGGTAACAATATGGTTGTTGAACGCGGACTGGCGGCAGGCGAGCAGGTAGTGACGGAAGGTTTCCATAAACTTACTCCGGGAATGAAAGTGCGTGCACAAGCAGCTGCTCCCAAAAAGGAAGATGAGCAGCCGGCAGATTCTCTGAATAAGAAAGCCGCTTCTGAGAATAAAGAAAAGGATAAGAATCTCTCAAAGTAAAATAACAGTATGAAAGTAAGTTTCTTTATAGACCGCCCTGTATTCTCGGCGGTGATATCGATTGTGATTGTAATTGTCGGTATCATCGGTCTGACTATGCTTCCGGTGGATCAATACCCACAGATAACACCGCCCGTTGTGAAAATCAGTGCATCCTATCCGGGGGCAAGTGCGCTGACTGTGTCACAAGCAGTGGCGACTCCTATCGAACAGGAAATAAACGGTACTCCGGGTATGTTGTACATGGAGTCCAACAGTTCCAATTCCGGTGGCTTTTCGGCAACCGTGACCTTTGATGTATCTGCCGATCCGGATTTGGCTGCCGTGGAAATTCAAAACCGTATAAAGCTGGCGGAAAGCCGTCTGCCTGCGGAAGTCATTCAGAATGGTATTTCGGTAGAAAAGCAGGCTCCCAGTCAGCTGATGACAATCTGTTTGACTTCCAGCGATCCGAAATTCGATGAAATCTATCTGAGTAACTTTGCTACCATTAATGTACTTGACCTTTTGCGTCGTATTCCCGGTGTGGGACGTGTGTCCAATATCGGTAGCCGTTACTATGCCATGCAGATTTGGGCCATGCCGGACAAACTGGCAAATTTCGGATTGACTGTTCAGGATTTGCAGAATGCTTTGAAAGACCAGAACCGCGAATCGGCTGCCGGTGTTTTGGGACAGCAGCCGGTGCAAGGTTTGGACATTACAATTCCTATTACAACGCAAGGTCGTTTGAGCTCGGCAAAGCAGTTTGAGGATATTGTGGTCCGTGCCAATGCCAATGGGTCTATTATTCGTCTTCGCGATGTGGCCAGAGTGTCACTTGAAGCTTCCTCATATAGTACGGAAAGTGGTATTAACGGTGAAAATGCGGCAGTTCTCGGCATTTATATGCTTCCGGGTGCCAATGCTATGGAAGTGGCGGACAACGTGAAGAAGGCAATGGAAGAAATCAGTGCGAACTTTCCTGAAGGAATGAGTTACGAGATACCTTTTGATATGACTACCTATATTTCGGAGTCTATCCACGAGGTGTATAAGACATTGTTCGAAGCATTGGTTCTTGTGGTATTGGTAGTGTTCCTTTCACTGCAAAGCTGGCGTGCTACTTTGATACCTGTTGTTGCAGTGCCTATCTCTCTGATCGGTACTTTTGGTTTCATGCTTATTTTCGGTTTCTCGCTGAATATATTGACATTGTTGGGATTGATTCTTGCTATCGGTATTGTCGTGGATGATGCTATTGTGGTAGTGGAGAATGTGGAACATCTGATGGAAACGGAAAAACTCTCTCCTTATGAAGCAACGAAAAAAGCAATGAACGGTTTGGCAAGTGCTTTGATTGCAACCTCATTGGTGCTCTGTGCCGTATTTGTTCCGGTAAGCTTCCTGAGCGGTATCACCGGACAATTATATCGCCAGTTTACTATTACCATTGCTGTATCGGTATTACTTTCTACAGTTGTGGCACTGACGCTTAGTCCCGTGATGTGTTCGCTTATCCTGAAGTCCGGCAGCGGAAAGAAAAAGAATATCGTGTTCCGTAAGATTAACGAATGGTTGAATATCAGTAATCATAAGTATATTGGTGTTATCAGCCGCGTTATCAAGCATCCCAGACGTTTGATGAGTGCATTCGGTATGGTATTGATAGCTATTTTCATCATTCACCGTCTGATTCCTACCAGTTTCTTGCCGGTGGAAGACCAGGGATACTTTAAAGTGGAGTTGGAACTGCCGGAAGGTTCTACTTTGGAACGTACCCGTATCGTGACCGATCGTGCCGTGCAGTATCTGGAGCAGAATCCGTATGTGGCTTATGTGCAGAATGTAACGGGTAGCAGTCCGCGTGTAGGAAGCAATCAGGCGCGCAGTGAGTTAACTGTTATATTGAAGCCTTGGGAGGAACGCAAAAATACCACTATCAATAAGATAATGGAGAAAGTGGAAAAGGATTTGAGGGAATACCCCGAATGTAGAGTCTATCTTTCTACTCCTCCTGTAATCCCGGGATTGGGAACATCCGGTGGCTTTGAAATGCAACTTGAGGCACGTGGGGAAGCTACTTTTGAAAATCTGGTACAGGCAGTGGATACTTTGATGTATTATGCTCAGAAACGCAAGGAATTGACGGGGCTTTCTTCTTCTTTGCAGTCTGAGATTCCGCAACTCTATTTTGATGTAGACCGTGACAAGGTGAAGATGCTGGGAGTGCCGTTGGCAGATGTGTTCTCTACGATGAAAGCTTATACGGGTTCCGTATATGTGAATGACTTTAATATGTTCAATCGTATATATAAGGTATATATTCAGGCTGAAGCTCCGTATCGTGAGCACAAAGAGAACATTAATCTGTTCTTTGTAAAAGCAGCTAATGGTGCAATGGTTCCGTTAACCTCGTTGGGTAATGCATCCTATACAACCGGTCCGGGCAGTATTAAACGTTTCAATATGTTTACTACTGCAGTTATTCTCGGTTCGGCGGCACAGGGGTACAGTTCCGGCCAGGCTATGGAGATTATGGAACAGATAGCGCGCGAACATTTACCGGATAATATAGGTGTTGAGTGGAGCGGACTTTCTTATCAGGAGAAGAAAGCCGGTGGGCAGACCGGACTGGTGCTGACGTTGGTATTCCTCTTCGTATTCCTGTTCCTGGCAGCACAATACGAAAGCTGGACTGTGCCTATTGCTGTATTGCTTTCGTTGCCGGTAGCTGCATTGGGAGCTTATTTGGGCGTTGCTGTATGTGGCTTGGAAAATGATATTTATTTCCAGATTGGCTTGGTAATGTTGGTGGGACTTGCAGCAAAAAATGCTATCCTTATCGTTGAGTTTGCCAAAGTACAGGTGGATAATGGAGGAGATTTGGTGCAGTCGGCCATTCATGCCGCCCAACTCCGTTTCCGTCCTATATTGATGACTTCACTTGCCTTTGTATTGGGTATGCTTCCTATGGTTCTTGCAAGCGGACCGGGATCTGCAAGCCGTCAGGCAATAGGTACGGGAGTTTTCTTTGGAATGATTTTTGCCATTGTATTCGGCATTGTGCTTGTGCCTTTCTTCTTTGTTTTGATTTATAAGGCAAAGGAAAAAGTGCAACACAAAATCAAAAAAGATTGATGATAACATTGTAAATGAATTCTGATTACACGCTTATGAAAAAAAAGAATATATATATACTTCTGTTGCTCGCCCCGGTTCTTTTTGCATCGTGCAAGGTAGGCAAAAGCTATGTACGTCCCGAAATGGCATTGCCCGACAGTTTGATGCAACAGCAGGACAGCATCAGCATTGCCGATGAGCAGTGGCAGGCTGTTTATACAGACAATACTTTGCGTAATCTGATAGCACGCGCATTGGAGTATAATAAAGATATGCTCGTTGCGGCCGCTCGCGTGAAAGAAATGGCGGCCCAGAAACGTATCAGCGTAGCTAATCTACTTCCTCAGTTAAATGGAAAAATAGAGGCAGAGCGTGAAGTTGAAAACTATGGCGGACATAGCCGCGATGTGGGTAACAGCTATGAAGCAAAGGCTCTTTTGTCGTGGGAACTTGACCTTTGGGGAAATCTGCGTTGGAAAAAAGTAGCTGCTGTTGCCGATTATCTGCAAAGTGTAGAATCACAGCGTGCCTTGCGTATGACAATTGTTGCGGAAGTGGCGCAGGCATATTACGAGCTGGTAGCACTCGATACAGAATTGGAAATTGTCCGTCAGACACAAAAGGCTCGTGAAGAAGGTGTGCGTCTTGCAAGAATCCGTTTTGAAGGCGGACTTACTTCGGAGACATCTTATCAGCAGGCGCAAGTAGAGTTGGCGCGTACAGCTACGCTTGTTCCGGATCTGGAACGTAAGATTTCCATTAAGGAGAATGACATAGCTTTTCTTGCCGGTGAATTTCCTACACGTATAGAGCGCAGCCGTTTTTTGGAGGAGTTGGATGTGCCGGAGTCTTTACCTGTAGGATTGCCGTCCGGCTTATTGGAACGTCGTCCTGACATTCGTGCTGCGGAGCAGCAGCTTATAGCTGAACATGCTCGTGTGAAAGTGGCCTATACCAATATGTTTCCTCGGTTGTCGCTGACCGGTCAGTTTGGATTGGAGAGTGATGTCTTGTCAAACTTCCTTCAGTCGCCTTATTCATTGTTGAACGGAGCGGTATTGACTCCGCTTTTCAATTGGGGTAAAAATCGGGCTGCTCTAAAGGCACAGAAAGCTTCGTTTGAGGCGGAAGTTCATAGCTATGAGAAAACGGTGCTGAATGCTTTTAAAGAGGCTAAGAACGCAATTGTGGACTTCAACAAAATAAAGGAAGTGTATCAGTTGCGTCTCAAGTTGGAACGTTCAGCCAAAACGTACGTGGATTTAGCGCAGTTGCAATATATTAATGGTGTTATTAATTACATGGACGTGCTTGATGCCCAGCGTGGATATTTCGATGCCCAGATTGGTGTCAGCAATGCAATCCGTGACGAACTGATAGCAGTGGTAAATGTTTATAAGGCTTTGGGGGGAGGCTGGCAGATAGAAGAATAAGTTTGCATTATTTCTTCATTCAGTTTGCATTTCTTGTGGAAAAGAGCGAAATTTGCGACGCTTTTAAACGAAACTTTATTAACACCTTTAAATATTTAAGAGAAATGACTAAAAGTGCATTGCAAATTGCAAGGGCTGCCTATCAGCCCAAACTTCCGAAAGGGCTGAAAGGTACTGTAAAAGCAGTGGCCGGCGCAGCTACCCAGTCGGTTGCCGATCAGGAAGAAATCAAGAAATTGTTTCCCAATACTTATGGGATGCCTTTGATTAAATTCGAAAATACCGATGAGACCGTTGATTTCCCTGCTATGAATGTGGGTGTAATTCTTTCCGGTGGTCAGGCTCCCGGTGGTCACAATGTGATATCCGGTATTTTTGACGGTATTAAAAAGTTGAACAAAGATAGCAAACTGTACGGTTTCATTCTTGGCCCCGGTGGTTTGGTAGACCATAACTATATGGAACTGACGTCCTCCCCCTTAAGGGATACTATATCTTCATTTGTATATTCCTTTTTATTTGCCATTTCTCATTTCCTTTCTTACGGATCTGAAGAATTTTTTACATACAAATTATATTATAACACAAAGTCAACGATTTTGTAAATACATTAATTAAACATTTTTCAGAGCAAAGCCGAACATTTGTTTTGTTACTAATAAACAAAAACATAGGCTATTGATTATTTGAAAAAAATATTATATAATATAGGTAGCTTAAAAAAATCGGAGGACAAAATGGATATTACGATAAATGCACCGCAGACCGAAAGTAACTCAAACTCTGCCAAAGCAATGTCCCTTAACAATGGGCTGATATGGTTCATATGCTTTGTTCCGCTTATCGGCTTGTTTCTTGAAAACTATGCAAACTCTGCCACTGCAGGAGCTTTTCTTTGGATACTTGTTCCGCTGTTCATGATAGGCTGTTCCATTGCAGATTGCAAACAGCTTATAAAGCATGGCATTGATGCTGCACACCTTTTCAAATGGGTATGGCTAACACCTTTTTATGTTTATAAGCGTGAAAAGCTTTGCGGCAGAGAGCGTTATAAAGCAATAATGTGTGGATTTTTCATTATCGCTGCACTGTTCATGAATGGTTTTACGCAGAGCATAAAAATAGACAACAACTATATGCTCGTATCCGCACAGAACAGTTATGTGCAAAGCCTTGACAACTTTTCGGGAAATTCAGCAAAGGTAATCGGTGAGTGCATAGCTTCTTATCTAGGCGAGGACGCAAAGTGGGATTGCACAAAGAACGATCACAACTACACAGTAACAGTAAAAGGCAAACATGGCTCTGATAACTACACTATTTCCTTTTTAATAGTATATGACGGCTTCACCTACAGAAAATTCACCATTTCAGACGTGATAAAAAATAAAGTATCACTCCGTGACGATGAATTTAGTGCTGTATGCAAAGAGATATTCACAGAAGATAAAAACGACACCGACAGTAGCAATGAAGAAAGTTCAAATTCACAAACAGAATAATTTCATGAGCGGACTTTGTTCCGCTCTTTTTGTTGTCAGTATACATAAATGTGTAAAAACTGATATGGCACGATTTGTGTATATGCACAAAGGTGATAAATTTGTCACTTTTCTATTGACTTCGCAGAACAAAAGTGATATTATTGTCACATAAGGTGATAAATAAATCACCTTGTATATGCAGCTGTTTAAATCACAAATGAAAGAAGATGTAGAAATGAATGACAAAACGGAGATAAAAACAGACAAAATATCATACAAAAAGTATTACAGACAGATGGGTATTTTGGGCACGCTGGGTGGATCGATGTGGATATTCTATTGGGTTATGGAAAAGGTGCTGCCTGCGATAAAGAAAGGGCACACACTTACCAATGTGATAAACCTTATCGTATCTTTGGGAACGCTTGCGCTGATCGCCATATGCATAACAAAGATGATATCCACGGTTGGCAAAAGAGATACAAATGACGAGCTTACTCAGCAGACAACAGCAAAGGTCAATCAGACTTTTATAACGTTCCTGTTCACGATTGCCTGCCTGTTTATTTCAGTTATGACTTTGTTTTCCGATATTTTAGGAAGATTTAAGGTAACACTAAACGAATATGTTATAACGGGCTTGATATGGTTTTGCTATGCGGTGTACAATTTTATAGGGCTGTATTTTGAAAGTAAGTTCGATGATGATGAGAACTGGAGGGATAAAAATGAAAGAGAAAAAAGAAAAGAAAAAGATAACTCTGAGAGAATATCACAAAAAGCGTATGGCAACAGGAATTGCAATACTTGTCACAGAGATATTTGAAAACACTGTGGAGCATTACAAGCTTGATAATACAACATGGGCGACGGTGATATTCGTTGTGTTGGCTGCTATGACGGCTTTATTTGCAGTAATATGGCTGTATGCAAGCTGTCAGAAAGTTGACAAAGAGGATGAAATGGCAAAAGAAAATATGCTCAAGGCACATCAAAGTATCACAAAAATGTTTTTGATAATATTAGCAGTGGCGATCTTTATATCAATGTTCTGGGAAGGAAGTATAACCATAAAGATAAACAGCGACAGACTATATCAAGTATGGTTTATATTCTGGTTCAGTTACATGACCCTTGAAAGCGGATTTTTCCTCCACCATGAGGGCAAGCTCAGCACCGATGAGGAGGACGAGTAATGCCGGAGCTAAAAACAAAACTCAAGGAATATCGTGCCAAGCTTGACATGAAGCAGGGTGACCTTGCCGAAAAAGTGGGCGTCAGGCGTGAAACTATCATACGTCTTGAAAAAGGACAATACAATCCGTCCCTAAAGCTTGCAATGGATATTGCAAAGGTATTTGGTGTATCTGTAGAGGATATTTTTTCATTTGAAGATGAATAAAGCTGAAAATACAGTAAAGCAGACGGTTTGCAGAATTTTGGTGCAGAAGAAAAGCATATACCGAAAATGCAAATACAGACATATAAGCACATATTCTAGCGTAGACAGATAAATATTGAATATACGTTGCTTATACTATGATTATCTTTAGTTTATGCCATATTACTATGTATATTAGTGTAAAAGGCAAAAGTGAAATGAATTGTGAGAAATCGAGAGAAATGGAGCAAAACGAAGAGAATTAAAGAGAATGAGGGATATAAATTAAAAATTCGACGTTTTGACTATTGACAATCGTGAAAAGCTGTTGTATAATAGACAACGTTGTGAGTTCACAGGGCAAAAATGCGGCTGTGAACAGACTTTTTAAAATTCTGAATGGAGGAAATAATATGTCAACTTATATGCCAAAAGCAGGCGACATTACTCGCACATGGTATATTCTCGACGCTGAAGGTCAGTCACTCGGTAGAGTTGCTGCTAAGGCTGCTCACATTCTTCGTGGCAAGCACAAGCCAACTTACGCACCACACGCTGACTGCGGCGACCATGTAATCATCATCAACACAGATAAGGCTGTTCTCACAGGCAAGAAGCTTGATCAGAAGTCTTACAAGTGGCACACAGGCTGGATCGGCGGTCTTAAGGAGATCAAGTATTCAGATATGATGGCTAATCAGTCAGACAGAGCTATGACAATTGCTGTTGAGGGTATGCTCCCTAACAACACACTTGGCAGAGCTGCTGCAAAGAGACTCAGAGTATACAAGGGTGCTGAGCATAACAATGCTGCTCAGAAGCCTGTTAAATACGAACTGTAAGGAAGGAGCAATTTAGATGTACGAATCAAAGCAGCCATATTTCTATGGCACAGGTAGAAGAAAACATTCTGTTGCCCGTGTTCGTGTTTACGAGGGTACAGGTAAGATCACAATCAACGGCAGAGACATTGACGATTACTTCGGTCTTGAGACACTCAAGCTCATCGTTCGTCAGCCATTTGCTGTAACAGATACAATGGATAAGTACGATATCGTTTGCACAGTAACAGGCGGTGGAGTAACAGGTCAGGCTGGTGCAATCAGACACGGTCTTTCAAGAGCTCTTCTTCAGGCTAGCGATGAGTTCAGACCTCTCCTCAAGAAGGAAGGCTTCCTCACTCGTGACCCAAGAATGAAGGAAAGAAAGAAGTACGGTCTCAAAGCCGCAAGACGTGCTCCACAGTTCTCCAAGAGATAATCAGATACCTCAAAACTTGCGTATTTACGCACTTTGCGAGTGGTCAAAAACTCTTTGGTCAACATTTGGTCAATTCAAAACCTCTGTGTTCGCGCAGGGAGGTTTTTTGTTTGCCTTTATGCAAGGCACAGCTCGATCTGTTCGGCAGTTCGGGCTTTTGTTTTACGCAAAACATCAGCGTAGATGTCAGCAGTTACGTTCACATCACAGTGACCAAGATGCTCAGACACGACTTTCAGGTCGATACCGCTGTTTAAGAGCATTGTAGCGTTGCAATGACGGAGCTGATGAAGAGTCATATCTTCAAATTCCGTTCCTTTGGTGAAGCGTTTAAGGGACTGATACACCGAATTACGGTCACGATAGTTTCCTCTTGCCGAAACGAACACCATTTCAGGGTGAGCGAAGTCATCACCGAGGGCATATTTCAGCTTTTCGATATACTCTTTCTGTGCAAGAAGTACCTTTTTCAGCTCCTGCCCCATACCGATGATGCGGATACTGCTCTCGGTCTTAGGATCAGTCAGTTCATGCTTTCCGCCTATGTCGGTCAACGTGTGGTTTATCGAGATAGTGTTGTTCTCAAAGTCGATATCCTCCCAAGCAAGTCCAAGGCACTCTCCCGAACGCATACCCGTGTACAGCAGAACCTTGATGATACGCTTGAAGTCCTCGTCCCACGGCTTACTTTCGAGGTATTCCATGAACCTTTTGAGCTTGTCTTCCTCTAAAGCCTTGTTTTTACGACTTTTCTTACGTTTCGGCAGTATCACGTTACGGCAGGGAGTGTCACGAATGAAGCCCTGCTCTGCTCCTCTGCGGAAGATGCTCTGCACTATGACGTACAGTTTCTTTACCGTCGCAGGGTTCAGGTTATAAGACTGCATTATCTGCGTCAGCCTGGGAGCGTTGATGTCCTTTACCTTAACATTACCGAGAACAGGCTCGATGTGGTTCTTGTACTGCCCCTTGTAGGTATAGATCGTGCTTTCTTTCAGTTCCTGCGGAGCGTAGTTTGTGAAATACCAGTCAGCAAGCTCGGAGAAACGCATATTCTCATTGAGCTGAGAGTAACCTTTGCAGTGTCTCTCGAACTCGAAAGCGTACTCCTGGGCGAGCTTTTCGGCTTTCTTTGGTGTCACTCCGTCGGGCGGAGTGTAGGTTGTTGATTTTACAAGCTGTTTGCCGTTCATATCGCAGCCGACAAACACCCTGATGCGGAATGTGTTTCCGCGTTTTGTTATATTCGCCAATGTAAATCCTCCTAAATTTACACTACGGCATATCTCTGTATTTAGCATTGTAGCGCACTATTCTATCTTTGTCAAGTGCTTTCGGAGATATGCCGTAGCTTTTTTTCTTTTATTCTAACTCTGCATTTCTTGTTTTGTTAAACTTATACCGGGCAAAATCCTCCGCAAGTCCACAAGCGGATATGAACGCCCTTGCTTTCTGTAGATCACGGGATAGCTGATCTTCACGCTTGATGCGCTGTGCTTCGGCGTTCAGCTTCTTACGGCTAAGGTAATGAGCGTTCTCATCTTTCTTCTTGTACTCCGAAAGCTCCGAGGACACCGCTTCAAACTTCTGCATCACAGCCCCAAGCTCCTGCACGGCAGTGTCACGTTCTTTTTTGAGCTTTTTGATGTTCTTCTCCATAGCAACATACTTCTTAGCGGTGTCGCTGAGCTTGTCATAGTCCTCTTTGGAAAGTGTGACCTTTTTGCCAAACACGGACTCCTTGGCTTCGATGCTTTCGATCTCACCTATGTTCACCTTTTTCTTTGCCAGTTTCTCAAACTCGGCAACTGTCTCATCACGCTCGGCGGTGAGCCTTTCGATCTCAGCATTGAGAGCATTTATCTTGTCCTGATGTTTGCCGTACTCCTCGACCTTATAACTGTAACCCCTGGACTTCTTCGGTTCGGAAATTTCAATGCCGTGAGCATTGCAGATATTCTTCAAAATATCCCACTCATTGCGTCTCCAACGGTCATTCGCTTTCGCATCATTTCCGAAGCCCATTTCCTCCATTGCTTTGTTCTTCGCATTGCGGACTTCAAGTCCACGAGTGAAGTGACCTACGGGGATATAATTGATGTGCAGGTGCGGAGTTGATTCATCAAGATGCAGCACCGCATTGAACACATAGAAGTTAGGATTTCTCGCCTGAAATCCCTCCATATATTCACGCAGACATTCAGTCGTTATCTCGGCATCAGGAGTGCCGACGCCAGTGTCTTTTCTTGTTCCGATATAAACGAGATGTTCGTAGAAGCTTTTTTGCTTGTTCGTGCCTGTAATAACACTCTTGCTCGGCAGGCGATTGAACAGGTGTTCAAAGTAGTTACCGATCTTACGATCCTTTCTTTTCTAATTAGCGTTGTATCTCTCAACCGCTTCATCGAAAAGCTGATGATAAGCATCACTCAGAGCCTGATGAACGAACACAACATTGTTCGGTGTTCTGGAGTTGTCGATATTCTTGGCAGAGAACTCTCTGTTGTTATGTGAAAGGCTGCCTTTACCCTCGCACATCGAGATAGATTTTGTACTCATGTTATAGTCTCTCTTTCATAAAATTTTTTTCATCATGTAAGCCCTGACGGGCTTGAAGAATTACGCACAAGACAGAGCTTGTGCTACTAAGAACATTTACGCCCTGTCGGGCTTTGAAGAATTTCGCATAAGACGGAGCTTATGCTCCATATAGCCCTGATGGTCAAATTGGATTGCAACGATACGGAGATCGGCAACCCAAACGGTGCGAAGCACCGGATTTTACTTGCGGTGCACCGCCAGTAACCCCAAAGCACTTTTGACAGCCGCCTACACGACTATCAAAAATGCCGGGGCTCTGCGAGGCTCTTATCGGCTGGCGAAGCAGCCGAAATTGTGGGTACGGTTATTCTGAATCGTACCCGTGAGAACTGCGGAAATCCGCATTACAATTTTGAAAAATCAGCTCTCATTTTTTCTGAAAATCTGCTATCTCAGCAACGATATTTTTCATGGAAAGCCGACCAGCTTTGTTGCAGTTTATGAACTCAAAACAAAGGTACTCTGCGTAGTCTAGATGATGCAAGGAATATACAAAACGCTCGTCACATTCTTCATTGGGAGAAGCAGGAGCAAATTCTCTCCATTCACGCATCCGCCACAGATAATCATTGAGTGTTCGCCACGCTGACTTCTCCCATTCTTCATAAGCTCGTTTTTCTCGGACTCGCTTCTGATATTCGGACACTTTTTCCGCAGTCGGAGCTTTGCAGATTTCGATATGCAGAGCGTAATCATCGTTGAGCTTTTTCACAGCATCAATAGGCTTGTCCAATTCGAACATTTTCTGCGTGAAACCGATAACGTCAACGTGCGTTCCGCAGCCGAAGCAATGAAGAGCATCGGGATAAATTTTTGCAGAGGGAGTACGCTCGTTATGAAACGGGCAAAGTGCCATATCACCACGGGATATTTCAAGACCATATCCCTCCGCTACCGTTCTCATATCAATAGCAGATTTTACTTGCTCGAATACCGTCAATTCTGGAAATAGTTAAGCAGGTCAGCCTTGTTGACAAGTATCTTTCCACGAACACCTTCGCCTGTGCGGATATACTTGATCTTGTTCTGAGCTACAAGCATACGGACAGTGTGTTCGGAAAGCCCGTCAATAAGCTCGGTACATTCCTTGACGGTCAGCATCTTCACCTTTTCAGGTGCAGGAGCTTTGGTTGTTTCGGGGACTGCGCCCTCATTAGGCTCTCTGTCGTAAGCGACAGCGGTCATGAGTTCAAGTATCTGGTCGAGAAGCTGTTCTTTTCTTTCGTTTGTCATAATTAAAATCCTCATCTTTCTATCTAATCCTGTATAATAAATTCCATACTCTAACTCATATTTTTCACCCGTGTAACTGTCAACATCAAAAATGACAGGAGCATTAACTGGTTGTCCACCTAACAATGTCATGCTACACGCCAAATCAATAATTTTATCATCCAATTCAATCCATGAATGGTCAAAGAATCCAACTACATCGTCTTTTACTTCACCGACACATGCTTTGGGTGAAAATCCCATTTCAGATAATGCAACAAACATAACTGCTGTTGTTGCATGACATGCCCCAATCCATTGTTGTTCTTTCATATAGTTCATTAAATTACATAAAACATCGGCAATATTCTCATCATAGCCTTTCGCTTTTACAATATTACGAATCGCAGTTTTTTCATCTGCACCATCCTTAATATAAATTCCACGCTTATTCAAACAACAATGCTTATATTTCTTACCACTACCACAAGGGCAAGGGTCATTACGTCCAATTTTCATATTCTTCCACCTGCCTTTACAGTCCAAGCTGTCTCATAAAACTTTCAGCCTTATCAATCGCAGCTTTTGTTTCAGAATCCAATGTCTTAATCTGAGCTTTTACAGCATCCAAATCAACAGGTTCTTCTTCCTCGAATGTATCAACATATCTAGGAATATTTAAGTTATATCCGTTCTCGATAATCTCACTCATATCTGCTACATGAGCAAATTTATCTACGTCCACACGCTTTGCATACGCATCTACAATCTTATCAATATGCTCCTGTTCCAAGACATTCTGATTCTTTCCGGCCTTGAACTCTTTCGATGCATCAATGAACAGAATGTTTCCTGAATTGCCGTTTCTCTTGCTTTTCAGCACCAGTACACATACTGGAATTCCTGTTCCATGAAACAGATTTGCAGGCAATCCGATAACAGCATCCAGACGGTTCAGGTCTTTGATGATATATTTTCTGATTGCTTCTTCTGCTCCACCACGGAACAATACACCATGAGGTAACAGTACAGCTACACGACCATCAGAATCATCCATGTGATAAATCATATGTTCTACAAAGGCAAGGTCAGCAGCAGACTTCGGTGCCAGCTTTCCGGCTCCGCTGTATCGTGGGTCATCCTCAAATTTCTTATCAGCAGACCACTTCAAGCTATACGGTGGATTGCAGACCTGTACAGTCAGCTTCAAATCATCACCATATTTATCATCTTTCAGCGTATCTCCCTTATAGATGTCAAAATTCTGCCAGTCTACACCATGCATAATCATATTCATTCTTGATAAGTTGTATGTTGTAGCGTTCAGCTCCTGTCCATAGAAATGACCAACTTTATGTGTAGTCAGATGCTTCTGAACTTCTAACAGCATGGATGCAGAACCGCAGGTACAGTCACCGACGGTCTTTGCTTCGTCCAGTCCAAGGGATGCAAGTGTAGCACAAAGTCTACTCGGTCCGGCAGGGGTGAAGAACTCTCCACCTTTCTTCCCGGCATCTGAAGCAAACAGACCAATCAGAATCATATATGCTGTACCAAGTACATCAAACTGAGAATCCCTTAAATCCAAGTCAATGTCTGAGACCTTGACCATGACACGACCAATCATATCGGTACGGTCTGCCACTGTCTCTCCAAGACGTGCATCCTGTAAACGCATATCATTGAACAATCCATCAAATGCTTTGTTGGATTCATGCTCCATTGTAGAACCTACAAGATCATTGATTGCTTTTTCAAAATCTTCTACACTGAACTTATCAGCATCATTCTCGAATTTTGTAATCTTACGAATCAGGTTACGGAACAGGTTTTCCGGCTTGATGACATATCCCAGTTTGGATAAAGACCAGTTTTCTACAACAGGTCTGTAATCATCATCTGCAAATGCTTCTTCATATGTCACACCGTCATTTTCAAGGATTTCTGCCATGTACATATCTGTACGTTCTGACAGATAACGATAGAAAATTACTCCAAGAATATAATTCTTGAACTCACTGGCATCCATCTGTCCTCGTAATTCATTGGCAATCGCCCAGAGCTTTTGAGACAGCTCATTTGCCTGTGCCTGATATGTATTTGTATCTGCCATAATTATTCTCCCTCTGCTTTGTATTTGTTATAGGTCTCTGTTACAAATGTCTTCACTGATTTCGTCAGCTTCGTCATTTTCAGAAGACCCAGCTTGTATGTTGTCAATCTCTTACGAATATCATCATCTGAAATCGTACCGTGGAATACATATTCCGTAAACAGTTCTGATACAATCATGTAATCAATCTTGTTATCAAACGCAAATTCTTCCATGTCAGCCTTCATCTGCTCTTTCTCGAACTGATTGAATGCTTCCATGATATCTGCATCCTCTGGCAAATCATAGAATCTGGTCAGAATGAACTGTTTCATGACCTCTTTTTTGAGTCTCAATGATTCATTATCGGAACGCTCAATCTCACGCAGAATCAAATCAACATCCTGCTGCTTTTCTTCCTCTGTCTTGTCGTGAGTATTCGCATTTTTCAGCAGATTCAGGATATACACGACATTGATACGGTCAGTACGGACAAGTTCAATATCGAAATCCACATCTACTGGTACAGGTACTTTCGGATTTGGATTGTGTGTCTGGTCTTTGTAATACAGATACCAGCTCTTGAATCCTTCGTATTCATTCTCATCCATCACAACCGCAAGGTCATCCCAGTCAAACTTAGAAAATGTCTTCAAAGTGGCAAGGGTCTTTGCCATAGAACGGAACGCAATGATGAACATACGGATTTCATCTTCTGACTTGAGCTGACCAGCTGCATCCACATCCGCTGTAATCTTTCTCAGCACAGGTTCCTGATTTACCCACTGATTCAGATAATACTCATAATTTTCAAGCAGATATTCATTCGGGTCTCCATCCCCGGAGAATAATGTCAGTGCATCATCCTGCCACTGCTTGATATTTCTGTATGATACAATCTGTCCGAACTGCTTTGTTACCTTGTCTACGCGGTTTGTACGACTATATGCCTGTACAAGTGAGTGCCAAATAAGATTCTTGTCCAGATACAGTGTATTCAATGGCTTTGCATCGAATCCGGTCAGAAACATATTGACTACCAAGAGAATATCGACCTGCGGTAAATCCTTCTGTTTCAATCTCTTTGCAATATCTTTTCTGTATGCATCAAATGTATCAATCGTAAATGCTGTATTGTATAAAGCATTGTAATCCTGCATACAGCGGTCAAGAAGTTCCTGCGAATGTTCATCTGCACCATCATCCATATCTTCATTTGCCTGATAGGAAAAGATTGCAGCCACTTTCAGCTTCTTATCATCTGGTACCGCATCGTTCAGCTTCTTGAACTCGTCATAATACTTTCCGAGGGTCTGAATCTTATCCACTGCGAACAGTGCTGTATAAATATCCTTGCCCTGTGGATGTACATGCTGCTCATGATGCTCGAAAATATGCTTTGCAATGCCAGCAATACGCTCATCATCATGGTACAGAGGTTCCATGTCGATTTTATGACGCTTGCAGTATTCCGGGTCATCCAGCTGTTCCGGGTCAATACCCTTTACAGCAAGATTCCTTGCAAAGATGGTACGCTGATACTCTACCGAGAATCTAAGCACGTTACCATCTGCAATCGCATCCTTAATCATGTATTTATGCAAGCATGAATCCAGCTTATCTCCTGCATGGAAAATATCCGCTGTGGTACGACCATCCGCACCCTTGTTTTTCTCAAAAATCGGTGTTCCAGTGAATCCGATGTAATTTGCTCTTTCAAAATGCTTTTCAATCTGACCATGCATCTTTCCAAACTGAGAACGATGGCACTCATCAATGATAAATACAACCTTCTTATTCTTGTATGCATCCATTACAGTTGCATATTTCGGATTCTTGACGGCATTTGCCATCTTCTGAATCGTTGTAACAATCATCTTTTTCTCAGATGATTTCAGCATATTGATAAGTACAACAGTGCTGTCCGTATTGTCTACACAGTCTTTTTCAAAACTGTTATATTCATCAACGGTCTGGTCATCCAGGTCTTTTCTGTCAATCAGGAAGACGACCAAATCTACCATTGATTCATCACGCAAAAGCTGTGCCAGCTTGAATGATGTCAAGGTCTTTCCTGAACCTGTACAGGCAAATACATAACCATCCTGATTTACTTCCAGTACACGCTTCTTTGCAGCCTTTACAGCGTAAATCTGATATGGTCTCATGACCATCAATACAGGCTCCGTGGTCTTAATGACCATGTATTTATCCATCATCTCTGTAATAGCTGATTTGCGGAAAAATTCACCTGTGAATGTGTTCAGGGCATTGATACGTGTATTCTTTTCATCTGTCCAGAAGAATACAAGAGATTTCAAGATTGGATTATACTGACCATCTATCATCTCATTTTCATTACAGAAATACTTCGTCTGTACAGAATTGCTGACCACAAACAGCTGCAAATATCTGAAAATACCCTTGAAAGAAAACTTTCTGTATCTGTTAATCTGGTTAATTGCTTCGTTGATTTCCACGCCGGGGCGTTTCAATTCAATCTGTACAAGCGGTAAACCGTTGATAAGGACGGTCACATCATAACGATTCTTATACACTACATCGTCTTTATGTGCCTTGTCCATTGTGACCTGATGTGTTACCTGATAGATATTTCTATCTGTATCGCCAGAGAAGAAATTAATATACACTGATTCTCCATTATCCAGCTGTAACACATATTTATCACGAAGAATCTTTGCTGATTCATACACAGAATGATTATCTACATGAATCATAATGCGGTTGAACTCAGCATCTGAAAATGATGCATCATGTCCCTTTTCTGCCAGCTTCTTTGCATTGAACTTTGCAAGCTGTTCACGGAAATTGGCAAGCACATCATCATAATTATCTAATTTTATGAATTTGTATCCGATACCTTCTAAGCGATCTATTAAAATATCTTCAACTTCGTATTCAGAAATGTGTGGCATATTGATAATACCTCCTCTCTGCTAAACAGCATATTATATACTTCCATCATCATTCTATGAAATCTTAGTTATTATATTTACCCCTTCCGCTCCAACAAACACGCTGTCTCAACGGTACTTTCGTTGTCCCAACAAAGTTCCTGTGTCTCCCTGTCTCCAAAATACACCGGAAAACGGAACTTTATGTGCTTCAGGAATCTGCCATCTGGCTGCTCCTGCTCGTAAATGTCCACCTGTTCCACAAAGCTGTTAAGAAATTCTTTCTTCTCCAGGTCGGTGAACTTATCATATAGTTTATCAAAATATAAAAGAAATTGATAGACGTTTTCTTCTGATATTTTCTGTTGCTGAATATTCAGCAGGCGATTCTTGACTTCTTCTATACTGTTCTCCACGCCTTCAATCTCATCATACAAACGGTATAACCTTGTCTCCATATCCTGATATTTCTTCTCATAAAATTTATCCATGATATCCAGACTATCCATCTGCTGTCCAAGTCTTGCTTTTGCTCCGGTCAACTGCTTGTGCTGCTTTTCCAATCCTTCAATCTCTTTTTCTATTTCTTCTGTATCAATTCTTGAACCGATTTTATTCAGAATTGCTTCTTCAAATTTCGGATTCTTCACCAGCTTCCGGATAACTTCTTCCACTGCATTGTTAATCTTCTCCTCGCTCCATTGTTTACGATATCCACATTTATGACCATCTACCAGGCGACGATGTTTGCAGGCATAATAGAAATAATCCTTATATAAGGTTCCGTCTTTCTTTTTCTTTCGGTTCACGTTTCCATACATACCGCTTCCACATAACGGACATCTCAATATTCCGGATAAAATATGCTCATGATCGAGGCTATGTGTCTTTTCATATTTCACACCTGTTTTTTCCCGTTTTTGATGAGCCAGCTCCCAGTCTGTTTCCGAAATAATCCCTTCATGGATACCATCGTGCAGCATATAATTTTCCTGCTTTACAATGCGATATTCATTTCTTGTACCAGAAACTTTCTCGTTTTTCCTTCGTCCATAAGCCAGCTTTCCACAGTATACCGGATTATCCAGAACGCCTTTTATAAATGAAGCGGCAAATGCGTCCAGTGTATTATTCTGTCGTTTTTTCTTTTTATATCCATGCTGGTTCAGCCATGCAGCA
>OHAI01000642.1_pt1 | contig 27598 bp, 19 predicted proteins | sample 1577091 | NCBI WGS metagenome assembly OHAI01 (sample SAMEA3541548, study PRJEB24748) | human gut metagenome | biome: human gut; feature: human-associated habitat; material: faeces | place: China | collected 2012
TGCTGGCATTGTTTGCCCAACCTTTAGGCAATTATTCATATTGGTATCCTATCATCAGATAATATTGCTGAGGTGCGGGACATTCATCGTGGCCGGCATAAATATATACTGTGCCGTCGTGGACTAATGCGGCTGGGTCACCCAGATATTTATAGGAAACCACCGGGTTTTGAGTCGCTACAAATGTAGTATCTTTTTGTGCGGCTTGTAGGATAGATGAATGTGTGGTGAAAATGGTGAGGGCAATAACCCCCAGGTTAATGAATGGATTTTTCATGATATATTAAATTTGAAAATGATTTTGATGCAAAGATAGCTGTCGTATGAGTCGGGAGGGTGGACAAAAGGTTTTTTAGATTGGATTATGGGTATGTGGGCTAGAAAAAGAATTGGATTTATTAGTTTACTCCAACTTTTTTCCTACATTTGCCGTATAAATTCATTAAACAGTTTAATCATTATGGAAAACGAAAACAAAAATCAGCTTCAGATAGAATTAAAAGAAGAAGTGGCACAGGGAACTTATGCGAATCTTGCAATTATTACTCATTCAAGCTCTGAATTTATTCTTGACTTTGTACGTGTAATGCCGGGTTTGCCGAAAGCAGGTGTTCAATCTCGTATTGTGATGACTCCGGAACATGCAAAGCGTCTGATGTTTGCATTGCAGGACAATGTGACTAAGTATGAGCAGAATTTTGGTCAGATTCGGATGCCGGAACAGCAGGCACAAGGCGGAAAAACTTTCGTTCCACCGTTGAGTGATTTCAAAGGAGAGGCTTAAAAAAATATAAATAGAGGACTCAAGAGGCTCATTTCCCGTTTTTTTCGGGGAATGAGCTTTTTTCTTTTTAAAAACAGTTTGTCTATTAAAAAGTTATTTGTAATTTTGCATCCTTTCTATGGCGTGACAAAAGATGGCTCAAAGAAGACTGAGGCTTACTTCAGTTTTGTGCAGGACGGGCTGATTACGGGGCCGGCACAAAACGAAGTAACCTATAAGGGAGACGTGTATGTCTTTGACGGGCAAAATAATATCCGTGCCAAGACACGTTATGCGATGGACCAGCAGCTCAAAGGAATGATGAGCTGGGACTTGGCTACGGATATGCCGCTGAATGACAGCAGATCGTTGTTTAAGACGATGGTGGAGGAGTTGGGGAGGTGAACTGCTTCAGATAATCTGAAGGAGAGACACCAAACTCATCCTTAAAACATTGACGGAAGTAGCCTGTACTGTTCATTCCTATTTTATAGGCTATTTCCGAGATATTATATTTTCCTTCGAGGAGTAACCGTTCCGCATTCTGCATTTTTACTTTCCGGATGTACTCGTTCGTAGAAAGTCCGGTCAGTGCTTTCATTTTCCGGTAGAGCGTAGAACCGCTCATACACATCTTGTCGGACAGATAAGTGATGTCGATCTTCTCCGAAGAAAGGTTGTCCTCAACCAATTGCGTGATTTTCTCAATGAATTCGTTATCCAGTTTGCTGAGCGCCTCGGTGATTATGGAACGCTTTTCATCCAAATGAGAATTGGGGTTATGACTCGTTCCGGTCTGCTGGAATTGAGCAATCAGTTTCTTTCTCGAATCAAGCAGATTGTTGATGCGGCTTCGCAGCAGTGAAGCACTGAAAGGCTTGGTCAGATAAGAATCCGCTCCCACTTCGTATCCTTCTTCTTTATCCTGCAATGAATCTTTGGCCGTTAGCAGGATGACAGGGATGTGGCTGGTACGCACATCCTCTTTTAGTTGACGGCATAGCGTGATGCCATCCATTACCGGCATCATGATATCGCTTACTATAATATCGGGAATACGGTTGAGAGCCTGCTGTTTCCCTTCCTCACCGTTGCTGCCTGTGATTACTTCGAAAGAGTCGGAGAAAGATTCGGCGATGTATTTCTGTATATCTTCATTGTCTTCTACAATCAGCAGGATAGGTTTGCTCGTTTCCGGTTCCGTATTTTGAGAATCTTCCGGAACAGCTTCTGATATCATTTCCTCCTCTGTTTGCTTCGTAGAGTCTCCATGCAAAGCGTTGGGGTAGATATTGTCTGTTAATAAGCTGATATAGAAAGTACTTCCTTCGTTCTGTATGCTTTCCACCCGGATTTCGCCTTCGTGCAGTTCTACAAGATTTCGGACTAAAGCCAGTCCGATACCTGTGCCGGATGCCTGATGCTTGCCGCTTTCCTGATAGTAACGGTCGAAAACATGAGGCAAGGCTTCCGCAGAGATTCCGTATCCCGTATCACTGACTTTAATCTCCGTATAAGTGACTCCGTTTCGTGTGGTGGGATACAAGCTCAAGGTTATTTTTCCCTGTTCCGTATATTTGATGGCATTAGAAATCAGATTATCGAGGATAATGGTGATGATTTCTTTGTCAAAGAACAGAGGCATCTCTTCTTTTTCTATTTGAATCTGAAAGTCGATCGCTTTCTTTTGGTTGAGTTCTTTGTATTTGAGTCCGATTTCGTGAATCAGGGGCGCAATGTTGCCTTTGCAAACACATAGCTTTTTGTTCTGCGTTTCCGTTTTCCGGAACTCAAGAATCTGATTGATCAGGTTGAGCAGCCGGAGGGCACTCTGGTGGATGACAGAAAGTTTCTGCGCCTGTCTGGTCGGCAGTGATGTGTCTTTCTGCATATCTTCCAGCGGACCGAGAATCAGAGTGAGTGGTGTGCGCAGCTCATGAGTGATGTTGGTATAGAATCGTAAACGCTCCTGATTCAATTCTTGTTCTTGTTCGTGGTTTTTCTTTTCCAGGGTATAGAGACTTTCGAGGTCTATTTTCTTCTTATAGGCATGGATAATAGTATAAATAATGCTGATAGTGATCAGAATATAAATAAGTTTTGCCCACCAGGTCAGCCAGAGAGGAGGGTTGATATGTATCCTGAGAGAGGTCGTGTCCTCCGACCAGTCCTGATTGTGCAGACGGGCTTTTACCAGAAACTCATACTTGCCGGGAGGAATATTGCGGAAGGTGACGCTGTTTTGCTCGTTGATCGTATACCATGAGTTTTCAAGTCCTTTCAGCATATAGGCATATTCCACCTGGTTGGCCAGTGAATAGTCCTGTACGTTGAAAGTAAGATTAAAACTATTTTGTTCATGAGTCAATTCTATCTCTCCTTCGGAGATGGGAATAGCGGTTTCGTTCTTCTCCCGACTTGTGAGTCGTCCGGGAATTCTCACTTTAGTGATAACCACAGGAGGAATCTGCGGACTGTTTATGGCAATATCGGGATTGAAGAAACACAATCCGTTGATAGAGCCGAAATAGATGAGCCCGTTATGATCTTTGGTAACGCATCCGCTGATGAAACTTCCTTGTGGGATGTTGTTGGAGTGATCGTAGGTATAGAAACATTTTTTAGAGGTGATATAGCAACTGATACCGGTATTGGTACTTGCCCAGATGTTGCCGTTCTTATCTTCACTGATAGCTCTTATGTGTGTATTGGGCAGTCCTTCTTTTCTTTGAAAGACCTGATAGTCAAAATTACGGGCCGAAGGAAAACATACCAGCCCCTCACCGGTGGCAAGCCACATCTGGCCTTTACTGCTCCGGTATATCTGATTAATCGTATTGGAACAAAAACCTTCGTATTGGTTGAACTTCCTGACCAGTTGCATATCCGGCGTATATATCCCGACTCCTCCTCCGAAAGTTCCTATCCAGAAACGTCCTTCACTGTCTTGGGCAATGCTGCGTACAAAATTTTCCAGCAACTGGCTGTTGGAGGTGTCATAATGATGAATCACCTTCTTGCTGGCAAGGTCTACAACGAACACCCCTGCGTGAGTTCCTATCCATATCTTTTTATTCTTGTCTTCATAGAAGACGCGTACGTCGAGAAGCTCATTCTTTTCCAGTTCGATGATCTGAAACTTCTTCAGTCTTGTATTGTAATAGCTGATGTTGCCCAGATAGGTGCCGAACCATAGGTTGCCTTCCGAGTCTTTCAACGAACAAAGCACCGAGTTGGACAGAAGTTCTCTGTTTTCTTTATTGTAAATGGCCACCCGTTTTCCGTTTTCGAATACATTAATACCTCCTCCGTCAGTTCCTATCCACAACTTTCCTTGTCCGTCATCGCAGACGCTGCTAACGACTTTGTTGCTCAGCGAACTTTCATTCATTTGGGTGGGTGAATAACTCCATGTATGGAATGCGGGAGGAGCATTGCTGATAAAATTGATTCCTCCTCCCCAAGTCCCTATCCAGATATTATTAAAAGAGTCCTGAAAGATATACCGTGCGCTGGCGTTGGACAAACTGTAGTTATTGTCTCCTTCGCGGATAAACTCAAAGCGTATTTGTTCGGGCAGCAGAAACTGATTTTGCTGTAAGTCCAGTATCATGATTCCGTTCAGTTCTGTTGCAATCCAGAGTTTGTTGTCTTTGAGCTGCTTGATGGAGAAGATATAGCTTGACAATGCTCCGTGAATATTCCCCGGGTTGTTATGAAAGTTGGTAAATGTTTCTGTATTGGCATTGAACAGGGCTAGTCCTTTGCTGGTTCCGATCCATATATTTCCGTTGGTATCTTTATAGATACAACGCACATCGTTCCCCGGAAGGCTGTTCGGGTTTTGAGGATCATGGACGAAGTGCTTCACGGATTTGTCATTCAGGGAGAGGATGCTCAACCCGCCTTCTACGTGTCCGATGTATAGTTTGCCATCCTCAGCCTCCGTGGCTGTCCAGGTCTGCTCAGAGGGAAGGGCGGGTACTGTGCTTTTGTTATAATGAGTGAATTTCCCGGTAGCGATGTCCAGATACTCTATACCTCTGTAATAAGTACATACCCATAACCCTTTGCCGGCTTGTACGGATGAGGTAATGTGAGTGACATCGTTCGTTATCAGACTTTGCGGGTCTTCCGGATTATATTGGTAGACGCTGAAACTTTGTGTCTCGTAATTATAAGCGTTGAGTCCTGCCCGCTGGGTGGCTATCCAGATAACAGGCTGCACGGGATCGGCGTACACTTCATTGAGTTCGTTGCCGGTAATGCTTTGAACAGAAGAAGATTGCTCCTCTTTATAGTAGGTGATAAAGCGGGTTCCGTCAAACTTATTCAGCCCTTCTTCGGTGGCGAACCACAGAAATCCCTGCTTGTCCTGCGTGATACTCAATACATAATTGTTGGATAAGCCTTGTTCTATTCCCAATCTTTGGATGAGGTAAGGGTGGGCTGCCACAAATGTGGCGGATAGCAGGAGGAAGAAAGCCGCAATGTATGTTTTCATCGTTTCAGATATTATGTATTCCTTGATATTCACTCTCAAAAGTACAAATAAATCTTGTATTTAGTATAGACAAATGATTCATTGCATGATTTTCTACCCTTTCTGCATGATTTTTACAGCGAATAAAATAAAACAACTGTAATTTTGCAATCAATCAAATAACCGAATCTAATACTTGCAGAAAATGGAATCTGATTCTTTACACGAACATGATAAAAGCTGGAAGGCATTTTTTATTACCACTCTGTTCATCTTGTGTACAGCGAACGTTTATGCGCAGTCATCCGATACAATCTTTTCCCGATATTTCCGTTATGCGCAGAACTTCGCAGATGCGTACCCTCGCGAGAAAGTGAGTCTTCATTTGGATAATGCAAGTTATTACCTTGGTGATACGATTTGGTTCAAAGCGTATGTAGTGACGGCTGAACAAAACTTACCGACGACGATCAGCAAACCTTTGTATGTAGAATTACTGGACCAGTTGGGAAATGTCGTAGAGCGGCAAATTATTCAGCTTACGGATGGGGAGGGAACGGGACAAATCATTTTGAACAATACCTTCTTTACCGGTTATTATGAAATGCGTGCCTATACAAAGTGGATGCTTGCTTTTGATAACCCTTCCTGTTTTTCCCGTGTATTACCCGTCTATCGGAAACGGCTGAGCGATGAAGAGACTCCTCGGAGTATAGCTACCTATCGTATGGACGCTTCGATGAAACAGAGGCCGAAGGATAAAGAGAAGAAGTTTACAGTCCGCTTTTTTCCGGAGAGTGGACAACTGGTTAAAGGCATATCTTCGATTGTAGCTTTTGAAGCCACCAGCCGTGACAAAGGAGCTGCTGATGTAGAGGGAACAGTGGTTTTGCCGAGTGGTGAAGAACTGGCGCATATCCGTTCATTGCATGACGGGATGGGTTACTTTGAGTATAAGCCCGAAGAAAAGGCGGGTGTGGCAAAAATTGATTATGAAGGCTCCACTTATCAGTTTGACCTTCCGGAAGCTCTTCCACAAGGATATGTACTCCGAATCGATAACCGGCGGGAAATGTTGGATATCACTGTAGCCCGCAGTTCACAGGCAATGAAAGACACACTGGCTGTTTTTGTATCTTCTCAGGGGCGACCTTACAAATGTATGACACTGGACTTTGAAGATGAATTGAACTGCCAATTCCGGATTTCGACTAAAGAACTACCGCCCGGAGTGCAACAGATATCTCTGGTCAATCTGAAAGGGGAAACGTTATGCGAGCGTTTTTGTTATGTGATGCCGCGTTCTTCCATGCTCCTTGCCTGTAAAACGGATCACGCCCTGTATCGTCCTTTTGAGCCGGTGACTTGCCGGATTAAAGTGAGAGATCATCTGAATCGTCCGGTACAGGCCAATCTTTCTGTATCTATCCGCAACGGTGTAGAGTCTGATTTTCGGGAATACGATCATTCCATTTATACGGATTTGTTGCTTGTCTCCGATCTGAAAGGCTATATTCATCAACCCGGTTTTTATTTTGAGAACCAGTCTGCCGAACGTTTCAAAATGTTGGATGTCCTTCTGTTGGTACGTGGCTGGCGGAAGTATGACCTTTCCCGACTGATAGGTAAACGTCCTTTCTTGCCTCGGTATCTTCCGGAGACCTCGCTGACCCTGTATGGACAGGTCGAATCTTATTTCGGTAAGGCGTTACGGAATGTCGGGGTGAGTATTCTTGCGCGCAGGGATTCGGTCTCTATTGCAGGTATGACAAAAACGGATTCATTGGGGTATTTTAGTGCGCCGGTAGATGGTTTTAGCGGTTCTATGGATGCTCTCATACAGACACGGAACGAGGGAAAGAAGTGGAACAAGCAGGCAGTCGTGAAGTTGTTCCGTAATTTTGAGCCTTCCTTACGGAAGCTTGATTATTATGAGCTGAATCCGGAATGGAAAGAGGCGGGTGATTTGAAACAGTTGTTGGACACCTTGGATATTGCTTATAAAGATTCTGTATTCGGACCGGATCATCATTTGCTGGATGAAGTGGTGGTGAACGCCAAGCGTCTGAACTTGTTATTGAAGCAAACTGAACGCTTTGAAAAAGAGATTCTGGGTTATTATAATATAACGCAGGTGGTAGATAAAATGCGTGATAAAGGAGAAGCGGTGTACAATCTGCCTATGCTGTTGAAGGAATTAAATCCTAATTTCAGATTGAGTGATTCGCTGAGCCTGCACTATAATAACTCAAGAGTTTTATTTATAGTCAACGGCGGGGTTTTATCTTATGGTAAAACGGATTATGTGTTGGACAAAGATGTGGATGCTATTAAATCTATCATGCTTTATTATGATCAGGCAGGGGGGGAATCTGTTTTTGTGATGAACAAGCAGAGTAATAGAGTGACGAAATTTACAGCAAATAATTTTTGGAGTGGTCGCTGGCAGGATGGAGATTTGAGTGATTTGTCTTTGCAGGATGCTATAGGTGCGGATTCCGGACCAGATGCACTTTGGGGTGAGAAAGATAGAAAGACTATGAAGAAAGGTCCGTTGCAGAAATCGTCAGTAGTAGTTTGCTCCATCACTACGATTGATGACTGGGACCCGAACAAAACTTATAAAGCCCGGCGCGGGATTCGTCATACCTATATACAAGGATATAATGAGCCCTTGGAATTTTATTCACCAGCTTATCCTGATGGTGCTCCTCTCTATACGGAAGATTCTCGCCGCACACTATACTGGAATCCGAATGTGAAAACGAATAAAAAGGGTGAAGTAGTCATTCAATGCTATAACTCCGATAATTCGGCACCGTTAATAATAAATGTAGAGACATTGTATAAAGGTAGTCCGTCATCATTGAATATCTACTCTATAGATTATTAAACTCGATCTATATTATTCATATTCATATAAAGTCCTGTTAAAGAGGAAGAAAGGAGTTGTGTTTCTTGCAGCCAACGTGTGTAAATCGTTTATGAATGATTCTCTACGTTTTTTGAATGATTTTTATAATGTAAAATCTACACTCATTCGTATCTTTGCTGTAGATAACAACGAAATAAACTAATATTATGAAAATGAAAACTAATATAATCTTTAAAAAACTAAAGTCATTCGTCAATCGATGTCTTTTTCCTGATTATATGTGCTGTTTTATCTTCCTGCGTTTATAACGCTGATATGCCAATAAAGAATTTTTAGTGAACCAATAATTTAATATGTAAAAAGAAAAACGTTATGAAAAGACTATTTCTTCCCTTATTAGGGTTTTTGTCGTTGGTGCTGATGTGCTGTAATGACAACAAGGAATCAGGTACGGATTCCTATGACCCGAACAAACCTGTCACTATTGACTATTTTACGCCGGATACCGGTCGGGTAGCAGAGAAAGTGATTATTATAGGTAATAACTTTGGAAATGACAAATCTGTGGTAACCGTATTATTCACAGATAATATGGAAAAGGAGAACAAGGCTGCCGTAGTGGGAGTAGATAATACTACGATTTATTGTATGGCGCCACGTCAGGCAGAAGGTTTCAATAAGATTACGGTTAAGGTGAATGATCAGACTGTGGTGGCTGATGAGACTTTTAAATATTCTGTGTCTGAGAATGTATCTACTATTGCCGGTGATTTTGTACGAGCTGATGGTGCCGGTAAAGATGGAAGTCTGGCTGAGGCAACTTTTGGGCAGATGTTTGGTGTAGCTTGCATTGATGAACAGTCGGGTATCATAGGTCAGGCATGGAATAATAACAGTATACGTTATGTCTCTATAGACGAAGATGCTGTGATTACTATCCAAAGCGGTCCTGTGGTTGGGAAAGTGGCGATATCTAATGATAAAACATTGGCTTATGGTGCTACCATTAATGGTGCTAATACTGTTTATGTCTATAAGAAATCGCAGGCATGGGTTCCTTCTCGGCTTTGTGATATCAGTTCAGGTACTGACCTTTGGGCTGTCGCTTTGGATGGCGACAATAAATGGTTGTATTATGTTACAGCAAGAGGTCGTTTAGGACGTATTGAAGTCGATAATCCAACTAATAATGAGATTTTGTTTGAACATAATGATTTTAGTGGCGGTCCTTTCGCTTACATCGCTTATAGTGCTTTTGAAGATTGTTTCTATGTAACTACTGATAAAAATAAGATTCTGAAAGTTTGGGTAAAAGAAGATGGTACACATGCTTACGAGCAGATTAACCAGAATAATACAGGAACTACAGATGGTTTTCTGACTGATGAGGCAAAATTCCAGTTTTTGCGTGGCCTTACAATAGATGAAGATGGTAATATTTTCGTTTGTCAGGAGAATAATCATGTGATTCGTAAAATAGCTTATGATGAGAAAATGGAAAAAAGATATGTAACTACTATTTTGGGTACAGCTGGTGTAAAAGGTGATGACGATGGTTCTCCTGATATTGCTTTATTTGCAAATCCCCAAGATATCAGTTATGACGGGAATGGTGGATTTTGGATTGCTCAGCGTGAAAATCCGGCTTTAAGAAAGTACTCAGTAGAATAAACACATTAATCAGGAATTAATCATGAAAAAAATAATAAGCATCTTATTTATATTATGCGGCATCTTCTCTTCTATGGCCTATGCGCAGGGAGGATTGACATATTCCGGTACTGTCATTGGTGAAGATGGATTGGAACTTATAGGTGTGAGTGTTGCTGTGAAAGGGACATCTATCGGAGTAATCACCGACTTGGACGGAAAGTTCCGTTTGAATAATATTCCTCCCAAATCTACCGTTGTGTTTTCCTATGTAGGTTTTGAGAATAAAGAAGTGAAAGTAACCGAATCTAAAGAGCGTGAGACTATTGTATTGAAACAAAGTATCAGTAGTTTGGATGAAGTAGTGGTAGTAGGTCGTGGTTCACAGCGTAAAGTTTCTGTTGTGGGAGCTATTACTTCTGTTGATCCGGCACAGTTGCAGGTTCCTGCTACTTCCGTATCCAATATGCTTCAAGGTCGTGTGCCGGGCATCATTGGTGTGACTCGTAGTGGTGAGCCGGGCAATAACTTCTCTGAATTTTGGGTACGTGGTATCAGTACGTTTGGGGCAAATGCTTCGGCGCTGATCTTGATTGATGGTGTAGAAGGTGACTTGAATACACTCGACCCTGCAGATATTGAAAGTTTCTCAGTTTTGAAAGATGCTTCGGCAACTGCCGTATATGGTGTGCGTGGTGCCAATGGCGTAGTAATTGTAACTACCAAGAGAGGTAAAGCCGGTAAGTTAACTGTAAACTTCAAGACAAATGCCACATATTCCTATTCTCCCCGCATGCCGGAGTATGTAGATGCAGTGGGCTATGCAAACCTTGCTAATGAAGCACGTGTTGTCAGAGGTAAGAATCCGATTTATACTAATTCTGAAATCCAACTGTTCCGTTCCGGTCTCGATCCGGATCTTTATCCGAATGTGAATTGGAGAGATGTGATTCTGAATGACTATGTGATTGACAATCAACATCACCTGAGTCTTTCTGGTGGTGGTACCAATGCACGTTATTATGTAAGTATGGGTATCATGAACCAAGGAGCTGTTTTCAAACAAGATAAGTCGGTAAGTAAACATAATACTAATGTGGATTACCATCAATATAATTTCAGAGCGAACGTAGACGCCAATATGACTAAAACAACTCTACTCTCTTTGAATATGGAAACGATTATCACTAAACGTAATTCTCCGGGATATGGTGATAATAACAATGCATTATGGTCGGCGCAAGCTAATCTTCCGGCAACAATCGTTCCGGTGAAATACTCCAATGGTACTCTTCCATCATTTGGTAGAAACTCGGATGAGGTTTCTCCTTATGTACAGTTGAACTATACAGGGTATAAGATCAGTGAAACACAGGCCACCCGTATGAATGCCAGTCTGAATCAGAAGTTGGATTTCATCACAAAAGGACTGTCTGCAAGAGGCGTATTCTCGTTTAACTATACCGGCTACTTTGACCAGTATCGTACCAAGACTCCGGACTTATATTACGCCACAGGAAGAAAGCAGAATGGAGCATTGATCTCTAAACGTACATCGAGTGCTACTGATATGACTTACAGCGATTATCGCCGCATTGCCCGTCAGTATTATTTTGAAGGAAATATCAATTACGAAAGAATCTTTGGCGAAGACCATCGTGTGACCGGATTACTTAATGCCTACCGTCAGGAAAATAAAGACTCTTATCTGAATAATGATGATGACGACACCACATTGGATGAAAGAATTCGTTCCATTCCTAAACGTTATCAGGCTATTTCTGCTCGTGCTACTTATTCTTATAAGGATACTTATATGTTTGAATTCAATGTAGGATATACCGGTTCCGAGCAATTCAAGAAAGGCAACCGCTACGGGTGGTTCCCGGCAGTAGCTTTGGGATGGGTGCCTACTCAGTATGAATGGACGCGTGAAAAACTTCCGTTCCTCGATTTCTTCAAACTCAGAGCTTCTTTGGGTAAAGTAGGTAATGACCGTATCAAGAAAATCCGCTTCCCGTACCTTTCTACTGTGTCTACCGATTATAGCTCAGTAACATGGCCTGGTAGCACCGTTGGCGAGAGCCGCGTAGGTGCCAATGACTTGAACTGGGAAGAGACAACCAAAATGGATATTGGTGTAGACCTGAAAATGTTTAATGACAAAGTGGAACTGACTGCCGACATCTTTAAGGATAAAAACAAAGGTATCTTCCAGCAACGTGCCAACATTCCTGAAGAAGCAGGTTTTGTAACCAATCCGTATACCAACATCGGTGGAATGGAATCATGGGGATTTGATGGAAACATAACGTTCAACCATAATTTCACCAAAGATTTTGGGATGACAGTTCGTGGCAACTGGACATTCGCCCGCAATAACGTAACCTATTGGGAGCAATCAGGCGTAGTATATCCTTATCAGTCTTTTGTAGACGTTCCTTATGGAGTGCAACGCGGTTTGATATCTTTAGGTTTGTTCAAAGATCAGGCAGATATTGAAAGTAGTCCTGTTCAAACCTATTCTTCTGATGTGCGTCCAGGTGACATTAAGTATAAAGATGTCAATGGTGATGGTGTTATCAATGATGATGATATTGTACCGTTATCCTATTCGAATACTCCGACTCTTCAGTATGGTTTTGCTGCTGAATTCAGATACAAACAGTTTACTGCCAGCATTTTCTTTGAAGGTGTAGGTAAAGTGCAATATTTCTATGGGGGGTCAGGATACTATCCGTTTGCTTGGGAAACGCGAGGCAATGTACTTAACATTGTAGCTGATCAAAAGAATCGCTGGACACCGAGAGAATATTCCGGTGACGCCAGTACGGAAAATCCGAACGCGCGTTTCCCGCGTCTGACTTATGGTGAGAATAAGAACAATAACCGCGCATCTACCTTTTGGTTGGCAGATGGCCGCTATTTCAGATTGAAAAATATCGAGTTGTCTTATAGATTCACCAGCGCATGGTTGCGAGATAAGATTAGTGTACAGAACGCTACCTTGAGCCTTGTAGGCGAAAACCTGCATGTGTGGGATAAGGTGAAACTTTGGGACCCGGAGCAGGCATCGTCAAACGGTGCCGTGTATCCTCTGCAACGGAAATTCACCCTTCAGCTTAATGTGACGTTTTAATCCCGTTTCAATTGTAACATTATCATAAATCGTATAATTATGAATTTCAGAAAAATATATTGCATAGCCGCTATGGCACTGATGTGTTGCACAGGAAGTATGTTTACCTCCTGTGACGACTACCTGGATGTAGACTCATACTTCGATGAGATTTTTGAGCTAGACTCTGTATTTAAACGTAAGGAATATCTGGAAGAATATATCAATGGTGCCGGAAAGTTATTACCTAATGAAGGAGACTTGTGGACCAATGCTTGGTCGCCTTATCAGGGAGCTTCGGACGAGAACTTTACATCATGGAATGACTCCCGTCATAAAGCTATCCAGCTGATGGTGGACGAAGTGACTCCACAGAGTGATTTCTATAATAACTATGGTACTTGGTATAAAGGTATTCGTAAAGCCAACCTCGTCTTGGAAAGAATCAATGAATGTGAGGATATTACTACGAGCGATTTGCGTGACTTTATGGGACGTTGTTATTTCTTGAGAGCTTATTTCTATTATAAACTGGTAGAGGCTTACGGACCTGTGCCCATTGTACCTGAAACGGCTTATGATGTGGATGCCAGTGCGGAAAGCATGTCATTGGAAAGAGAGACATACGAGAATTGTATTAACTATATCTGCGAGAATTTCGAGAAAGCATACGAATATCTTCCTTCCAGCCGTACGTCTACCCTAGTCAATCTGCCTACCTCGGGAGCGGCATTGGCATTGATGGGAAGAGTAAGACTGATCGAAGCAAGTCCTTGGTACAACGGAAATGAGTTTTATGCTGATTGGAAGCGTTCGGACGGTACCAACTTTATGCCTCAGGTCAAAGACGAATCCAAATGGGGAACAGCCGCTCTTCTTGCCAAACGTTTGATTAAGGGCTCGGAAGCTGGTAGCTTTAAATATAAGCTGCACACTGTTGAGAGAAAACTAGACACAAAACCGCTACCGGAGAATGTGCCTGACGAAAACTATCCTAATGGAGCGGGAGGTATAGATGCGCTTCGTTCTTATGCTTTTATGTTCAATGGTGAAACTCCGGCTTATAATAATGACGAGTTTATTTATATGTGCGGCTACTCTAGTACAGCTGGCGACTCTCCGGCATGGATTGCTACTCCTACGAGCCTGGGTGGTGGTAATGGGTTGAATATTACTTATGCGACTGTGAAAGCTTTCCGTATGGAAGACGGTAGCGACATCAATAACTCACCACTTTATCCCACAAATTACTGGGAAGCCATTGGTGGTAGTTCACAGTCTTTCTCTGACTATACACTTCCATCCGATGCTGCTAAGATGTTTGATAAGATGGAAATGCGTTTCTATGCCAGCGTAGGTTTTAACCATTGCTACTGGAGCGGACTTTCTTACATCGGAACCGAAGGTAATCAAACTAAGCAGACAGTTACTTACTATGCTAATGGTACTGCTGCACCGTCGTCCGATCATCCTGAAGATTATAACCACACTGGTTTTACCTGCAAGAAGTACATTCATTATGTAGAGGATCAGCTGAAAGGTATGATGAAGTCGAAAACTTTCCCGATCATGCGTTATGCAGAGGTGCTGCTCAACTATGTGGAAGCATTGAATGAGTTGGGAAGTAATACATATACCGATGAAGAGAATGGGATTACAGTGAGCCGTGATGTGGACGAGATGGTGAAATACTTTAATATGGTTCGCTATAGAGCCGGTTTGCCGGGGATTACAGCGGATGATGCAAGGGATGTGACTACGATGCGGGATTTGATTAAGCGTGAAAGACGTGTGGAGTTTTTCTGTGAAGGCAGACGTTATCACGATTTGCGTAGATGGGGAGATGCGATCGATGCATACAATGAGCCTGTAACAGGTATGAACATTGCTGCACGTAGCACAGACCGTAAAGCATTCCATACGGAAACAGTGATCAATAATACTCGTTCGCATCGTGTATTCTCTTATAAAGATTACTTCCTGCCTATCCCTCGTACAACGATGGATAAGAACCCGAAACTGGTTCAGAATCCGGGATGGTAATTTTGCACACGAAGTACAGAATTAATAATTAAGTAAAAAACGTTTGTTATGAATATCAATAAAATACTATATCCGATACTTTTGTTATTGGTCGTTTTAAGTAGCTGTGATTATGAAAGCCCGCTTGATAAGGAGCAATATAAGAAGACGCTCTATCTGATCGGCGCTTCCAGCAATCTTGTGACTAAAGAGCTTGCTTATAGCAGTGAAGTGCAGGAAGGATTCATTACAGTGGGTGTAAGTGGCTCTCTTTTGATTGACGGGAATGTGGATGTGACTCTGGAAAGCCATAACAGTGTAATTGACTGGTATAATAAAAAGTTCAAGTTCCTTGCCACCGATATCAAATATCAGGGACTCGCTGCCAGTGCTTTTGAGGTACCTTCCTATACTACTACATTGAAAGCCGGCGAAACTTATGCGAGAGTTCCCTTTAAAGTTAAAACAGAAGGTCTGGAGTGCGATTCGCTTTATGCGATAACTTTCAAGATTGCTTCTTCTTCTGCCGGTTATGAGATCAACCAGAAGGACTCGGCACTTATTGTATCCTTCAATCTGGTAAATAAATACTCAGGTAATTACATCTTCAAGGCTCTTCGGCACGAACTGGATAGTAATGATGAAATAGTTGCATCCACTTCTATTACTATAGTCAGAACATTGAAAGCTACAGAAGAAAATGCAGTACGTTTCTATAACGAGCAACAGGCGGAAACAACTGCCAATATCAAGAAACATGCTGTTGTACTGAAAGTTGATGCTAGTAACAATGTCAGTATCTCGGCATGGGAGGACTTTGACTTGATTGATGGTACATGTACTTATAATCAGAACTCGAAAGTCTTTAATGTAGATTATAAGTATACTGCGGATGGCAAGACTTATCAGATGGTGGGTACGTTTACCTATCAGGATGAAGATGCAGGTAGCAACTAAATGAGCTTATAAATCTAGTAACTGAATTAGGTTATCAGCAAGGTAGAAAAAGGTGTTGCTTTAAGTCGATGAAATAATAACTGGCAGGTTTAAGGAATTCTTAAACCTGCCAGTTTGTTTTTATTCAGCCTTATAATTTGTGACATTGCAAGATTTGTGGTAGTTTTTGGTCGTTTTGTATTCCCCAAAGTTAGCCGTAATCACGTATTTTTGTACTATCACTTTAAAAATTATAAAAAACAAATTTCACGATGAACTATAAATTACTGTCAGTCGCCTTAGCTTTTTTATATATAGGTATGGTAGGCGGATGTTCCCAACCCGCCCCCGACCTGCGTTATCAGATTGAAGTGGACAAACCTCTGCAGACAATGGAACACTTCGGCGCTTCCGATGCCTGGAGTATGCATATCCTTGGCTTGTGGCCGCAGGAGAAACAAAACCAGATAGCCGACTGGCTTTTCAGCACAGAGAACGATGCGAATGGAAAACCGAAGGGAATCGGCTTGTCTCTTTGGCGTTTCAACGTCGGTGCAGGTAGTACCGAGCAGGGGGAAGCCAGTCAGATCGGTTCTTCGTGGATGCGTACCGAATGTTTTCTGCAAGCCGACGGAACCTACGACTGGAACAAGCAACAGGGGCAACGCAACTTTCTGAAACTGGCAAAAGAACGGGGCGTCACTAAATTCCTCGCATTTCTGAATTCCCCTCCCGTATATTATACTCAGAACGGTCTGGCTACCAATACCGGTCGTGGAGGAACCGCCAATCTGAAGCCGGAATGTTACGAGAAATATGCCCGTTTCCTGGCCGATGTAGTAGAAGGAATAGAGAAGCACGACGGAATAAAGTTCAACTATATCTGTCCTTTCAACGAACCGGACGGGCATTGGAACTGGGTAGGACCGAAGCAGGAAGGCTCTCCGGCAACCAATCGGGAAGTAGCCCGGACCGTCCGTTTGCTGAGCCGGGAGTTTGTGAACCGGAAAATGGATACACAGATTATGGTGAACGAGTCTTCGGACTATCGCTGTATGCTCCGTACCCATCAGACGGACTGGCAGCGTGGCTATCAGATTCAGGCTTTCTTCTGCCCGGATAGTGTGGATACGTATTTGGGTGATACGCCCAATGTGCCCCGACTGATGCTTGGTCATAGCTACTGGACAACGACTCCTCTGAGTGAATTGCGTGCCATGCGCTGCCAACTGCGTGAAGCTTTGGATAAATACAACGTCGGCTTCTGGCAGTCAGAAACCTGTATCATGGGGAATGACGAAGAGATAGGCGGCGGTCACGGCTTCGACCGTACGATGAAGACGGCACTTTACGTTGCCCGTATCATCCATCATGACATCGTGTATGCGGGAGCGAAGAGCTGGCAGTGGTGGCGTGCCGTCGGCGGTGATTATAAAGACGGGCTGATTCGGGAATACACGAATGATGACTTGAAGGATGGTCGGGTAGAAGACTCCAAACTCATGTGGGCTTTGGGTAATTATAGTCGTTTCATCCGTCCGGGAGCTGTCCGCCTGTCGGTTTCTGCTTTCGATCAAGCGGGGAATTTAATCCCCGGAGGCGATACGGACCAAAAAGGACTGATGTGTTCTGCTTATCAAAATGCGGACGGCTCATACGCTGTTGTTCTCATTAACTATGCGCAGGAAGACAAAGAGTTTTCAATCAATAAGATAAATGGCAAGAAAACTCGATGGCAGGTGTATCGCACTTCGGATGTAGAAGGAGAAGATCTGCTACCCGTTGAGAAAGTGAAGAGTGGAAGAACAGTTCGGATTCCGGCACGTTCGATTATAACTTTATTGAATCAATCGCTTTAATATAAGAGTCAATTATGGGTTTGTCCGGTCGAATAAAAGGCCGGTATGTCGCCTTTTTCTTTTTTAAAGTATTACATTTGTACGCCCGTCCATTGCTAACCAAGGCAATGGACGGGCGCAATGCATAAAAAAGGAGGCATTTTATGAACGATAGAGGAAATATTGTCATTTATCAGACAAAAGATGGGAAGACTTCAATTGATGTGAAGTTGGAGGATGAAACAGTGTGGCTGACTCAGGCTCAAATGGCAGAATTGTTTCAGAAGGATCGTACTGTTATAGGCAGGCATATTAATAATGTCTATAGGGAAGGTGAACTTGAACGTGATATCACATGTGCAAAATTTGCACATATGGGTAGTTATAGTGACCAACAATATGAGACGGCTGTTTATAATTTGGATGTGATTATCTCCGTCGGCTATCGTGTAAAGTCGCAACGCGGCACTCAATTCCGTGTTTGGGCAAACAAAGTTTTGAAAGAATACCTGATTAAAGGTTATGCCATCAACCAGCAAGTAAAGATAGAGCAATTGGAAGACTTGAAGAATACTGTTCACCTCCTTTCCAACGTCATCGAGCACAAGCAACTAACATTGGATGAGGCTAACGGACTGTTGCGTGTCATCACCGACTACACTTATGGTCTGGACACACTTGATAAATACGATTTCCAGCAACTGGAAGTAGTCTCCACTACTCCCAGCCGGGAGTTTCGTGCCACCTACGAAGAAGCGATGGGCGCTATTCATTTATTACAGGAAAAGTTTGGAAGCAGTGACTTGTTTGGAAATGAAAAAGACCAATCGTTCAAAAGTTCTATCAATACCATTTATCAGACCTTTGGTGGAGAAGATCTTTATCCGAGTATCGAAGAGAAAGCATCCATGCTTTTCTACCTCGTCGTGAAGAACCATTCGTTCAGTGACGGAAACAAGCGTATTGCCGCTTTTCTTTTCCTTTGGTTTCTCGAAAAGAATGGTATCTTATATAAATCCGACGGCTCGAAGCTGATAGGCAACAATACGCTTGTGGCACTCACGCTTATGATTGCCGAGAGCCGGACAGAAGAAAAAGACATGATGGTAAAAGTGGTCATCAATTTAATTAATACGAATAATTGATTTACGGTTCGACTCAGCGCCCACTAGAAAAGAAAAGACTTTTTTAGTCTCACGGTCTCACTCTTTTGTACTAAGGTTCACATAATCAACTGAATAAATAATGAGAGATACTTTTGAAACAGGTATCTCTCACCCTTTTCTCGTCAAAAAGGGGGCATCTCTCATTGCTTTTCTTGTTCTGGTGCAGCATCTCTCACCCTTATTGAAGCCATATTCTTTCTGTCTTTCCCTTATTTTACGTTATCTTCTACTTCCGGCTTACCATAATACCCCGGCATCGGAACATAAACCGGACTCTGACGAGTATTGATATTCTGCAACTTCTTTTCTTCTTTCAGTCGTTTGATATGTCGGGCGGCAGTGGTAAGCGTAAGTTTGCAAAGTCCTTGAAAGTCCGAGCGGGTCAGTATTTGGTTATTACTGAAATACGCGGTCAGCAGTCTGTCTATCTCTTCGTTGGAGCGTGGCACTGAGTGTAACTTCAGTTTACTGCGTTCCACCTTGACGACGCTTACCGAACTTCTCAGTTTTTTATCCGCCTTGAAGCCGATGTTTGCTTTGAGTTTCATTTGGTTTGCTTTCAGCTTGGGCGAGGTGATCGGTTCCAGACTGTTCAGCTTTACTTGAAAGTAGCCGATGCCGTCGAGGTGAACACGTTCCCCTTCCCGGAGGCGTGATCCCATAAAGTGGCTCAGCGATTCGAGGACGGCTTTTACATCCCCTTCGGTCAGCGAAGTCGCTTGTTGTATTTCTTTAGCGAGATAGTCGGTGTCGATATGCTGAAAGTTGACTACCCGTGCGTGGTAGAGTTCCTTGTCTTCTTCGTCCTTGGGGTTGGGAGACTTGTAGAGTTCAAATTGTATTGCCATGATACTGTTTATTGTATTTTATTTCTTTTTCTTCTTCTTTGTTTCGGCTGTCAGTTTCTTGATACTGTCAAAATATGCTTTTTCTACAGGCGACAGGGTTTTGACATGATATTTTTGGTATTCGCCCAGCGCTTTTTGTTTGGCTTGTTCGTGAGAGATCGTGCCTGTGTTCTGCAAAACTTGCTCTCCGGTGGTCGATAAGATGAGGTCCAGGTGATGTATATAGTCCGACATATACATGGGCGAACGTTTGATGGCTTGTATTTCTGCGAAGTCGAAGTATCCGGAAACCAGGTTGTTCAGTATCTTCAGTTCCTTTTCATTGAGATAGTTTTTAGCTATCAGTACATCTTCTTTCCGGGGTTGTTCGCCGGGAAATGTGGTCAGTCCCATAAATGGCTTTTCTGCATCGGCTCGTTCGAAGATCACTTCTGCTGCTGTGTGGCCGTGGGCGGCATAGTGTAACTTATTCTGCACGATTTTGAAAAACCGGATGGATTCGTCTGCCTTTGGGTCATAGTCTACACTGGTGGCATACAAGTCAAGAACCTGACGGTAGAGTACTTTTTCAGATGAACGGATGTCGCGTATACGGTTGAGTAGTTCGTACCAGTAACCGCCGCCGCCCATTTCTTTCAGACGTTTGTCGTCCATGGCGAAACCTTTGATCAGATATTCTTTCAGACGTTCGGTGGCCCAGCGGCGGAAGTGGGTGGCTTGTAGGGAGTTGACTCTATATCCGACTGATATGATGGCATCTAAATTATAAAACTGTGTCTTATAATTTTTTCCATCGCTCGCAGTATGTTCCAAAATGGAACTAACTGAATTTTCTTCTAATTCTCCACTTTCAAAGATATTTCTCAAATGCTTTGTGATAGCCGGTCTTTGTACACCAAACAGATTGGCTATTTGTTGTTGTGACAGCCAAACGTTCTCATCCTCCAAACGGACTTCAAGTTGTGTCCTTCCGTCTTCTGTCCGGTATATGATGATCTCACCGTTGTTTTTCTCTATTTCGTCCATTGCTTTACATCGTTATAACATATTCGTCGTTTCTTGTTTGTTATAAAGATATAGCTACCTTTGATCCGCAAAACTAATCATTAGTTTCCGGACTTGGACAGAACTCGGGTTATATAGTGATTGCCTGCTTGCTGTCAAGCGTTCATACATAAGTTATCCTGCCTTTATCTTTGGTTTATGATGCCTGCATTGTTGGATGAAGGTGCTTGCATCATTAGTTGTTCACGGCCGTGGTAAATGTTGCTCACGGCCGTGAAGAGCGTTGATTACGGCCGTGGTAAGAGCTGATCACGGTCGTGAACAACTAGCTATATCAGTAGCAAAGATAAACTATAATAGGGAGATAAACAAAGTATCCCTGCTTCTTTTGGGTATTCGTGCAGCTTGTTCTTTGTGCAGAGGCAATAAGAAGGGGAAATCATTCTTGTATCTCGTGCGATGAAGGAACATAGTCTGTTGGCTGTAGACGATTTTGTTCATCTCCCTTCTATTTACTCATTTTACTTCCTTAATGGTATTCTTATTAGGAAAATATGCCTATATTTGTGGCGTATCTTCTGAATGAAGATATGTTTTATTGATTTGGAGATAACGTTTTTATTATCTGTGATGAGAAATCTGGCACATTTAGCACTAGCAGGTAATAGGCGGTCAGTCTCCACGTCCACATTGTATATATATTTGTTATATATCTCAATGGGCGTGGAGCTATTGCTTATTATTCTAGTGCGGGCTTGCCAGAGCCTCTCATGAGATAGTATAGTAATAGTTTCTGCGCCTTCTTTTTGGAGATACGCAAATACACAAACAAATAAAAAATAGTAGTGATGAATGATTCTACTTGTCCCCGTCCCTGCCTGATGAAGCTTGATTTACAAAGCTCCACCAATAAACTTGCCTTTTTGAAAGACAACTGGCCCAGCTTTGGACAGATTGAGAGTATCGACCGATTATCGGAAACAGAATTACGATGTACCCTTTGCCTGCTGGATGTGGTGCTGGCTGCTTTGGCTAAAGATGAATGCTTCTGTCCGAATCGGGAAATCATTCGTTTGGTATTGACACGTACCTATGTGCAGAATAGGTGTGAGCTATGCGAGACAGAAGAAATACGTTCGAAGTTGGTGAAGGGCTTTTGTACAAGGGAGAAGAAGAACGGATTGAGTAGGAAGAACAATATCCGGAGAAGAGGGATTTCTGTTTTTTATGGTGCCATATTGCGTATGCGGGGCTGACTAAAAAGTCTCTCCTTGATATTTTCTTTGTTCTCCTTCTTATGTGCAATATTCCTTATTTCATAAAAAGTCTCCCTTTTATGGGGACTTTTTATTGTATCAATCGCCTTGTTTCCTCCCCCTAAGCTCTTCATGCAACCTCCTTGGCATTAGGCCCATTCATTTTTCTTAAATTATGGGCTATTGCGATAATAATACATTCTGTTTCTACTTTTTGTAGTCCCCTCAAATGAACTCTGCGGAACAACATATTTTGTTTTATGTCTCCAAAACATGTTTCAATATCATGTGCCCGATTTTTCATTAGCCTTTTTCCTTCATCCGTTAGTAGTCTCCGGCGTATTTGTTGCTTGTACTCCTCCAGTTTTTGATTTATTTGTATCGTTCTGTTGTTCCCCTGTTGCCGTTTATTTCCGCATTGCCCAGCTAATGGGCACCCGGCACAATCCCGGCATTCATAGTTTCGCAATGTAGAGACAAATCCATTCTTGTTTGTAACCTTCACTTCACCTGTATAAATCAATTGTTTATTGTTGGGGCATAGAAAAGTATCCTTGTCTTTATCATAGGGCATGTTTTCTTTATAGAAAGGACTCTCTCTAAATTCCTTGGTCTGTTCCTTATCGTAGGAAGGGTATTTCAGCAGAGCCTCCATCTTCTCTGCATCCAGAAATTCATAGTTTTCTTCCGTACCAAAAATAGCGTCAGCAATGACCTGTTGCGGTTTCCCTGGCAGAAGAGGCATAACCTGCTCCATGTGAGCCTTAAAGCAGGTGCCGTCATTAGAGTTCTGATGGACACTGACTCCCGTAATATACTGCTTTTCGGAACCGACCATGCCATTATAAGCGGGACGGAGGTCTTCCTGGCATTCTTTGGTTCGCATAGGGGTAGCTTGGGGATCTGTTCTACTGTATCCACTACGGTCACCACAGATTTGTTTCTGTTCTTCATAGATTCTCTTGCGTAAACCAGCCTCTTCTAATTCATTTTTTAGACGGGAAGCAGCACGGGATTTCTTACTCTTGGGCGTTTTATCCTTATTGATGATAGCATTCAGTTGGGATATGGATTCCTCAATACGGTCTTTACGACCGGCATCGGATTTGCCAAGGAGTTCCAGGTCATCCTCGCCATACTGCTCGTTTTCCTCTTTAACAAGTTTGTCGATTTCAAGCAACGTAGAGTCTATGCGTGCTTCCACTCCTTCAAGATAGCGGGAAGGATTTTTCTTCCAGACAACCTTGTGCTTGTTGGCATCAGCCTGAATAGTAGTACCATCGCAATAATATTCTTCCAGACGAATATAACCTTCATTAAACAGGAGAAGAAGCAGAGAGGCAAATACAGTATGGATACTATCTTTCAGACGACCGCTGCGGAAATTGTTGATAGTGCGGAAATCCGGATATTGTTTGCCTGAAAGCCACATAAAGGTGATGTCTGAACGAAGAGCATTGGCGATCTTACGACCGGTATAGAGTTTGAGGCAATAAGCATACAAAAGAACTTTCAGAAGCATACGGGGATGGTAGGCAGTAGTACCGCCACCGCAGTAAGTGGATAAAAGAAACGTCAGGTCGAGCTGATTAACCGTATGGTTGACCACACGAACAAGGTGATTATCGCTGATTGTTAAGTCTAAACGGTCGGGGAATAATAAAATTTCACCCTCATTATATTGTTTAAATTGAACTTTTTGCATATCTTTGACTAAGTATATTTTATGCGTTTGGTAGCCTAAATATACATAAAAGTTCTCTCATATCAGTGGATAGAGAGAACTTTTTTTCGAGGGGGAGCTTTTTAGTCAACCCCACTACCGACTTTTAGTCAGCCTCATCGGAAGCTCCGATGAATAAGGAGTTTGACGACCAATGGTGAAAGATGACAGATGAAAGCTCGTTTTTTCGCCAGGAAGTGATTGTGTTTATTCTACTACTATTTGTTTATCTTTATACTGGAAGTGTGCGATGCCTAAATCATTCAGTACATTCAGTAGAGTCTTTATCGGAACATTCCGGCTGAAACGGAAATGGACTCGTTTGTGTAAAAGGTCTGCAGAATGGCAGATGACGCTGATATTATACCAGGTCCCTATATTTTGCAGTACGGTTATCATTTCGGTGTTGTCATAATAAAACTCATCTTTGGTCCATCCTTCTTTTTCTGTCCGTGTGGCTTTCGCCAGACGAATGTCGCCGCTTGTGGTCAGTGTGGCACATTGTCCGGGTACTATTTCTTTCTCAATGGGAGAGGCTGCTTTGCCGACCTTTACTCGTCCTTGATACAGGGTGACGGCGGGGGCATTGCCGGGATAGGCATTTACGTCGAATACGGTGCCCAGCACTTGTGTCTGCATTTTATCGGCAGAGACGATGAAGGGGCGGTGGGCGTCTTTGGTTACTTCGAAGCGTGCTTCTCCGGTGAGGTTTACGGTGCGGCTTCCCTGAGAGGAAAACTCTTTGGGGTATTCCAGACGGCTGTTTGCACTTAAAAGGACGTGACTTCCGTCCTCCAATGTGAGGCGGGTGGTTGTGGCGGGCGGGGTAGATACGATGATTCTGCCGTTTTCTTCGATAGTGGTAACTTGTTCCGGTGCATGGAGGGCGGTGAAGATTTCGATGTTCTGTAGGATGCTGTCCTTGTCCGTGATGTGCCAAGGAGACCAAAGTAACAATAACAGGACGATGGCTGCTGCCACACCACCGGATAGACAGATGTGGAGATAAAGTTTGCGTTTCTGTTGTGCCTGCCGTTGCAGGAATGTGCTCCATTCTTCCCGGACTTCGTCCGGCAGAGGCAGATCACCCAACGCTTCACCAAAGGCATTTTGCAGACGGCGTATTTCTGCGTTTTCAGAGAATGGGGTTTGGTTGTCCGTTGCCAGTCCACAACTGTCGCTGTCTGCCGGTTCGCAACTGTTGCTGTCTGTCGGTTCAGAACTATCGCCGTCTGCCAGCCTGCAACTGTCGTTGTCTGCTGTCAGTCCGTAGCCGGAATCTTCTTCTTTGCTGATACGTTTTTCTTTTTCTTCCATAGCGTGTCCTCCTTCTTTATTCTTTCATGGCTTCGCGTAGTGTACGCAATGCTTTGGATATATGTTTTTTTACCGTGTCGGGACTGATGCCGAGTTGTTGGGCGACTTCCCGATAGGTGAGATGTTCGTAATAGCATAGCCGCAGGATGGTGCAAGTCGGTTCCGGCAGGCTTCGGGCTATCGTTTCCGCTTTCTGCAACAGTGCTTCGTGTTCCCGATAGTTACTTTTTACATCGGCCAGCGTCGCTTCGTAGAGTGCTTTCGCATTGTCCCGTTCCACTTGCAGATGCTTCATCCGGTTGAGGCAGGTGTTGCGGACTGCTGTATAAATCCAGCCTCCGCGGTCGGCCTCGTCCAATTGGTCGAAGTGTTTCCAGGCCTGTTCCATTACTTCGCTTACGATGTCCCGTGCTTCCTCTCCGTCGCCCATCAGTTGTGAGGCGTAACGGACCATTCGCGGGTACATTTCCGTAAACATTTGCCCGAAGGCCTCTCGTTTTGTCTGGTTTTTATGGAACAGGAACATTCTTTATCTGGATTCTGAAGCTGCAAAAATAGTACTTTTCCCCGAGTTCGACTAAAAAATCAGTAGTAACCTAAGTAGGGGGCTGATTAAAAAGTCGGTAGTAACTTTAATGTGTTCACCTACCACCTCCCCCTACGGGTACTCCTCCTTCCCGAAGGAGGAGATTGGGAATACTATTGACTTTTTAGTCAGCCTCTCTTGTGATGGAACCGACTTGTTGGTCATCTTTGTGAAACCGGGAATTACAAACGTGACTTTTCGCTTGCTCCGGCTCCGGTTCCTTTATATTTGCTCTTTGTGGCGTTGAACTGATAGCTCAGCCGGATACCGAAGCGCTGCTGATCGGTATATTCACGACTGGAACTGAAGGTACGGTCGCCATAGATGGTGAAGTATCTGTGGGCGGTGTGAAAGAGGTCTTTCGCGGTTAGCGATACTTTCAGCGCCTGGTCTTTCAGGAACGATTTGGTCAGTTGGGCATCTACTCTTCCTTCGGTTTTCCAGATGGCGTAACTTTGTTTGGCACCGGGCGAAAGTACTCCTTTGATGTTGAAGAACCAACCTTTAGGGAAGCTGAAACTATTGTCAAAAATGAAATAGAATCGTGGTTCATTCCAGTTTTGGGTGATGCCTATGGAGGTTGCGTGAGAGTTGAACCAGTCAATACCGGTGGTGAACTGAGGTTGCCAGATGCCGATCTTTGGCGAAAGGACGATGCTGCCTCCGTATCGGTTGGTATGCGGAATGCTTGCCATGCCGAACAGCAATACACCGGGGTGATTGATGTCGTCATACGGGCGGGTGTAGCTGGTGTACATATTCCAGCAATGGTCGTAGCTGAGGCTGAAGTTGACCCATTTCCATCCGGCATCAAAGAAAGTCGCACGATGTATCTGGGGGACGAGAAACGGATCTCCGCTCCGGTAGGAGTATTTGTTCTGATAGGTGATGGCGCTGGTGAGCATATCATAGCTGGGACTGTATTTCAGCGTACGGTGAGAAAGGGCGAAGAACCAGTTGCCGGAAGTGTATCTGATGCTGACTACCGGTATCCAGTCGCGATAGGTGGGGCTTTGGTCGTCTTGGTGAATCCCTTTCTCGTAGTAATCTGTTTGTTGAAATTCATAGCGCAGTCCGGCCAGGATGTTGAATTTTCCCAGCGACAGGATGTAGTCGATGAATCCGGAGAGCATCGTTTGTTTGATGCGGTCGTCGGCATCGGCGGAGAAGCCGCTTTGGAGAAATACATCGTGGCGGTTGGTGAATGTCTCTTCTGTGCCGAAACTGAGTTTGCCTTTCCAGAGTGGGGCGGTGAGCAGCAGTTTGGCGGCATAGAGGTGGTTGCGTACGCGGTTGCTCGAAGTGGCGTCTTCGATTCCGTTGTTTTCGGCATATTGACGGATGCGGTCCCGGCCGTACAGGTAGTCGGCGTTGAAGTCGATGTTCCATTTGCCGAAAGTGCCGTTGTAGTATCCGTTGGCTGCCTGCCACCAGCCGGTGTGGGCATCTGTTTGGCGGAGAGCGTGCAGGTGGTCTACTTCTTTGCCGTCTTGTAGGATGAGGGTTGTCCCTTCATTGGTAGTATGTGCATTGCCTATGTTCGTGCCGGGCATGTAGCGCATGCCGAATGATTGGTCTTCGTCTATTTCGTAGTTGAATCCCAGTTCGCCGTTGAAGGTGCGATAGGTTTGTTTGCTTTTGTCTTCTGTCGATTGGTTCCAGTTGGATGAAGCATAAATGTCCTGGCTGGAGGTGCCCGTTCTGTAATTGTTGATTTCCGCAAAGTCGCCTTTTACGAAAATATCCAGTCCGCCGGTACGGTAGTTCAGGGATATGCCTTCGTTGCCGATCGGTTCGCGTCCTTGCGAGTAGTCGGTGTAGAAACTGCCGCTTATTCCCTGTCCGCGTTTGCGGATGGTGCGCAGACGGATGACAGCGCCTACCGAAGAGCCATATTGTACGCCCGGTGTGGTGATGATTTCTGCCGATAGTATTTCATTGGCTTGCAGACGGTCCAGTAAAACTGTACACTCGTTATGAAATGCAAGATGTGGTGATCGTTGACGGACGTG
>OHAI01000643.1_pt1 | contig 27528 bp, 26 predicted proteins | sample 1577091 | NCBI WGS metagenome assembly OHAI01 (sample SAMEA3541548, study PRJEB24748) | human gut metagenome | biome: human gut; feature: human-associated habitat; material: faeces | place: China | collected 2012
TTACTGAACGTCTTGGTGGTAAAGTTCAATTGGTTGGTGACGACTTCTTCGTAACTAACACAGCTTACCTTGAAAAAGGTATTGCAGAACACGCTGCTAACTCAATCCTTATCAAAGTTAACCAAATCGGTACTTTGACTGAAACTTTCGACGCTATCGAAATGGCGAAAGAAGCTGGATACACAGCAGTAGTATCACACCGTTCAGGTGAAACTGAAGATTCAACAATCGCTGATATCGCAGTTGCAACTAACGCTGGTCAAATCAAGACAGGTTCATTGTCACGTACTGACCGTATCGCTAAATACAACCAATTGCTTCGTATCGAAGACCAACTTGGTGAAGTTGCAGAATACCGTGGTTTGAAATCATTCTACAACTTGAAAAAATAATTCTATAGTCATATAGAATAAAAAGAGGTTCCTTAGGGAATCTCTTTTTTTGCTTGTTCTAAAGAACTTTTGACTAAGCTAGGCACCGTCTCTAAATAGGACTTCTAGACATAAAAAGCCCCCGCAATCCTATTGATTGCGGGGATTTCGTCTTAGAATAGGCCTTTAATCTTGTCTAAAGCTCCACTGACCATTTCGTTACCTGAAACAAGAGATTTAGCTTGGTCGAAGTACTCGCCCAAATCATCTTTGTTTTCATCGACAAACTTTTTAGCAGCTTCGAAATCTTTCTTTTCGATCATTTCTTTTACTTGGTTAAATAATTCCATTGGATTCATATCGGTTCTCCTTTATTAGTTTTCTTACAAATCCTATTTAATCACGCTTATAGCAAACTAGCAAGAAATATGTTTGAGAGTAACTAGTGAGAAGAGAATTACAATTTTTCAGCCAAGTGGTTTTGAAACTTGTTTAATCTAAAAAAGCAGTCCATAGAGGACTGCCTTTAGGGGTTATTGTTGTTCCGTTGAAGAACTGCTTGGCTCTGATTCACCCGAACTTGAGCTAGAGCTTGATTCGGATTCTACAGGATGTAGCTCCTTGTAAGATGGGGTCTTGAATAGATCAGCTGTTGATTTATTGCCTTTTTGCTTGTAGAGGCTAGTTGATTTATCTTTCATCTTTTTGTTAATCTGTTTCAGTTGATCCATCTGTTTCGTGTAGGAAATCGTGCTGGAATCAACAGGTTTCAAACCATTTGGTGTATAGAAACGAAGGAGGTCACCTGTTTGAACAGCGTCACTCATTGAAAGCTGAGTGGCTACTGCCTTACGAATGGCTTCGTTATCCTTTTTAGTCGTTTCATCAGGGTTGGTAATTTCTTCCCCTATTTGAGTGTTATAGAGTCGACCAGAGTAGCTGGTGTATTGAGGAGTAACATATTGACCTGAGGTCCTAAATGCGACGGTTTGCTTATTATCAGGAGATAGGAGGTCTTGTCCCATCTGGATATAAGAGCTAGTGTCAACACCAAGAATGTGAAGGAGAGTTGGAAGGGCATCGACCTCACCGCCAAAGGTGTTAGAGATGCCACCACCAGTATATCCTGGAATATGAATCATGTAAGGAACACGTTGAAGCATGGCCTTATCATAGTTTGACCAAGTTTCAGGGTTCTTACCGAGAAGTTCAGCAAGATTGCTGCTTCGTGTATCAGAGATACCATAGTGGTCACCGTACATGACAATAATCGAGTTGTCGTAAAGACCGGTTTCCTTAAGGTAATCAAAGAAGTCTTTGATTGCTGAGTCAAGATAGTTAGCTGTTGTAAAATATCCGTTGACTGTCTCATCTTTTGTTTCAGCGAGTGGGAAACCTTGTTCCTTTTCATCGCCTGAGAGTGAAGTGTATGGGTAGTGGTTAGATACTGTAAGGTATTTAACGTAGAAAGGTTGTTGCATTTGTTCCAGATATTTGATGGAATCTGGGAACATGTACTTGTCATTTAGACCATACTGGAATGAGTTTTCATCAGTTTTTTCAGTGAAGGCTGATGAGTCAAAGAAGTAATTATACCCCCATTGTTTATAGGTGTTATTACGATTCCAGAAGGATCCAGTGTTTCCGTGGAAAACAGCTGACGTATAGCCACCTGTTTGAGCTAGGATAGATGGTGCAGCATAGGCTGTATTGGTACCACCATAGTTTACCATGTATGAGCCTGTGCTTAGTCCAAAGAGAGACGTTTCCATCAAGGTTTCAGCATCAGAAGTTTTCCCTGATTTAACTTGGTGGAAGAAGTTTGAAAAGGCTAGGGTTTCGTTTGAGTGGTAAATGGAATTGATGAATGGTGTAACCTCATAGTCTTGACCGTCTACTTTGAGCTTGTAATCAATGAGGAACTGTTGGAAGCTTTCCAGGTGAATAACGATGACGTTTCTTCCTTTAGCAATTCCATAATACTTAGGATCAGGTGCTGCATAGTGCTCTTTAACGTAAGCTTCAACCTTTTTCATATCCTCAGCTGTTGCAGATGAACGAGCCTGTGAGGCCTGATAAGTTAAGTTACCAGAATAGGCTGTGAAGAAGGGAATCCCCATAGCACGAACAATATAGTTATTTGAGAAACCACGTGTCAACAACTCGCCACGGTTAACTTCCGCTAAGAAGAGGTTAACTGAGAGAAGGAGTGTCGATAGTGCAGTGACGGCAAAACTAGCTCGTTTGTTAAATGGCTTGCTGTCCATCTTAAGCTTCTTCCTGAAACCAGCATAGATGAAGAAAGGTACATCAATCAGGTAGAAGAGATAGCTTGGCTCAAGAAGGTTCTTGGCGGAGTCTCCTAGTCCTGCTGCCGAACTAGAACTTGCTAGGATGGTATTTACAGTGATGAAGTCTGTAAACTCTCCAAAGTAAATCACATTAGCAATAAGTAAGAGGTTAAGGATGACATAGATAGCAATGGTAATACTATAAAAGAAACGTCGTTTCTTGAAGTATAGTCCTAAACCTAGAAGCATTAATCCTAGTGGAATAGGGTTAATCAGCGAAAGCATAACCTGATATCTGCTTTCCAACTCAAGATTAATGTTGACGTAATAAGCGAATATGGTTTTTAGCCAGTAAAAGAAGAGTAACAAGAGGATAAATCCAAGTCTTGATGAAACTCCTTTCCAAAAGGCTTCATTAATTTTTTTCAAAGTAATACTTCCTTTGATTCTATATTATCTTAATCATTATACCAAATAAGATAATGACTCTCAAAAATTTACTGCCATTGAGTGTGATATTCCTTGACATATAATTGATAAAATCTAGTTACGAAACAGAAATAATAGCATTTTTTTGGTATAATAGTAACATGAGTATATTGACGGTAAGTCCCTTTGCGGAGAAAAAAATCAAACAAGGAAAACAGCTTCTTTTAGCAGAAGATTTTCCAAATATAACTGAAAATAATCAGTTGGTTTACCTTTATAGCCAGTCCAAAGATTTTTTAGGAACGGGCTATTTGTCAAGTCAAAATAAGGGGATAGGATGGTTTCTGTCCCCTAATAAAGAAAAATTGACAGTGACTTATTTTCAAGGACTTTTTGAAAGGGCTAAGGCCAAACGTCAATCCTATTATGATAATGAGTTGACGACAGCTTTTCGTCTTTTCAACCAAGATGGTGACGATTTTGGTGGACTCACAATTGATTTATATGGGGATTATGCCCTCTTTTCATGGTACAATGCCTTTGTTTATTCCTTGAAGGATGTTATTGTAGAGGCTTTCCAAACGGTCTTTCCTGAGGTCTTGGGAGGCTATGAGAAAATCCGCTTCAAGGGTCTTGATTTCGAATCAGACCATCTTTTTGGGCAGGAGGCGGCTGATACCTTCACCATTTTAGAAAATGGGGTCTCTTATGAAGTTTTCCTCAATGATGGGCTAATGACGGGAATTTTCCTTGATCAGCATGAAGTGCGTGATGGTTTAGTTAATGGCCTAGCTTTGGGTAAATCAGTTTTGAATATGTTCTCCTATACGGCAGCTTTTTCAGTTGCTGCGGCTATGGGTGGAGCGGTTGAAACGACATCAGTTGATTTGGCTAAGCGTTCACGTGAATTATCGACGGCTCATTTTGAAGCTAATGGTTTCAGTATGGACAATCATCGCTTGGTCGTGATGGATGTCTTCGATTATTTCAAATATGCAAAGAAAAAAGGCTTATCTTATGACCTTATCGTCATCGATCCGCCAAGCTTTGCTCGAAATAAGAAACGCACTTTCTCAGCAAATAAGGATTACCACAAGTTAATTGCACAGAGTCTTGATATTTTATCAGAGCATGGGGCAATCATCGCAAGTACCAATGCTGCTAATATGACCGTGCAACAGTTTAAAAAACAACTCCGTAAGGGCTTGGGAGATGTTTCAGCGGACTTCGTTAACCTGCAACAATTACCAGCGGATTTTACCGTCAATCCTAATGATCCAACATCAAATTATTTGAAAGTATACACAATAAAGGTAAATAAATGAAAATTGTAGTTCCGATTATGCCAACTAGTTTAGAGGAGGCACAAGAGCTTGAACTGTCTCGTTTTGAGGGGGCAGACATTATAGAATGGCGTGCAGATTTTTTAGATAAGGATAGTATCTTAACGGTTGCTCCAGCTATTTTCGAGAAATTCGCAGGCTTTGAGATTGTCTTTACCATCCGTACAACGCGTGAGGGTGGCAAGCTTGAGTTAACGGATGCGGAATATGTCGCACTAATTGAGGATGTCGCTGCTATCTACTCGCCAGATTATATTGATTTTGAGTATTTCACTCGTAAGGCTGTCTTTGACCAAATGCTGGATTTTTCAAACTTGGTTTTGTCTTATCATAACTTTGAGGAGACACCTGAAAACCTCATGGAGCTTTTGTCAGAAATGACAAACCTAACGCCAAGGGTGGTTAAGGTGGCGGTTATGCCTAAGCATGAGCAGGATGTTCTTGACCTTATGAACTTCACACGTGGTTTTAAGGCCTATAATCCTGAGCAAGAGTTTGTGACCATGTCAATGGGTAAACTAGGTCGTTTGTCACGTTTTGCGGGAGATTTGGTGGGGTCATCATGGACCTTTGCTAGTCTTGATAATGCCAGTGCGCCAGGACAAATTAGTTTAGCAGACATGCGCAGAATCATGGAGGTTTTGGATGCAGATTGATGGACACACACGCTTAGCGGCTGTTGTTGCCAATCCTATCAAGCATTCCATTTCACCATTCATTCATAATTTGGCCTTCGAAAAGACACAAGTTAATGGTGTTTATGTGGCCTGGGAGATTCCAGAGTCAGACCTAGCCGAGACAGTTGAAAATATTAGACGTTACAACATGTTCGGTATCAACTTGTCGATGCCATATAAGGAAGCAGTCATTCCTTTTTTGGATGAAATTAGTCCTGCAGCTCAACTGATTGGTGCCGTCAATACAGTTGTTAATCGTGATGGTCATTTGATTGGTCATAATACGGACGGTTTTGGCTTCTTTGCTAGTCTAAAGGACTTTAGCCCTAGAGACGCTCATCTGATGATTTTGGGTGCTGGTGGTGCCGCTAAAGCTATTGTGACGCAGGCAGTTCTTGATGGTGCAAAAAAAGTCAGTGTCTATGTTCGCCCTCAGTCATTGGATAAGGCAAAAGAAAGTTTTAAGTCCTTACTTGAACAGGCAACTTGCCACTTGGAGTTTCATGCTTTAAATGATTTTGAGTATTTTCAAGAGGAACTAGGCCAGGCTGATTTATTGGTGAATGCGACGAGTGTTGGGATGGATGGCGAATCCTTGCCTATTCCTACAGACACAAAATTTCCTAAGGGACTCTTGGTTGCTGATATCATTTATCAGCCTTTTGAAACACCTTTCTTGGCCTTGGCTAGAAAACAGGGAATCGAGGCTGTGAATGGACTTGGCATGTTGCTTCATCAAGCGGCAGGTGCCTTTAAATTGTGGACCGGCAAGGACATGCCAACAGACGCCATTTGGCAGGAATTAGAAAATATTTACAATAGCTAGGAGGGGACGACTATGAAACTAGAGGTAAATTTAACACATAACCCTTATGACATTATTATTGAAAAAGGAGCCCTTAAGACCGTCGGTCAATGGGTGAAGTCACTTTGGGAACCGCAAAAGATTGCACTCATCACAGACAATCATGTGGGAGCTCTATATGCAGAAAAAGTTAAGCTTAGCTTGGAGCACGAAGGTTTTGAGGTAGTCGTTTTTGATTTCTTAGAAGGTGAAGCAAGTAAAAATCTTAAAACTGTTAATAAGGCTTATGAGTTTTTGATTAAGAATGGCATGACTCGTAGTGATGGGATTCTTGCTCTTGGTGGTGGCGTTGTTGGTGATTTGGCAGGCTTTGTCGCTTCGACCTATATGCGTGGGATTCACTTCGTTCAGGTTCCAACTAGTCTAACTGCCCAGGTGGATTCATCTATTGGTGGTAAGACAGGTGTGAACACACCATTTGCTAAAAATATCGTGGGAACTTTTGCTCAGCCTGATGGGGTTTTGATTGACCCTAATGTTCTTGAGACACTTGGTAAACGTGAATTGATTGAAGGTATGGGTGAGGTTGTCAAATACGGTTTAATTGACGATCCTGAGCTTTGGTACTTGCTTGAAAGCATTGATGGTTCAGTTCACAGTATCCTAGAAAACTCTGAAACCATCATTTATCGTTCATGTAATGTTAAGCGTAAAATAGTGGTTGAAGACGAGTTTGAAGGTGGCGTTCGTATGTATCTAAACTTTGGTCATACGATTGGGCATGCCGTTGAACAAACAGCTGGTTACGGTAAAGTCATGCACGGTGAAGCGGTGGCTATCGGAATGGTTCAGATTTCACGAGTTGCTGAGGAAAAAGGTCTGATGCCTAAGGGAATCACACGTCAAATTGCTGAGATGTGTGTTAAGTTTGGCTTGCCAGTGGACTATGAGCCATGGCGTGTTGAGGAGCTTTACACAGCCCTCACACATGACAAAAAAGCCCGTGGTAATAGCATTAAGACAGTTATCGTTCCAGAGATTGGTAAGGCAGCTATCAATCAAATTCCTTTAGTTGAAATGAAAGAGTACTTGGAGAAATAAATGAGATATTTAACAGCAGGTGAGTCTCACGGCCCACGTTTAACAGCAATTATCGAAGGTGTTCCAGCAGGTCTTCCCTTGACGGCTGAAGATATCAATGGCGATTTGAAACGTCGCCAAGGTGGCTATGGTCGTGGTGGCCGTATGAAAATTGAGTCTGATAAGGTTGAAATCACTTCTGGTGTTCGTCATGGGAAAACAACAGGGGCTCCAATCACCCTTCATGTCATCAATAAGGATCATCAAAAATGGTTGGACATCATGGCTGTGGAAGATATTGAGGATCGTTTGAAAACCAAACGTAAAATCACTCACCCACGTCCAGGACATGCTGACTTGGTTGGTGGAATGAAGTACCGTTTCGATGATTTGCGTAATTCTTTGGAACGTTCTAGTGCGCGTGAAACAACTATGCGTGTGGCAGTAGGTGCTGTCGCTAAACGTATCTTGGCTGAGCTTGATATTGAAATTGCCAACCATGTCGTTGTCTTTGGTGGTAAGGAAATTGATGTGCCAGAGAATTTGACAGTCGCTCAAATCAAGGAATTGGCTCAACAATCAGAGATTTCAGTTGTTAACCAAGAACGTGAACAAGAAATTAAAGATTACATTGACCAAATCAAAAAAGAGGGAGACACAATCGGTGGTGTCGTTGAAACTGTTGTTGGCGGCGTCCCTGTTGGCCTTGGTTCTTATGTCCAATGGGATACCAAACTTGATGCCAAGATTGCTCAAGCAATTGTATCTATCAATGCCTTCAAGGGTGTAGAATTTGGTCTTGGTTTCAAGGATGGCTACCTCAAGGGCTCTCAAGTAATGGACGAGATTCTCTGGAATGAAGAGGATGGCTATACGCGTCGCACTAACAACCTTGGTGGTTTTGAAGGTGGTATGACCAACGGGCAACCGATTGTGGTCCGTGGGGTTATGAAACCTATTCCAACCCTTTACAAGCCATTGATGTCAGTAGATATCGAAACACACGAACCTTACAAGGCAACAGTTGAGCGTTCAGATCCAACGGCCTTGCCTGCAGCGGGTGTCGTTATGGAATCCGTAGTTGCTACAGTTGTAGCCAATGAAATCTTGGACAAATTTTCTTCTGACAACATGGAAGAATTGAAAGAAGCGGTAGCACGTCACCGTGACTATGTGAAAAACTTTTAAGCAGCATCAGACAATAGATGGGAGTAGTAATGAGTAAGAAAACTATTTATATCGCAGGATTGGGCTTGATTGGTGGCTCCTTGGCCTTAGGGATTAAAAGGGACCATCCTGATTATGAGATTCTTGGATATAATCGCTCTGACTATTCTCGAAATATTGCACTTGAGCGTGGCATCGTTGACCGTGCGACAAGTGATTTCAAAGAATTTGCTCCCTTCGCGGATGTTATTATCCTTGCAGTGCCAATTAAGCAAACCGTGGCCTACTTGAAGGAGTTGGCTGACTTGGAGCTCAAAGATGATGTCATCATCACAGACGCAGGGTCTACTAAGTTGGATATCGTTGAGGCAGCTGAACGTTACCTAACAGGTAAAAATGTTCAGTTTGTAGGTTCTCACCCTATGGCCGGTTCCCATAAATCAGGGGCTATTGCAGCTGACGTGACACTTTTCGAAAATGCTTATTATATTTTCACACCGACGAGTCTAACAAGAGAGACAACTATCCCTGAACTTAAGGACATCTTGTCAGGGCTTAAGTCACGATTTGTGGAGCTTGATGCGGCTGAACATGACCGTGTAACCAGTCAAATCAGTCATTTTCCACATCTTTTGGCTTCTGGACTTATGGAGCAGGCAGCTGATTATGCTCAGGCTCACGAGATGACCAATCACTTTGCGGCTGGGGGTTTCCGAGATATGACCCGTATTGCAGAAAGTGAACCTGGCATGTGGGCTTCCATTCTCATGACCAATGGGCCAGCTGTTTTGGATCGTATTGAAGATTTCAAAAAACGTTTGGACCATGTGGCCGACTTGATTAAGGCTGAAGATGAGAATGCCATTTGGGAGTTCTTTGACAACGGTCGTAAGAAACGTAAAGAGATGGAGATCCACAAAAAAGGTGGCGTGGAAAGTGCCTTCGATATTTTTGTGGATGTGCCTGACCGAGAAGACGTTATCCTTAGCATTATGGAATTGCTGCGAGGAACGTCTTTGGTTAACCTTCGTATTAATGAGGAAAATCGTGAGGATATTCACGGTATCCTACAAATTACTTTTAAAAATGAAAAAGATCGCACACATGCTAAGACTGTTATTGAAGCCAATACGGATTATCATGTGGTGATCGCCTAGGAGAATAAAATGACAAATATTTATGATTTAGCAAATGAGTTGGAACGTGGCATTCGTGCCCTTCCTGAGTACAAAACTTTGGTAGAGAAAAAAGAAGCGATTGCAGCTGATGCTGAGGCTAGCGCTCTTTTCAAAGAGTTTACTGATTTCCAAGAGGATTTCTATGCTAAAATGCAAGCTGGCACAATGCCAACTGCAGAAGAACAAGCAGCTGTTCAAGAATTGGGTCAAAAGGTAGAAGCTAATGCACTTTTGAAAGAATACTTGGCTGCACAACAAGGTTTGTCTGTTTATTTGAATGATATTGAACGTATCATCTTCAAACCTTTGCAAGAATTGAATAGTTGATCAGAGAGGGTGTGTCAATTGACAGGCCCTTTTCTGCATTCAAAAGAGATTGTCTAAGGAAGAAGCTAGAAATATTAAGGAGGAAAATGATGAGTCGTAAGATTGGAATTATTGGTATGGGAAATGTTGGAGCTGCGGTTGCTCATGGAGCAATTGCCCAAGGCTTGGCTGATAGCTATGTCTTTATAGATATCAATGAGAAGAAGGCCGAGGCAGATGCCCAGGACTTTAAGGATGCTATGGCAAATCTACCTAGCTATGCAAACATTGTTGTCAATGATTATGCAGCACTTGAAGATGCTGATGTGATTATTTCATCTCTTGGAAATATTCAGTTACAGCATAATGCTGGTGAGGATCGCTTTGCTGAATTTCCATTTACTCGAGAAGCCGTTTATCAGGTTTCTCAGCCACTTAAAAAATTGAATTTTAAAGGCATACTCTTGGTTATCTCGAATCCTGTAGATGCTGTATCAGCCCTCTATCAGGAATTCACAGGCTGGCCAAGAGAACGTGTGATTGGGACAGGGACTCTACTCGATACGGCGAGAATGAAGGCAGCGGTAGGAGATGATTTGTCAGTAAATCCTAAATCAGTATCTGGCTACAATCTTGGCGAACATGGGAATTCCCAATTTACAGCTTGGAGTCAAGTCAAGGTTAAAGGGCAAGACATTACAGAATTGACCAGTGAAGAAGAGCGACAAAATTTGTTTATGGCATCCATGAAGGGTGGCCACAAAGTCTTTTATGGTAAGGGCTATACGTCTTACGGCATTGCCAGTGCGGCTCTTCGTTTGGTGTCTATTATCCTTTCGGATGCTCAAGAAGAAGTGGCAGTATCAAGCTATCAAGAAGCCTATCAAACCTATCTTGGCTATCCAGTCATCCTAGGGCGTCATGGGGTGGCTGCTCCAGTTCGCTTGTCTTTGTCGGCTGAGGAAAAAAATCTTTTGCAGGAGTCTGCTAACTTGATTCGGAACCGTGTTCAAGAAGCAGTTGCCTTTCTAAGAGAAAAGTATGGCAATACAAGCGAGTGAATATTTTGACAATTCAGTCTATGGTTAGGCTTTCAAATATGGTATAATGGGAATAACTATAAAATTTTTAGGAGTAACCTATGAAACTAGAAACCAAGGCCCAAGGTCTTCATGGCAGCTTGCACATCCCTGGTGACAAGTCAATCAGTCACCGTTCTATCATGTTCGGAAGTCTTGCCAAAGGTGTGACAACTGTTCGTGATATTTTACGAGGTGAGGATGTCCTCTCAACTATGCAGGTCTTCCGTGATTTGGGTGTGACTATCGAGGATGATGGTGATGTGGTACGCATTCACGGTGTTGGTTTTGATGGTCTCAAGGCTCCTCAAAACAAATTGGATATGGGTAACTCTGGGACATCTATTCGCTTGATTTCAGGTGTGCTTGCAGGTCAAGATTTCGATGTAGAGATGTTTGGAGATGATTCCCTTTCAAAACGTCCAATGGACCGTGTGACCATTCCATTGCGTCAGATGGGTGTAGAGGTTTCTGGTCAAACAGACCGTGATTTGCCACCATTGAAAATGCACGGTAGCAAGTCCCTTAAACCTATTCATTACCAATTGCCTGTGGCCTCTGCTCAGGTAAAATCTGCTCTTATTTTTGCAGCGCTTCAAGCTGATGGCGAATCTGTCATCATTGAAAAGGAAAAAACACGTAATCATACGGAAGATATGATTCAGCAGTTTGGTGGTCAGCTTCAAGTAGATGGTAAGGAAATTCGTATTTCTGGTGGCCAAAGCTTTACTGCTCAAGAAGTCGTGGTTCCAGGTGATATTTCTTCAGCGGCCTTTTGGTTGGTAGCGGGACTCGTGGTGCCTAACTCTAAGATTGTCTTGGAAAATGTCGGCATCAATGAGACGCGTACGGGTATCATTGATGTGATCAAAGATATGGGTGGTAAAATTACCCTTTCAGATATTGACCAAGTTGCCAAATCTGCGACCATTACGGTTGAAACTTCAGAACTTAAAGGAACTGAAATTGGTGGCGATATCATTCCACGTTTGATTGATGAACTTCCGATTATCACACTCTTGGCGACACAAGCCCAAGGTAAGACAGTGATTCGTGATGCTGAAGAACTCAAGGTCAAAGAGACCGACCGTATTCAGGTGGTGGCAGATGCCTTGAATGCTATGGGGGCTGATATTGTTCCAACAGAGGATGGTATGATTATCACTGGTAAGACCGCTCTTCATGGAGCAGAGGTCAATACCTTTGGTGACCATCGTATTGGTATGATGACAGCTATTGCTGCCCTCTTGGTTCAAGATGGTGAGGTTGACTTGCAACGTGCAGAAGCTATCAATACAAGTTATCCAAGCTTCTTTAGTGACTTGGAAGGATTGCTCAATGGCTAAAGTTTTATTGGGCTTTATGGGAGTTGGTAAGAGTTCCGTCGCCCCATACCTGGATGGTCGTTTCGTGGATATGGATCAGGTCATCGAGGAGAAAATCGGCATGTCCATTGCTGATTTTTTTGCAAAAGAAGGTGAGGCAGCCTTTCGTCAGATTGAGTCTGAGACTTTGGAAGAACTTCTCCAAGAGGGAGATGATGTCATCATCTCTACTGGAGGTGGTGTCGTTGTAACGGAGCGTAATCGTCAGCTCTTGGCCAAGAATCGTAAGCATAACGTTTGGCTCCATGCTTCTTTTGATGTGGTCTATGATCGCATTAAGAAGGATACCAAAAATCAACGCCCACTCTTTCTCAATCATTCAAAAGAGGATTTTAAGGCTATTTATGACGGTCGAATGGCACTCTATCAAGATTTAGCAGATTTGGTTGTCACAGTTGATAACCGAACGCCAGAAGAAGTAGCAAGGTTTATCAAATGTATGTAGGTTATTTGGGCCCAAGTGGGTCGTTTACACATAATGCAGCCTTAAAGGCTTTTCCTGAGGCAGAATTGGTTTCATTAGGTACCATTACCGAGGTTATCAAGTCTTATGAAGAGGGACGTGTGGATTATGCAGTCATTCCGGTGGAAAATTCCATTGAGGGCTCTGTTCATGAGAGTTTAGACTATCTCTTCCATCAGGCCGATATTCGTGCTGTGGCAGAGATTGTTCAGCCTATCAAGCAGCAGTTGATGGCGACTAAGCATCATGAGAAGATTGAGAAAATCTTTTCACATCCACAGGCCATTGCCCAAGGGAAAAAGTATATTAAACAGCATTTTCCGCATGCCAAGATTGAGACAACAGCAAGTACAGCCTTTGCGGCTCGTTTTGTCGCTGATAATCCAGATCAGCCTTATGCAGCAATCGCTCCACATGCAGCTGCTAAGGAATACGGTCTTCAAATATTGGCTAAGGATATCCAGGAGATTGAAAAGAATTATACCCGTTTTTGGGTGCTGGGGAACACTGTTCCTGAGATTCCGCTCAATCAGATTGATTGTAAATTAACGCTGGCCTTGACCCTTCCTGACAATATGCCAGGGGCACTTTACAAGGCCCTATCGACCTTTGCCTGGCGAGGCATTGACTTGACCAAGATTGAAAGCCGTCCGTTGAAGACGGTACTTGGCGAGTATTTCTTCATTATTGATTGTGATTATACAAAGGAAAAGTTGGCTCAGTTCGCTCTTGAAGAGCTAACTGCAGTTGGAATTGGATATAAAATCTTGGGTGCTTACCAAGTCTATGAAATTTAAAGGGAAATCTTATGACCAAATCTAACAATGGGCCGTTTACGCATCATGAACGGTTACGTTACAGCTATCTTTTAAAAAATCTTGCTCATCTGAATGGACAGCAGGCTTCAGAATTCAATTATCTACAAGGAAAGTTAGATGCCTATGAAGCTGAGCGGAGGTATCAAGCGCAAAGAGAGGACTATCAAGCAGCATGGCGTCAGCCTTATGACAATCGTTATGACTACTATCAAGAGCGTGATTATGAGGCTGCCAATCAGCTGACAGAGGAAGGGCTTCCCATCTATCGAGAGGAAGTTACTCAAAGTCAACCTAAACGTAAAAAGGTTCAAAGACAAGCAGCCCCTTCATCATCAACGTCGGCTCCAAAGTCCAAGTCGCAAGGAGCCCAGAAGAAGCGGCCAAAGAAAAAGAGAAGGCTCAAGAAGGTTGTCAAGCTAGTACTTAGTTGCTTGAGTCTTGGAGTTGTGTTCCTAGTGATAGCCATGGCTTATCAATTTTACAAGGGAACAGACCTTTCTGCTGCGGGTAATAATGGTAAATCCTACCAGCCTGCCATAGTTGAGACTTTTAATGGTAAGGATACCAAGGATGGGGTCAATATCCTTATTCTTGGTTCTGACCAACGCGTTAGCCAAGAATCTACCGATGCCAGAACAGACTCCATTATGGTTGTCAATGTGGGCAATAAAGAAGGTAAGGTTAAGATGGTTAGCTTTATGCGAGACACCTTGGTGAATATCAAGGGGGCCTCAGAAACCGACTATTCTCAGGACTTGAAACTCAATACGGCCTTCAATATTGGTGAGCAAAATAATCATCAAGGGGCAGAGCTCATGCGTGAGACGCTCAAACGAAATTTTGATATTGATATCAAGTACTATGCCATGGTTGACTTTGAAACCTTTGCGACAGGGGTTGATACCCTCTTCCCAAATGGTGTAGAAATCAAGGCGAAGTTTGCGACCATCGATGGTAAAAAAGTATCTTCGGTTCAAGTTCCAGATGATTTGAAGATGGACAAGAACGGTCACGTGCCAAATCAAACCATTAAAGTTGGTAAGCAAGATATGGATGGCCGCACCCTTCTGAATTATGCCCGTTTTCGTAAGGATGACGAGGGTGACTATGGCCGTACCAAGCGCCAGCAACAAGTGATGCAGGCTGTCATGAAGCAGCTTAAGAATCCACTTAGCCTCTTCAAAGGGCCTGAGGCTTTGGGGAAGGTTTACTCACTGACCTCAACCAATATGAGTATGACGGACATGTTGGACTTGGGGCTTTCAAATGCCGGTAGTTTCAAAAAAGGGATCAATTCGCAAACCATTCCTTCGGATGGTGATTGGATTGACAGCTATGATTTGTATGGCGGTCAAGGGATTGAAATTGATTTTGACACTTATCAGGCAAAATTAAAAGAACTAGGATTTAGATAAGAAAAGAAGCAGGTTCACACTGAACCTGCTTCTTTTTTGGTATTAAGAGTTTGTATAAGCGCCTTGTATAAGAGTTTTAGAAAATGATAGAGCAAATAGGTCATGATAACAAGAATAATGACGAACTCTACCTTATAAATCAATTGGGTAGCTGGATTAATTAAACCAAGACTGGTGGTAGCTGCCTTAAAAGCATTGACACTATTGACCAAGGGAAAGCTAAAAGCTGCAAAAAGTGGCATAAAGCCTTTTCTAACCAGTTTTACAAAGAGATTAAGAGCATAGAAAAAGAATGCTTGTGAGAATAAAAGTAGGGCAAGTAAAATGATAGTTGCAGGTCTTTGATTACTCTTGATTGAGCTGGTAATGAGAAGGGCCAGAGGTGCTGCTAAAATGGCAAGTATAGGCTGATATAGGTGAGGGATGGCTATCTGTCTCATTCTCCATAAAACAAGTGGAAAGAGGGACAGAGTCGCTAATCCCGTTACTCCCAGAATAAGTCCCTTGATGCTAGTAGGAACACTAGCCGGTACTGTCACAAGACTGATAGCAGGGCCAACGTAGACCACGAACCAGCTTGGAAAGACTTGGTTCAAAGATAGGGGGCGCATAAAACGCAGACTGAAAAATATAATATAGGCAATATAAAGTCCAAGGAGTCCAACCCAAGTCACACTTAAGCCTGTTTGAGCTAGTGGGAGGCGGCTGCCAAAGAGAAAGGCAGCCATAAAGAAGCTAGCAAAGGCCGAAGCAATGACTGGATTTCGCAAATCTTCCCTTACTTGTTCAAATCCAAGAATCAAGCGACCTAGTATAAGTATAAAACCGATACTGGCCAGAAACCAAATGCCCTGAGCAATCAGGGCAAAGTGGCTTATTTGATTGGATAAACTAAAGAGGGCAAGAACTAGACTAGATAGGGCCAAGGGAATTTTCTTAAAAAATACCTTCATTGGTCCACCGGCCTTTCTAGCTAGCTGCAAGAATGTGACGAAGCTGCACCGCACTCGGAGATACAATTGGAAGGAAGACGCCTTCATTCCAACGACGGATAAAGCTTGACTCTGATTCTTTCAAATAGCCACGACCACCACTAGCCTGAAGTTCGAGGAGCAGGCTGTTGGCTACGACGTCGACAATATCGATACGCAATTGGAAAAGTTCACGTGGTTTGTCAATGAAATAATCGGCATCATTAAGACCTGCAAAGAGTTGGTCTTGGATAGCAAGAAGATTTTCACGTGTAGCTTCAAATTCTTCACGAAGAACGCTACGGTTACTGTTTAGACTAGCTTCAACCTCATCAAGAGAACGTTTGGCCAAACCAAAGGCAAGACCAAATTGGAAACCAAGGAAGTTTGGACGTGTTTTGGCAATATAGTCCGTACCTTCTTTTGAAAGGATCCAATTAGGATCTAACTTAACGTGATCGAAAGTAAGAGAGGCAGTGTTAGCACCCTGAAGGGAAACAAATTCCAAATCTTCAGAACGGCTGAGGCCTTCAGCTTCAGATGGAATAGTAATAATCCAAGGTTGGCTACCGTCTTTGAAATCAGCAGCAAAGAGAGCAGCGAATTTATCAGAACGAAGGTTAGTTACCCAAGGCAAGCGACCATCAAGATAGTAGTCATCACCTTCTTGACTGATGGTAACATTCAATTCTTCAATATCTGACAAGAATTTGACCGCATTTGACAAGCCAGTTCCACCAGCACGCTCACCGGTATACAATTCTTTCAACCATGTTTCACGAGGGTAAGCATTGTCACTCGCAAGGATATACTCGATGAAAGTACGGTGTCCCCAAGAAATAAATGAAGCTGTCAAAGAGTGTTGTGCCAATTCATCAAGCACATCAACGACTTGAGTAGGACCACCACCTAGGCCATCAAACTCAGCAGGCACGCCGATTTTAAAGACGTCGTTTTCAGCAATTTTTTCAAGAAGTTGGTCCGCAATTGGTCCAGACTCTTGGTCAATATGGTCAGCGTTGGTATCCAACCAAGTAAGGAATTCTTTTGAAAAATGTGACATAGGCTTAGGTCCTCCTCTAGTTTATCCTTTGGTTTTGAATTAAGCGAATTCTTGAAGTTCAGGGTTAATCGGTGTTTGTGCGAGATTGTTAGCGTAGTTACACAAGCTAGCAAGGCTGACACCCAAAATAACGTCAAGGGCATTTTGAGCAGTGTAGCCAGCTTCCAAGAAGTCATTGTAGGCTTCGTCACCAACAGCACCTTTGGTATTGATTACGGCAATAGTGAATTTAGCAAGGGTATCAAGTTTTGGATCGTCTTCGATTGGTGTACGGTTACGAAGGGCTTCCAAAAGTTGAGGTGTCATTTGGATTTGCTTGATTGAAAAGGCTGTGTGACCTGCCACACAGAAAGCACATCCGTTAGTAACAGCAGCTGTAATTTGAACTACCTCACGTTCAGTTGGTGTCAATGAATTGCGACGGTTGATTTCACCGACAGTACGGTAAGTTTCAAGCGCAGTTGGCGCATTAGCAAGGAGACCAATCAAGTTTGGAATGTATCCCCCATTGGCATCTTTGACTGTTTGAAGGACGTCTTTGACTTCTTCTGGTGCAGTTTCGATTGTATGAATGGTAATATCTGGCATGATTATTCTCCTTTAGATAGAAACGACATCTAGCCAAGTTGCTGAGTCGTTTAATTTTTTGTCATGGACCTATGATAGCACCGTTTGACTTTTCTGAAAAATCTATAATATTTATGGCCAGCCATAAATTTAATTTATATGTGCTATAATGGAGAGTAGCAAGTGGCTTTTTAAGCATCTCTAAAGCCCTATAAGAGTAAAGAAAGTTGAATTATGTTAAATAAAAACGATATTGTAGATGTTGAAATTGTCGATTTGACACATGAAGGAGCAGGCGTAGCCAAGGTGGACGGCTTTGTCTTTTTTGTGGATAATGCCCTACCAGGTGAAGTTATCAAGATGCGCGTGCTTAAGCTCAAGAAAAATATCGGCTTTGGTAAGGTTGAGGAGTATGTGACTCTTTCACCAAACCGTAATCAGGACATTGATGCGACCTATCTCCGTTCAGGAATTGCTGATTTTGGGCACATGACTTACGAGGAGCAGCTTAAGTTCAAGCGTAAACAAGTCGTCGATAACCTCTATAAAACAGCCGGCATCTCGGACGTAGAAGTTGCTGAAACACTAGGTATGGAAACACCTTATGCCTACCGTAACAAGGCACAGGTACCCGTTCGCCGTGTTAAAGGTCAGCTTGAAACAGGTTTCTACCGCAAGAATTCGCACGACTTGATTCCAATTGAAGATTTCCTCATCCAAGACAAGGAAATTGATAAACTCATTGTCTTTGTCCGTGACCTTCTCCGTCGTTATGACCTCAAACCTTATGATGAGAAGGAGCAGACAGGTTTGATTCGTCATTTGGTAGTTCGCCGTGGTCATTATTCAGGTCAGATGATGTTGGTCTTTGTAACGACCAGACCAAAAGTTTTCCGTATTGATCAAATCATTGCTAAGATTACGGAAGCCTTCCCAAGTGTCGTTTCAATCATTCAAAACATCAACGATAAGAACACTAACGCTATCTTTGGTAAGGAGTTTCGCACCCTTTATGGTCAAGACACCATCACAGATAGGATGTTGGGCAATGACTATGAGATTTCTGCCCAGTCTTTCTATCAGGTTAATACCGAGATGGCCGAAAAACTCTATCAAACGGCTATTGATTTCTCAGATCTAAACAGCGACAGCATTGTTATTGATGCCTATTCAGGAATCGGGACAATCGGTTTGTCATTTGCCAAACAGGTCAAGGAAGTCTACGGCGTTGAAGTCATCGAAACAGCCGTTGAAGATGCCAAGAAAAATGCAGAACGCAACGGCATCACAAATGCCCACTATGTGGCTGACTCTGCTGAAAATGCCATGGCCAAGTGGAGCAAGGATGGCATCAAACCAGACGTCATCATTGTGGATCCACCACGCAAGGGCTTGACTGAAAGTTTCATCAAAGCCAGCGTCGCCATGCAACCTGAGAAGATTACTTATGTCTCATGTAACCCAGCAACCATGGCGCGTGATATCAAACGCTATCAAGAATTGGGCTATGAATTGAAGACAGTACAGCCGGTGGATCTTTTTCCGCAGACGCATCATGTTGAGGTAGTCGGACTGCTGGTAAGAGAAGGTTAAATCCCATCGTTTCAGGGTTTAGAAAAGGCTTGATTTCAAGCCTTTTTGTCATTTTCGAGATGAGTATCAGTTTAACTGTTTGAAGTGAGGTAGACGGAAAAATTGATGAATTACTTACAATCTATTTCCAAATACACTTGGGGGTCAAAATACTCAAAAATATGAAGCCGTTTGTGGAAATAAATTGACACCTCCTAAGTCATTGTGGAATAATTCCTAACTGGTATGGTCAATTGAAATCGGAATAAGGAATTGATACAATAGAATACAAAGAAAGCCTTGGAATTAGCTGTTTCCAAGGCTTTTTAATTGTCTGTAGATATATCTTTAAGACCGTTGTGGATGATGCGTTTCGTTGAGAACCTTTAATCTGTAAATCGTTAAATTGTACGCTAATTGTAGTGAGTAGCTGTGAGTGAAAATACCTAGACACTTTTGAATGAAAAAGATAGTAAAATTGAACAAGGTTTGTTTTATGCACTTACGGAGAGACTTCAAGAAAAATATGGTCTAGATTATAAAAAAGTATATTGCAAAATATATTGATACAGGGCACTCAGATGTTTCTGAAGCGGATAATTTTTTAATACTTGAATCAATGAAAACATCAAATAATTTAATAACTATTGAGGAAGCTGTAAGTAATTATCTCAGTAAGTATAAAGATATAAGTTATGCGAGAAGAACTGATGAATAGTTGTAAAAAGTTTGCCCCCGACTTGATGGTCGGACTGCTTGAAAAAATCACTGTTGGTGAGCAAGTGATGGTTTGTTTTGTTGACAGGACTGAAGTGTCGCTTTAAAACTAAATGACCCAAGGTACAGACGTGTTCTGTACCTTTTTGGTATAATGGAGGTAGATGTTATTTTAAATTAGAATTAATGAAGTTATTGTGGTAATTCATAAGTTTGATTGTAATATCTTAAAGGAGTGCTTATGGCAAATACAAATGAACGTTTAGGAGTTCATTACTGTGCAGGAATTGCAGAACGAAATAAATGGTTGTTTAGAGAACAACCCGTTAATGATATCGGCATAGATGCACATATTGAATATATTGAAAATGGAAAACCAAAACAGCTTCTAGCCTTACAAATAAAATCTGGACCTAGTTGGTTTAGAGAAAAGAAAGATAATTGTGTCGTTTTTAGAAATATAAATGAAAGACAATATAACTATTGGACTATGAATTCCCTTCCTTGCATTATTGTACTGTATCATCCAGAAACTAATGTGTGTATCTGGCAAAAGTTAACTGTTGATACAATTGAGAGAACAAAAAATGGAGACGGGAGTGGCTTTATTGTTAGAATCCCTTTGAGTCAAGTTTTCTTAGATGAATCCTCAAATAAGGAATTACTCAGTTATACAAATTTGCCACAGCACATTGTCAACTACAATTTCCTATTATCTCAAAAGAATTTTATGCAGATTATTAAAAATGGTGGCGAAATAAAGTTGCATTCTAAAGAATGGGTCAACAAATCAAGTGGTAAAGGTGAAGTGGAGTTAATAGTTGATGATAGGAAAACAATCCAAAAATATATTTATCCATATTGGTTTCCTTACACTCCCTACACAGATGTGTTTCCTAAATTGTTTCCATGGGCAAATTTTTCTCCTGATGAAGAGTTTTTTGAAGAGGATGATATAGAACTGTGGAAACAATATCACTGTTATTATGATAAAGAAAGCGATGACTGGTTAGTTGTTGGAGATACATTCGAGGAGTTTCGCAAAACGTTAAATCCAATGCGTTGGAAAGATTACTCTGGCGAAGTTGCAGAGTACATGTTGATTTTAAGTTTGAATGAACTGGGTGACTCATTCTTGAATGTGGATAATTTTTTGGATAAAAATCAGCCATATGTAGAAACAAGACCAAAAGAAAGATCTGGGGAGTAAACTATCATGAAAAAGATTAAACTAAATGGTGAGCAAATGAGTATTTCTAAAATTGATGGATACATACTTAATCCAACCGAAAAATATGTAATTGATCTCAAGGAAGAACTAGATTTTGGAAATACGATTCTCCAATCCTGTCATATGCTTGGTTTTCCTCCAGCCTTTAAGAATTGGCATGCCTGGCTTTTTGAAAATGAATTTAGTCCAGATACACCAAACCCAACAAATGAGTTTGTTTCAAAATTTTATGGTGTTGAGCCACTATGGAAAACTGCATATTCAATGGGAATAGTCGTAAAAGCTGAGAATGATGAGGATTACTATATCATTATGGAATGTAGTGATAAAAATACGGGATTTAAACATACTCAAATCATTCTTACTATGGGTGGGTGCATGTAAGGAGAGCAACTCCAACTTGATGGTTGTGTTACTTGAAAAAATGATAGTCGGTGCACAAGTTACAATCTGCTTTGTGGCTGAAACTGAAGTTGTTTTATAAAACTCAGTAAGTACAGATAAATTCTGTGCTTTTTTGATATAATGGAGTTTAAGAAAGAATATTAGTCATTATGGAGGAGTTGCAATAGTGGAATATTTTTATAGTAAAAGCATTGATGGTCTGAAAAAATTGTATAAATCGATGTGTGGATTGGGAGTCCAAATTGGAAGTTTCATACATGAGTATAATAGTATTAGGTCAAATGTTATTTTTGATACCCGTAAGTGGATTCTAATATTTATAAAGCAAGGATTAGGAGATACACTAACATTAAAGGTTCAAAAAGGATTTAAATTCACTATTGAAGGTAGTCGTGAGTATCAGAATTTTATTGCCTACTTTGGCATCAGTGGAGGGAAAGGGAAGTTTAGTATAGCTGATTTTATCAATCATTTTAGTAGTCAGATACCCACTCAATATATAGTTACTGATACTGCAAGGCAGACCATTGTTAATTATGACCGTCTTGATTATACAAGTGATGGAATTTATCCAGTAGGAGTGAAAAATTGGGATGTAATACATGCTCAAAATCCCAGTCTACCAAAAGATAAGTACCATCGTACAAAGGAAAATTTATTGAAAACAAAGGAACTCTATCCAGAAATATATGAGCTAATCAAGGATAAGGATATTACGATAATATATGGTCAACATCAAGGGGCTGAAACAGCTCACATAAAAAATGGTATTTTTTAGTCTTTTTGATTAATAGGAGAAAATAATGATTGATACAATAGGTAAGTTTTTTGGTTCTTTTTTTAGAACTGAGAGGAATAATGATTATCAAAGTAAATATAATAGGTACATGGAGAAACTAAACAATAGTGAGAATACTAACGAGAAGGTAAAAATTGTAAAAAATATTTTATCGGTGATAATTGATTATCTAAATTTTGATGAAGCAATTCAATCTATTGAAACAGATCATGAGGCTCAAGATAATTCAAATATTGAGGAAATCTATAATTTACTTGCTTACGAAACAAATTTGCATATTGATGAAGTTATTTTTGAAAAAGTACATCCAGATGACATGAAATACTATGAAAATAAGAAAATACGTAAGGAAGGCCCAATTAGCATAGAAGTAAATGAGTTACCAATTTTATTAAACCCATGGAATTCAGATAGGATAATTAGAAATCTTGATGATATTAATGACCAAAATGTTTTTGATGGAGATAAGCATAGTTTCAATATCTATAATCATTATTTGTATCCAATGGATATTGTTATTTGTAATGGGGGGAATCATTCGCAGTTTTCAGCAAGGATGAAACATCAAGGTCATACCCTTATTAAAAGTATACGAGACTATTCGGTATTATATAACCATATTTACTTTGATGGTCAAGAATTTAAAAGAAAGTCAGATGAATCAGTTATTGATTTGGAATATGATACAAAGCTTGTATTCTACTCAGGAGTTATTTTTGAATACGGAAGGCATTTACTTGAAGCAGATTATCATAGATTCGAATGATCTGTTGAACATTCTTGAATAAAGGCAGGAAAGTCTGTAAAATTGTTGTATGTACACTATTTCTAACTAAGAGGAATCTACGTTAAATTTTATATCATATTTTAAGTGTTTCAGAGTGTCCTAATAAATCCTAGTCCTTGATAATCCATTTCAGAGTATCGGACTGTCCTATCAAGACATGTTGAGTGTGTGAGTTTATTGGTAAAACGTAGTTAAACATCTCGCTTTGACATTTCAAGGCGAGATGCTTCAAAGCTCCACTGGAGCTTTGAACTCCCACAGACGCATCATGTCGAGTGTGTAGGATTGCTTATAAAAGAGTGAAAACCTTGTAACGAAGCAATAATGAAAAGCCTTGATTACAAGGCTTTTTTTGCGTTTTTGTGATAGAATATGCCTAGTTATAAATCGAGAGCAACTTAGAAGCAGTAAAAAATTTTATACATAAAATAATCAAGATAAGGAAGATAAATGACAGAAATTGACAAAAAGAATTTAAAAAATTATCTTTATTTTACATTTGGAATTACTTATATAGCTTGGGGGCTTCTTGCCATATTTACACAATCTGATATTTTGGGATTAGAGACATTTATAGGGAGAATATTACATATAATAGGTGCACTCGGACCAGCTGTTGCAAGTGGCTTTTATTTGAAAAGTAATAATATAAAATTTAAACATTTTGTATTCAATAAGAGAGAAAATAGTAGTATTTATTTCATTATTCATATGATAGCAATTTTGATACTATTTTCTGTATCTTCCTTAGAATTAAACGGAGTATCAATTCATCTGATGCCACTATTCTTTATTCAATTAATTTTTTTTGGTGGTGGACATGAAGAATTAGGTTGGAGAGGTATATTACAACCGTTACTTGATAAAAAATATACGTATTGGCAATCTAATTTGATTGTAGGATCAATTTGGGGGATTTGGCATCTGCCTTTATGGTTTATAGTTGGGGAAAGTCATCAAGGATTTCCTTTTATTTTATTTTTCACATATACATTATTTTTAAGTTTTGTTTTAGGGCTTCTTTATCGTCAAACGAAATCTGTGGGGTACTGTATATTATTTCATGCGTTCGCAAATTTGTTAAATCTCTATTTTGTGTTAAAAATTAATGTTACTTTTATTATCATTTTTATTGGTTATTTAATTTATACGATATTTGCGAGTAATAGAATGAGTAAGGAAAAGCAGGTGGAAAAATTGTGAAAGACCCACAGGAAGTTTTTTGGGGTGGATATCATGCATATTTTTCGGATTTAGATGGATACTGTTGGGAAGTTGCATGGGGTCCAAATTTTAAGTTTGACGAAAATGGACTATTGAAATTTTAGTAATTAAGGGAGATAGAAAAAATGGCTTCAAGTAAAGAATATTTAAACTTCATTTTAGAACAACTATCTGAGTTGGAAGAAATAACATATAAATCAATGATGGGTGAATATATTATTTATTATCGTGGAAAAATTGTGGGTGGAATTTATGATGATAGATTTTTAGTGAAGCCTGTTAAATCTGCAACAGCATATATGCCAAATGCAAAGTACGAGTTACCATATGATGGAGCAAAGGAAATGTTATTGGTAGATGATGTTGATAACAAAGAATTTTTAACCGGCTTATTCAATTCAATGTATGATGAATTACCTGCACCCAAACCAAAGAAAAAGAAATAATTAAATTTGAAGTTGTGGGGAAGTGAAGATGGATTTTAATAAGATGATTCCGGAATTATCGGTTTTTGATATTAATAAAACAAAAAAATTCTATAGCAGATTAGGATTCAAAATAGAATACGAACGCAATGATGAAAAGTTTGTTTTCATGTCTTTTCAAGGTAGTCAGTTTATGTTTGAACAAATTCATGATGATGGGTGGAACACAGGCGAATTAAGTTATCCCTTGGGAAGAGGTATAAATTTTTCAATAGCAGTCGAAGATGTTGAAGGAATTTATAAATTAGTGAAAACTCTAAATTTTGAAATATATAGAGAACTAACAAGAAATCAATATCAAGTTAATGGTGCAGAAGAAACACAAATTGAGTTCTTAATACAAGATCCCAATGGATATTTATTAAGATTTACAAATTGATAAATGCCAATTTGTTGAATTTAGCAAGGTACAAGTTTTTATGAGATGAAACCTATAAAACTTGTACAGATATTGTAGGGTAGGAAAAGAAGTCTTCCTCTATACTAAAATAAACCGAAAGAAAGGAGGGATTGAAATGAATATTATCAAGTCATTTAACAATACGATTGATTATCTTGAAACAGTTCTTGATGATGAGATTGACGAAAAGAAAGTAACTCAGTTATCCGGATATTCGTATTCAATGTTCAGTCGCTTGTTTTCTATTCTGACTGAAACAACGCTTTCAGAATATTTAAGAAGCAGAAGATTGACGGAAGCAGCCGTTATATTAAGAAATACGTATGAAAAAATTATTGATGTTGCTTTCAAATTTGGATATGAGTCATCAGATTCATTTGGAACAGCTTTTAAAAATTTTCATGGATTTACTCCTTCTGAGGTAAGAAATGGAAAACCATTCAAATTAGTATCACGAGTGCAGTTAGCACTAAGTGTAAGAGGAGGAAGAAGCATGAACATTACAATTCAAAAGAAACAAGCATTTACAGTTGCAGGGGTAAATGAACAAATCATCAATTCATCATTATGTCCGAGTGTATGGAATAAGCTATATAAAAATTATAGCCACGATGAACTTGCAAGTTTGGGAAGCGATCAAAGTATGGGCGTTTGCCATGATGTGGAAAATCCAAGTACAATAAATTATATGGCTGGTTATATCGTTAATGATGTAGATAAAGCCACAAGTATGGGCTTAGATGTTTTGGAAGTGGAAGAAGCAGAGTATGCAGTTGTAGAATTAGTAGGAAGTGTTCCGGAGTGCATTCATAACGGGTGGAAATATGCAATGGAAGTATTCTTCCCTGAGCATGGCTATATTCATTCAGAAAAACCTGACTTTATTACTATGAAGGTGATATGCACAGCAAAGACTACAAAATGGAACTTTGGATTCCGATAACTAAAGCTTAAAAACCAGCTTGTCGAGCTGGAAAATTCCAGTTTGCCGAGGTAATACCTTTTAACGATAAACTCAAGCTATCGTTAAATAGTTTAGTGGATATGTTTCCGCATACAACTCAACTACTTGACATACTTGGTGTTCACTCGTTTTAGGTTGATGGAGTATCACTGCTTGTGTGAGCTGAGACTTCAGCGAAGTAGAAGCAGATGTACGTCCTATGTAAGGTACACCCAAGAAAACGAGCAAGGCGAAGTTTGATTAGCTATGTGCTACTGCAGACTGAGAACGTAGTTCTGTTGACTAAAGCACACAAGTAAAAGTGTAAAAAATCTTAAAATATAAATAAATTGAATCCAGAGACCAACTAATGAAGAAATTTTAGTACTGCACTTGACTATGAACTTGTCACAAATTATTCTAAAGAGTTTATGGAATTATATAATGGAATTTATTTTTAAACAAAGACAAATTAGAAGTTCTGGAGGGTTGATTTATGGGTGATGTTATTCTTGAACAATTAGCATCGGATGATAAGGAGCAATTTATATTAGATAATCAGGAAGCATTTAATTATGGTGCAATGGTGGAGTTTGGTCATAGAGACAACCACTTCGAAGAAGATGGACAAATTATTTCAAGAAAAACAATTGAACAGTCTATTGCCGACGGAAAGGCTTATCGTATCATATACAATAATAAAAAAGTCGGTGGAATTGTAATAAATGTTAATGGTGAAAAAGGAGAACTGGATTTGTTGTTTGTATCTCCAAATGTTCACAGTAAGGGAATTGGTTATGCTGCATGGTGTGAGATTGAAAAAATGTATCCTCAAGTAAAACTATGGGGGACGGTAACTCCATATTTTGAACAACGCAATATTCATTTTTATGTAAACAGATGTGGCTTTCACATTGTAGAGTTCTTTAATAAGCATCATCCCGATCCTAACGAAACAGATAGTATGGATGAAGAAATTGATTCACAATTTCGAGATGGGATGTTTAGATTTGAGAAGAGAATAGATTAGCATTTTTGATTTTGCTGAGATAAAATAACTTTCAGTTTTGTCTAGAATGACAATTCCCAGTTTGTCGAGGTAATACCTTTAAATGATAACCTTATGCGATCGTTAAAAGCTCTATAGACATGTTTCCACATACAGAAAGGTTTACTTGACATACTTAGTGTTCACTCGTTTCATGTTGATGCAGTATCACTGCTTGTAAAATCTGAAAAATAAATTTGCGTAGCGCTCGCTGTAAAGTTTAAATGGAGGGTTATCGATGGTTATATTGGAATTTTATCAAGGTGATTATCAAAAGGATTTAGCCACGTTTGATTCTTTAGAAGAGGGGAGAGCCTTTGTAGCTCAAATCCCTGGGTATACTATAGAAACAGAAGATGGGTTTGAAGTGGAGTATGTGAACCCAAAATACTTGCCGGATTATATGGAAATTGTCTTTAACGGAAATATTGTCCCTCTATCTAGATTTTCGTTCAATTCTGAGGAAAATGTGGACATTATTTGGAAAGAGATTTCGAATCTATCCGTTA